>Ga0209347_1000395_pt1 | contig 116787 bp, 114 predicted proteins | sample AutmiccommuBRH23_FD_187382 | JGI IMG/M metagenome (GOLD analysis project Ga0209347, IMG submission 187382) | Deep subsurface microbial communities from Mt. Terri, Switzerland - Autotrophic microbial communities BRH/23 (SPAdes) (version 2) | ecosystem: Environmental > Aquatic > Deep subsurface...
GGAGAGGATACACCCGTTCCCATCTCGAACACGGTAGTTAAGCTCTCCAGCGCCGATGGTACTTGGGTTCTTACCCTGGGAGAGTAGGCCGTCGCCGGAATTAATTTTAACGAAAACCTCGGTTTATGCCGAGGTTTTTGCTATAGGGAAACCTGGTCTTATTTGAATAAACGGTAAAATTACTTGTCTTTACAAAGGGAATACTGTAAAATATTTGAGTGATCTACTGAATGGAGGAGAAACTTTTATGTCCGAAATCGCAGCGGAAAAAGGAACCTGGACGGTTAAAAAGGGCTTGGCTGAGATGCTCAAGGGCGGCGTAATTATGGATGTTACCACCCCGGAGCAGGCTAAAATAGCTGAAGAGGCCGGTGCTTGTGCAGTTATGGCACTAGAAAGGGTGCCTGCGGATATCCGCGCCGCCGGAGGCGTAGCCCGCATGGCCGACCCCACAATTATTCAACGCATTATGGATGCGGTAACCATACCGGTAATGGCTAAGGCCCGGATTGGCCATTTTGTGGAAGCACAGATACTGGAAGCGCTTGGCGCTGATTACATAGACGAGAGCGAAGTGCTCACTCCGGTGGATGACAAATATCACATTGACAAACATGCTTTTAAGGTGCCCTTTGTGTGCGGGTGCCGCAACTTGGGCGAGGCGCTCCGGCGTATCGGCGAGGGTGCGGCTATGATTAGAACCAAAGGTGAGCCTGGAACCGGTAACGTAGTGGAAGCGGTACGCCACATACGCATGGTGTTGGGTGAACTCCGGAGGCTGCAAAATGTGCCCCGGGAGGAACTAATGAGTGCGGCCAAGGAAATGGGCGCGCCTTACAACCTGGTATTGGAAGTGGCTGCTACAGGCCGGCTGCCGGTGGTGAATTTCGCGGCCGGCGGAATAGCTACTCCGGCTGACGCTGCTTTAATGATGCAGCTGGGTTGCGACGGTATCTTTGTGGGCTCGGGTATATTCAAGTCCAACGACCCAAAATCACGGGCCAAGGCCATTGTGGCAGCAACCACCCATTATAATGATGCTAAAATACTGGCAGAAATATCCAAAGATTTGGGCGAAGCAATGCCCGGTCTAGAGATATCGGCTATTGCTCCCGAACAGCGCATGCAGGACAGAGGCTGGTAAATCTAGAAGTTCGAGGTTAGAGCTTCGAAGTTTGATTGGGAAAACAGCGGTAAGAGAATAGAAAGGCCTTTAAGGAGAATAATTATGTTGGTTGGTGTACTGGCCTTACAAGGCGCCTTTAGAGAACATCAGCGAGCGCTGGATAAGTGTGGCGCAGAAACCAGGCAGGTACGCAAGCCCGGTGAACTTTCAGGGTTGGATGCCCTGGTGATACCCGGTGGGGAGAGCACCACCATGGGCAAGCTAATGCGGGAATTTGGGCTTTTGGAACCTATAAAAGGTATAGCTGCCGAGGGAATGCCCATATTCGGTACCTGTGCCGGTTTAATTATGCTGGCCAAACAAATAAGGAATTCTCAGCAAACAAACCTGGGGTTAATGGATATGGAAGTTGAACGCAATGCCTTTGGTCGGCAGGTAGATAGCTTTGAAGCAGACCTGTCTATAGCCGAATTGGGTTCGCAGCCCATCCGGGCTATATTTATCAGAGCCCCATACATTACCCGGGTAGATAACGGTGTTGATGTGTTGGCTACATATGGAGACAAGATTGTCTGCGCCAGGCAGGGCCGTTTCCTAGTGGCTGCTTTTCATCCCGAGTTAACCGAAGATGTGCGGTTGCATCGTTACTTTATGGAAAATGTGGCCGGTTAGGGTAAATCATATATTAAATAAACTATTGCAAAAAAAAAGCGGTTGTAGTAGTATTTATTAGTAACTTAGCATATAGTAAACCCGATGCAGGGGTAAAGTAACTGACAACATTTTTTAGAGAGCCGGTGGGTGGTGTAAATCGGTAAGTGTTGACGGTGAAGAGGCTCCCCGGAGGGGACCCGTTGAAATAAGTAGTAGGCGGGTACGGATAATTCCGTTATTTTAATTAAGTGGATCCCGAGGCCGGGTTGTATTACGGCGTGCGGGTCAATTTGGGTGGCACCGCGGGAATAAACCTCTCGTCCCTGTAAGATTTTACAGGGATGTGAGGTTTTAATTTTTTATCAGCGTGCCTAAGCCAGAATTTAGGAATCAAGAATCAGGAGTCAGGGGTCAGAATGTAAAAAAACCGATTTACGGCCTGCCTAAGAAAACTTGTTTTGCAGAATGTCGCCTTAAACGTAGCCTAGTGGAATGGAAGCATATTATCGGGACATTTTTGAATTCTGACTACAACTGATTATTACAATTGTTGTATGGGGAGGAGTAAAAAAATGCGGGACAAAGCATACTTGATGATACCAGGGCCGACACCGGTGCCGCCATCAGTGACCGGGGCCATGACAGCGCCTATAATCGGGCACCGCAGCGAAGATTTTCAGGTACTGCACAGCGGGATAATCGCCAAACTACAAAAGCTGTTTCAAACCCAAAACGAAATATACGTGCTGACCAGTTCGGGTACCGGGGGTATGGAGTCGGCAGTGGCCAATACCGTAAGCCCCGGTGACAAAGTACTGACCCTGGTGGGCGGTAAATTTGGCGAGCGCTGGACCGAGCTTTGCCGGGCGTACGGCGCCGAGGTTATTGAAGAGAACTTTGAGTGGGGTACCTGCGTGAACCCCGAGGTGGTCAAAGAGCAGTTAGCAGCTAACCCGGACATTAAGGTAGTGTTTGCCACCCAAAATGAAACTTCCACCGCAGTGGTAAATGATATTGAAAGTATTGGTAAGGTAGTGCACGACACCCCGGCTTTACTGGTGGTCGACGGGGTCAGCGGCGTGGGCGGAATTGAAATCAAGGTTGACCAGTGGCATGTGGATATACTAACCACCGGTTCTCAAAAATCACTGATGTTACCGCCGGGACTGGCTGTTCAGTGTATCAGCGCCAAGGCCTGGAAAGTCATTGAAGACAACAAGTCGCCTCGTTATTACTTCGACTTGCGCAAAGCAAGGAAACAGTACGCCAAATGGAATACCACATACACCCCGGCGGTATCGCTGTTCATCGGCTTAAACGCTGCGCTGGATATGATGCTGGCTGAGGGGATGGATAACGTATACGCCAGGCACAAACTGCTGCGGGACGCTACCCGGGCTGCACTGCGGGCACTGGGTCTGCAACTGGTGGTTAATGACGCCTTTGCTTCACCGGTGGTTACCTCGGTCTGGGCGCCCGAAGGCATCGGGGCTGACGATATCCGTAAGGTGTTACTTAAGGAATATGGCATTACGTTTGCCGGCGGTCAGGCCCAATTAAAGAATAAAATAATGCGTATCGCGCACATGGGATATGCGGATAAAATGGACGTTATAATTGCCATAGCGGGCCTGGAAATGGCACTGGCTCGCATGGGTTACCCGGTGGAACTGGGCACCGGTGTAAAAGCGGCCCAGCAAGTATTTTTGGAGGTGCGGCAATAATGGCGGAATACAAAGTACTGGTTATGGACGGGGTTTCCGAGCAAGGGCTACAGCCCCTGCTAAAGGAAACCGACATTGAAGTGGTTATGGGCAGCAAGATGACCGAAGATGAACTAATTGGTGTAATAGGTGATTACGACGGCATGATCGTACGCAGCGCCACTAAGGTGACGCCCCGGGTACTGGAAAACGCCCCTAAACTTAAAGTGGTGGGGCGGGCCGGCGTGGGTGTAGATAATATCGATCTGAACGCCGCCACCCGGCACGGTGTGTTGGTGGTTAACGCTCCGGACGGAAACACTATTGCCGCTACCGAGCACACTATCGCCATGATGCTAGCGATGGCCAGGAATATTCCCCAGGCGGTTTCTAAAATGAAAAACGGGGTTTGGGATAAAAAAGCATTTTTAGGTGTTGAACTGCGGAACAAGGTTCTGGGCATTATCGGTATGGGTCGCATCGGTTCGGCAGTAGCTCGCCGGGCTCAGGCATTGGAAATGGATATTGTGGCCTATGACCCATACATCACAGAAGAGAAAGCCGGGCAATTGGGCATTAAACTGGATTCGCTGGAAGGCGTTTTAAAACAAGCGGATTTTGTTACCATTCATATGCCTAAGACTAAAGAAACCTACCACATGCTGGATGAAAATGCTTTTTCCAACATGAAGGATGGCGTACGGGTACTTAACTGTGCCCGGGGCGGTATCATTGATGAGGAAGCCCTTTATAAGTACATGGCCGCGGGCAAAGTAGCCGGGGCAGCGCTGGATGTCTTTGAAAAAGAGCCCTATACCGATGGCCCGCTGTTAACGTTGGATAACTTTATTGCCACCCCGCACCTGGGGGCTTCTACCGCCGAGGCGCAGCTTAACGTAGCTTACGATGTGGCAGAGGAAATTGTGGATGCCCTGCGGGGCAAAGTGGTACGCAACACCGTGAACATCCCTTCTATCAACCCCGAGGTAATGGCTATAGTAAAGCCATACTTGAAGCTAGCCGAAAAGCTGGGTAAATTCCTTTCCCAAGTGGTGGAAGGCAGGACTACCCGCTTGGAGGTTGTATATAGTGGCGATATGGCTGAAAGGGAAGTTACTCCCATCACCACAGCCATGGTCAAAGGGTACCTGGATCCGGTGTTGCAGTCTTCCGTGAACTACATTAACGCGACATTATTGGCCAAAAACCGCGGTATAAGCGTCGCCCAAACCGTCAACGGCCGGGCTAATGGCTATGCCAGCCTGATTACCGTTAAGGCTGTTTCCGACCAGGGAGAAAAATCTTTGTCCGGCACCTTGTTCCGGGATGCCGAGCCTCGTATTGTGGCCATTGACGGGTACCGCATTGACGTCCTTCCCGAGGGCAACATGCTTTACGTGCCCCACATGGACCAGCCTAAGATCATCGGCCCGGTGGGCATGTTGTTTGGCGAACATAGCATCAACATTGCGGGCATGCAGGTGGGTCGCAAGTCAATAGGCGGCCAAGCCGTAATGATGCTTTCGGTGGATGCACCGGTGCCCGAAGACACGTTAAAGCAAATCGCCGAAATAGATGGCGTGTTGGGAGTAAAGTTTATCAGTCTTTAAACAGTGACTTCTATATAGGATGCAAGTTGTGCGTATTTTACACGACTGAGGACTAGTTTTATATGAATGTAAAATATGGTATAATGGTGCCGGCTAAATGCCGGCTTTTTTGTTTCTTATAATTTTTAATCGGCAATAATATAGACACGAGATAGCACCGGCAACGTTGGAGGTAGATAGTATGTTGGATCTGAAATTCGTACGCAATAACCCGGAGGTTGTTAAGAAGGCTCTGGATAAACGGGGGGCCAGTATCTCCCTGGAACATTTCCTGGCCTTGGACGAACGCCGGAGGGAGAAATTGGTGGACGCAGAAAAGCTTAAAAACAAGCGTAACGTGGTCTCCGAGGAAATTGGGCGGCTTAAAAAGGCTAGCCAGCCCGCCGAGGAACTGGTGCTGGAAATGAGGGATGTATCTGCAGCCATCAAGGACATGGACGACGAGCTCCGCAGGCTGGAACAGGAAATCCAACAAACGCTGCTGGGTATTCCCAATATACCCGATGATGACGTGCCCGCGGGCCACAACGAAAATGATAATGTGGAGTTGCGCCGCTGGGGCGAGCCCCCACAGTTTACTTTTGAGCCCCAAGCACACTGGGATATTGGTGAAGCGTTGGACATATTCGATTTTGAACGCGGCAGTAAGGTTACCGGTGCCCGGTTCACCTTTTATAAGGGCCTGGGGGCTGCGCTGGAGCGGGCTATAATTAACTTTATGCTGGACACCCATACCAGGGAACACGGGTACGTGGAGATACTGCCCCCGTTTATGGCTAACAGTGCCAGCATGACGGGCACCGGCCAATTGCCCAAGTTCGCCGAGGATATGTTCAAAGTAGAAAACACAGACTATTACCTTATTCCCACCGCCGAGGTACCGGTGACCAACCTGTATGCGGGTGAAATACTGGACGGGAATAAACTACCCATTTACCACTGTGCCTATAGTGCTTGTTTTAGGGCCGAGGCCGGGGCGGCGGGCCGGGACACCCGGGGCTTAATCCGGCAGCATCAGTTTAACAAAGTAGAGCTGGTGAAGTTCTCTAATCAGGAAGATTCCTGGGAAGAGCTGGAGAAGCTGACCTTCAACGCCGAGCGGATCCTGCAATTACTGGGCTTGCCTTACCGGGTGGTGGTGCTGAGTACCGGTGACCTGGGCTTTAGTTCGGCCAAGACTTACGACATCGAGGTGTGGCTGCCCAGTTACAACAGCTACAAAGAGATTTCCTCCTGCAGTAATTTTGCCGATTTCCAGGCCCGCAGAGCCAATATACGCTACCGCGAAGGGAAGAGTAAACCCCGATTCGTGCATACTTTAAACGGATCCGGACTGGCTGTGGGGCGCACTGTAGCGGCTATCCTGGAGAACTTCCAGACCCAGGCGGGTACCGTTAAAATACCGGCACCGTTGCAGCCCTACCTGGGCGGCCTAACCGAAATTAAATAAGTTTTTTAAATTGATTCCGGCCAAATTATTGGCCGGAATATTAAGGATAAAAGCACCTTAAGAAGCGCATTATGGGAACTGAATTGTAGCGCGTCCCCTCTGTTGACACGCCCTGAGCGCTATGCTATACTAGTTATTGTCTCTGGTTAAACGTTTAGCTGGAGGGGTGTCCGAGCGGTTTAAGGAGGCGGTCTTGAAAACCGTTGAACCTTTGCGGGTTCCGTGGGTTCGAATCCCACCTCCTCCGCCACAGTTAAATCACATACCGTGGAGAGATGGCCGAGCCGGTCGAAGGCGGTCGCCTGCTAAGCGATTATACGGGCTAAAACTCGTATCAAGGGTTCGAATCCCTTTCTCTCCGCCAGAACCAGCAAACCACGGGAAAATACTCTTCCGTGGTTTCTGTATTTATGATAATATAGCAATTGTGGTGCAAAATATATTAATAGATCTAAATCGCAGCAATTGACCTGACCCCTGCAGACCGGTCATTGTTCTGCTGGACTATCAAGGAGGCATATTAGCAACGGTGGACACTTGTTACTGGCTGGTAAAGACTGAACCCCAAGAATATAGTTACGAAGACCTTGAAAAAAGGGTAAGAGACGTTTGGGATGGAGTTAAAAACCCGGTAGCGCTAAAGAACCTTCAAGATATGCGTCCCGGGGATCCGGTTTTTATTTACCATACCGGCAATGAGAAAGCTATTATCGGTGTGGCCCGGGTGGTTTCCCTACCATACCCCGACCCATCCAACGGTGCTTTGCCTGTTGTGGAACTGGCGTCGGTCTATCGCCTCAGCCGCCCGGTTACCCTGTCTGAAATTAAACAAGACCCGACATTTGAGGAATGGGAACTGGTGCACCAGCCGCGTCTCTCGGTAATGCCACTAACCCAGAATTACTGGGACAAGATACACGCCATGTCCGGCAATGGTCATAAAGAATAAGATATTTTGGGTGCTTGGCCGAGAATGCCGCAACGCTGGATGACAAAGGATTCCAGACGTTTTTGTATTGACTTTAACCTTTCTTTTTGGTAGAATAATATTTGCGATTCCACAAATAAAGATTGTGTGCCTGTAGCTCAATTGGATAGAGCGTCTGACTACGGATCAGAAGGTTGGGGGTTCGACTCCCTCCAGGCACGCCAGTAAATTTTACAGCGACAACAGCTTGAAAAGCCGGTTGTGTCGCTGTTATGTATTACAACAAGCAAACAGGCGCCCGTAGCTCAGAGGATAGAGCAGTGGTTTCCTAAACCACGTGTCGGAGGTTCGAGTCCTTTCGGGCGCACCAAAGAAGCCAGCATCTTTACTATAGATGACTGGCTTTTTTCTATCCCCATGCCCTTTGGCACATTTTGCCACCCTGCTAAATATTATGTTACTACCTTATGAACATATGGAAGGGTGGATACTATGCAATTTTACTATGGCGACAGGAACTTGCTGAGAATCTTGGACGAAGTTGAATTCTGGAAACGCCAGGAAGGCGAGCACACCGTGGTTATTCGTCAAATAGTTAATAACCTGGAACCACGGTATGTTGCGTTACTTCAGGAGTGGGAACAGGCTTTTAACCAAACAGAAGGCGTTGCGGTAAAATATATCGAAGCGGTAACCAGGTCCAATTTCAATGTCAGTCCGGCACTAGAACAACAAATAATTCAGTTTATCCAATACGCACTGAACCAGAGCCAAAATTTTATTCTGTTATTAGATGAAATGGTAGCGCAAAGTGAGGCTGTTCGAAACAACCCGGTGGCACTGGTTGTCATAAACCATATCAGGAGAGAATCAGAATACTTTAGCGGGATAGTTAAGGCCTTTTTAAACGTTGTATATGCAAGCTAAACCGGTGCACCTAAAGCCGTGTAGACTCCCGGGAGTGTAAGTAACCACTGGCCAGTTGCTTGTTCACGTGCAGCACCCCGGTGTTTATGTCGCCAATGACGCACGCACCGGTTATTAAGTGCAGTTTATCAGCCTCTTCGGGAGTCGTAATTACTTTTCCGGCGGGCACGTAACGCCCGTCGCCAACGGTTACGCCTATTATCAGGGCCCCCGGTTCAATAACCACATTTTTACCCACCTTGGAACGAAAAATAAAGGATTGCATGCCTACAAAGGTGTTTTCATCCACTACTGCCGGGCCATGTACCTGGCACTGGTGGGCTAGTGAAACGTTCTTGCCGATGTAAACGGCGTGTTTGATACCATTTACTTCATACAGGTTTCTGTCGACGATTCGGCCGTCCCGTTCAGTTTCCAGGGCGTGCAGTACCACACCGTCTTGAATGTTGCAGCCGTCCTCAACCCGAATAGGCTGGCCTTCGTCACCCCTGATAGAGGCAAACGGGCCAACATAAACTTGCCGGCAGATCTGAACATTGCCGATTAGTGAACTTTGTGGGTCGATATAAGCTTCCGGGCTGATATCAGGCTTATTGATGTGGGTATTAAAATCTGTCTTTACGTTGGGCCTGACGTTGGGGGTAAGTTTTTTAAGGCTGGTGCTGCGGGCGCAGGACAACGCATAACCACATGCAAAGGCCAGGGTTATAATGGTGAGGGGTAACAAAAAAGAAGCAGCGTTTACCTGCATCAAGTAACCCCCTTTCAAGCCGGGGCATTACAGTTCAGGTACGGGTGGCAACTTACGAGAAGGTTATACAATTAGTTATGCAAAGCTAAAGAGATTCCTGCTAAAAAGATTAAATATTATGATAATATTATGTCGTATCAACTTAACGTATGTAGGGGCACCCCTGGCGGGTGCCCCCGATTTATACCCAGCCCACTGCATCATTAATTCGAGCACCCGCTAGGGGTGCCCCTACGGCTGAAGAGAGCATTTATAATTTTTTAATCGCAATGGGACGACCTGGTAAGAACAAGATATTGAAAACTGCCCTTCACTTGTGTTATACTACATTTTGCGGGTAAAATAATTGGTGCAATATAATAGTCCATTTAACCTGCCAAAGGGGAGTTTCCCGGTGGACCATGCCGGATACATGAGAGAAGCACTTGCAGAGGCCGAAAAGGCTTACGCCCTGGGTGAAGTGCCCATTGGGGCGGTGGTGGTTCTGGGTGACTGTATAATCGGCCGGGGACACAACTTGCGGGAGACCCTGCTGGACAGTACCGCCCACGCCGAGATTGTGGCTATGCGGCAAGCGTCCCGCAATATTGGGGACTGGCGGCTTAGCGGGGCTACTGTGTATGTCACCATTGAACCATGCCCTATGTGTGCCGGAGCGATGATCCAGTTTCGGGTGCAGACAGTGGTTTACGGTGCGACAGACCCCAAGGCGGGTGCGGTAGATTCCATCATGGACGTGTTGCGGGAACCGCGGTTCAATCACCAGGTGGGTGTGGTATCCGGAGTGCTGGAAGAGGAATGCGCCGGTATTATAAAGCGGTTCTTCAGGCAACTGCGGGAACGGGATAAAGAGCAGTAAGAATACCGGTAAGGTAACTTTCCCGCTGGTTATTGCCAGTTAGACCATGTATAATAATTTAATACAGGTACGGAGAGATGGCCGAGCTGGTCGAAGGCGCTCGACTCGAAATCGAGTAGACTGTTAGTAGCGGTCTCTAGGGTTCGAATCCCTATCTCTCCGCCAGTTAGATGCAAAGCCAGGGGGTTGTCGTTTTTACTAACGATAATCCCCTGGCTTTAGTTTACAAAACATCTTGGTAACCGACCGGACGCCTGCGGTACGTTACCCATATTAATCTTTATAGAATAATTGCATTACAAAGGCTGACCATTAATATGTTAAAATGGTAACAGGTAAATTTTTAATGCAATAAAGGGCTTTGTTTCAAAATCAAGCATTGTGTTCACTAGGATGTAGAGGGTGATTTACGCGCATGTTATGGTTCGTGTTTTATAACCAAAAACTACTTGTAAAAATTAATAATGATACTATTTATATTCCCAACAAAGAAGATTTAACGGAATTAGAAACCCAGCTAACGAAAGAAATTTATATAGGCAGGTTAGGTAACTCCCCTTGTTTTGTGGCGGAAGTTACAAACGAGCCTTTATCGCTGCCTGTTGGTTTAAATTATGAGAGTTTAAGAAAGTTGTACATTAAATCGGAAGATGACATTTTTCGGATGGCCGGACGGGCGCATCAAATTATGAATTGGGTTCGCAAACATCAATTTTGTGGTCAATGCGGTGTTCCCACTAAAAACAAAACAGATGAACTTGCCAAAGAATGTCCTAGTTGCGGTGCTACTAGTTTCCCACGTATATCTCCCGCTGTAATAGTAGCCATAGTTAAAGAAGATAAGATACTACTGGCTAGAAATATAAATTTCCCAACTAGCTTCTATAGCGTTTTAGCAGGTTTTGTTGAACCGGGAGAAACTTTAGAGGAATGTGTGCAAAGGGAGGTGCAAGAGGAAGTTGGGATTGAGGTAAAAAATATAAAATACTTTGGCAGCCAGTCTTGGCCATTTCCAGATTCCCTTATGATTGGATTCACTGCAGAATATGCTGATGGTGAAATTGCAGTTGACAATATGGAGTTATCGCATGCAGACTGGTTTTCATGCTGCAATATGCCGGCGAAGATACCGGGTAAAAGAACTATCGCAGGACGTCTTATCGAATGGTTTTTAGAACAAAAAATGCCCCTCATGCCAAAATAATGAGGGCCAAAACAGGTATTACTAAAATTAATGAACTTACTACCCATAAAACAGAATTTGTATCGCCACGCATCTTGCCCTTAACCCCAATAATTGCTGCAGCTAATGCCAGCATACCACTGAGCAAAGCAATTATTAAGGCCATTAGACCCCGGGTCAAGCACCCCAGTACATCAACCGGTGTCGCGGCAATCACAAAGAAGATAGCAGGCATAATTGCAGGTATTATTATATGATAAATTATACGTTTCATATTTCTGTCCTCAGCATTTTAAAAATAACAAACATTATATTTTAGGGCAGCATACATTTCTTGCTTTACACTAATTATAGCATGAGTGATAAGGTAATTAAGGGAAGACTTTTATTAAGAACGGAATAATTAGGCTGTAATATTAATACTAAAGGGGATTAAATGAATACGGGTTTTTCCAAGCTAGCGCTGAATAATAAGGAACTCCGCAAGCAGGAATCGGGAACGACGCGTATCCTAGTAATGACTGCTGTCCAGGCGGAGAGGGAAGCGGTGTTGCGTGGGCTGCACGGAGATAAAAGATTCGATGTTTTTTTAGCAGGTGTTGGCCCGGTAGCGTCCGCTGCCAACACGGCGAAGGTGCTGGCAGCGAACCGGTATGGCCTGGTCGTGAGTGCCGGTATCGGTGGGGGCTTTCCTGGCAGCGCAGAGGTGGGTTCCCTGGTGGTGGCGACTGAAATCATCTCTGCCGACTTGGGCGTGGAAACCCCTGAAGGGTTCACCAGTCTGGAAGAGTTGGGCCTTGGTCCCACTCGTGTCCAGATTGATGCCAGCCTGGTGAACAGTGTGACTGAAGCGCTGCTGACGGCTAGGTTGCCGGTCAAAACCGGCCCCGTGCTCACTGTATCGACTGTGACGGGTACGGCCAAGAGTGCCGCCAAACTGGCAGCCCGGGTGCCGGGGGCTATTGCCGAGGCAATGGAGGGCTATGGCGTGGCACTAGCCGCGCACGATTACGGCATACCGGCTTTAGAACTGCGCGGCATTTCAAACCTGGTTGGTCCCCGTGACCGGGCTGCATGGCGCATTGAAGAGGCTCTGGAAGTTCTGGAATCAGCCAGCGCCGTTTTAGCGGAGGTGCTGCCATGAAAATAGCCTTTTCTCCCTGCCCCAATGACACGTTTATTTTCCACGCCTGGGTACACGGGCTAATAAACGGTGCACCGAAGGTAGATGTCACTTACGCGGATATCGACATTACAAACAGTTTGGCAGCCGGCTTAAGTGGGCCGGAGGTAGTCAAGATATCGTATGCGGCACTGCCCTGGGTATTGTCCGAGTACGCGCTGCTGCCATGTGGAGGTGCGTTGGGTAGAGGATGCGGGCCGCTGGTGCTGACTGCAAACAAGGGTGAAAACGGCAGCGATCCGGCAGTGCTGGCTGGGCGGCGGGTGGCGATACCTGGTGAGCGGTCAACGGCTTACTTACTGTTTCGACTGTGGGCAGCTCGGTATGTGCCCGGGGGCGTGGGCGAGATTGTGGTTCTGCCGTTTGCCGAGATTATGCCGGCGGTGCGCGATGGTTTGGTTGATGCAGGGCTGGTTATCCATGAGGCTCGTTTCACTTACCCTTTGTATGGGCTAACTCTCCTGGCCGATTTAGGCCGTTGGTGGGAAGCGGACACCAAGCTGCCGATTCCGCTGGGAGCTATTATCGCCCGCCGGTCACTGGATCTAACCGCCATTGCCGCATGGATTAGGGCATCGGTTAAATACGCCTGGGCCTACCCGCATGCGTCTCAGGAATACGTGTTGAGTCACGCCCAGGAGTTGTCACCTGATGTGGCCAAAGCCCACATCGATCTTTACGTGAACGAGTTCACTGCAAACTTGGGCGCGACAGGGTATGAGGCGGTAACCACCCTGCTGAGCAGGGCCGCTCAAGAAGGGCTGGTTCCAAAGGTGGACTTAGCAGCACTGCGTAGGCCATAAATAATGATGCCGGCAAACCTGGGTAAGGCCTCTGCCCTGTCCCAATAAAATCAGAGGGGTACAGATAGAGGAACTTTGTTATATAATTGAAGGAAACTAAATTATGCAAATTGGACAGGCCCAGTAAAGAAGTTCAATAAGACCATTCAGCCATGAAGAGGAATAGAATTGTTTACCTGGAGGTGATACTATGGAGTGGGTAAAGTTACAGACTTCCTTTGATTCAGAAGAGAAGGCGCTAAAAACTGCAAATATTGTTGCTACCACGGAAGCCAAACTGGCAAGTCAGCCGGGTGGTCCCCAGTATGAAGTGGAGATCAGGGTTGAACAAGCAGAAGAGAAATGGCAGGTATTTTGGCGTAAAGTTTTTGTGGGTATTAAATCGGGCTGTGGAGGGTGCAAATCCTGTCCCGAAAAGCCATCCGGGCAAACCAAAGGTAAGGTTATACCATTTAAAAGACCCACCGTTTAATAGAGCCCCAATTTTACAATGAGTTTTTAACCAAGAAAATAAACCACCCCGGCCAGGGTGGTTTATTAAGTTAACTATTAGGTGCAGGCTGACCTACATATTGCCCTTGCTCAGGCACGGCAAGATGAACGAAGTTGTGAGCCAGTTCGGACAGCTGTTGTTTTAATTCTTCTCCCCCCATGGGCAGCCCGTGGCTGGGAATGACCAGAGAAGGGTTCAGTTCATTAAGCACTTGCACTGATTGCTCCGCTGCCTGCCAATCGGTGGTAAAGTATGCCGGTGGGCCGTGGACTTCTTTTTCTCTGGTTAATACGGACGTAGCCGATTCTTGTTTTAAGGTGGTAAATGCATCCCCCACTATGAGTACCCGGTCGCTGTCGCGAAACAGTGATACATGCCCCGGGGAGTGCCCCGGTGTATGTATCCATTGCCACCCGGGCATCCAAGGAACGCTTCCGTCGGCGGGCAGCGGCGCAGCGCGGGTGCCCAGGTTGATACCCTTATGTGGAAAGGTGGGCGAGATCCGAGCTATTAATCCTTTGTCCACGCTGGGGTCGGCTGGCGGGTAATCCATTTGGCCCGTCAGGTAGGGTAATTCATATGCGTGGGCATAAACAGGGACATTCCACGTATTGGTCAGCTCTGTAATCGCCCCCACGTGGTCAAAGTGGCCGTGGGTAAGGATAATGGCCTTTGGTTGACTGCCCTGGCCAAAGCGCCCTTCTGCGGCTTGAAAAATGTCTTTGGATGTATGTGCCATGCCGGCCCCTATAAGCACCCACTCTTTGTTTTGGTTGTTGGGGTCGCCGACCATAAAAGCGTTAACGAGAGGAAACTGCAGAAGAAATATATCCGGCGTTACCTGCTGGGTTGTCATGGGCCGCTCGGTTATTTGCTGCAGGATAGTTTTTTCCACTGGGCAAAACACCTCCTAAATTTTGAATTGAAACTAGTTGCAAAAAATTAAATTAAGACTATTTTGTGTCAGCTTGGCCTATTGTATTAGTTATCTTTTTTTTCGAACGGCGGAGGTTTTTCATGCCCCGGCTTATTTCAATTACGTGGGCGTCCTCGGCATTTAAATCCTGAATTATACTCTCCAGGGCATCCCAGGGATCCACAACCTCCCCGCACGTAAATATATCCACTGCCGCGTAGGCCAGTTCCGGCCAGGTATGAATGGTCAGGTGCGATTCTGATATTACCACCACGCCGCTTATGCCCTGGGGTTCAAACCTGTGGAAAACTACCTTGCGGATCTCCGCCCCGGCTTTGTTTGCCGCTCTGGTCATCATTTCTTCAAGACATTTCATGTCGTTTAGCTTATCCTCGTTGCATTCCCAGATTTCGGCCAGCAATTGAATTCCCAGCGGATTGCCAAGTACAGTCAAATTGCTCCACTCCCTTTGGCCTTATTGTTACCATAGTCACGGTGATGTATTTAGTAAAGTCCAAGGGAAATCTTTTGTATAGCCATTGATTTCAGCATTTTGAAGTGACATTAGCGATATTGTTTTCTCTTGTGGGATGTCTTGTGGGATGGGATTATGCTATTTGCACTTTCTATGTAAAGGATTTTATAAATCTTTGTCGTAAATTGTAAGATGTACCTAGCGCGATTAAGTTCTTCCATTACCGGGGGCAAACATGAGCGTTCGTAAAAAAATATTTCTAATTATTGTGGTTACTGTTTTAACCTTGATAGTAATTCTATACTCAGTATTAAATGTGGTTGACATGTCCAGGCATATTAATACCCAGGGCCAGACAAGTATGTGGTATCTACTTATTTCTTTATTGGTTGCTGTAATGGCCATTGGTATGATTACCTACTTATTGATAGACAGGTTAATTTTGTCCAGGCTAGCCCGGTTTAGCGATAGCGTTACCCATATAGGTGAAAAGAAAGATTTTTCAGCCCGCGTATCGGTAAAGGGAAATGATGAATTAACTAATCTGGCCCGGCAAATTAACGCCATGCTTAAAGCACTGGAACAATCCCAGTTGGAATTATGGCAGAGTGAGGAACAATACCGCAGCATATTCAACGAGGGCCTTACCGGCAACTATGTATCCAACCCCGCTGGACAGATACTTCTGTGCAACACCGCATTTGCCAGGATATTTGGCTATGAGAAACCGGAAGAAATAATATGTGCTAATGCCACATCGCTTTATCATGATAAGGTAACCAGGGGCAAGTTTCTTATCGATTTGCAGGAACAGAAGAAACTGGAACATTATGAATACGAACTCGTAGACCGCTACGGGCGGAAAGTTACTGTTGTTGAGAATGCTAACGGCACTTTTGACAATAACGGTGAACTTATACAAATGCAGGGTTATCTGTTTGACATAACTGAACGTAAACAAGCCGAGGAAAAGCTTCGGGAAAGCGAAGAAAAGTACCGGCTGGTTTTTGAAAATTCACCGGTGGGGATTCTGCACTTTAACGAGTTTGGAGTTATAACGGCATGTAATGAAAGTTTGGTAAAAATTATCGACACTGGTGAAAATATTTTAATAGGCCAAAATTTAATGAACGTGCCAAATAAGGAACTTGTCGAGGGAATTAAAAAAGTAATATCAGGTAAACCAGCCTGTTACGAAGGCTATTACCATTCAGTTACCAGTGGTAAAACTATTCCTGTAAATGCATCATGCGCCCCGATTTTATTGCATGACAACACTGTAATCGGAGGTGTTGCCATGGTGGAAGACATAACTGAACGCAAGCGCTCCGAAGATGCGCTGTACCAGGAAAAGAAACGCCTTTCAGTAACCCTTTCAAGTATCGGTGACGCAGTTATTGCAGTTGATTTGTCAGGTATTATAACCGTATTCAACCCTGTGGCTGAAACGTTGAGCGGATGGCCAGCCAAAGAGGCCCTGGGGAGAAATATTGATTTGGTTTTCAATACAGTTAACGAATATACAGGGCAGACCGAGGAGAATCCCGTTTGCAAAGTATTAAACCAGAACCAATCTGTAGTGTTTGCCTATCACATTGCCCTGATAGCCAGGGATGGAACCAAACGCTCAATTACCAACAGTGCCGCGCCCATTTGTGACGCAGAGGGTAATATGTTGGGGGCAATCCTGGTTTTTAGGGATGTGACCATGGAAAGGAAGCGTGAAGCAGCGCTAAAGGCAAGCGAGGAGCGTTTCCGGTTAATAGCTGAAAACGCTAAGGATATTATCTTTCGTCTGCAAGTTGAACCTGAACGCAAATTTGAATACATTAGCCCGGCGGTGACTGCCATAACGGGTAACACCCCGGAAGATTTCTACGCTGACCCCCACCTGGTTTACCGGTTGGTTTACCCGGATGACCTGGATATCCTTAAAGGGATTGTGGACGGGAAACAAGATTTGGACAGTACAATAACCCTGCGGTGGGTTTGCCGGGACGGGCGGGTTATTTGGATTGAACAGCGCAATGTGCCTGCATACGCTGCCGACGGACGCCTGGTGGCCATTGAAGGTATCGTACGGGATATAACCGTGCGCAAGCAAATGGAGCAAAAGCTGAGGCACCTGAGTTTGCATGATCCTTTGACTGGACTTTATAACCGGGCTTATTTTGAGCTGGAAATACAGCGTTTGGAAAAAAACGCTTGCTACCCGATAGGTATTATTTTGTGTGATGTGGATGGTTTGAAACTTGTTAACGACACCATGGGTCACGATGCCGGGGATCGGGTGCTGCTGACCACTGCCGCGGTAATCAGGAAGGCCCTTTTTGACGATGATGTGGTTGCCAGGGTGGGGGGGGATGAGTTTGCCATACTGCTTCCCCGCAGTGGGGCAAACACGATAAAAGATGTTTGTAGCCGGATTATGTTGGCGGTGGAGCAATATAACCTATCCAATAGCGACTTTCTATTAAGTATATCTGCCGGTTTTGCTGTTTGTTCAGCCGCTTGCGTCAGCCTGCGAGATACCTTTAAGGAAGCCGACAACAACATGTATAAAGAAAAACTACACCGTAAACAAAGCGCCCGAAGCGCTATTGTCCAGACCCTCATGAAGGCTCTTGAAGCCAGGGATTTTATCACCGAGGGGCATGCCGACCGCATCCAGGATTTAATTGCCCAACTGGGCAGGTATATTGGTTTACCGGAGCCCGGTATCAACGACCTTCGTCTATTGGCCCAGTTTCACGACATTGGCAAGGTGGGTATTCCGGATCAAATTCTTTTTAAGCCAGGTCCCCTTAACCAGGAAGAAGCAGCTGAAATGAGAAGGCATTGTGAGATTGGCCACCGCATTGCGCTTGCGGCACCTGACCTTACCCACATTGCCGATTGGATACTGAAGCACCACGAATGGTGGAATGGGCAAGGTTACCCACTGGGATTAAAGGAAGAGGAAATACCTCTGGAGTGCCGAATTCTGGCTATTGCTGATGCATATGACGCTATGACCAGCGACAGGCCCTACCGTAAAGCTATGCCCCATAATAAAGCCATGGAGGAACTGGAAAGGTGTGCCGGTAAACAATTTGACCCCCTGCTGGTTAAGAGCTTTATTAATGTTTTGGAACAAATTAAATTTAAAATTGTTCCCGGTTAAAACGCTTATATTTCCTAGTTAATAGTAAAACGTATGCACTTAATATTAACTTGAATTAAATAAGAATAATGAGCCTGCGCCTAAATTGGGGCGGCTCTTTTGATTTGCGAAGCATTTATTTAACCGGATTTGGTTACGGTGTTATAATATTACTAAGCTGGCGGAATATATAGCCAGGTTTTTGGTAATTTTATCTTTATGCTTTTTTGCGGTTTATACTGGGGAGGGGGAAACAACCAAGTGGAAAAAGCTACGGTTAAAGACTTATACCGGCTAACGGACAATTATCTGGGCCAGAGAATACAAATCAACGGCTGGGTGCGGACGGTCAGGTCATCCAAAGCATTTGGTTTTATAGAAATTAACGATGGGTCTTTTTTCGGCAGTGTCCAGGTTGTTTATGATGAAAACCTGGCTAATTTCAAGGAAGTTTCCAAGTTGATTACCGGGTCGGCCATCAGGGTGGCGGGGGAACTGGTGGAATCTCCCGGCGCTAAACAACCCTTTGAACTCAAGGCTGATAATATTGAGATCGAAGGGCATTCCGCACCGGACTACCCACTGCAGAAAAAAAGGCACACCTTTGAATTCCTACGCACCATTGCCCACCTGCGACCCCGGACAAACACCTTTTCCGCCGTGTTTAGGGTTCGCTCAGCCGCGGCATACGCCATTCATAAATTTTTCCAGGAGCGGGGCTTTGTTTATGTACACACGCCCATTATTACCGGCAGTGACGCTGAAGGCGCCGGGGAAATGTTCCGGGTTACCACTCTGGAATTTGACAAAACTCCACGGGACGAAAAGGGCGCAGTGGACTTTGCCAGAGACTTCTTCGGTAAGGAGACCAACCTTACCGTCAGCGGCCAGTTGGAAGCGGAAAACTATGCCATGGCTTTTGGTAAAGTCTATACCTTCGGACCAACATTCCGGGCCGAAAATTCCAACACACCCCGGCACGCGGCTGAATTCTGGATGATTGAACCGGAGATGGCTTTTGCCGAATTGCAAGACGACATGGACCTAGCGGAAGAGATGTTAAAATACGTAATTAGCTACGTGCGGGAAAACACCCCCGAAGAGATGCAGTTTTTTAACAGCTTTATCGATAAGAGTCTGTTTGAACGCCTGGATAACGTGGTTAAATCAGAATTCGGACATATCACCTATAGCGAAGCGATCGACATCCTGAAAAAATCGGGCGAGCAATTCGAATACCCCGTGGAGTGGGGGGTGGATTTACAGACCGAGCACGAAAGATACATAACCGAGAAACACTTTAATAAACCGGTTTTTGTAACGGATTACCCCAAGGAAATCAAGGCCTTTTACATGCGTATGAACGATGACGGCAAAACTGTGGCGGCTATGGACCTTTTAGCGCCCGGGGTGGGGGAAATCATCGGGGGTAGTCAGAGGGAGGAAAGGCTGGATAGCCTGGAAAAAAGAATGGATGAGCTGGCGCTAAACAAAGAAGATTACTGGTGGTACTTCGATATTCGCAGATACGGAGGCACCAAGCACGCTGGTTTTGGCCTGGGTTTCGAGCGGCTAATCATGTACCTGACCGGGATGACCAACATTCGGGACGTGATATCTTTCCCCAGAACGCCCAAATATGCCGAATTTTAATTAAATTTGTACTGCTATTAAAATAAGGGTTTAGCATTAATGCTAAACCCTTATTTTAACTTTATTGCTACAACCTTTGTTTAAAAAACGCTTAGCGAGCGCTGTTGACACTTTTCTCTGCCGCCGCACTATGACCGCTTAGGAAGCCGGTGGAAAAGGCTATTTGCAGATTATACCCGCCGGTTAAGGCATCAACGTCAATCACCTCACCGGCAAAGTAAAGGCCTTTGACAATTTTTGATTCCAAAGTTGACGGGTTAATTTCTTTGACATTGATACCACCACTAGTAATTATGGCCTCGTTTAACGGCCGGGTGCCGGTAACGGTTAAACCAAGATTTTTCAGGGCTTGTACCAGTAGACCACGTTCTATTTTGGACACCTGATTGACCTGCTTATGGATATCCAAACCTGATTGGGCCAGGACTATTGGAATTAGTCTTTGGGGGAGTAAATCGTCCAGGGAATTTTTCAGGTGTTTGCCCCAATATTTATCAAAATCCCTCTGCAGTCGGGCATCTAGTTGTTCATCCGACAGGGCGGGTTTTAAATCAATCGCTAGCTTCACCGGGGCTTTAAACGGCTTTAAATAGCTGCTGATGCTTAATATAATGGGACCGGATACACCAAAGTGGGTGAACAGCATTTCGCCAAACTGTTCCGCTTTAATCTTATTATTAATTATGGCTTTAACTGAAACATTCTTTAAGGACAGGCCTTGCAGATCTTTAACCCATGGTTCACGGGTTACCAGGGGAATTAGAGCCGGTCTGGGCTCCACCAAGGAATGTCCCAACTGGCGGGCCATTTGATAACCGTCCCCGGTAGACCCTGTTTGCTGGTAAGACATACCCCCGGTGGCGATTAGAACTTTTTCCGCCTGTATTGATTTGCCGTTACTTAAAGTAACACCTTTCACCCGGTTTTCCCGGGTAAAGACACTCTTAACTGCGGTATTAAGCCTAATTTCCACTTTGTTTATTTCCAGGTGTTTTTGGAGTGCCTTAATCACATCACTGGATTTATCTGTTTGGGGGAAAACACGGTTGCCTCGTTCCACTTTGGTTTTTACACCCATTAATTCAAGTAATGCGATAAGTTGCTGGCTGGTAAAGCTTTTTAAAGTGCTGTACAAAAACTTTTTGTTGGTTGTGATGTTATTTAAATAATCGTCAATATCTCCGTAATTAGTAACATTACACCTTCCTTTGCCAGTAATAAAAAGTTTTTTACCCAGTTTTTCGTTCTTCTCCAACAATACAACCTGGAGGCCCTTTGCCGCTGCCGTAGCGGCACCCAAAATTCCCGCCGGTCCTCCGCCCACTACAATTAAATCGTAATTCATATGTGCTCCTCCGAAGTCGATAATTATAAGTATTATAAGGTAAAACACGATAAAAAATTAATATTACTGCAAAAAAAGGGGCATGGCATAATTTCCGAAACTTAAAACTTATTTTTGCAAGAGGTTAGTAGATTATGGTAGCATATTCTTGGGTTATTCTGATACTGACTACTGACTACTGACTACTGACTACTGACTACTGACTACTGACTACTGACTACTGACTACTGAATGCGGGGTGGGCGAATAAATGAAATCATTGGTCTTAACTGAAAAACCAAGCGTGGCCCGGGAAATTGCCCGGGTGCTGGGCTGCAGTCAAAGAGGGAAAGGGTACCTGGAAGGTTCCAGGTATGTAATCACTTGGGCCCTAGGGCATTTAGTCACCTTGGCTGAGCCTGAAGAATACGATAAAAAGTACAAGCAGTGGCGTATGGAAGACCTGCCCATGCTGCCGGAACAAATGAAATTGAAGGTCATCCGCCAGACTTCGCACCAGTTCCAGGTGGTGCGCAGCCTGATGAATCGCTCGGACATCGGGGAAATGGTTATTGCGACCGACGCCGGACGGGAGGGTGAACTGGTGGCTCGCTGGATAATGAAGCTGGGCAACTGGAAAAAACCCTTCAAGCGGTTGTGGATATCCTCCCAGACCGACTCGGCCATCCGGGAGGGCTTTGCCAAGCTAAAGCCCGGAGCCCAATATAACAGCTTGTACGATGCCGCGGTTTGCCGGGCTGAGGCTGACTGGCTGATCGGACTGAATGTGACCCGGGCATTAACCTGTAAGTTTAATGCCCAGCTTAACGCCGGCCGGGTACAAACGCCTACCCTGGCCATGATTGTACAACGGGAAGAGGAAATTAATAAATTTGCCCCGGTGGATTACTGGACGGTGCGGGCCGATTTCGGCAATTATTTTGGAGACTGGCGGGGTAAAGAGGGTAACCGAATCTTTGATTATGCCAGGGCGGTGGAGTTGCTCGCCAAACTTAAGGGGCATACCGGCAAAATTACTGAACTGCGCCGGGAAAATAAGAGCGAGCCGGCACCGCTGGCCTATGACCTGACCGAACTGCAGCGGGACGCCAACCGCCGTTTTGGCTTTTCTGCCCAGCAAACTCTAAGTATTTTACAGGATCTTTATGAACGGCACAAGTTGGTATCTTATCCCCGTACGGATTCACGGTATATTTCTTCGGATATTGTGCCCACCCTGCCGGCCAGGCTGAAAAGCATTGCGGTGGGGGCCTATGCCGGCCCGGTTAAACAGCTGTTGCAAAAACCTCTGACAACTACTAAGCGTTTGGTTGACAACAGCAAGGTATCCGACCACCATGCCATTATTCCCACGGAACAGCCGGTGAACCTGGCGGCTCTGGATGCCGAAGAAAAGAAACTGCATGACCTGATTGTGCGGCGGTTCCTGGCCGTACTGTATCCTCCTTACCGCTACGAACAGCTAACCCTGGTCACTACCGTAAACGGGGAAAAGTTTTATTCCCGGGGGCGGGTCATCCAGGATCAGGGCTGGCGGGCGGTAGCCACGGTCCGGGCTGAACATGAAGAGGGAATTGGAGACGCCTCACCGGAACAAACCATCACCAGCCTGAACAAAGGTGAAGAAAAGCCGGTTAAAAGCTTAAAAGCAAACAAGAGCAAAACTAAACCGCCGGCCCGTTATAACGAGGCCACCCTGCTTTCGGCCATGGAAAACCCCGGTAAATTTATCGAAGATGATGAACTGCGGGAAACAACTGGCAGCGGCTTGGGCACTCCGGCCACTCGGGCAGAAATTATTGAAAAGCTGCTTTATACAAACTATATTGAGCGCCATGGTAAAGAACTGGTGCCTACATCCAAGGGTATCCAGTTGGTCAACCTTGTTGCGCCTGAATTAAGGAGCCCTGAATTAACCGCCAGGTGGGAGCAGAGCCTAACGGAGATTGCCCGGGGCAGGGAAAGCAAAACAAAATTTATTCAGGGTATTCGGGAGAATGCCGCTAAGTTGGTGCGCAGCGTGGAGACGAACACCGCTGCCTATAAAGCCGATAATATTTCCCGCACCAAATGCCCGGTCTGCAGCAAGTACATGTTGCTGGTCAAAGGTAAGCGAGGCAAGATGCTGGTCTGTCAGGACCGCGAGTGCGGGCACCGGCAGCCGGAAAAAGAGGGAATGGGATTTACCAGTTCCAAACATGCCAGTCGTACTAATCAGAAATTGATTTCCAGGTTCAGTGACCAGGAGTCTATCGGCAGCAGTCTGGGTGATTTACTTAAAAAGGCGATGGCCCAAGAGGAGCAGGATAAATAAAATCGGGTTACCACCAGCACCTGCTGTGATAGTGTTTTTGATTTGAAGCAGATACTAATGTTTTGGCTGGTGGGCATAATATAAGTAGTGCCAAATTTATGGACTTTGCGTTAAATTAATCAAAATTTCGCTACAGGGTAAATTAAAAGTGCTGTTAAAACCTCCCACATAGCGTTATAATAGATAACGCATACCATTTAGCAATTTCATTCAGAAAAGGAGATTAACAAGTAATGATCCCGTTTAGTGATTTTGGTCTATCTGCGCCCGTGCTCCAGGCCCTTAATAATATGGGCTTTGAAGAGGCGACACCGATACAGGAACAGGCTATTCCGGTTGCGATGCAGCGAAGGGATTTAATCGGTCAGGCCCACACCGGTACCGGTAAAACAGCTGCTTTCGGCGTGCCCATGGTGGAGTTTTTAGATACCGGGCGAGAACACATTCAAGCTGCTGTGCTGACACCAACCCGTGAATTGGCCGTCCAAGTCGCCGAAGAATTAAACAAAATCGGTTACTATAAGGGTATTCGCACCCTGCCAATATACGGCGGCCAGGATATTAACCGCCAGATTAGGGGGTTAAAGAATAGACCGCACATTATTGTGGCTACCCCGGGCCGCTTGATGGACCATATGAGGCGCAAGACAATCAGGCTGAACCAGGTACGGATAACAGTCCTGGACGAGGCCGACGAAATGTTAAACATGGGTTTTATCGAGGATATAGAGGCTATTTTAAAAGATGTCCCCGAGGAACGTCAGACCATGCTATTTTCCGCTACCATGCCCGGCCCCATCCAGGCGCTGGCCCAGCGGTTTATGCATGATCCCGAGGTAATCAGGACGGCAACCAGGCAGGTTACGGTTCCCAGCACCGAGCAGAGCTACTTTGAGGTTGAAGAGAGACAGAAGTTTGATGTTCTCTGCCGCCTGCTGGATATCCAGTCGCCTGACCGGGCTATTATTTTTGGGCGAACCAAGCGCCGGGTAGATGAGCTTTATGAGGCATTGAACAAAAGAGGCTATTCGGCTGAAGGAATCCACGGGGATATGCCCCAGTCCAGACGGGATCAGGTGATGCGTAAGTTTAAGGAAGGCACCACTGATGTGCTGGTAGCCACCGATGTCGCTGCCAGGGGTCTGGATATCACCGGGGTTACCCATATTTACAACTTTGACATCCCACAAGACGCGGAAGGCTATGTCCATCGCATCGGTCGCACAGGCCGGGCGGGACATAAGGGTGCTGCTATTACCTTGGTGACCCCGCGGGAGATTCGTCATCTAAAGGTTATTGAGTTCAACACCAGGGGTAAAATTTTACGTAAGCCCGTGCCTACAACCAAAGATGCTTTTGAAGGGCAGCAGCGCCTGGCGATGGATATGCTTGTGCAAGCTGTGGAAAATGGGGACATCGAAAAATACCGCGGGCTAGCCGAGGAGTTGTTGGATCAAACCGATTCAGTGAGCCTGGTTGCCGCAGCCCTAAAGGTGCTGACCAAAGAAACCGACCGGTCTCCGGTGGTTCTGACCGATGAAAGACCAATCGTAAAGAATAAACCCAAGAACACAGGCGCCGGGCCAAGAGGATACGCCAGGGGCGGATTCGGTAAAAAAAATACCGGGCGTTCCGGGCGCGGCGGGTACAATAAAGGTAAGAAACCATTTTAAACTAAGGCTGTTTTAAACAAGAGGCTGTCGGCTAAATTAGCGGCAGCCTCTTGTTTTGGATAAAGGGATAGTATCAATTTAAAATATTATTTTTATAAGGCTATAAATATTTTCAACTTTTGCACGATACTTAAGGTAAATCATAATATTCTTGCCGGGTGAGTTGTGTAAAAATTTATAATAAATAATAGTTTGTAAAACGGGGGATGAAAAGTTTGAAGCTTAAATTAGGTGCCAAAATAAGTTTTAGTTTTGTTATTATGCTTATTATAGTAATTATTTTGGGTGGTTCTGCTTTCGTTAATCTAAACTCGGTTAAAGGTGACATTGACAGTATAAGTGCTGCTAACGAGAGTTTGATTCTTGAATTAAGGATTGATAGCACATTTCAAAGCGGCGTTGCGGCGATGAGGGGTTTTATCGCGTATGGGGATGAAAAATTTTATGAGCAAACAGATGAAAACATGAACGCGGTAATTCGGATGGAAAGCAAACTACTACAAATGGCCGGGGAAGATAAGAAGCCCGCAGTGCAAAGTCTTATTATTGCAACAACGCAGTACAGAGATGGTTTGATTGGCCGTTTGGCTCCAGTGGTGAGGGCTTACCACTCTGAACTTAATGCTGGTAATGCCGAGAAAGCCCAGATTTTCTTTGCGGAAATGAATAGCATTGCCGGTGAACTAATTCCCTATACCGCTGAGCTTACCGGGATTACTCAGAAACTTGTGGAAGAGAACGAGCAAATTGTTAACCAAAGCTTGAATCAAACAACGTCACATGCCGATAGCGTTATCAGTACATCAGTAGTAATGTTGATTATCGCGTTAATCATTGGGGTTATACTTAGTGTATACATGACTAGAATGTTAAGAAACCCAATTCTTAAGATGGTATCTGGAGCCAACAAGTACGCTGAAGGCGATTTGAGAGAAGTAATGGAAATAAATTCAACAGACGAGTTAAGTGAATTAGCTGATGCCCTAAATAAAATGCAGACAGGATTTAAGGACATTGTAGGTAAAATCAAGGACTCTTCTAACCAGTTGTCTGATTCGGCCCAGCAATTAGCTGCACAGGCCCAACAGACTTCAGCGGGCGCTACTGAAACCGCCTCCACCATGAGTGAAATGTCCAGCACAGTGGAAAACATGGCCGATAATACCCAGGACGTGGCCCGCCAGGCAGGAGTTGCCACCCAGCATGCCGATAAAGGTTTCCAGGGCATTGAAATGGTCACCGACCAAATGCAGGAAATTACAGCATCATCAATTCAGGTAGGCAAGTCCGTTGATGCCCTTAGTACGGCCATCGGAAAGATTAGTCAGTTTGTCGAAGTGATTACGAACATTGCAGATCAGACCAACTTATTAGCGTTAAATGCAGCCATTGAAGCCGCCAGGGCTGGCGATGCTGGCAGAGGGTTTGCCGTGGTAGCTGAAGAGGTCAGAGAGCTTGCCGAGCAGTCTGCCCAATCGACAAAAGAAATTAAACAGCTAATTGAGGAAATCCAAGCTCAGTCTGAACAGGCAGTGCAGGCAATGTCTGTGGGAGCAAAAAAAGTTGACCAAGGCAATCGGGTAGTAGGTGAAGTAGGGGAAAGCTTCAACGAAATTATCAAAGCAGTGAGAGAACTAACCGACCAGGTACAAAATGTTGCCGCCGCAGCCCAGCAGGTCTCAGCCGGAGTGCAAAACGTGGCCGGTACCACTGAGGAACAAACTGCTGCCATGGAAGAGGTTTCAGCTTCCACGGAAGAACTAAACAAGCTGGCTATGGACCTCAACAGTGTTGTGTTAAGATTTAAGGTCTAAAATAAGATAGCTCAAGAAAAGCAGGAGTACACCCTCAAGGACGTGCTCCTGTCTTTTTGTTTAACCATGTCAGTATGTCATATAACCCTTCGCCAATTTGTTATGTGCCTACACTCGCTGGAAAAAATTAATAGTCAGAATTAACTGAAAAGACTTGAAAATTTAGATACAGGTGAGTATAATCTTATTAAGCACCGTCCTTGCAGCAAATGATGACCATCAACTTAAAGCGTCGTTTAGAACTGGAAATCCGAAATAAGCAGTTGGATCCAAGGATAGTGTTACCGTTACTGATTACAATGAGTACCGTGTCAAAATTAAAGCATCCTTAATTCTTTCAAGGAGGTTCAACGGAGAGTAACTTATTCTCAGAAGTTCCATTGGGAAAGTTATCAAAAACCGAATTATGAGTGAACCTATTTTCGGAAATGCGATTGAAACAAGAAAGCTGTAAGGGTGGTTGCTTTAGAGGGAAGGTCTAGCCTTCCCTCTTTTATGTGCGTTTTACCCAACTGTAAAGCAATTTATTTACTATTTAAGTTGTACAATGCGCACCCTTTTTACCTGGTTGCTCTTATGTCCCGGGGGAACAGGGTTCGGGATGGGTTAATGGTAATAAGGGCAGCGCCTTTTTGATTCTAGACTTTGAACTTGACCACGGATTTTTGAAGTTCAACAGCAATGCCGGCCAAGTCTTGAGCTGCTTGGGTTACCTGTTGGACAGTGGATGCAATTTGTTCATTGGCCGCGGTAAGCTGTTGGGTACCTTCGTTGGCCTGCTTAGAACCTTCCGCCACATCCTGAATTAGTTCTGTGCTCCTTCCTACGGCTTTAATAATCCGGTTTATTGAAATACCTGCGTTTTCGGCTACCTTTACACCTTCGTTAACCTCAGCCGCACCTCGCTCCATTGCAGTTACTGCCACTCCTACTCCGACTTGAATTTCTTTAATCAGGCCGGTAATTTCACCCGCCGCCCCTGATGACTGTTCAGCTAACTTGCGTACTTCTTCCGCCACCACCGCGAATCCACGCCCCTGCTCCCCGGCCCGGGCAGCCTCAATGGCGGCATTTAGTGCCAGCAGGTTGGTCTGATCGGCAATGCTGGTTATGGTATTTATAATTTCGCCGATTTTATTTGACTGCTCACCAAGCTTTTGGATGGCAGTCGCTACGTTTTTAGACGCCTCAGAGATGGAATTAATCTTCTCCACCGTCTGATGTACTGCATTGTTGCCTTCCTGGGCCACCAGCTGTACTTGTTCTGATTCCCGGGCGGCTTCAATGGCGTTGTCAACTCCCTGGGCCGAGGTGGCGGCTACTTGGTTGGTGGTGCTGGCGACCTCTTCTACCGTGGCACTGACCTCTTCGCTGGAGGCGGCTAGTTCCTGGCTGTGGGAGGCCAACTCTGCTGCATTTTTCCCTATTTCGGCAATCATACTTTTCAAATTTTGGGACATTTTTATGAAAGAAGCAGCCAAAGCGCCTATCTCATCACTACCCGTGACAGTAACCTTTTGGGTCAGGTCGCCCTCGGCGACGGCCTCCGCGATTTTACTTAATGCGGTTACGGGTTTGGACACGGCGTTGGCAATGAGCAGGGCTATGCCCAGCATTACTAACATGGCAGCCAGGGCCACCCAGATGCCAGTGGTGCGAAGGATCCCCAGCGGTGACATGACATCGGATACGTTGGCGGTTTGGGCCACTGACCAGCCGGCCAGCCCAACGGGGGCGAAGGCCAGCAATTTATATTCGCCTTCTAAAGTATATGTCCCATACCCATTTTCGCCCTTGGCCATTCGTCCAAGAATGGTCTTTAAATCATCATCGGCAGCCTCAAGGAGGTTATTGTTGGCGGAAAATTCATCATTGGGGTGGGCAATAGTTATTGAATTTGTGCTCTGGATAAAACCATAACCATAGCCGCTTAATTTCATATTGTTAACGAGTTCCTGTAACTGGTTAATCATAACAGTTACGCCTACAAGCCCGTCCGGGGTGCCGTCATCGTCCTTATGAATCGGTGCTACCACGGCAATGACCTGGTTGCCGGTGGCCTTGCTGATTATGGGGTCGGTGACCACTGTTTCTCCCTGCAGAACCTGCTGGAAATAATCCCTATCGGATACGTCAACCGGTACATCATTGGTGCCGATGCCATTGCCTGTGTTGTCGGCCACGTAAAGATACTCATACTCCCCAATGTTCTGCTGCACCCGTTTCAACACTGGCAAAAATTGCTCTGGATCCATGCTTTTAACCGTTGCCCCGCTGGCCCGGTTGTTAATGTCTTTGGTGATCCCGCGGAGCCATTCGTTAATGATCCTGGCATTATATTCTGCGCTGTTGGTCGCGGCTTTTTCCAGTTCTGCAGTTAGGATTCCTGATGCCTGGCTATAGTTCAGGTAAGAAACGGCGCCCATTGCCGCTATGGTGGCGATAGTGATAAACAGCATAATCTTAAGCTTTAGACTTTTCATTTTGCCTCTCCGTTTCGAATGTCTTTTGGTTATTAATTCTCTACATCTAATCCCTTACTTTTGCAAATGTCTACAAATAGCTGTACGGCTTTCTATGGCAACACCTCCTAAAAAAATTTACAAATCCCACCTAGTAGTTGATATAACCTTAAATAAAAATTGGGTTGGGCTTAACACTAGCTGTTTAGTTTATCTATTCAAGTGTCGATAATTTCTTTAAGTGATGCTTACTCTTTAAATTTAAAGTAATACTTAATTATCTTATCGGGTTTTTTTGATTGATTCTTGATGAATCTATTGAAATTTTGATTAACCGGGAGTTGAGTTGGGTTGGATCGCAAGAGGATGGCCATTATTTATGCTTACAAAAATTTACTGTTGGCGGTTATGAATTCCATTAACGATGACTGGAGTAAAGTATCCCGGGAACTGGATTTAACGCATCCCCAACACCACCTGTTATGGATATTAAATTTTAGGCCCGGATCCACCATGACCCAACTGGCTGAATATTCCTTGTGGACGGTGGCCAATGTTAAGCAAGTGGTAGATAACCTAATTAAAAAGGGCATAGCTGTTAAATACACCGACCCCAGGGACGCCCGGGCCCGTAGAGTCTACCTGACGGATACCGGCGCAGAAATGCTTGATAAGGCCAGGGAACTGGGGGTTAGTTATCGAGTATTGGAGATATTTGACCAACAGGAGGAGAAAGATATGAGCAGGGAATTGGAAAACCTTTTTTCTCTGGTGGAGATGCTGCAGGGTCCGGAGTATGTTGACTTTATCAGAACCAACACCGAAAAACTACTAGGAAAAAACTAGTTATTCGGCAGCCGAGCCAACGCAGAAATGTGACGTGATCTCTTGCGGGTTTTTATAACATCCTATTAAAAAGATGGGGAGCTGTACAAGCTCTCCTTTTTTTATTGTTATCCGCCCATGCCGCTGTGTGGCACCAGTAGAAGATGAAAATCTTTTGGATTGTCATTATAAGCGAAGTAAAAATCTAGATCCTTCGCTTACGCTCAGGATGGCAGCGATACCAACGGAGCGACGACAAAAATGTTTTATGGGTGGTGGTTCTAAAAAAGACAATTAAGTGGTAAAATATGGAACAACAAAACGGTTGATAAGATGGCTTAAGTTAGGTGGGATTATAATTAATGAGAGGCAATGCTCTGATGCTTAAAAGGTTAAAGAGATTGTTTTGCTTATTTACTGCAGGGGGACTGGTTTTATTTCTCACCGGGTTTGGCTTTGGGAATGGTATGCCTGACAGATTATTGCACTTGTCGCCTATAAATACAACTGGCCAGGTTTACGGCATCGTAACCGTCGGCGGACAGCCCGTGGGAGCAACCGTGCGCGTATTTCGAACGGAGCCTTGGCGACTGGTGAATGAGATCGATGTTAATAACAAGGGTTACTTTAACTTGACCCTGGTACCGGGCAGTTATAATATTACAGCCACAACCCGTGATGAACAGGTTGTCGGCCAAAGCAGTATTGTCGTTAGGGGGTGCAAATTCACAACCGTTCATTTGACGCTGGATGACGCGGCTTTAGTTACCGGTGTTATCAGAGACAAAGAAGGCAGGGCGGTAGAAAACGCCCGGCTGATTTTTGCTTCGGGGCAGTCGTTTGTAAGTAGCCCCACCGCTAATAAAGGAGAATTTTCCGTATCGGTCCCCCCCAGGCGAACCTATAACGTGTACACTTATCCGGCCGGAATGGGAAGCAACAGCCCGGTGATAATAACCAAAGATATTTATATCGGGGCCCCGGGCTGGTACGAGTTTGGGGAGCTTTTGTTGCATTAACGGGTATGTTGACGGGACTGGTATAATAACAACAAAAAAGCAATTGAGGTGTTAGTAATGATCAAAGTATATGCCCTAACCACCTGTCCGTGGTGCAAGAAAGTAAAACAGTTATTGGATGAAAAAGGGGTCAATTATCAGGCCGTCGACGTTGATATGCTTGCTGGCGAAGAACAAAATCAAGTTCTGGCGGAAGTAGAAAAACTCACCGGTAAAAGGTCGTTCCCGGTGACTGTAATTAATGATGTGGTGGTGCATGGCTTTAAGCCCGATGATATTTTGGAGGCCGTTAAGAATGAACAATAAAGTGTATTGCCCGGTTTGCCGGGTCAGTTTTGCGGTTCGGGAGCCTCTCGAAAAGGGTAAAGAGTTAATCTGCCCGGTTTGCGGGGCCAGGTTGGAGATAGAGGCAATCGAACCCGAAATTAAATCCCGCAAAAAACCCCAGACCCCGGACGAAGAAATTAACGACCGGGTGGATACTTTCGCCCGGTTAAAAGGGTATGTGTTTGGGGAAAACAAGGATGAGGTTATTGATGGCATGAAGCAAAAAAAAGAACGGTACGGCGACTTTTACTGCCCGTGCAGGTTCGATAATGTGCCGGAGAACATCTGTCCCTGCCAGGAAACGCGTATGGGGGACGTGCGCAAAAACGGCAGTTGTCTCTGAGGACTTTTTTACCTTAAGGAGCAGGTTGCTCCTGATAACAAGTAAATTTTAGCTGGTTATAAACAAGAGGGGTTTTACCGCAGCGGAGTGGTAAAACCCCTCTTGTTTATATTGTGACAAATTGTAAGTATTTTTTAAATATTTGTGCTAAAATATTGCATGGTTCTTAATTGGTTAATTAAATGAACATTAGATATAGAAATAAGGCAGGGGGTTATGGATTGACAGATATTATGCAATTGCCCACTATTAGCCAGATTTTTATTAACACTTGTGCGAAGTATGCTGATAAGCAGGCCCAGCTTTTTAATCCCACGCTACATAACAATGATAGTAATGGAGTATTTACTTACCGGCAATTGGGCGAGCGGGTGGAGGCAATTGCGTGCGGACTGTTGGCGTTGGGTTTTGAGCACCAACAACGGGCGGCAATCATGTCCCACAACAGCCCGTACTGGACCCAGACCGATTTTGCAATTATAAACAGCGGCGGGGTTACGGTAACTATTTATCCCACCCTGTCGCTGAATGAAGCTTCATACATAATTAACGATTCAACCAGCCGGTATCTGTTTGTCGGCAATCAAGAAATATTGGAAAAAATTCTGTCCGGCCTGGAGAAAATGCCCGGGTTGGAGAAAATAATTGTATTGGATTTAAATTACGTGAGTGAAAATGAGCGGGTCATTGGCCTGGGTCAACTTATGGAAATCGGCCGTAGTAACAAAAGTCGGCACCTTGAGGAATATCGCTCACGCTGGCAATCGGTGACCATGGAAGACTGGGTTACCATCATCTACACATCTGGAACTACGGGTACCGGAAAAGGGGTTATTTTAACGCATCGCAACTTTTCTGCCCGGTTACATTTTGTGCGGAAATTCTTTATGGCTACGGGTATCGATATCTCAGAGGCTGATGTTTGCCTGTCTTTCTTGCCCCTGTGCCATATTTTTGAAAGGGGCTCCGGTCAGATGCTGGCGGTGTATGTTGGTGCCACCATTGCATACGCCGACAAGCCCGCCACTATTTTGCAGGATCTTCAGAAATACAATCCCACCTGGTTTTGTTGTGTTCCCCGCCTCTTTGAGCGCATCTATACTGCTCTTAAGAACCAGATGTCCGAAAGTGCAATTAAAAAAATGGTTTTCGGTTTTGCCCTTAACACCGGTCAAAAGGGACTTCATTACCGGGTCGATGATCGCGACTGCATTAACATGGGGCTTGATTTTAATCTTAAAAATAAGCTTCCGCCGGTACTACGGATTAAATATACGATTGCCGACAGGGTTTTTGCCCGGGTCAGGGCTGCCTTTGGCAGCCGGTTTAAACTGGCTTTTTCCGCGGGCGCAGCCATTTCGCCAGAATTACTGACCGTGTTTTACGCCATGGGGGTCAGGGTTGTTGAGGGGTACGGTCTGACGGAAACATGTAATGCCTGTAATTTGGGAGCCCTGAACGGTTTAAAGCCGGGTTGGGTCGGCCCTGCCTCCGTGGGTTCCATTGGCAAGTTGGATACGGATGGTGAATACCTGGTCAGCGGAGAAGGAATATTCAAAGGCTACCTGAACAAACCAGCGGAAACCGCTGCTGCCTTTACCCCGGACGGGTGGTTTAGAACCGGGGATATAGCCCAGATGGACGAAAAAGGTTACGTCAGGATTGTAGACCGTAAGAAGGCCATTATTGTTCTGGATACCGGCAAAAATATAGCCCCGGCCAAGCTAGAGAACTGTTTTGCCACCAGTCGGGTTATCGAGCAGGTCTTTATCATCGGTGACGACAGGAAATACATCAGCGCGTTAATTGTACCTAACTTTGATTATTTTATTCAGTTATTTGATAAAGAAAATGTTAAGTATGATCAAGAAAAATTGCGTTTTTCCCATGCCAGCGGAGCACCCGTCTGCGTGGAGGTGAGTGATGATTTTGTTTCTGCCCCGCTGTTGCGGGAAATGGTTGAAAGAAAAGTTTCCGATGTTAATAAAACGCTGGAAAAATTTGAACGCATCAGGCAATACGCGATTCTGACAGGCCGTTTTACCGAAGAGGACGGGGAAATTACACCAACCATGAAAACCAAAAAGCACGTGATTATGGCCAAGTATAAGGAAGTGATTGCAAACCTTTACCGTTAACTGCAAATTTAGCTTGTCTATAAGGGTTTTTTCAGGGGTAAGGGCTTTGCCGCCGGGCAAGCCCTTTTTTGTTTTGGCAATTTGCATCCTGCCATGGATTGCGGGCGCCAAAATGAACTGCAAGACCGCAGTGTTAGAAGCATATAAATTAAAGTAGGTTAATAATAACTCAGGGGAGTGGCCCATGGATAAAAAGACTGACGCTGCCCGGGATTCCACCCCTCCGACCGGGAGCAAACACAAAAGACGCATCCTGATTGTTTTTGCTTGTCTTTTTGTTGGTATGATTTTGGCAACCATAGTGTTTGTCAACATTTTTTTCCACACGGAAATCTATTACCCCAGGCCGGCATTTAACGGTGCCATGTTCCAACTGCCGGCCACAACCGTTGTCTATGATTACCGTGGGCGGACGGTGGCCGAGCTGCACGGTCCCCAGCACCGGATACCAGTTAAGTTAGAAGCATTGCCCCCGCACCTGGTGCATGCTATCCTGGCCGCTGAAGACGCCCGCTTCTACAGCCATCCGGGGTTTGATATGCGTTCCATGGCGCGGGCAGCATTATCGAACCTGCGGGCCGGGAATATAGAGGAAGGTGCGTCTACAATTACCCAGCAGCTGGTACGTAATATTTTTCTTACTTCGGAGCAAACCTGGGTACGTAAGTTTAAGGAAATCCACTTGGCTTTCCACTTGGAAAGGCAGCTGGGGAAAGACGCCATATTGGAGCATTATCTAAATGCCATTTACTTTGGTGACGGGAATTACGGTATTGAGGCGGCGGCCCGAAGCTATTTCAATAAAGGCAGCGCTGAGTTGGGAGTTAATGAATCCGCCACTCTGGCCGGGTTGGTATGTAATCCCGGTATATACAGCCCTTTTCGTAACCCACAGCAGGCCTTACAGAGGCGCAACATAGTGCTGCAAAGAATGGTACGGCACGGCTGGCTGGATGATGACACGTATGCCGAGTTGCAGCACCGGGCACTGGGTACGCGTACAGACGGCAGGCCGGCGGAAGATTACCCGCACCCCTTTTTTTTAGATCAGGTTATTGAAGAGGCCATCCGGGTGCACGGTATCCAGACGGAAGAAGTCTATAACGGTGGTTTACGTATTTATACCACCCTGCATCCGGAGATCCAGGCCGTGGCCGAGCGGGTGTTCGCAGATGCATCCCTGTTTCCCGTAGGTGCCGGAGACCAGCGCGTCGAGGCGGCACTGGCGGCTGTTGACCCGCAAACAAGCTATGTGCTGGCCTTGGTTGGCGGCCGGGAGTATAGTTCAAGGCGGGGGTTTAACCGGGCCACCATGATGAAGCGCGCTCCGGGATCGGCATTAAAACCACTGGTGGTGTATGCCCCGGCACTGGAAGCGGGTTGGAGCACCGCAGCTCTTCTTCCCGACGAGCCATTAATAATAGACGATTACGCGCCCCGGAACTATGACCGCAGTTTTCGAGGAGAAGTAACCATGAATCAGGCCGTCGCCTGGTCAATCAACGTGCCGGCGGTTTGGCTGTTGAACGAAATTGGTGTGGCCCGGGGTATTGAGACATTAAAAAAACTGGGCCTGTCCCTGCACGAAAATGACTGTAACCTGGCGCTGGCGCTGGGGGGGGTGACCACGGGGGTTTCCCCCTTGGAGTTGGCTAGTGGGTATGCCGCGCTGGCTAACGGTGGTTACCGGGTCGAGCCCCGAACCATTATCCAGATTTATGACCGGCAGAACAAGCCGTTGGTAGAGGAACAATTTCGCCAACCGGTTTTTGGAAAAAAGACTTGTCGAGATATGACTAGGCTTTTACGGGCAGTTGTTATGTATGGCACCGGAAAAGGGGCCGGTTTGTCGGTACCCGTAGCTGGCAAGACTGGTACCACTGAGCAAATTAAGGGTACCGGCAACCGGGACGCTTGGTTTGCCGGGTATACGCCTGAGGTGGCCGCGGCGGTCTGGATGGGTTATGATCGTCCCGATGCCGGTTATGCCCTTGGTTTTTCCGGGGGCAGTTATCCGACACGTTTATTCAGGGAGTTTGTATCCGGCGCATTAAAAGAACTGCCTGCACGGGAATCCGACCTGTTTATGGGCCGGCCGGCTTACCCCGCGCCTCCGCCAAAGCCGAAGCCACCCCCTGCGGAAAAGGAAGAGCCGGTGATTACGGACGGGCAAGCGACAGCGGAGACAGAAGAGGGTGGATATATAAAGGAATCGTTCGCAAACTAGTCTAGACATACATTCACCCGGATGTGGTAGGGCTGCCATTAATTTTAAGCCAGGAAGCCGGTTTAAGGCTGGCTAATCAGGCAAAAAGACTTGCAGTTCGAGCGAAATCCCTGTATAATAATGTTTGCCCGGTTGAGCGGGATGTTGTTCTGCCAGGGTTGCATGATAGTATACAAGTAAATATATTTAATTTTGTAGACCAAGGAGAGATGGCTGAGCTGGTCGAAGGCGCGCGACTGGAAATCGCGTAAACGGCTTGAAACCGTTTCGAGGGTTCGAATCCCTCTCTCTCCGCCATTAATACTTTATTCTTTATTTAGTAAATTATAATTTTGGCCGTACTAGACGGGGAGGTAGCGGTGCCCTGAACCCGCAATCCGCTATAGCGGGGTTGAATTCCTGCCCGAGGGTTTGGCTTGTGGGGTCTGCCCCCTGTAAGGAGTGTTGAAGGCCGGGTCTTGCGCGACGGAGCCTTTTGAACCGTGTCAGATCCTGACGGAAGCAGCACTAAGGAAGATACTCCGGGTGCCGCAAGGGCGCCTGGTCTGAGCTACCTGCAGGGGTAACGCCCGGAAGTTATTATTCGACGGCAGGTGTGCGGTCATCAATTTTATATTTATAGAGAACTATTAAAGGACCGGCTAAGTGGCCGGTTCTTTGTCTACGCCATACAAATCCTTCATGTTGGCAGGGAAAACCAAGTAGGCAGCGAAAAATATGTATAGACTATTTTAATGAAGATTGCTATCCGTAGGGGCACCCCTCGCGGGTGCCCGGGTTAATGATGCTGTTTGTGGCATGGATGTCTGATTAGGAATTTAAGGGGGATTACGCATGAGTTATCTGGCTCTGTACCGGCAGTGGCGCCCGCAGTTAATGGGTGAGATAGTGGGACAGGAGCATGTTACTGTCACCCTGCGCAACGCTGTCACGGCGAGCCGGGTAAGCCATGCTTACCTTTTTTGCGGCCCCCGCGGCACCGGAAAAACAAGTACCGCCAAGGTGCTGGCCCGGGCGATTAATTGTCTGGAACAGCGGGACGGCGAACCATGCAACCAGTGCCGGATCTGCCGGGAGATTATGGCCGGTTCAACCATGGACGTAATTGAGATAGACGCTGCCTCAAACCGGGGCATTGATGAAATACGCGAACTAAAAGAAAACATAAAATTCTTTCCATCCCGGGCCAGCCGGCGGGTATATATTGTTGATGAGGTGCACATGCTCACCAACGAGGCATTCAACGCGCTGTTGAAAACGCTTGAGGAACCGCCCGGCCACGTTGTTTTCGTATTGGCGACCACGGAACCGCATAAAGTGCCCCTGACAATTCTGTCCCGCTGTCAGCGTTTCGACTTCCGTCCCATTGCGGAGGATGTAATTGCCCGAAGGTTGGGGCAGGTAGCCGAAAAGGGTAACTTTGCGATTGAAGAAGGGGCCATCCGGGCTATTACCCGGGCTGCCGGCGGCAGCATGCGGGACGCCCTGAGCGTATTGGATCAGGCCCTGCTGCTTAGTAACAGTGGGACGGTGTCTGCTGATACCGTGTACGGCATTTTGGGAACAGTAAGAGAAGAGGCACTGTACGGCCTGATGGAAGCACTGGCCCGACAAAACGCCGCCGGGGCCCTAACCCTGGTGGATAAAATTGCCTCCGGCGGCCAGGATCTGCATTTACTGGCCGGGGCGCTGGCAGAACGCCTGCGTGGGTTGCTCATAGCTATGCTGGCGCCGGATGGTGCCGGCGATTCCGTAGAAGTAATGTCCAGTGAAAGCCCCATCAGGTTTTTTACCCGTGATAGTCTAATCCGGGGCATCGATCTGCTATTGGAAGCCGAACAGATGATGCGCCGTAGTACACACCCGCGGGTGGTGCTGGAGGTGGCTCTGGTGCGGTTCATTGATGGCGGTGGAAAGCCATCCAATGCCGAGCTGTTGACCCGCATTGAACGGCTGGAAACAGCGTTGGCCGGTCGGATCACCGAGAACAGCAGTTTAACCACTGGAACTGGTTGGGTGCCGCCTAATTACCCACAAGGGACCGGGTCATCCGGCGCAAGTGGATCTGTAAAACCGGAAACAGGCAGGGCATATAAAAAAACGGACGTTGAGGCAACGGCGGGACATAAAATCGCCCCGGTGGAAGTGCTCGCCGAAACCCCGCCCCCAAAAGCACCCGAACCCGTTGCGCGTCAGGTGCCCGAAAAAGAGTCCAATAACATAAACAGTTCCGGTCGTTTCAGCATAGAACAGATCAGGAAATGGTGGCCGGACATGATGCAGCAAATTAAACGCGTCAACCCTGCGGCATATACATATTTATCTTTGGTTTGGCCGGCTGAGACCAGGGACAACTGCCTGGTGCTGGGGGTGCCATCCGGGGATATTTTTTCCATGCAGATGGCCGGAGACGAGGCTAACCAGGAACTGCTGGTCAGGACATTACGCGCCTTTAGCCGGAGTGACTGGACTGTCCGCTGCAATTACTACGATGCCCCGCCGTCGGGTTGGGGCGCACGGCAGGCATCTTTGGAACCCGAGGAAGCAATCAGCCTTTTTAGGGGTCAGGAAGTAACCCCGCCGGGGGATCTGGATAAAAATTAAGGAGGTAGAATCTAATGGGCGGAAATATGGCCAAAATGATGAAACAGGTACAAAAAATGCAGTCTGACATGCTCAAGCTGCAGGAGGAACTGGGCGAAAGGACTGTAGAAAGCACCGCCGGGGGCGGCGTGGTGAAAGTGGTGGCCAACGGGCGGCAAGAAGTGGTGTCTCTGGAGATAAAACCAGAGGCGGTAGACCCGGAAGATGTGGAAATGCTTCAGGACCTGGTGCTGACAGCGGTAAATGATGCGCTTAAAAAAGCCCAGGAAATGATGTCCTCTGAAATGGGTAAATTGACCGGGGGGATGAACCTGCCCGGTATGTTTTAAATTAGTTCGAAAAGGGCACGCCAATATATAACACAGCGGGAGTGAATAAAATGCGTTACGCCGGTGCGGTTTCTCGTCTAATCGGCGAACTGGCCAGGTTGCCGGGCATTGGTTCCAAGACAGCACAGCGCCTGGCCTTTTTTTTGTTAAGTGCTCCGCCGGAAGTGGCTGAAAATCTAGCCTTTGCCATTCGGGAAGCACGACTGCAGGTTCGCCGCTGTCCCGTTTGTGGTAACCTGACCGACAGGGAACCATGCGTCGTGTGTGCCGATGAGACCAGGGAGAAGGCAGTAATCTGTGTGGTACAGGATCCACGCGATGTGGCAGCAATTGAAAAGTACCGCGGATTTAAAGGTGTTTACCACGTTTTGCACGGAGCCCTTTCCCCGCTGGCTGGTTTGGGACCGGAGGAATTAAACATTAAAAGCCTGATAGCCCGGCTGGCAAGCGGTCGGGTGAAGGAAGTAATTCTGGCCACCAACCCCGATGTGGAGGGGGACGCCACGGCCCTATACCTGGCCAGGCTTATTAAACCAATTGGTGTCACCGTAACCAGAATTGCCCACGGACTGCCGGTAGGCGCACATTTGGAATACGCAGATGAAATAACTTTGGGCAAAGCCATTGAAGGCCGGCGTGAAATTAACTAGTTTCCCCTGAAAAACTAAGCATAACTGGGGTTTGGTGTTAATCGGAGGGTTACGTAGGAGCTTAAATCAAAGAGCGAGCGAGTCCGAGGAAAAGCGCCGGTGCATGTCTGAGCGCCCGCAGGGCGCGAGTTCTCCGGCGCCCGAGGACGAACGAGCTCGTTCAAGCATAACGGCGAGTAGTAACGCGGAGATTAACACCAAACCCCTTACCAAGACTTTTTCAGGAGACACCCACTAAGACTTTTTAAAGGGAGCAGTAATTTTTTCCATTTATCCCCCATAGTATTTTTAAGTAAGAAACTCGAAACGGGGTGATGAATGTGGAATGGTATTTGCTATTAATTATCCTTGCCGGTATTCTTGCCGGTCTGGTGCTTTTTTACCTGGCTGCCGTGGTGCTGTACAAGCCGTTTAAACTGTTGCTAAGTCTGGCATTATGCGCAGTAACGGGCGTCGTTCTTTTGTGGCTTTTAAATTTGGCGCTGGGCCTAGTAAATATGCACGTGGCATTTAACCCCTTTACTGTACTGGTGGCAGGAATATTTCAGCTGCCGGGGTTGGTGCTGCTGGTGGTGCTAACCATGTGGTTTGCTTAAAAAACGTTTGAAAATCTTGTCTGTAATGTATACCGTATGCAGTGCCAAAATTCCGTAATATCTCAGTTTTCTTGACGGGTTCCAATAATTGAAATATACTTAAACAGTGCCTTTTATGAGAAATTGTACTTTTTATTGCGGTTTTGGGCACCTTAGCGCGAGTAGATTTTTTTAAAGCAGTTGTTTCATGAATAATTTCTAATTTATCAAAACTTTTAAACGAGAATTTAGAATATTTAAGCGCGGGGGGGGTGGTAATTATCGGCCCGCGAATTATCGAGGCCTACGTGGGAGAATACGCCAGCGGTAAAAGTGAGGTGGCAGTTAACCGGGCGCTGGATTTGGCTGAAACAGGCCGGCAGGTCACCTTGGTGGATCTGGATATAGTCGAGCCCTGTTATACCCTGCGCCCAATCAAAAAGGAACTGGAGCAGAAAGGTATTACAGTATTGGCCTGGGAAACCAGGGACATGGTTGGGCTTGGCGAGACGGGTAACATCCTAAAGGCAGAGAATCGCTGGGCACTACGCCGAACCGGTGACATTATACTGGATATTGGTTATGGGGTGGAGGGGGCTAAAACCCTTAACTTGCTGGAAGATGCGGGCTCAGACCCTGACCTAAAGGTGTATGCCGTGGTAAACATTGCCCGGCCCATGACCGGGTCGATAGCTGAGATTGTGCAGTACATACGGGAATTGAACCGCGTTGATGGTTTAATTAACAACAGTCACCTCGGGGATGACACCGATTTGGAAATAGTGCAGGAAGGGGTTCGGGTGGTAGGGGAAGCAGCCCGGATTCTGGGTATCCCGGTGGTTGCCACCACTGCAGTGGTAGAATTTGCCGACCGCATTGGCCCCGTGGACGGTGCTGGGAACCCGGTAAGGAAGCTGGTAAGGTACATGCCGCGCACGTTGTGGTAATGACATTTAAACATAGGTTTTAGATTTAGGAGGTGTACAAGTAATGCCAGAAAAACCGATTCAGGGAGAAAAAAGGGTGTTTGTGACCGGCAATGAAGTGGTTGCCTGGGCGGCCCTGGCGGCGGGAGCGGAAATCATGTACGGTTATCCTATTACGCCGCAAAATGAAATTATGCATTACTGGACCAGGATGATACCAAAATATGGGCGCAGATTTCTGCAAACCGAGGACGAGTTATCCGCCGGTTTCACCACGGTGGGAGGGGTTCTAGCCGGCCGGAGAGCTTTTACCGCTACCGCCGGACCCGGTAATACGCTGATGCAGGAACCCATAAGTATGGCCGAAGCAATGCGCCTGCCCATCGTGGTAGTGGTGCAGCAGCGTGGCGGCCCTTCCACCGCTACAGTAATTTACTCCCAGCAGGAGGTCACCCTGACCACACTGGGTGGTAACGGCGAAGGCTTGCGGGTGGTTTATTCCACTGCTACACACCAGGAACTGTTTGATTACACCATTAAATCTTTTAATACCGCCTGGAAGTATCGTTTCCCCACCTTCGTGCTTGGTGACGGTTATCAGGCTAAGATGCGTGAGTCACTTACGTTTTACGACCCGGCCGAACGGGGTATTGAAATGGTGCCCACCGATGCATATGTGGGACGTCCCGGTATGCCGGGAGTGGACAGGCCCCCCAAGCACATGAGAAATACTTATAATATGGAAGAAGAACTGTATGAAGTGCTGCAAGGTTATCTGGCTGATTTCGCCAAGGCGGCACCTGAAATAGCGGAACATGAGACATTTGACACCGAAGATGCAGACCTGGTAATTATTTCCCACGGTGTGGTGTCCCGGGCCTGCAAGATGGCTGTCAGGGATTTACGGGAGCAGGGCTATAAAGTTGGCTATTTTCGTCCTATTACCCTCCGTCCGATGCCCGAAAAGGAATTGCAGGAAGTGGCAGGCAAGGCAAAACAACTGCTGGTGGTGGAATCAGCCCAAGGCCAGTTAGCCCGCTTGGTCAAGGAAGTTATCTACGGCAGTACGGCAGAAATGCTGTCCCTGTTCAAGCCCGGTGTGGGCATAACCTCCGAGGAAGTGATTGCCCGGGTTAAAGAGATAAAGGGTTAAAAATAGTCAAAAGCCGAAAGTTAAAGTTATTAAAGACCTTAGACATTGTTTTTGACATTTATTTGCTGAAGAGATATGTTTTAATCTTTTTATTGCTGAGGGAAAATGAAAGGGGGCCTGTGTTAAATGACAGTTCAACCTGCCATGCCCAAGTGCTGGCGCGTGGAAACCAAACCCCACAAATTCTGCCCGGGTTGTGGACATGGATTAGTGCTCAAAGCCCTGGGACAGGCTATAGATGAACTGGGTATTCAAGATAAAGTCGTTTTTGGTTGCGATATCGGCTGTTCATTGTTATCGTGGGATTTTTTCAATATGGATACGGTACAAACTCATCATGGTCGTACTAACCCGGTAATTACCGGCATGAAGCGAGCCAACTCCGATATTATTGGTGTGGCCTATATGGGCGACGGCGGCGGATATGCCATCGGTGCACAGCACCTGGTCAGCTCAGCCACGCGTAACGAACGCATTACGGCTATCCTGGTCAATAATACCCAGTATGGCATGACCGGCGGACAAATGGCGCCTACCACCATGCCGGGCCAGAAAACTGAAACTTCTCCTTACGGTCGCGATGCCGAGACCACCGGTTCACCCACCCAGGGTCCGGAAATGGTGGCGGCTATTGCTCCGGAAGGGGCGTACGTAGCCAGGGGTAGTGTGGCCAACATGAAACAACTAAAGGGGTATATTAAAAAAGCGCTGGAAAACCAGATGGCCGGGAACGGATTTAGTTTTGTGGAAGCGCTGTCCCTGTGTCCCACCAACTGGCGCACCAACGCCAAGGATACTTGGAAGTTTCTAGAAGAAGATATGTATAAATACTTTAAGGTAGGGGAACTCAGAGTACCCGGTCCCCGGGAGAAGGAGGGACAATAAATATGGGAAAACCAATAAAAATAGTATTAGCCGGTGAAGGTGGACAGGGCGTCCAGTCGGTGGCCGAGATCCTAGCCGAGGCCGCTAACGAAAAGGGGCGTGAAGCCCTTTATATTCCCAACTTCGGCGTGGAGCAGCGGGGCGGCGTTTCGGTAGCCTATCTGCAGATTGGCGACGAAGCAATTGGAGCACCTAAGTTTCAAATCGGCGATATCGTAATTGCGCTAAGCGACCGGGCGGTAATTCGCACCAGAAAGTACGTCGGTCCCGAAACAGTCTTCGTTTATGACAGTGGTATTGAAAACATACAGGACGAACTGCCCACCAACACAGACAAGGTATATGCTATTCCAGCCATTGAAGTATCCAAGAAAGAACTGCACCCCCGCGTGTTCAACGTGATCATTATGGGCGCGGTACTAAAAGCCACCGGTGTGGTGGCTATGGACGACGCCAAAAAAGCCATTGAGAAGAAGCTCGGCTACAAGTTTGACAAGAACCCCGAGCTGCGGGAAATGAATTTTAAGGCTATGGAGCGCGGTGCTGAGCTTGTGGCCGAGTTATTGTAAAGGGGGTAAGGAATAATGGCTCAAGATTTCAAGGGTCAAACCCTGGAGGTTGAGAAAGGTTTCTGGACGATATTTGCCGGGCTTTGTAAAGGTTGTGGCCTGTGCGTCCAGAAATGCCCTAAAAAGTGTATGAGCTGGTCAGATGTGCTTGGCGTGTACGGTACGCCCTCGGTAAAAATAAACGATGAGTGTATCGCCTGCGGTATTTGCCAGAACTTCTGCCCGGACTGTGCTATAACAGTGGACAAGAAAAAAGAAGCCAAGCATTAAAAAAGTTTTTAAAAAGGGTCCAGGTACTTTTAATTGATAAAAGTTACCTGTGGCCCTTTTTCAATTGACAGAGTTTTTTAGTGACTGCTTTCGGCCCAGGTTCATATATTAAATCGGGTGATGTAATGATGCGCCATAGTTGTGTAATTTGTGGCGGTTGGTCGGAACCGACCACAGGGTTGGTTATTCGTGGGTATTACATTTGTTCCTGCTGCGAGGAGACTATCATAAACCTGCAGTTGGATGATCCGGCTTATGATATTTACAGGAGCGGTCTCAAAAGAATATGGCGCTGGGCGTAAACCGGGGTATCGTCTACCGATTCCCGTTTTCGGGCCACCCTGACCCGGCGGTGAGCTAATTCAAGCTCACTTTTTATCTGGTACAAGGTGGTAACGTTTATACCGGTATGGCGAGAAATCTCTGGATCGGAAATGCCCTTTTTCCAGGCGCGGATTAGGCGGGGCACATTGGTACGATATTTCTGAGATATTTTTTTGGTGTTAACTTCTAAATCGGACATTTGCCGTTCACACTCCTTTCTCATATTTTGACCCCAGAAAAACTCTTTATGATGTCAATGAAATGCAAGAAAGGTACTAATTAAAGTCGAAGGCATACCAAAATCGAAGGTCTTTTAAGTGGTATATGACTTTCGACTTAAACTTGTCTGGTCTGCTGACTCCCAATATGATAAAATTATTTGTTAACAAGTATATACGCAGGTGAAAATTTTGCCGTTTAATAAAGAAAAAAGGGTACAACCCTCCCCAATTGCGGATCTACCGCTGGTTAATGCGCTGGAAGAATACCGCCGTAGACGCCCGGTAAGGATGCATGTACCCGGTCATGGCGGAAACTTATGCCCCTGTCCCCAATTTATGGACGGGCTACCTGGTTTGGATGTAACTGAATTGGAAGGCCTGGACGATTTGCATAACCCCGGCGGGGTTATCGCGGCGGCCCAGGAAAAAGCCGCCGGGCTTTTCGGGGCCCGGCATACATTTTTTTTGGTTAACGGCACCACAGTTGGCATTCAGGCCCTCATAGCTGCTAGTTGTGATCAGAACCGGCCGCTTGTACTGCCACGTAACGCCCACCGCTCCGTGCTGGGTGGGCTTATTATAAGCGGCGCCCGCCCGGTTTTCTTGGCCCCCGAAGTGGTGCCCGGCTTTGAATTTGCTACTGGGTTTCGGCCGGAAGATCTGATTGATGGGTTGCGGCAAAACCCCGGTGCCGGAGCGGTACTGGCAGTTCACCCAAACTATTACGGTGTGACGGGTGATTTGGGTGCAGCGGCGGCAATCTGCCATCGGTACAATGTACCATTGCTGGTTGACGAGGCTCACGGTACACACCTGCGCTTACATCCCGATCTGCCCGCTGATGCACTTTCCCTAGGTGCTGACGCGGTGGTGCAGAGTGTGCATAAAACTGGAGGCGCTTTAACCCAGGCATCCTGGCTGCACTTGGGAAAAGCGGAACGAGCGGAAAGGGGACACCCCTCCTGCGGAGGAATGTCGATAGCGGAAAGGGGACACACCTCCTGCGGAGGAATGTCCCCAACTTATGTGGACCGGGAAAGAGTGGCGGAGGTGCTGCGCTTGTTGCAGACCTCTAGCCCGTCGTACTTGTTGATGGCTTCCCTGGACGCCGCCCGGGGTTACCTGACCTGTCATGGCAGAGAGACTCTGGACAAGCTTTTAGGCTGGGTTCACGAGGCGGTACCAATAATTAATAAGATGCCCGGTCTGACGACGCTGGGCACTGAGCACCTGGGAAGTTCCGGTACAGCCGGACACGACCCCACCCGACTGGTGATTTCGGTACGCCAGTTGGGCATTTCAGGGCACACAGCGGCCCGATGGCTGGCTCATAAATACGGTATCCACTTGGAAATGTCCGATGCGTTCAATATAGTGGCGGTACTATCACTGGGCACCCAAAAATCTGACATTATTGCGTTGCTCAATGGTCTGGCCGAACTTAGCTGCCAGACCGAACAAGGCCACAGTCCCCGGTCACCCATTCCGTTGCCTGCGGGCCCACCGATACCGCCGCAGGTATTAACCCCGCGCCAGGCCTGGTTGGCACCGCGTCGGATTATACCCCTGGAGCGATCCACCGGCCGGGTTAGCGCTGAATCCGTGGCTGTGTACCCGCCGGGAATAACCGCCATCTACCCCGGGGAGGAAATTACCCCGGCGGTTGTAGAATACTTACAACAGGTGCGTGAATGTGAATTGCATCAGCAGGGAGCTGCTGACCCGAAGTTAGATACCATCCAGGTCGTTGATGCCTAAACGGATGTTCGAAAAGTCCGCGCGAGATCCCCGTCGAATTTCTGCGTTGGCTCGGCTTTTGCGGTGCTCACGTATCTCATATACGCTCCGCTCCGCAAAAACCAAGCCGCCTTGAACTTCTCGTGTCTCTCGTGCTCCTTATCGAACTCTTATTTAAAACGGATGTTCGAAAAGTCCGCGCGATAACCACGTACGGGAGATGAATTTTTTTGACAGCGGGGAAGTTTATTGTTTTTGAAGGAATTGATGGTTCAGGTAAGACAACCCAGGTGAAACTGCTGGCTCAATGGTTGGAGAAGCAAGGTATGTCGGTGTTATGTACCCGGGAACCCGGTGGTACAGATATAGGCAACCGGCTGCGGGCACTGCTGTTGGATCCTTCCTGCCGGGATATTACCCGCCGCACCGAAGCATTTTTATACGCTGCCGACCGGGCCCAGCATGTCACCGAAAAAATTTTACCCGCCCTGCGCAGAGGAGATACGGTGCTTTGCGACCGGTTCATATACTCCACCCTGGCCTACCAGGGCGGTGGACGTGGTTTGGACAAGGAGTTTCTGGCGCGTTTGAATGAATTGGCCACTGGCGGACTGGTGCCAGATGTTGTAATATTACTAGATCTGTCGGTGGAAGAAAGTATCAGCCGGGTGCTGGGAGACCGTTTGCCCGACCGGTTGGAAGCAGAAAAGAGCGACTTTTTTCGGCAGGTGCGCCGTGGTTACCTGGAACAGGCAGCCCAGTGGCCCCGAATGTTTAAAGTAGTCCAGGCCGGGGTAGCGGTGGAAGAAGTGCACCGGTCGGTGCTGGTCTCCTTGGAGCAAGTCCTGACCTAACGCTAACCCTATAAATTTATTTGGAGTGAGCCCGTTGACCGCTTTACGTGAACTGAGGGGACATGAAAAAATTAAGACTAGCCTGGCTGGTGCTCTAGTATCCAACCGGGTGTCCCATGCGTATCTCTTTTACGGGCCGCCTGGTGTTGGCAAAAAGACTGCCGGTCTGGCGTTTGCCAGGGCCCTGCTGTGCTCCGGGGGTGATGGAGACGCGTGCGAAGTTTGCGACGACTGCACCCGTTCCAAGCGGGGTGGGCACCCCGATTTGCATCTAATCCGCCCCGACGGGGCTTCGATAAAAATAAGGCAACTTAGAGAGGTGTGCGACGGTGCCGTGTTTACCTCCTTTGGCGAGGGCCGGCAGGTTTTCTTGGTGGAACAGGCCGAGAGGATGACCACCGAAGCCGCCAACAGTTTTTTAAAAACCTTGGAAGAACCCGTGGCCGGGGTGGTGTTCATCCTGGTTACCGACGATCCGGCGAGAATACCTTCAACTGTGCTGTCCCGCTGCCTGTGTTACCGGTTTAATAATTTGTCCCGGGAAGATGTGGCCAAAGTGATTACACAGGAAGCGGGCAGCGCCGAACTGGCCCACACCATGGCAGTATTGTCCGGGGGAAGCCCGGGGCGGGCCCTGGCGCTGCTTGGCGGGTCGGCCGGCCGTGACCGGGCACTGGAGGTGGCGCTGAGCCTGGTTGTTAATAGCCGGCGTGCAATGCCGGTTCCACCGGAAGAGATAGCAGGCCGTGAAGACGCACAGGAATTTGTAAACTACCTGACGGTAATGTTCCGAGATGTGATGATAATACAGCAAACAGGGCTAAGTGAATTGTTAATTAACATTGACCGGCGGGATGATCTAGCTAAGCTGGCAAGTGCTTATGACCGGCGAGAAGTACTGGACATACTGTTAACAGCGGAGGAAACGGCTCGTCGGTTGGCGGGTAATGTAAACCAGCGCCTGGCGTTGGATTCCTTGCTACTAAAAATCGCCGGATTTTAGGATAAAAGGAAAGGGGACACACCTCCTTCAAGGAATGTCCCCAATTAATGCAATGGATGGATTATGAGGCAAGTTTGACAGGAGGTATGGCCATTGTCGTGCCTGGTAGTAGGAGTAAGATTTAAGGCGGCAGGCAAGGTATATTATTTTGACCCCGGGGATTTGTTCCTGTCGGTGGGTGATGGGGTAATCGTAGAGACATCCCGTGGTGTCGAATTTGGCACCGTTGTTGCCGGCCCCCGAGATGTACCCGAGGAAGAAGTGGTAGGTGCGCTAAAAAAAGTGCTGCGCCGGGCTGGCGATGTAGATATAGAGCAACTGCGGGCCAACCAGGAAAAAGAAACCCGAGCCTATGAAATTTGCGTGGAAAAAATAACTACTCACGGTTTGCCCATGAAACTTGTGGATGTGGAGCAGACTTTTGACGGTAATAAAATTATCTTTTATTTTACCGCCGATGGGCGGATCGATTTCCGCGAGCTGGTCAAGGATCTGGCCGCGGTATTTCGCACCAGGATTGAACTACGCCAGATAGGTGTTCGTGATGAGGCCAAAATGATGGGCGGCCTGGGTTGCTGCGGTCGGGAATTGTGCTGTGCCACCTGGCTGTCGGACTTTTCCTCGGTGTCCATTCGGATGGCCAAGGAGCAGAACCTGTCCCTAAACCCCACCAAGATATCCGGCATTTGCGGCCGTTTAATGTGCTGCCTTAAATTTGAAAATGAGGCTTATGAGCAGGCCAGGGAAAGTTTTCCCGAGCCGGGTAAACGGGTGATTACACCTGACGGGATGGGCAGAGTGGTGGGAATTAACATTTTCAAACAAACCGTTAGCGTAGAATTACAGGAAAGTAAACTGATTCAGGGATACCCCGTTACGGATGTCAACACCGACTTTCCGGAAGGTGGTCAAATTGAGAGACATAACAATAAAAATGAAGGCGCTGGAAACCAGAGCCCAAGACCTGCTGGCCGAGATCAAAAGCATGAAAAACATGGTCGGGGCGCTGGAAGCGGAAAATGAAAAGCTTAGGCAGCATCTGGCATTGGTATATGATGTGCAACAGGCAGGGGAAACCCGGGTAGTTGGCGACACCGATGTACAGGTGACCGGGCGACAGAACCTGGAGAATCTTTATGCGGAAGGTTTTCATATTTGCAATATCCACTTTGGTCAAACCCGGACCAGCGAGTGTCTGTTTTGTGCCGCCTTTTTTCGTCGGGAACGGGAGTGAGCGGGATGACAGATAAAAGCGATAAAAACAGGGGCATTTTGTATCTTTGCGCAACGCCTATCGGCAATCTGGAAGATATAACCCTGCGGGTACTGCAGACGCTTCGTGAAGCTGACTTGGTGGCTGCAGAGGACACCCGGCGCACCCGACGTCTGTTAAGTCATTACGATATCCATACCCCCACCACCAGTTACCATGAGCACAACCGCCGCCGCCAGGGGGAATATTTGCTGGAGCGACTGACTAGTGGCGATATAGTGGCCCTGGTTAGCGACGCTGGTACGCCTGGGATATCTGATCCCGGCGAAGATTTGGTGCGCGAAGCAGTAGACAGGGGGATACCAGTGGTGCCGTTGCCGGGGCCGAGCGCTCTGCTGGCGGCGCTCGTTGTTTCCGGCCTGAACGTTGAACGGTTTGTTTTTGAGGGCTTTTTACCGGCCAAAGGCAGTGGTCGCAACCGACGTCTAGCCGAATTGGCGGGCGAAACCAGGACGGTTGTCCTGTATGAAGCGCCGCACCGGGTACTAAAAACGCTGCAAGACCTGATCGAAACCCTGGGTGATCGCCGGGCCTGTGCCGCCCGTGAACTAACCAAGCTGCATGAAGAATTGCTGCGGGACACCCTGACGGGGCTGAAAGAACACTTTACCACCCAGACTCCCCGGGGCGAATTCGTGCTAGTCATTGAAGGTGCCCGGGAAGAAAGCGGTAAAACGGCTGAAAAATGGGCCGCCACGCCGCCGGAAGAACACGTGCGACTGTTGATGCAAGAGGGTCTTGCTACAAATGAAGCTATAAAAAAAGTAGCCCGCCTGAGAAATCTCCCCAGACGGGAATTATACAAAAAGATACACGTATCCGAATAAACGGCTCATATAAAATATGTAGTCACATTACATGGCCTTAACGTTTTCAAACATGGCCACGGCACAGTTCCGGCATACCAGTTTGCCACGGTAATGCTGCACGTCGGCGGCATCGCCGCAAAATACGCAGGCGGGCTCGTATTTTTTGAGAATAATTTTCTCATTGTCGACGTAAATTTCCAAGGCGTCTTTTTCATCGATGCCCAAAGTACGGCGCAATTCAATTGGTATAACCACGCGACCAAGCTCGTCCACTTTCCTTACAATACCCGTTGACTTCAAGACTTCCCCTCCCCGTTGATAAATAAGTGACACAATTCGACAAAAAACCTGTATGCAAGTAAATGGTACCAATGATGGCATTAAAAGTCAACATTTTTTTGTAATATATTTGATTATTTTGTATAAAAAATTTAATATTAGGTTAAACTTGACAGGATAAAGTATTTTAAATTATACTTTACAAGGTTATTTTTAATAGCTTTTTATTTACATAAGATACATCGGTGATGATGGAGAGGGAGTAAATCCGGAAGAGCCGTACAGAGAGCGGGAACAGGTGAAAGCCCGCCGGGGAGAACGGGTTGAACATGGCTTCGGAACTGTAAGCTGAACGGAAAGCGCAATTAAGTGCTAGCTCTTTCCCGATAAGCTATACCGGTTAAGCACCGTTATCAGGCTTGGGGTATCGGGAACTCTCCCCGTACCTTAAACGAGGCTTGCCCTTTAAGGGGCCGGCAAATTAGGGTGGTACCGCGAAACAATTCGCCCCTGGGTAAACCAGGGGCGTTTATATTTTGGGGGTAGTAAAAACCAGCCTTCGCGGCGATCCGGTGATATCCGGAGCGCCGCGTCCACTACAACCAACTTTTAAAGTATTTTCAGGGTAGACTTTAAAATATCTAATGGAAGGAGTATGTTAAATGGAATCCAAAAAAACGTTTTACATTACCACACCAATTTACTACCCCAGCGACAAGCTGCATATCGGTCATGCTTATACGACTGTAGCCGCTGATGCCATGGCGCGGTATAAACGGATGACCGGTTATGACGTGCGCTTTTTGACCGGTTCCGATGAACATGGCCAGAAAATCGAGCGAGCGGCTAAGGAAAGAGGGTTGACTCCCAAGGAATACGTGGATCGCATAGTGATTAGTTTCCAGCACCTGTGGCGCAGCTTAAACATCAGTAACGACGACTTCATTCGCACTACCGAGGAAAGACATAAGCAGACAGTACAGAAGATTTTTCAACAGCTATACGACCAGGGTGACATCTACAAGGACAGTTATGAAGGCTGGTATTGCACACCATGCGAAACCTTTTGGACGGAAGGGCGTTTAGAAGAGGGTAATTGCCCGGACTGCGGCCGGCCTGTTGAATTGCTTCAGGAAGAAAGCTATTTTTTCAAAATGTCCAAGTTTGGTGACCGGTTGCTTAAACACATTGAAGACAACCCCAACTTTATTCAACCCGTGTCCCGGCGCAACGAGATGGTCAGCTTTATCAAGAGCGGCCTTGAGGATTTATGCGTATCCCGCACAACCTTTGACTGGGGCATACCGGTGCCCTTTGACTCCAAGCACGTCATCTACGTCTGGATGGACGCCCTGACCAACTACATTTCCGCTCTGGGTTACGGCCATGAAAACGAGGCGTTGTACCATCGTTACTGGCCGGCAGATATCCACCTGATGGCCAAGGATATAGTGCGCTTCCATAGCGTTATCTGGCCCATCATCCTGATGGCCGTGGGACTGCCCTTGCCCAAGCAGGTGGTGGGGCACGGCTGGCTGCTGCTGGAAAGCGGCAAGATGAGCAAATCCAAGGGCAATGTGGTAGATCCACTGATACTTATAGACAAGTACGGTGTGGACGCCGTTCGTTACTACCTGCTGAGGGAAATGCCCCTCGGTATTGATGTCAATTATTCAGAGGAATCGATGGTGCACCGGATTAACCAGGACCTGGCCAACGATTTCGGCAACCTGTTTAACCGCACCTGTGCCATGGCCAATAAGTACTTTAATGGTGTATTGCAAGCACCGGGAGCACCCGAAGGGCCTGACCAAGAACTGCTGGACCTGGCGGCCGAGACACCGCCAATAGTGGAAGAAATGATGGAACGCCGGGATCTGGCGGGCGCCCTGGCGGCGATACTAAAGTTGGTGGGACGGGCTAATAAGTACTTGGAAGAAACGGCTCCCTGGGCCCTGGCCAAAGATCCGCAAAAGCGAGATCGCCTTTTTACAGTACTTTACAATGTGGCTGAAGTGCTGCGCCTGGCCACCGTGATGATAACACCTTTTACCCCCCAACTGCCGCAACGGGCCTGGCCGCTATTGGGCATTGAAAACCATGCTCAACTGCATGCCTGGGATTCACTACGCTGGGGAGGTATTCCCGCCGGCACCGTCCTGAAAAAAGGCGAGCCGCTGTTTCCGCGCATCGACCCGGCAACGTTGGAGGAAAGTTAACATGGTTGAACTGTTTGACACCCACGTGCACCTGAACAACGAACAATTTAAACAAGACCTGGACAAAGTATTTGGGCGCATGCAAGAAGCGGGAGTTACCCGGGTGCTGTGTGCCGCCTTTGATCTAAAATCTTCTGAAGAAACGGCAAACATGGCCGGGGAGCGGCCTTCGGTGGTGGCCTCGGTAGGGGTGCACCCCCACGATGCCGAAGACGTACCTGATGATTACCTGGCCCGCCTGGAGCAGTTGGCACGCCGTCCCGGGGTGGTGGCTATGGGTGAAATGGGTTTGGATTATTACCGAGACCTATCCCCCCGACCAATCCAGCAGCGGGTGTTTCGGGAGCAGTTGGCCCTGGTGCGGGAGCTTAACATGCCTGTAATCATCCATTCCAGGGACGCTTTCGGAGACTTGCTGGAGATTTTGCGCTCCGACGGCATTAGCCCGGCGGGCGGAGTAATGCATTGCTTCAGCGGCAGTTTGGAGGTAGCCCGTGAGAGCATAGAAATGGGTTTTTATATTTCACTGGCCGGCCCGGTTACTTTTAAAAACGCTGCCAAGCTAAAAGATATTGCGGTAAAAGTGCCGCTAGAGCGTCTGCTGATTGAAACCGACTGCCCTTATCTGGCGCCCGAACCTTTTCGCGGGCGGCGCAACGAACCGGCCCACGTGCGCTACGTGGCCGAGCACATTGCCCAACTGCGGGGCATCACTATTGAAGAGCTGGCCCTAGCCACCACAGCCAACGCTGAAAAATTGTTTAATTTAAAAGTTTGAAAAGGAGCACGAGAGACACGAGAAGTTCAAGGCGGCGAAGGCTTTGAGGAGCGGAGTGTATATATAATACATGAGCACCGCAAAAGCCAAGCCAACGTAGAAATTCGAAGTGGATCTCGCGCGGACTTTTCAAACATCCTCTAAATTTAGAATAAGGACTTGTCACTATTTGGCCACCCCGTGTTATACTTGATGCGGGCCGTCATTTTAAGCGTGTGGCCACCTTGTAACCGATATTGTCGTACTGATTGAGGGGGGCTATCCATGGCTAATGAAACCAAAGGTTTAACACTGGTGTTTACCGGTAACGGCAAAGGCAAAACCACCGCCGCGCTGGGCATGTCCCTGCGGGCCTGGGGTCAGGACATGAAGGTGCTAATACTGCAGTTTATCAAGGGCGGCTGGAAATACGGGGAACTGAAGGCAGCGGAAAAACTGGGACCAAACTACGAAATGCGCCAGATGGGTGAGGGATTCATCAAAGGCTCGGGCGACGACGGTCTGGAGGCCCACCGGGCAGCAGCGCAAAAAGCGCTGGAAGAAGCCCGTAACGCTGTATTGGATGGCCGGCACGATCTGGTAGTCCTGGATGAAATCAATTACGCAGTGCACTATGGCCTTGTAGATCTGGCGGATGTGCTTGAGATTATTCGTTCTAAACCGCCTGTGTTACACTTAGTTTTGACAGGTCGCAACGTCGCTCCGGAAGTTGTGGAGCTGGCCGACCTGGTAACGGAAATGAAAGAAATTAAACATCCCTACGCAGCGGGCATTTCAGCCCAAAAGGGCATTGAGTTCTAGTACAATCTGTTGATTATGATATAAATACCTCACTTCGGTGGGGTATTTTGTTTTTTAATTTTGAAAAAAAGAGTCCGGTTAACTATTTTAAAGCACCTGCTCACCAATTTACCGTGACGGGTGATAACAGGCTTTAATAGCGTTAAATACAGGAGCTTGTGGATACTCATTTTTCGGTTGCTGCATATAAATATATTACTACCTGAGCAGGGTAAGATTGTTGCCGGCTATATTCCATTAACAGGTCGCTTTTACGCACCTAAGGGAGTGTGAAGAATGGATTTTATCAAACGAATGGAAGAATTCCGCTCTCTGTATAGGAAAGATAAATGGGAAGGATCCTTTTACGATTATCTTCAGATGATCAAGGAGAAACCCCAGATTACTCAGTTGGCCCACGCCAGAATTTACAAAATGATTGAAGACTCCGGCGTGGAAGAACTGAAAGAGGGCGGCAAGCGGTACAAATTTTTTAACCAAGAATTGTTCGGGTTGGATCGGACGCTGGAAAACCTGGTGGAAGAGTATTTTCACCCGGCTGCCCGGCGACTGGACGTACGCAAGCGGATCTTGCTGCTGATGGGCCCGGTCAGCGGCGGTAAATCAACGCTGGTATCGATGTTAAAACGCGGTCTGGAAAGGTACAGCCGAACGGACAATGGTGCAGTGTTCGGCATTAAACACTGTCCCATGCACGAGGAACCCCTGCATTTAATCCCCAAGGAACTGCGCCCTGAATTCGAAAAGGAATACGGGGTTTACATTGAAGGGGAACTGTGTCCTTCCTGCCGGATGATGGTGGATGCCGAGTACGACGGCGATATAGAAAAAGTACTGGTGGAAAGGGTGTTTCTGTCCGAGGACGACCGGGTGGGCGTTGGTACCTTCACCCCGTCCGATCCAAAATCCCAGGATATCGCCGACCTGACAGGTAGTATTGACTTTAGCACTATTGCCGAATACGGCTCTGAGTCAGATCCCCGGGCCTACCGTTTTGACGGGGAACTGAACATTGCCAACCGCGGCATCATGGAATTTCAGGAGATGCTCAAGTGCGATGAAAAGTTTCTTTGGAACCTGCTCAGTTTGTCCCAGGAGGGAAACTTCAAGGCCGGGCGATTTGCCCTTATTTACGCCGATGAAATGATTGTAGCGCATACCAACGAGAACGAGTACCGGGCCTTTATCAGCAACAAGAAAAACGAGGCATTACAGTCAAGGATTATAGTGATGAAAATCCCCTATAACCTTCGGGTTAGAGACGAAATTAAGATTTATGACAAACTGATCAATCAGAGCGACTTAAAAGATATCCATATCGCTCCCCATGCACTAAAGGTGGCCAGTATATTCTCCGTGCTGAGCCGGCTAAAGGAAAGCAAAAAACAGGGTATGGATCTAGTGAAGAAAATGAAACTGTATGATGGTCAGGATGTGGAAGGATTTAAGAACAAAGACGTTACTGAGCTCAAGGCCGAACACCAGGACGAGGGAATGAGCGGTGTCGATCCACGTTATGTGATCAACCGGCTCAGTTCCGCTTTAATCCGTACATCAACCCGTTGTATTAATGCACTAGATGTTTTAAGAGCGCTAAAAGACGGTTTGGATCAGCACCCATCAATCAACAAAGAGGAACGCGACCGGTTACTAAACTTCATTTCGGTGGCCCGCAAAGAATATGACGAACTAGCTAAAAAGGAAGTGCAAAAAGCGTTTGTGTATTCCTATGAGGAATCAGCCCGAATCCTTTTTGATAATTACTTGGATAACGTAGAAGCATACTGCAACGGGGTTAAGTTAAAAGATCCCATCACTGATGAAGAAATAAATCCGGATGAGAAATTGATGCGTTCCATCGAAGAACAAATTGGGGTGGCGGAAAGCGTTAAGAAAACCTTCCGCGAAGAAATACTGATTAGATTGTCTATATACGCTAGAAAAGGTGTGCGGTTCGATTATAAGTCCCATGAAAGACTGCGTGAAGCGGTGGAGAAAAAACTGTTCGCTGATTTAAAGGATGTGGTTAAAATCACTACATCCACCAAGACGCCTGATGTCGAGCAGCTTAAGCGGATTAACGAAGTAAGTGCTAAATTAATTGATGCGCACGGTTACTGCAGTATATGCGCTAACGAATTGTTAAAATATGTGGGGAGTTTGCTAAACAGGTAAGGCTGATTAATATTGCCCCCATGGGTTGTCATATCGACAACACCGTGGGGGTTTTTGTATTATGCAGTAGAAAGGGTTTCCAAAGTACATGTAAAGTGTTAAAGTATAAAACACGTCCCACAGATTAAATGGAAAATTAATGTACGGTAATTTTTTTTAAACTACCAGCGCGAATGCAATAGTTACAAGGTACCACCGGCAGGAGATTTATCCAGTAACGGCGAATAGATATCAACCAAGTTTTTTTTATTTAATTGACGGGTTAATTGTGTTGTTTAATTGGGAGGTTTGTTTAACGAGTGGATATAAGGGAAAAAGGTAACAGCAACAAGGAGTTGTCGACTGGGATAGCCGACAACTTGGCGGGGCCGCGTGTAGCGGCGGCTGCGTTTGTGGTTCTGATGTTGATTTCGGCTATTTTTGTGGCTTATGCCAGTGCTCAGAATAAAGTCATTTTGCAGGTGGAAGGAGAGCAGATCGAAGTTCGTTCCTTTGCCGGTGATGTTAGCGAACTATTGCAAGAGCAGGGTGTTGAACTGGGTGTAATAGACAAAGTGACACCGTTGCCGGATACCATGTTACGGGACGGAATGACAGTGATGGTGCGCAGAGCCATACCCGTTACTCTGCAGATTGGCGAGCAGGAAAGCCTAGTCAACACAGCAGTCGAAACAGTGGGCGATTTAATCGATGAAAGTAATGTAGCGCTGGGTGAACGGGATGTGGTTGCACCAAGTTTGGAAACCAAGTTGGAACCGGATATGCTTGTAAGAGTAGATTTAATAACGGTAAGTGCCATGGATGAAGAGGTACCCATTAAGTTCAATGTCCGCCGGGAAAACGACAGTAAAATTGCCCGGGGCATTACCAGTGTAGTACAGAAGGGCACCGAGGGACTGGAACGTAAATCATGGGAAATAACATACAAAAACGGCAAGGAAACTAAAAGGCGCCTGGTGGACAGTGTGGTGGTCAAAAAACCGGTGGACCAAATCGTAAAAGTGGGTGCGCTACAGGTAGCTTCCCGGGGTGGTCAGGATATCAGGTTCTCCAGGGCTTATGATATGGTATCCACGGCTTATACGCACACTGGAAATAATACCGCAACCGGGGTCAAACCCAAAGTAGGTATAGTAGCGGTTGACCCTTCGGTGATACCGCTGGGAACCAAGTTATATGTTGAAGGCTATGGTCACTGTCGGGCCATGGATGTGGGCGGCAAGATAAAGGGTAGCCGAATTGACGTATTTCTAGAGACCAGAAATGAAGCTAAGCGCTGGGGAGTTAAAAAAGTAAAAGTATATGTGCTTGAATAAAGAAGGGGTTTAGCCCCTTCTTTTTTGACTTTACCATAAAAAAGGGTATGATAGTAAATGTAAGGATCTTCTATTTATATTAAAAAGGAAAGGGTACACCCCCTGCGGGGGAATGTCCCCAAATAATGCCCTAATTTAATGTTTTTCGGAGGCTTATTTATGGATCCTGTTTCGCCAGCTGTAGTCAAGGAGTTAATTTCTCGCCACGGTTTTAGGATAAAAAAAAGCCTGGGTCAAAACTTTCTAATTGACGGCAATATTATAAGGAAAATAGTAGCTGCCGTTGAGCCTAGTCCTGCGGACACGGTGGTAGAAATCGGACCTGGACTTGGCGCGCTCACCCGTTCCCTGGCTGCCAGAGCCGGGCAGGTATTGGCGGTGGAAATAGACCGGAATTTAATCCCCGTGTTGGAAGAGACCATGACCGGGCTAGATAACGTGCATATAATTGAGTCGGATGCCCTTAAAACCGATTTTGACAGTTTGGTGAAAGCGGAAAGGGGACACACCTCGTCCCCTTTTACGGGTGATGTGGTCACACAGTACAAAGTAGCGGCCAACTTGCCCTATTATATTACCACTCCACTGATTATGCACTTACTAGAAAAGCATTCTTCCATTAACCGAATAGTGGTCATGGTGCAGGAAGAGGTAGCCCGGAGGATTATGGCCCGGCCAGATACACCTGAGTACGGTGCGCTAACCTTAGCGGTTAATTTTTATGCGCATACCGAGATGGTGTTTCGGGTTCCCCGGACGGTTTTTATACCGCGGCCGGAAGTGGACTCGGCGGTGGTCAGACTGGATGTCAGGGATACACCGGCGGTATCGGTGAAAGATAAAAAAGTATTTTTTGCCCTGGTGCGGGCCGGGTTTCAACAGCGCAGGAAGACTTTGCTCAATGCTGTCGGCTGTATCGACAAACGAATATCCAAGGAGATGTGGTTAGGTGTTTTCCAACAAGCGGATATTGAACCGGGCCGTCGGGGGGAGACCCTCAGCCTAGGGGAATTTGCCCGGTTGGCTGATGCATATACCAATGCCTATTTGTTATAAATATGCGCTTGCCGTAAAGTAATTACAATTGAGGAAAGGTGACACACCTCCTTTCCCCAACTGATGTAAAGGAGATGGACCAGTTTGTTTTTCAACAGTCCCTCCATGGGCAGGTTGTCATTCTTGGAAATGATGGAGGATATTCACCGATATATCCGGGGCCTTACGTCATCATCTTATAAAATAATCGTCGGCACTGATTCAATGGTTAGGGATAATACTTGTTTTATCAGCGCCGTGGTGGTACACAGGTTGGGCAAAGGGGCTCGTTATTATTACCGCAAAAAAACTCATAGCAAAATTAAAAGCCTACGCCAAAAAATATTTTACGAAACAGCGCTAAGCCTAGAATTAGGCGGACAGATTACCAAACAGTTTTCCGAAAACGGATACTCGGAAATGCCGGTGGAAATCCATATTGATGTTGGCACGCAGGGGGAAACCCGGGATTTGATTAAAGAAGTTGTGGGTATGGTAACCGGCAGCGGGTTTCAAGCCAAAATTAAGCCTGACGCATATGGTGCATCGTGCGTAGCAGATAAGCATACCAAGTAACTATAATTAACCCCGGTGAACAGGCTGGGGTTAATTATTTTAGGAGGACTAATTTAACTACCCTGAAAATACTTTAAGCGTTGGTTGTAGTGGGCGCGGCGCTCCGGTGATATCGCTCCGCTCTCTTTTGCAATTCTTAATGTTGTGATTGGAGCCGGTTATTGTTACCACATGGCACAAACTGCATACCCGTTTGGTTACGCCCTAAGCAGCCATGAATTCGGGGCTATGACGGGCTAATCAACGCATCCAGGTGCACCGTTCGCTCCGGATATCACCGGATCGCCGCGAAGGCTGGTTTTTTTATTTTCTGCTGATGTTGAGTAGCGGCATGGTGGTCTACCTGAAATTAAAAACAATCGCCTGTAATCACGCCGGAAGCAAAGGCGTTTAACAAGTCAAACCGCCGCTGGGCGTGGTATCCGATATACTCCCGCCCGGTTAAATATCTGCTTCCCGGTTTGCCGTCCTTCATTTGCAGGGCGGCCAGGCAGTCGCCGATGATAGTTTCTACGATGCGCTGAGCATGATCGCCGCTGCGGATAGGGGAACCCAACATCATGTGAGGAAGTTCCGCTCCCAGCCCGATTATCATACCCCCGTATGCTGCTTTAGCCAGTAGCATAGGAGGAACGGCAAAATCGGCTGGTTCCATCATCCGCAACAGATGTCCGGAAACAGCATGCGGACCGTGACAAGGGGTAGCTGAGCCGATACTGTTCAAAAGGCCCAGGTTACTGTTAAGTTTCCGGCGTATGGCCAGTAGGCAGGAGGCTTGTGGGCTTAAGTGGTGGTAGTTATAGGGGGGATAGCAGTCAGTGAGGGCCAAATCTACCCCCTTTTGGCGCACGGCACTTAACAATTGACCTATAACTGCGCTATTGGCGCCGGTCATATCGCCATCGACAAAAATTACGCCCTCTACATTAAGATTGCGTGCAACTAGGGCTCCTACAGCTCTGGGGATGTCTATGCCCAGTGGTTCGTTGAAACATAGCGGCGCCAGGATAGGGCAGTTTGATTCTTCCAGTATGGACAAGGAATTGTCCGTACAACCGTTTAAAACAGGGATAATCAAATCCAGGAAATTAGCGGTCAGGTTAAACACAACTTGCTCCAGGCTTTTAGCTTCATTTTTAACGGGTATTACTGCTGCAAACATGTTGATTCCCCACCCGATTTTAATTCCCCACCAAAACTCTTACCAAGATTCACTCAGTTGAAACTAACTTAGGAAAGATGATCCTGGAAAAGCATATTCTAATAGGCTTTTCTAAAACATTAATTTACAGAATATGGAGCATTTATTTAAAATATGCTGGAAAACGGTAAAAGGTTACGTTGTCTTAACTTGGCAATTAATTTCCACTTGGACACACACTTTTAAGCCCCAAATTCATAATAATGTAAAAATGCGCCGTGGGAGGGGATGCTGTGGGAGAAATAAGGGTAGGTGACATAGTTGGGCGCAAGTCTTACAGACATGATATTTATTTCAAAGTAATTAATATTGAAGATATCGAAGGTAGTAAAATTGTTTCTTTAAAAGGTCTGGATGTGCGCCTTTGTGCAACGGCACCGTTGGAGGATTTAGAACGGATTGAGCCATCCAGGGTGGCAGATTACTGGCGTATGACATTGGCCAAGAACCACGAAGCTATGCGCAATGTGTTCAAGCGCCGCCGGGAAGAACACCAAAGGAGTTTGATGAGATCGGTGACTGACCCAGACGGCCCCGGGGATGTGGAGGGTTTTGACGTGCCGGGCAGCGTGCTGCATATAGACGGTGACAGTGATTACCTGGACTTGTGCATGACCACTTATAAGCAGCTTAAAATACCGGCCGATGGTTACCATATCGCTGAGGATAAACAGGCGGAAAAAGTATATGACTTGTTGGTTAAACACCGGCCGGATCTGTTGGTGCTAACCGGACATGACGGGTTTGCCAAAGGAACTAAAGATTTTACCGAAATTAAAAATTATCATAATACAACAAACTTTGTTAACGCCGTCCAAACAGCCAGACGATATGAAAAAAGCCGTGACGATTTGGTTATTTTTGCCGGTGCATGCCAATCCCATTACGAGGCTCTTCTGTCCGCCGGGGCCAACTTTGCCAGCTCACCGAAAAGAGTTTTAATACATGCTTTTGATCCTGTTTTTGTGATGGAAAAGGTTGCCTATACCTCGATTTACGATCCGATCCCCTTAAGGGAAGTTATTGCCGGAACCATTACCGGTTTCGACGGTATCGGGGGGATCGAAACCCGGGGCAAACATCGTCTCGGTGTACCACGATCGCCGTATTAAGGAAAGGGGACACACCCGTTTAAGGAAAGGGGACACACCCCCTGCGGGGGAATGTCCCCAACTTAGGGAATGTCCCCAACTTAGGAAATGTCCCCAATTGGTGAATGTCCCAACTTAGGTAACTTTTTTTTAGCGCTCGCATAAAATGGCATCAACAAAGGAGAGGGTTTTATGGAAAGGCATTACCGTGCCCTGGGCAAAGTACGGCCAAAGGTTCTAGGTTTACCCAATGTCAGGGGCGTGGGTGTGGGATATAAACGTGTTGGAAGCGTTAGCACGGGCGAACCGGCCATTATCGTGTTTGTAGAGAAAAAGGTGCCTTTAACCAAGTTATCCCGCGGATACCGTGTACCGCCCAAGTTATACGGATTGGATACCGATGTGGTGGAAATAGGCAGGGTTCGGTTGTTGGAGGAAAGAAAAAATAAAATGCGGCCCGCCGTGCCAGGCAGCAGTATTGGTCATTACAAAATCAGCGCTGGAACTTTCGGTGGTGTTGTTAAGGATAAGAAAAGCGGAGATAAACTGATACTCTCCAATAACCATATTTTGGCCAATGGCAGTAACGGTGTAGATGGTCGGGCCAAACAAGGTGACTCGATATTGCAACCCGGCGGTTGTGTCACCATGTTGAATAAAGTAGTTGGAAATTTGAAATTTAACTTTTTTATGGTACTATAATTTAAAAATAAGTCTTTTAAAATTGGTGTAAATTCTTTTAAGTTGCCAAGGCTATATGCGTTGTTACAGCATTAAAGACCGGAGGGGTAACCCGTGTTTAAAAAATATGTAGTGGCAACGTTGCTGGCACTGGCGCTGCTGTTAACCCCGCTACCCGTCGCGGTGGCTGCGCCTACCGTTGTTGTTGACGGCCAAGTTCTGAAATTTGATGTGCCTCCACTAGTTGAAAAAGGGCGCATATTAGTGCCGTTACGTGGGGTTTTTGAAGCTATTAACGCCGAAGTTACGTATGATGCGGCGCAAAACACAATCCTAGCCACCAGGGGTGAAGTTGTTATAGTGCTGCATCCGGGGGATACGTTGGCTCATAAAAACGGACAGCCATTGTACTTAGATGTGCCCGCGAAAAGTGTTAAAGGACGTACCATGATTCCCTTGCGTCTTGTGGGAGAAGCCCTGGGTGTCGTGGTGGAATGGGATAGTGCCGCTAAAACAGTGCAAATTACCAGCAGATCCGGTGAATTGGTGCCGGCGGGAGATGTCAGTGACAGCATTGAGCGGGATTTTGCATGGGAATACGGTGGTTACGAGTGGTCGTGGTCCATTAGCATTCAGAATAATCATTATGGATACTTTCAAAGCCTGCCCAGGCCCCAAACTGATGACTATTCAGTTTATGTTACCAACCAACTGGATGACTATTATATTACATCTTTGGTGGATCGTTTTAAGGAAGCTGCGCGGCAACACAATTTATCCGATTACGAAATGGTTGATTTTGCGGTTTCATTTGTGCAAAACCTAGACTATGTGCCCGACAATGTTAATACAGGGTACGACGAATATCCCAGATATCCATTAGAAACGTTGGTTGACCGAGGCGGTGATTGCGAGGATACCAGCATTCTGCTGGCTTCTATTCTTCGCGAAATGGGTTATGGGGTGGTGCTGTTGGCTCTGCCGGATCATATGGCGGTAGGTGTCAAGGGTACCGAGAACCTTCCCGGTGCTTACTGGGATTATGAAGGTTCCAGGTATTATTACGTTGAAACTACGGGTACAGGCTGGCAGATCGGAAAAATTCCAGTAGAATACAAGGGGGCGCACGCCAGGGTGCTGCCACTGATCCCCCGCCCGGTAATTAACCATAACTGGGAGGGGCAGGGCACCGGTCTGTGGTATAAAGTTACAGTGGTGGTTAAAAATGAAGGTACTGCGCCTGCGGAGAATACTGTGGTCTATGCGGCGTTTGATGCCGGAAACGGTAAGGTTTACGACCAGGCCTACAGTCAACCGCGCATCGTGGGGGTAAGGGGTGAGGAGCAGTATACCTTGAATATAAAATATCCTTATGATACCCACACCCGTTTAATAGTTAAGGTGCTTAGCAATGGCAAGGTGGTGGACGAGAGCAGTTCCGATTGGTTGGATACATAGTTTGCAAAACCGTTCCAGGGGGTGTACCGTTGGAAGACAGAGGTGTTAATATGCCTGTGCATAAGCTGGAAAAGGAAATCCACTACTTGGAGCAGCAGATATACTGCTGTCTGGACGCCAGAGAAAAGCGGATGTTAAAGAGGCGGCTAAAAAAAGCAGAGTACATGCGGTTACTGTTACTGGGCAAATTGGGGTGAAAACATTGCGATTAAACCCGGTGGATCCGGGTATTTTTTACTTTAAGAATTATATAAGGTTTAAAATATCAAATGCGCGCGCAGAGGGAACTCCAATGAGCGCGCTTTTTTTATGCCATGGACAAAATATAGGTCGTTCTGGTCAGGCATATGCTTGTTGCAGGGGGTGTTTGATTTTGCGACAACCTTCAGGTACAAATCATGTGCGTAAAAAACAAGAACATATTGCCGTGCTGGCCGGAGGGCAACAGATTAGCGAAATGATAGTGTTCCTGATGTACCGTAAGCTAAAAAACTTGCTGGATGCAGAAAGTTTGCAAAGTCAATTGCAGACGCCGGAGCGTAAAAATAAGGACTAAGGTGATTGAAATGGCCGAAAAAAAAGAATGTGATATTGATTGCGGGGTAGTAAAAGTGGCTGTTTACGCTAGACTTAGCGTTAATGAACATGGTGAGCGGGATGATAGCCTGAATACTCAACGCAGCATTCTTACGGAATACGTTAAGTCACAGGGTCTGGGTGAGCCCATAATCTACGAGGACAGTGACATCTCAGGTACCTGCTTTGACCGTCCGGGACTGGTGCGCATGGTCGGCGATATTAACTGTGGTCGGGTGGATGCCTTGGTGGTTAAGGATCTATCAAGGCTGGGTCGTAATAACGGGGAGACATTAACTTTTCTTGATTACCTGCAGGAAAAGAATGTGCGTCTGATTTCACTTGGTGACGGTTACGACAGTTTTCATGATGACGACGATACGATAGGTATTAGAACCTGGGTTAATGAATATTATGCCCGTGATATATCCAAAAAGGTACGGGCTAACTTGAAAAAAAAGATGCAAAATGGTGAGTATTTGGGCCGGCCGCCCTTTGGATATCGTAAATCCGGCTGTTGTAAAAATAAACTGGAGGTTGATGAAAGATACAGGGAGCTTATCAATGAATTGTTTACACTCTACATCCAGGGTTGGGGCTACCGGGCCTTGGCCGGTTTCGTACAGCGTCTGGGGGTACCCACTCCCGGCCAGGACAAGGGTTATGCCCGGGCTCCTGCTGCCGGGCAATGGGAAGGGCAGCATATTCGGCGTATTATCACTAACCGGGTTTACTGTGGTGATACAGTACAGGGCGTGAGAGAAAAAGTTTCGTTTAAATCGCGCAAGATTAGGCGTGTGCCTAATGAAAAGTGGATTGTGGTGCCCGGAACACACGAACCCATTGTAAATAGGGATACCTTTGAGCTGGCCCAGCGGGTACGGAGAAAACGATGGTTGGTAGGTGCCGGTCGTAAAAATGCCCTGTCGCCAGGCGCACACCTTTTCACCGGGCTGATTTTCTGTGCGGCCTGTGGCTCCCGGCATGTATACCGCAGGAAAGTCGGCCGACCGGGAGGGTACGTATGCGGTCGGTATAACCGGCAAGGGCGCCCGGGATGTTCAAGCCACCACGTTACAGAAGCGAAGCTGGTTGGCTTGATCCGCCGGGATGTGCTGGAAATGGGAGCCGGGGTACCGTTTCGCGATAAGCTGAACGAACGTTATGAAAATGAATTGGCCGCCCGGGATGAAAGCAAGCGGCCTGAAAAGCTGGCCCGGGAAATAGAAAATAGACAGCGGCAGTTAAAGACAATTTATATGGATAAAATACGAGGTTATATCTCAGAGGCTTTGTTTTTGGAAACAAAAATCACGCTGCAGCGGGAAATAACCATCCTGATGCAGCAGTATGAAAATGCCTTAGCCGTTGCAGAAGGCAACTGTCAGCAACAATGTTTAAAAGTTATCGATCATCTGGCACTGGAACTGCTAAACGATGCTGATATAGACAGATTATTTCTGGAAATGTTCGTAAAAAAAATATTTGTTTTGGAGCACGGCGATATTATGAGTGAACAGCTAAATAAAGACAACGACTTATGTCCTATGCTTAGCAACCTTGAGATAAAGAAACAGGGTGAAGCCGAACACAGTTTAATAATTGTCTACAACCTGGAGCCTATAATACCATAAACATTAATAGTTCGATATTTTTGTCTCTGGTGGCAGGACAATAATTTTGGACGTCCAATTTTATGTTATTAAAACATAAATATAGTTTAAAATAAATTAGTTGGGGGTTACTGCATGCGCCTGGCGACAATATGGCAAGACAACGTTGAAACTGCAGCCGTGCTGGTGGATGACAAGCTGTTTCCCGTGTCACTGATTAATGATCAGTGGGGTAAAAATTACCCTGTAGATATCTTTGACATAATTGCATCGGGGCAATTGGAGAAAATGAATCACTGGTACCGCCGGGAAGGAAGGGTTCAACTGCAGGACTTGGGGACGCAGGCTATCCCTCTGGTCGAGGCTCGTTTGGGCCCATTATTCCGCCAGCCGCGCAAAATATGGGGTATTGGTTTGAATTACGCAGATCATGCAGCTGACCTGGCGGAAAAATCACCCGAGACCGAACCCGCCAGCTTTATGAAACCGGATACCACCATTATCGGTCCCGGAGACCCGATAAAAATACCTTTGCAGTCGGCCAGGACTACAGCGGAAGGGGAACTGGGCGTAGTTATAGGCAAAATTTGCCGTAACGTAGAGGAATACGATGTACCAGAGTATATCGCTGGGTTTACTACAATTATTGATATGACTGCCGAAGACATCCTGCGTAAAAACCCCAGGTACCTTACCAGATCCAAGAGTTTTGATACCTTTTTTAGTTTCGGCCCGGTCTTGGTGACGCCTGAAGAAATTGGCGATCTGTTGTCCTTGAAGGTTTCAACTGTGCTTAACGGGCAGGTGCATAGGCAGAATGTAATTGCTAATATGACATTTCCACCTTATTTTCTTATATCATTTCATTCCAAGGTTATGACCCTGTTGCCGGGGGATATTATTTCCACAGGTACACCGGGTGCTGCAGTGATAAAACATGGCGATGTGGTGGAGTGCGTTATTGATGGGTTTGAAGCACTTGTTAACCCGGTTGAAGATTGTAAGTGCAACGTATAAAAATAAATAAACGGGGGTTGATGAAATGCTGGAACTGGTTTTGAAAAACCGCAGCTACCGTAGATTTGCACAGAGTCATTCAATAGAACGAAAAACTCTGGAAGGTCTGGTTAATCTGGCCCGCTTATCGGCTTCCGCTGCCAATAAGCAACCACTAAAGTACATACTATCCTGCGAAACGCAAAAAAACGCCGTTATATTTGAAACCCTGGCCTGGGCCGCTTACCTAAAGGACTGGAAAGGTCCTGCCGAGGGGGAAAGACCGGCGGCATATATTGTTGTGCTGAATGATACAGGGATAGGCAGTGCTTACTGCCATGTGGATTTAGGTATAGCCTGCCAGAGCATGCTGCTAGGTGCCGTGCACATGGGCCTGGGCGGTTGCATATTAGCTTCGGTTAACAGGGATCGTTTAAGAAAAAAACTGGGTATTCCTGAACAGTGCGAGATACTGGCCGTTATCGCCTTGGGTAAACCAGTAGAGGAAGTGGTAGTTGAAAAGATGCAAGGAGATATCAAGTACTGGCGCGATCAGGATGGGGTACACCATGTACCTAAGCGTTCGCTAGAAGAAATAATCCTTGCTCTTTAAGGAATAAGAACTATTCAAAAAAAAGGAGTCAGGCCTTGCAATTTTGCATGGCCTGACTCCTTTTTTTCAATAAAGGGTCACAACCCGGCCCTTACGACGGCGGAACAAGTGCAGATAAAGTTGCAGAACTGGAACGATTTATTCCTCTACACCGGGGTACTCAGCAAGCTGATTGTCCGGTGGCTGCGGGAGTGGCCGGCCTGACCAACCGTTTGCTCAAAATAATCAAACCGGCTTACGAATTGCGTTTTTATAAAAATCTAAACCAATATAACATTGTTGATTGCGCAGTGGCCAGACCGGTAAGCCCAAATTTAATCAATGATGATATTATCGAGATCGGCAAACTGTCGGGTGTCGGGGAACTGCGGGATGGCATGACGGTGCGCAAGAGTGGCCGGACCAGCGGGCTTACTTCAGGGGACGTATCTGCCACCGGAGTGACCGTAAAAGTTGATCTGTCCGACGAGGAATCGGGTTGGTTCAGCGACCAGGTGGTGGCTGATGTGCTGTGCAAGCCCGGTGATAGTGGGTCGTTGGTTGTAGATGAAAATAATAATGTGGTAGGGCTTTTATTTGCCGGCTCAGATACGCATTGTATTATTAATCGCATCCAAAATGTTATGGATTTGTTGGATATTGAGTTTTAAAAAAATAACCATGCCTGAAATAGCTTGGGCTGGCGAAGCTTTGGCATACAAAAAACGCGCGCTAAAAGAATTGATTAGGCGCGCTTTTTTACACTGCACCAAATTATAACCCTGTCCCAGCTTAGAAGTTAGAAATTAGATATTAGAATTTGGGGCAAAGGCTTAATATGAAGTATTAGAAAGCGCGCCTTAGGGTAACTGATTAAAGCGCGCTTTTTTACAACCAGGGGAGGTTTGTTTCACGTGAAATCATACCATACTGATGATGTGGCCTTAACTTTTCTTAACGATATACCGGCCATTGGACCCCTGCTGCCCTGTAAAGAAGACGCTTTAAAGGTGACCAGGAGTTATCTCCGGTTGATTGATAAACTAGCCAGGGAAAAGAAGGACCACCAGCGGTGCAGCCTGCGTTTTATCAAACAGAAAGACGGCCGATTTACCCTGGTGGTACGGGGTCCGGGAATGGCCATCGAAACTTTGAGCAACCTGGATGAATTGATGCTGCAAAGATTTAAGCGGGGACTTAAAGGGAACATGTTTATTCTTACCAGTTTTTTTAACGAACCAGATGGAACCCTGGCCTGCCTGGCATTAGCGGAAGGCATGGGAGCGGTTTTGTACTCTCCGGGCTAACAAATTAAAAGTTAGAAACAAATTTTGAGGCAATAAACACTTTTCCAAGCAATAAATTTACATAGGCTTGCCAGGCAGGGAAAAGGGTTAATATCGGTAATGGCTATTGGGGTCACTTGGTATTGGAAACAAGAATATCTGTGGAATCGACATAAATATGGTAAAAGTTAACCATTAAGTACCCTGTTTGTTAGGCTGTGGACAGGCAAGGGTATTGGCCCCCAACGCCTTTCTGTAAATATGTCCAAGTCCTGGGCCATAAACTCTAAAATAAAAAGGCGTGGGTTAAAGGTACCAATTGTAGCCGCGCCTTTCTTTATTTCACCTTACACACCTCCTGCACATTTTAGACAGTCCCTCATATATTATTATAGAAATCTGTTGAAAGGAGGAAATCGCGTGGCCAATGCCAAGCAAAGAATCACCGTTAACCAGGTCGTCAGCGAAGACACCCGGCAAGTCGTAGTTCGCGGCACTATCACCGTACCCGATCCTAAGCCCGACTTAGAACAAATTATATCCACAGAGAAGACGGCCAGTATAAAAGATACGAGACTTCTGCCGGACAAGGCGGTTATTGAAGGAATGCTCACGGTGCAGGTTGTATATGTGGCCTTTGAACCGTCTCAGTCTGTGCATCATTTTCACGGCCAGATTCCCTTTACCGGATTCGTTGATTTACCTGGGGCGCTGCCTGACATGGACGTCGAAGTGGATGTGCTGGTGGAGGATATTAAAATCACTCCCAGCGCCAGGGATCCCAGGAAATTCGATGTCACAGCGGTGCTTCAAGTGAGCGCCAAGGTTACCGAGGCCCGGGAAGTGGAAGTGCTGACTGCTGTTGATGACAACATGCAGGCAGAGTATGACACCATTCACATCAATGATGTAGTGGGGCGGGGGACTTCCCAGGTAATCGTTAGCGAAGAGTTTGAAGAGCCGATGGAAAAACCGGAACCGGAGAAAATACTGGATGTGGACTCCACTGTCACCATCACTGAGGCCCGTATTGTAGCCAATAAGGTGATTGTGGATGGCGAACTCACGCTGCAGATAATGTACGTGGGGGCGGTTCCCGAACAATCTGTCCATGACATGCACCACACCATCAAGTTTACGGATTTTATCGAAGTGGACGGCGCTGAGCCGGAGATGGATGTCAACGTGAAGGCGATGGTAGAAAACTGCGATGTTGAGATTAAAGGCGACCCCTTCTTTGAGGCGACCTGCGTACTCAAGCTGGACGCTATGGTTACCGAGCCCCGGGAAGTTAGGGTGGTCACCAACTGCGCCGGTGCCACAATGGAAACTGTGGAGTTAAACGTTGAGCAGCTCATTGGTGAAGATAGCTCTCAAGTGGTAGTTAGGGAAACCTTTGAAACCCCGCAGGCCAAACCGTGTCCCGAAAAAATAGTTAATGTTTCGGTCGAGGAAATCGAGGTTACCGATGTTAAGGTAATTCAAAACAAGGTCATTATCCGCGGTCAGGTGGATGTCAAGATAGTTTACGTGTCCGCAGAAAAGGACCAGGCGGTACACGCCATGCACCAACAATTAAATTTCCGCACCTTTGTGGAGATTAGAGGAGCCACAAATGGCATGGATGTAGATGTTAAACCCGTAGTGGAATACATCAATGCCGAGCCCGACAATTGCGATGTTAATGTTGAGGCTGTGATAAAAGTCAGGGCCCGGGTTACTGAGGCAATGCGGCGTGAAGTTTGCGTTGACGTGGTAACCGAACCGGACGAAGACGAAGACGAAGTTTGCACTCCCGGTGAGATCATTAACTACACAATTAAATCAGGAGATACCTTATTTGAGTTGGCTCAGCGCTACAGCACCACCGTTAATAGAATCCTGCAGCTTAATCCCGGGTTAAACCCAAACAACTTGCAGGTTGGTCAGGTTATTAGAATACAGTGCGGTGCCAAAGGTTAATTAATCGGATAGGAGGTTTATTGAATGCCAATCCAATATTTTTACAGCGAGCCGGACAATGTCTTGTGTGTTAAGATTAAGGTTCCGGTGGTTCTGGCTGAAGAGGAGGTCCAGGTCGTTATAGACAATGTCGCCACTTTACCCGAGCTGGCGCAAAAAGTTGATCATATCGACGCCCGTTTGGATGAATTTGACGCCAGGCCTGTCTTCGTTCACGAAAACGGCGACCGTTGGATCAGTGTTATTGAACAAGAAGGCTGGGAAAGGTTTGGTTGGAATTATAATGACCGCCGCCAGCCGGTAGTCAAAAAAGTTTTGGTTGATGGTGTTTTGCACAAGCAAATTTACTATGTTGACAAGAACGATCACGTAAAACATGTCGGTGAGGATATACCCTTCAGTAAAGATATAACCCTGTCTGAAGCTCAGCCTGTAGTCAACGAAGAAGACGTGTTCGTCCAACTGCACAACAAAAAAATCGACATGCGTTGGGAACTCAGGAGAGGTTCCAGGTTGCAGCAAACCGGTGTATTAATCTTCAGCATTAAAGTTGTTGAAGAAAGGCAAGTCTTTGTCCAGGTTTGCCCGCGGCTTGACCGCAGATGCGTAAGAGGGGTTAATATCCTCAGAGACGGTAATCTTGAATCGTGGGCCACAGATTTCACCCCCATTTATTGGGGTGCCAGCAACGTAGTCCGGGCCAACGGCGGCGCTCAGCTGGGGGTTATCCCCAATGAAACAGCCTCCCTGTTCCAAACCGTCAGGGAAAACATAGCGCCCACCGGTACTTACCGCCTGTGCTTTGACGTCACGGAGGTTCCCGATGTGACCACCATAGTGGGCGGAACGGCATCATTCACCCTAACGGCCGAGTTGATTTTCTTTGACCGGTTCGGTAACCAGATAGAATACACGGCCCAGTCTTACACAGCGGCCCAGATTCCTGATAACACAACCAGGCTGTGCATCAACGCCGCGGCTCCTCCGGAAGCCCGGGAAGTTTTGGTTCGTTTCACCTTTGATCCCAATTTGCTGAACACCAGTGCAGTGATTATCGATAATGTAATGCTGGAATGCATCAGGGCCAGGGAAGATTATTATGACGAGTATTACGGTTAAAAATTAAAATTGTTGTTTGGGGAATGGCAGGAGATGGTTTAAATGCCATCTCTTTTTTTATAACCGATAACGTTTTGGGTTTAGCAAACTTTTTAGGCACATATATTTGTTTTAGAGCGTGAATTAAAATTTGGGGGGAAGCCTAAATGATGGAAAATATGGACAACATGTTCAACATGGTTAAACAGTTGCAAGAGCAGTTAAAAGTAATGACCGTAAAAGTTAGTGCCGGGGAAGGGGCGGTACAGCTGACCATGAACGGCAACCAGGAGGTAGTGCAGATATTCTTTAAACCAGAACTGATACAAAACCCGGCGGAACTGGCCCGGCTGGCAGCCGATGCTTTTAACGAGGGGATGCGGGAATCTAAGAAGATGGTGCGGGAAGAACTGTCTAAAATGACCGGCGGGATGAACATTCCTTTCGTGCCGGGGCTGTTGTAGCGCGGAGTGGTGACGCCTATGCCAGGAGAAAATAAAAACCTTGAGCGGATGCTGGTGGATCTGTTGGACGTAAAAAACAAACATAACCTGGACAATGACGGTTTCATGGTGCTGCTTGGCCTGATTAATCTAATGGGTATTATTAACCTGATGGAGGACAGGGCTGCGTTGGGCAAAAAAGAAAGCGGCGCCCGGCGGGCCGCGCCTGAAAAAGTACCCTTTATGAATATGTTCGCCGGCCCGCGGGGCGGTGGGCATCAGTCAGAAGAAGAGGGTAAATAAACCAAAGTGTAATAGTTGCAGGTTATTTTTTACCCTCCGGCCAGCAGCGCCATTCTTTAATTAACTTGTCAGCCGGGAGTGTCATCGGCGGATTTTCTTTGGTCGTGTCGGTAATTATAAGGCTCGCCGGTGTTTCTCCTTTTTCGGTAACTGCATCATCATCTGAATCTGGGCTTATGCTTTCCTGCTCATCTTGGTTTGCCTCCAGGCCGTCGCTTGAGATCTGGGGTATTTCGGAATGCTCAAGTGCATCATCCTGTGGGTCATTATGGTGTTCTTGAACGTCTGGTTCTAACGCCGGGGGTTGCGGTGCGGGGTCTTGGGCCGGTTGATTGGTAAAACTAACCACGCCTGCCCCTCGAAACCCTGTCCCCAGGATTAATAAAACCAGCACCAAAAAAATATTGAACGGGTCATTAGGGTACCTCGTTGAAGAACGCAAATTTAAACCTCCTTCTAATCACATAATCAGGCATTTACCAATTTTCAACTCTACAACATCTTATGTGCACAGAGCAAAGACTGTTACATTATGGAAAAAGTTATATTCTCTCTAAAGGAGTGTCCATATGGAAAACGAGCGTGAAAGGATTGAACAGACCCTTTTTCGCCTGCTGGACTACCGGGCCGAGCACGATGTTGACAATGATTCGCTGTTGATTATGCTCAGCCTGTTGAATTTGATGGGCCTGGTTAACGCACTTAACCGGGGCGGCACCAGTGCATCGTCTACAGGCAGCAGCAATTTACAATCACTGTTACCCCTGCTGGCTATAGCAGCGGCCGGCATGGGCGGCGGGCCCGGTGGTAAGCCGGGTGGGCAGATTAATCCAGCCGCGCTGCTTGGGCTGCTGGGTGGAATGCAAGGTGGAGGTCAAAACGACCTGACCGGTATCTTAAGTCTTCTGGGCCCACTTATGGGCATGGGCACTCAGGGTCAAGCGGCTCCGGTCAGGCCGCCCGGAGCAGGTGAAAATACCGTTCCATCACCGAAGCCTGTACAGCGGGAAATTAACTTGGACTACAAAAACAAACCGGCTGATATTAAAAACGCCAAAGGTAAAAAGAATGAGGATGTGGTTAAGGACAAAAACGAAGTTCAGGAACGTTTCTCTAGTGATGGCGGAGTATTGGAATGGAAATTCGGGGGAGGATAACAAAAAAAACCCCGGAGGTGCACATGTGAGCGGTGAATATAACGGGGCCCGGGAAACCATCCGGGTGGGCGGTTTACGAGGTGTTGAAGGCGGGAAGGAAATTGAACACAACTTGATCCAGGTGGACGGGGTCAGGGAAGTGGTTGTTTCTCTTGAGCAAAGAGCGGTTACTGTTGATTATGACCCGGCAGTGATTAGCGGAGAATATATCCGGCGCACGTTAGATTCACTAGGCTATTCCCCACACATATAACCCCGTAGGGGCACCCCTCGCGGGTGCCCGATTCACACCGCACCATTAAAACGGGCACCCGCACCCCCCTACGACAAAATCCTTCGCTTACGCACAGGATGACAAATCTAAAAGGTAATTCAATATGGCCCCCGGTGGGGCTGTTTATTTTGGGGTGGACTGCAAATAATAAAAGCAGTATCAGGCACTGGGAGGAGTTATATGAGCGTAAAAATGCTGGCCCTTTTTATAGCCGCCTTGGCCGGTGTGACCATGGCTTTGCAGGGATCCCTGAACACAGCTTTGGGCAAAGTAATTGGCCTTTTGGAGACCACTTTTGTAGTCCACCTGGTGGGACTGCTACTGGCTGGAGTGCTGATTTTTGTGCTTCGTCTGGGTAGCGGGGACTGGCAGCGGTACTCGGGCGTGCCCTGGTATTTTTACTTGGGCGGTATGTTGGGGGTGGCCATAATTTACGGGGTGGTTAGGAGCATGGCTAGCGTTGGCGTGGCGGCAGCCACCACTGCCATCATTGTAGGTCAGTTATTAACAGCGGCTATGGTGGATCACCTGGGGTTATTCGGCTTGGAACGCATCCCTTTCAGTTGGCATCGGGTCGCAGGTGCGGCTTTAATGTCCGGGGGGGCCTGGTTGCTGTTAAAAAAACAGTTTTAAATGCAGCATCATTAAAAAGCCCGCTATCATACCCAGTACCGCAGGTACGCGATGACTGTTCAGCGACACGGGGATCAGTTTTCCCGTGACAATGTAAATCATTGCACCGGCAGCTAGTGCCAGAAGCAGCGCGTTAAACCCCGGCGAGGCGTGCAGGATGAACAGTCCGAGCAGGGTACCCAGCGGAGTCACCAGGCTGACCAGAGCGTTAACGGCTACCACTCTGGTGCTGCTCATGCCACCCGCCCGCAGTGGTGCGGCGGTAGCCATACCCTCGGGTATATTGTGCAGACCGATGGCCAGGGCCAAAGCCGGGCCCAATACCGGCGAGGCCGAATAGCCGGCGGCAATGGCAATCCCTTCAGGCAGATCGTGCAGCGCAATACCCAGGGCGATTAAGTAGCCCATGCGCAGGTAGAGCCGGTGCGTGTTTCCGCCGGGTATGATGAGGTGTAGAGTAAGATCCATTATTTTGACCACCAAAAATCCGCCGATAAAACCGGCCAGGCAGGTGGCCGGGCCGCCGTGGTACAGTGATGCAGGCAGCAGATCCATAATTACTACGGCCACCATGATACCAGAAGCAAAACCCAGCAGCAGTGAAAGAGTGCGGCCGTTCATACGGCCGAAAAAAACCACTACTGCAGCTCCCAGGCAGGTGCCTAACCCGGCAATTAGGGCCTGCAATAATATTTCAGTCAATCGACCAACCTCCGAATGTTCAGGGTATCACCAACACCTGTCCCGGGTTTAGCTGATTAGGGTCGGTCAAGTTGTTGGCGGCTATCAGTTCATCCAGCGATACATTAAACTTGCGGGATATGTTCCAGAGAGTATCGCCGGGCTTAACGATATAAGTTTTTCCGCCGTTTAACGGCGGCCCCGGAGCAGGGGTAAACGAACCGGGGTTTGTAGTTTGAACGGACCGGTTATAAATATGCACCGCTGTGCCAATGGAGATTTGCCCAAACAGCTCCTCCACGTGATGGTTATACATGCGGATGCAGCCCAAGGATGCAGCTGTCCCAATTGAAGAAGGGTTGCTGGTGCCGTGAATACCGTAATTCCCGCCGGGTATAGAAAGTCCCATCCACCGGGTGCCTAAAATGCCGCCGGGGTGCAAGATCTTGTTAACTATCTTGAAGTTTCCGGGCGGTGTGGGGGTAGACGGCTTACCTACCGCCACGGGATATTCTTTGTTCAGGCGTCCACCCTCGTAATGAGACAGTTTGCGTGTAACTGTGTTAATTTCCAGGCGTCTGCCAGTGACACCATTGTTTTTCGAGGTCATGGTTTCACTCCTTTCACTAGCTAAATATATGTGCAGGTATGGTTAAAAATGAAATCTATTGGGGTGGGAATGACTTAAGCGTACTTGTTTGCCACGGGGATGTTGTATATACTAAGTGCGTTACATATATTTTTACAACTTGTGCTGCATCTAGATGAGGTGGATTCATAATATGCTGGTAAAAGCTCATGCCAAGATCAACCTGTTACTGGATGTTTTGGGTACAAGGGCGGACGGATACCATGAACTAAAAACAGTGATGCAGACCCTGTCATTATGCGATGATGTGATACTTGAACCGGCCCCGGCAATAAGTCTGGCGGTAGCTGGGGCTAACCTGACTGCCGGGCCTGAAAACCTGGCCTACCGGGCAGCGGACTTACTACGGAAGCGAACCGGATACAGGGGTGGTGCGGCTGTCAGGCTAATCAAAAGGATTCCATTAGCGGCAGGATTGGCAGGCGGGTCAGCAGACGCAGCTGCGGTGTTGTGCGGTCTTAATAAAATGTGGCACCTGGGCCTTGGGATAGATGAGTTGTCCTTTTTAGGTGCGGAATTAGGTTCAGATGTTTCGTTTTGCCTGTGGGGCGGTACAGCCCTGTGTCAGGGGCGAGGTGAAGTAGTCACCCCGTTACCGGCACTTCCATCTGCCGGGGTGTTGTTGGTTAAGCCACATTTCGGTGTGAGCACTGCGGATGTTTACCAGCGCTATGATACGCTGGCCAGCCCCAACCATCCGGATATTCAAGAGATGCTGACAGTGGTAAAAAATGCTGATATGTCAGGTGTGGTGAAAAAGTTGGGCAATAGTCTGGAGCAGGTCACGTTAGCCCTGCATCCGGAACTTCAGCTGCTTAAAGATGAAATTGCCACTACCGGTGCCACTGGGGTGCTGATGAGCGGCAGCGGCCCCACTGTGTTTGGTATATACGCAGACCCGCCGTCGGCTGTACGAGCGGCCGGTATAGTTAAAAAAGAAAACCGTTGGGTGCAGGCCACCGCTTTTTACCCTGAAAATAATCAAAAAGTTGGTTGTAGTGGTGCGGTGATCCGGTGATATCGCTCCGCTCTCTCTTGCAATTCTTATTGTTGTGCTCGGAACGGGTTAATGACACCGCATGGCATAAACTGCTTAACCGTTTGGCTACGCCCTAAGTAGCCATGAATTCGGGGCTATGACGAGGCAAGCGCCTGCGGCGCATGCCATTATTAGAGCGTGCAGCTTTAACGCAAAATCATCAAATTTTTTACATCCGACATTAGGTTATTACTTGCTTTTGCGTTGCTTCACGATTCAACGCACCCAGGTGCACCGTTCGCTCCGGATATCACCGGATCGCCGCGAAAGCTGGTTTTTCATCATTCGGATGGTGCCGCGAGCGGCATGGTGGTCTACCCGAATAAAACTTTTAAAAATTAATCGTATGGCGCTCCTGTGGTATTCTATGGCCATAGCTAGGGTGTATAAAGTAGCGAAATGCGCATAAATATGGCATTGAGAGGGTGCACCTTTCTTGCTAAATATAACCTGTCAGTGGTAAAATAAAGTTTAGCAAATAAGGGGGGCGGGGAAATTGGAACAGCCCAGGTTGGTGCCGATTAAACTTGATAGTTATAAGCCGTTGCGAGAGATTGTGTTTGAAAGCCTTAGGGAAGCAATCATTCAAGGCAGGCTTAAACCAGGCGAGCGTTTAATGGAAGTTCAACTGGCGGAGGAAATGGGTGTCAGCCGTACCCCGGTAAGGGAAGCCATCCGGAAACTGGAATTGGAAGGCTTTGTGGTGATGATCCCCCGAAAAGGTGCATACGTGGCCAGCTATTCTGTTAAAGATATAGTTGACGTTTTTGAGGTGCGTGCCGCGCTAGAGGGTTTGGCGGCCGGGCTGGCGGCTGAAAGGGTTACTGCCGAGGAATTAGAGGAAATGGAGCGGGCGGTACTACAGATCTACGAAGTCAGTCATGGCCATAACCTGGATATACTGGTGGCAAAGGATACTGATTTTCATGATTTAATATATAAGGCCAGTCGGAACCAGCGGTTGGTACAGATTGTAACTCATTTAAAGGAGCAAATCCAACGTTTCCGTACTACATCGCTGGCGGTGCCCGGTCGGGGCAAGCACGCTGTTGAAGAACACAAAAGCATTATCGAAGCCATCAGCGATCGCAATATAGAATTGGCGGCCAGTTTGGCCCGTGAACACATAGAAAACGCCGAGCAGTTACTTTTGTCGGCGATGGGGGAGGAAAAAGAAAAGCATGATTGACGCGCTGGTGCTGGCCGGTAGTCCTAACGACGGTGCCCTGCGCCCGTGTAGCCCGGTCAGCTACGAAGCACTGATACCCATCAGGGGTAAACTGATGGTGGATTATGTGGTGGAAGCGTTGCGACAGTGCAGCCAGGTAGGCCGGATTGCCATTGTGGGACCCCGTGAGGAACTGGCCCGTCATTTTAATAAAAGTAGTCAGCTAGTGCTGGTGGAACACGGTCGGGGGCTAACCGAAAACGTGCTGCTGGGCTTGAAACAGCTGCCTGGGGCAAGACGTGTGTTGCTGCTTACCTCGGATATTCCACTGATTACCCCAAAGGCCATTGAAAATTTTCTCGTCCTGTGTGATAAGGCTGACGCTGATTTATATTATCCTATCGTCCCACGGGAAGTGGTGGAAAGGCGTTTTACGGCCTCCCAACGCACTTACGTACAGCTCAAAGAAGGTGTCTACACCGGAGGCAACATATTCCTGCTCAATCCAAATGTTGTTGAGGAGTGTATGCCTCGAGGGCAGAAGTTGGTAGACGCCAGGAAAAATCCTTTACAGATGTGCCGCCTGGTTGGTTTTATATTTCTGATTAAGTTTCTAATGAAGAATATTACGCTAGAAGAAGCCCAGCTTACGGTCTCCCGTTTATTGGGCCTGAAGGGCCGGGTAGTGATTAGTCAGTACCCCGAGGTGGGCGTTGACGTGGATAAGCCCAGCGACTTGGAACTGGTGTGCAATCAGTTGGAATTGGCCTGACTAAAAAAGGCAACCCCGGCAGAAACAAGCCGGGGTTGCCTTTTTTTAGTAGTCAGTAGTCAGTACTCAGGAGTCAGGATAGAAGAACAGGATCTTGATCTTGGGTACGGTGATATTTTTAAAACCAAACTTATTTTGCAATATGTTGAAAATTTTAATGATAATTGTATTTAGGGGCTCATTCTGACTACTGAATTCTGACTACTGCTTAATTAAATGTATATTACCAAGAAAAGGTGGGGGAAAATAGTGGCAAACAAATGTGGAGAGATGTATCCCGTGCCCCTGACCTTAGCAGGAATTGAGGACGCTGCAGAAGTGCTGAAGGGAGTGATCCACCGGACCCCGGTGGACTATTCCAGCACATTTAGCGAGCTGATTGGCAGTAAAGTATTTTTTAAAACTGAAAACTTGCAAAAAACCGGCTCGTTTAAAATAAGGGGCGCATACTACAAAATCACCCGGCTCACTGGTGAGCAGCGGGAACGGGGTGTGGTGACTGCATCGGCCGGCAACCATGCCCAGGGAGTGGCTTATGCCGCCACCCGGGCCGGGATTGGCGCCACGGTGGTAATGCCGGTAACGGCACCAATAGCCAAGGTGGAAGCCACCCGGGAATACGGTGCCATTGTAGTGTTAGCTGGTCGGGGGTACGATGAAGCTTTTGCCAAGGCCCAGGAACTGCAAATTAAAACCGGGGCTACTTTTATACACGGGTTTGACGATCCGGAAATTATTACCGGGCAGGGCACGGTGGGTTTGGAACTGCTGGAACAGTTGCCGCAGCTTGAAGCCGTGGTAGTGCCTGTCGGGGGTGGCGGACTTTTAGCCGGTACGGCACTGGCAGTTAAAACCCGTCGTCCGGAAGTGAAAGTTTTTGGTGTGCAGTCCGCCGGTGCGCCCGCTATGTACATGAGCTGCCGGCAGCACTGTTGGCAGGAATCCGGACCTGCCTGTACCCTGGCTGACGGTATTGCGGTTTGCCGTCCGGGCAGGCTAACTTTTGAGCTGATTAGCCGTTACGTGGACGAGATGGTTACGGTAGATGACGAGGAGATTGCCAGGGCCATCACCATGCTGTTGGAGCGGTCCAAAATGGTGGTGGAAGGAGCCGGCGCTGCGGGCTTGGCAGCTTTAATGCAGGGGCAAATTTCATTACCCGGTTCCAACGTGGCAGTGGTGCTCAGTGGTGGTAACATTGACATTAACACCGTTTCTATCTTGATCGAGCGCGGTTTGCTCCGCTCCGGGCGTCGGGTTTATTTGCAGGCTTTACTGGACGATCAACCCGGTGTGCTGCAACATATGCTGGAGACTATTGCTTCCATGCAGTCGAATATCATATCAATCTCCCATAACCGGGTGGATCCCCAAGTGCCGCTAAAAAAGGCTCGGGTAGAGCTGCTTCTGGAAACGCGGAATAGAGAACATGTGAGGTGTATAGTGAAGGAATTGGTAAAAAAGGGGTATGAAGTGTGGAAAAATTAAAATTTTAGGAATTTTTTTCTAAAATTATATAATATCCTGCAGGAATATTTATCCTCAACAGAGAAAAATTATACTTAATTAATTCTGGCATAAAAGAATTACGGAAGGTGGTGAATGTGTGAACGTTACCGATGTAAGGGTACGTAAGGTGCTTGCGGAAGGGAAGATGAAAGCAATAGTTTCGGTAACACTGGACGACATGTTTGTAATTCACGATGTTAAAGTGGTTGAGGGGCAGAACGGGCTTTTTGTGGCTATGCCCAGCCGAAAAACGCCCAGCGGTGAATTTAGGGATATAGCTCACCCGATTAATTCTTCTGCCCGAGAAATAATACAAAGTGCGGTACTTGATGCTTATACCGAAGCATTGTGAGCATGGTTAATTTTTTCGGCTGATGGAACTCATTTTTACTATCATGATATGTATGATATAAATAAGGGGACTGCCCTGTTGGAATTTGCGATTGTTCCATGCAGAGACGTCCCTTTTTGTCCTTCACATATAGGAATGCAGACCCTGCACCTACGGTACGGGAACGGGGTAAAGCGTTTAGATTAAACCGTACGGTAAAGGTAATATTGTTTTTTTATTGAATAAAATATATGGTATACATAATAAATCAGGAGTCAGGAGACAGGAGTCCAAGTAAGAGAACGTTTTCGGTTTATGGTCTTATTGTATTCTGACTACGAATTCTGAATATCTGCCCCAGGAGGTAAAGACATGCAGTTAGCAGCGGTGGTGCTGGCGGCGGGTAAAGGCACCCGTATGAAATCGACCACAGTAAAAGTACTGCACCAAGTTTGTGGAAAGGCTATGGTTGAACATGTCCTTACGGCGGTGCAGGATGCCGGGGTGCAAAAAATCGTGTTGGTTGTTGGTCAACAGGGCGAACAAGTGATGGAATTACTTGGGGGCATGGCTGAGTATACCCGGCAAGATGAACAGTTGGGTACTGCTCACGCCTTGATGCAGGCCCGCCCTGTTTTAGAAGGATTTAAAGGCGATGTATTGGTGGTTTGTGGTGACACCCCGCTGTTACGTCCCCAAACGCTCTCCGAGCTTTGCCACCGGCACAGAACCAGTAATAACGCAGCCACTGTACTAACCGCAATTCTGGATGACCCTGCAGGTTATGGGCGTGTTATTCGCAGCACCGGTGGCATGGTGCAAAAAATTGTAGAACAAAAAGATGCCGCCCCTGATGAATTGGCGGTACAGGAAATTAATGCCGGAGTCTATTGTTTTAGGGGTGTGGGTTTATTTGAGGCTTTGGCGGCATTGCGCACTGATAACGCCCAGGGAGAATACTACCTTACGGATATCATAGGGTATTACGCCGACCGAGGGGAACCGGTGGGGGCGGTGGCAGTGAATGACCCCACGGAGATAGCGGGAGTCAACGATCGGTGCCAGCTTGCTACGGCGGAAAAGATATTGCGTCGCCGGGTATTGGAGCGGGTGATGCTATCTGGTGTGACAGTGCTAGACCCGGAAAACACCTATATAGACAGTACCGTTGAGATTGGTATGGATACGGTAATTTATCCGTTCACTTTTGTTGAAGGAAAATCGAAAATTGGCGAGAATTGTATTATAGGACCTTCTTCCAGGTTGCTTAATACCAACCTGGGCAGTCATGTTACAGTACAAAACTCAGTTGTAATGGGCAGTTCTGTGGGTGACGGTTGCAATATCGGCCCCTTTGCTTATGTCAGGCCCGGCTGTGTGTTGGGCAGGGAAGTTAAAGTTGGCGACTTTGTAGAGTTGAAAAAAACTTTTCTAGGTGACGGTACGAAGGTGCCTCATCTCAGTTATGTTGGCGACTCGGATGTGGGCAAGTCGGTAAATATTGGCGCCGGTACCATCACCTGCAATTATGACGGGGAAAAAAAATCTGTCACCCGTATTGGTGACGGCGCTTTTATCGGCAGCAATACCAACCTGGTAGCTCCTTTGGAAGTGGGTGCCGGGGCGTTTACCGGGGCCGGTTCCACCATAACCAGAGATGTGCCGCCAGGCGCGTTAGGCGTAGCCCGGGATAAGCAAAAAAATATCGCTGACTGGAGCGCCAGGAAAAAGCGGCCCTAGCGCGCACAACAATACTGAATAATTTCTTGGAGGTACACCTTTGATGTCATCCCGACAACGGCTAAAGATTTTTACCGGTAATGCGAACCCAGCTCTGGCGGAAGAGATAGCCCAATACCTGGGCGTTTCGGTAGGCGCGGCCCGGGTTTCCCGTTTTAGCGACGGAGAAATTCAGGTTAAGATAAACGAAAGCGTCCGCGGGGCCGACGTTTTTATTATCCAGCCCACCAGTGAACCCGTAAACGAACACTTGATGGAATTGCTGGTGATGGTAGATGCGGTACGCCGGGCGTCAGCCCGTCGGATAACCGCCGTAATCCCTTATTACGGGTACGCCCGGCAGGACCGCAAGACTCGGGCCCGAGATCCGATTACGGCTAAACTGGTGTCCAACCTGCTGTATGCCAGCGGAGCCAGGCGGGTAATTACCATGGATCTGCATGCCGGCCAGATCCAAGGTTTCTTTGACATCCCGGTGGATCACCTCCCCGGGGTGCCCCTTTTGGCCCAGTACTTCATGCAGCAACAGCATGATGATGTGGTGGTGGTGAGCCCGGATCTAGGTAGCGTTCAGCGGGCCAGGGACCTGGCAGAAAGAATTGGCGCCCCTCTGGCCATTATAGACAAAAGACGCCCGGAACCCAACGTATCCGAGGTAATGAACATCATCGGCGACATCCATGGCAAAAGAGTTTTGATGATTGACGACATTATTGATACCGCCGGAACCATTACCCATGGCGCTGAAGCCCTGAAGAAGTGGGGCGCTGTGGATATATATGTAGGCTGCACCCATCCGGTATTAAGCGGCCCGGCAGTTGAAAGGTTGGCCAAAGCGCCCATCAAGGAGGTGTTGGTAACCAACACTATACCGCTGCCCAAACATAAAAGAATTGACAAGATTAAAATACTATCGGTGGCACCCCTGTTGGGTGAGGCCATCATAAGGATTCACGAGGATCTTTCAGTAAGTAAACTCTTTGATTAGATTATTTTATCGATTATTATTCCTCTTTGGGCGGGTTATCTCGAGGCGGGATATTACCGGGTTTATTCACGTCCGGCGGATCCGGCTCATCTTTTTTGGTACGTTTGATACGGGCGAGAGGCTTATTAACCGTTGAGCCTAGTTCTTTGGTTCTTTTTTTGGTTGATTCCCAAATATGCTCCGTAGACTCTTTAACGCCGCGTAGTTTTTCCTGTAGCCCGCCGTCGAGTTTGACCGCTTTTTCCAGGGCTTCGTCGGAACATACAATCATGTCTTTGCCGATGGTACGGACATGGTCAATGTCTAAAAAAGCCTTACCGTTAAATACCGAGTTTAGGTAGTTACCGCTAAATTCCATGCCCACAAGTTCGCCGCTGGCCAGGTTAACGTAGTAATCGTCCACTATACCAAGCAGGGTGCCGTTTTCAGTGACGATGCGGGCACCGTTGATGTTGTTTTTTTCCCTGACCAGGGTAATGATTTCCGGCAGGCTGCCGCTTTTTTGCGCTGAGGCGCCCCGGTTGACTGTCACGGCGTCACCACCGACGCTGCGCACCTTGCTGTAGGGTATATATTTGTGTTCTCTAAACAGGCCCTTTTGCTCTACGGCCAAGGCGACCACTTTTTTTTCGGTGGGATTTACCACCAATTCTTTGACATTGCCCATTTGCTGGCCCTCTTCCAAACTAACAACGGGCATGGAAATAAATTGTTTGCTCTTGCGCACAGCCATTCCCCCCTTATGCCCATATAACTTGATTAATGTTATGCCGGGGGGAAGTTTGATATAACTAGTGCCTTAAATGGTAAATATTGGCACACCCCCAATAGATGTGTAGCTTGGTTACAAAATTTGGGGCTAGGATTTAGATGCCAGTTATACTATCACTTTTATATAAGTTTGTACTCATAGGCTTTGTTTTTGTATAAGGACTTTTGTGTCGCTGCACTAATGCCTTAAATATTAAATATTGAAATTAATGGTTAGATTTTTTATATCATTGATACTATTATTTGTGCAAAGGACTTTTTGTATCGCTGCACTAGAATAAGGGAATATTATCCCAGAGGAGGTTAAAAAAATATGGCAGAATTTAATTTGCAAGTTAATTATCGCGCCAAGACTGGTAAAAGCTACCGCAAGGAACTGGCCAACAAAGATATGGTACCGGGAGTGGTCTACGGTAAAGCTGTTGGCAGCATTCCGGTGGAAATGGAGTACAAACCCCTAAGAAATATATTGGGTCAAAATGCTGTTATTGACCTGACAGTCCTGGGTCCCGACCAGGGAGAAACCAGGAATTTAAAAGTGTTGGTTAAGGATGTTCAAGTTGACCCCATCAAGCGGGTTTATCTGAATATCGATTTTCACCAGATTTCCCTGGACTATGCTATTCAGGTTGGGGTGCCTATCGAGCTAACCGGTCAGGTTAAGGGGGGCATACTGCAACACGGTCTGAGAGAAGTGCAGGTTTCATGTCTACCAGGAGATATACCCAGAGGTGTTACTGCCAATCTGGACGGGATGACCGTGGGCGATACGATTACGATTCGGGACCTGCCGCTGCCTGAAAATATTACCGTATTGGATGAACCTGACGCCATGGTGGCGACGGTAGTAGCACAACGGGTTGAGGCCGCCGAACCGGGCGATGAAGAAGCGGGTGAAGAAGGCGCTGAAACTGCGGGTGGCGCTCAACCCGAGGGAGAAAACGCATAAATTAAAAATGTAACAATATTTCCTTAACTAGCATAAACTGGTGATAAATTATGCAGTTGAGGAGGGTTATTATGTCTGAAGCCAAAACAACCGGTTATGAATATGGCCCGGGATATCCAACTCCCGGATACGGTGCCACTCTAGGCGAGCGACTGCGTACTTATCAGGGGCAGACCGTTACTTTATATGTGGGAGAAGAATTTACTGAAGTCACCGGTGTATTGCATAACGTAGGAGCTAACTATGTGGAAGTGCATCGCCCGGGAGCTGCGGGTGTGCTGGAAGCTGTGCTTATCCCCATGCAATATATCAGTTCAGTTGTTGCTCCTATATCAGGTGCACCGAAACACCCATAATTGACATTGAAATAACACTTAACCCCCTCCGCAAAGGAGGGGGTTGGCTGTTACTCTCTATGCTGACAGGGAGAGGTGAATGAGCATATTATTTTGGAGAAAGACGCCAAAGGCGGAGGTTGGGGAAATGAAACTGGTGGTGGGTCTGGGCAATCCCGGCCAGCAATATGCGGCCACCAGACATAACGTAGGTTTTAGGGCGGTGGATTTAGTGGCGGAGCAGCTGCAGATGCGGGTTGACCGCTCTTTTCAACGTGCCCTGGTGGGCCAGGGCAACCACCGGGGCCGAAAATTGTTACTGGCCAAGCCACAGACATACATGAACCTTAGCGGTGAGGCGGTTTCCCGCCTGCTACGGTGGTACAAGCTGGCGCCAGCCGACCTGACGGTAATTTATGACGATCTGGATCTTGAGCCGGGCCGGCTAAGGATCCGTGCCCGGGGCGGCACCGGGGGGCACCGTGGGTTATCATCAATTATCGGCATCCTGGGTACAGGTGATTTTGCCCGGATACGCCTGGGTATCGGTCGCCCACCTTCTATTGGGCCCGATGTGTCGGACTGGGTGTTATCCCGACCTGCGCCCGGTGAAGAGGAAGCCATCAATCGGACTCTGACTATGGTGCCCGAAGTGCTGTGGGAGATTGTTGAAAAGGGTCCTGAATCCGCCATGAATAAGTATAATGGCGTTGACCCGGTATAACACCGCCGCCGGCTGTCAATAATATTACCGGGTGATGGAAATGGTCGTTGAAAGGCGGTGGTTTTGAGCAGTTGAAAATCTACCATATTTGTGATTGCTGCGACACCATATATAAAGTTACTGAAACGACCGCTTACGGGACTAAAGACACGGACTTGACGGGAAATGCAGCTGGAGATATAATGAACAATGAGCCTGAAAATGGAAATGCTTATGCCGCCGGTATCTGTGATGAATGCCGGGATGAAATGTACGGTTCCGTTGGAGGAATCGTGCTACCATACAGGTTACATTAGACTGACTTTCTAAAGCAGAGCTTTAGCCTGTTACAAGCTAAGGCTCTTTTTGTGATGTCTTTTTATAACTACTTAAGTCAGAAGTCAGGATTAGAGAACGGTCTATCGTAATGAAGCATTCAGAATTGTGATCCTGAATGCTGAATACTAAAATAGTAACGTCTTTTTATGCTGGGGGCGGCAAGATAAATGAAGGGTTTATTGACAAACATAATCAATACAGCTGAATATTCCAGCCTGGTAAAGGCCTTTGATGCCGGCTGTCGCCAGCAACAGGTTTTTGGGTTAACTGGGTCTCAGCGTAACTTGTTGGTTGCCGCACTGGCGGAAAATCGTTGTCCGGCAGCGCTGGTAATCACAGCAGGCGAGGCAGAGGCCGGTCAGGTCTGTGATGACCTTTCGTCGCTGCTGCCAGGGGTACAGGTTGAGCAGTTCCCCGTCTACGAACTTCTGCCGTACCACGTGCTGGCCCACGGTAAAGAAGTCCTATCCGGCCGCTTACGGGTGCTGGAAAGTCTCTGCAACGCCACTTCAACAGAGGAAACAATTATTGTGGTGGCGCCTGTGGAAGCGCTGATGCGCAGGCTCAGCCCGCCTGACGTTTTTGCCGCCAAGCAGTTGAAACTGAGTGTGGGGGATCGGCTTGACCCTGGCGAGTTGGCCAGGCGTTTGGTAGCCATGGGATTTGAACGGGTGGATCTGGTGGAAAGCCCCGGGCACTTTAGCACCAGGGGCGGTATTGTTGACGTGTTCCCGCCAACCAGGAACATGCCTGTACGGATGGAATTTTTTGACGATGAAGTAGACTCAATCCGTAATTTTGAAGTGGGCTCTCAGCGTTCAGGTGATAAACTAAACCAATTAGTCATATTTCCGGCCCGAGAATTTGTGGTCTCCGAGGAAATGTGGCCATTGGGGCGGGGAGCAGTCAGGGCGGAATACCGGATCCAGCAACGTAAACTTTCCAGAGCCGGTGACCCGGCTGCACTGCGTTTTTTTGAAGAACATTTCGGCCGGCTGACTGACATGCTGAACGATGGGTTCTATTTCCAGGGACTGGAGCTGTTCCTGCCTTACTTTTACCCTCGAACTGTCAGTCTGTTTGATTACCTGCCCTTGGCGGCGCCGGTTTTTCTTTACGAACCCGGTAAGATACGTGAAATTGTCCATAGTATTCAAAGGGAGCGGGCCGAAACTTATTCCGACCTCCTTATTAGGGGTAAGGTGCTGCCCGGACAGGTCAAAGGCTACCTGGAATGGGATGAATTTATTAACGGGGTAACCTCTAAGCGGGCGGTGTACTTTTCCTTCATGCCCCGCCAGGCAACCTTTATCCGGCCGCAAAACATAATTAATTTTTCGGCCAAGTCCATGCATAGTTTTATGGGGCGCACTGATATGCTGGCCGGGGAAATTAAAAACTGGCGGCGTAATGGAAATGCAGTGGTGCTTTTGGTAACCGGCAGCGACCGGGGCAGTCACCTGCTAGACACACTGCGGGACGAAAAGGTGGATGTATATTACATTTCGTCTCTGGATCAAGAAGTGCAGGCCGGGAACGTAGTCATCGCCCACGGGCAACTATCCGGTGGCTTTGAGCTGGTGAACGCCCGGTTGGTGGTGATTACCGAGGGTGAAATCTTCGGCCAGCGTAAACGCAAGCGACGAGAACAGCAGCGGGAGAGCGGCAGCCGTCTTGAGCCTTTTACAGATTTAAAAACCGGGGATCATGTTGTCCACGTTAACCACGGTATCGGCCGTTACCAGGGTATTGTGCCGCTGGATATCGGCGATATCCGCAAGGAATATTTGCTGATCAAATATGCGGGTGAGGATAAATTATACGTGCCCACCGACCAAGTGGGCATGCTGCAAAAGTACCTGGGTGCCGAGGCTGATGCACCAAAATTATCTAAACTGGGCGGTGCCGAGTGGGCCAGGGTTAAGAGCCGGGTAAGGGAAGCGGTAAGGGACATAGCCCAGGATTTATTGAAGCTGTACGCTGCCCGGGAAACCGTCCAGGGATACGCTTTTGGCCCGGACACAGTATGGCAGCGGGAATTCGAAGACAATTTCCCCTACGAGGAAACAATGGATCAGACTAAAGCCATCAGTGATGTTAAGCGGGATATGGAGAGCAGGCGTACAATGGACCGCCTGCTGTGCGGAGACGTTGGCTATGGAAAAACCGAGGTGGCACTTAGGGCGGCCTTCAAAACGGTGATGGAAGGCAAGCAGGTGGCCGTACTGGTGCCCACTACCATTCTGGCTCAGCAGCATTATAATACCTTTAGGGAACGTTTTTCCCGTTACCCGGTGCAGGTGGAGATGCTCAGTCGGTTCCGCACCCACCGCGAACAGCGCCAAATAGTGCTCAATTTAAAAGAGGGACGGGTCGACATTGTTATCGGCACCCACCGGTTGGTGCAGGATGATATCGCCTTTAAAGACCTGGGCCTGGTGGTAGTTGACGAAGAACAGCGTTTTGGTGTATCACATAAGGAAAAATTAAAACAAATGCGTAATACAGTAGATGTATTGACTTTAACCGCCACGCCTATTCCACGCACCCTGCACATGTCCTTGGTGGGTGTGCGGGACACCAGTTTGCTGGAAACCCCGCCGGAGAACCGTTTCCCGGTGCAGACTTACGTGCTGGAAGAGGATCCGGTTTTAATCAGGGAGGCCATTCGTCGGGAAATGAACCGGGACGGGCAGGTGTACTTCGTACACAACCGGGTGGTCGACCTGGATCGCGTAGCCCACTGGATTAAATCTCTGGTACCGGAAGCCCGCATAATAACAGCCCACGGGCAAATGCGGGAGGACGAACTGGAGCAAATTATGCTGGACTTTATTGATGGCGCTTACGATATACTGGTTTGCACCACCATCATTGAAAGCGGGTTGGATATTCCCAACGTTAATACACTAATTGTTAAGGAAGCTAACAACTTCGGACTGGCCCAGCTTTACCAGTTGCGTGGCCGGGTGGGTCGGGCAAACCGCCTGGCTTACGCTTACCTTACTTTCCGTAAGGATAGAGTTCTTAACGAGGTAGCGGAAAAAAGAATGGCTGCGATACGAGAGTTCACCGAATTTGGCTCAGGTTATAAAATTGCCATGCGGGATCTGGAAATTAGAGGTGCCGGCAATCTGCTGGGTGCCGAGCAACACGGCCATATTGCCGCCGTCGGTTTTGATTTATACTGCCGACTGCTCGAGGAAGCAGTGCAGGAGGCCCGGGGCCAGAATGTCGAACAACTGGTAGACACCGTGGTGGAATTACCGGTGGAAGCATACATTCCCGTTGATTACATTCCTGATTCCAACCAAAAAGTTGAGCTTTACCGGCGTATTGCCTCCCTACGGGTAGAAGATGACATACCCGAGTTGGAAGAAGAATTGGTGGATCGTTTCGGTGACCTGCCTTCCCCGGTGCTTAACCTGCTGCGGGTGGCCCGGATTAGGGTTGTGGCCGGACGCCTAAAAATCAAGTCCGTCAACAGACAAAGCGGTTTTTACAGGTTGTTATTTGCCGGTAGTCACAATCTTACCGGGGAAAGGCTGGTGGCGGTTGGTGAACGTTACCGCCACCGCGTTAAATTCAGCTACTCGGACAACGACTTTGAAATCCGGTTCAGGTTTCGGGAAGCCGGGCGCAACCCGGATGAGCAACTAAGGGAACTGGAACGTTTTCTGCAAAGCCTGGCGGAGTGACCCTTTAAATAAAAAACAAGCTATCGGAGGGGTTTGGTATTATCGGAAGGATGCGTAGGAGTACGGCAACGGCTATGAAATAGCCTGCTTATTAGCCAACTTTTTTTAGCCGTTGCGGTGAAAGTCTTGATTATGATGATGTGCCTTTTAAGAGCGAGAGAACTTGCGGAAAAGCGCCGGTGCATGTCTGAGTGCCCGAAGGGCGCGAGTTCTCCGGCGCCCTTCGGCGAATGAGCTCGCTCAATTATAAAAGCGAGTAGCATCCTGTAGATAATACCAAACCCCTCACCTAGACTTACAAGGAAACAACCTAATTAAACCGGTTGCCGCCGAATACCGTTTGCTATATAATTGAATGAATTGGTGCCGCCTAATGGGTGGCATTATTATTGGGGAGGAGGAGATATTTTGCGTAAAAAAATTATATTAACATTGGCACTTTTGTTAAGCTCCGTTTTACTTTGGGGCTGCAGTTCCGGTATGCTGGCCTCGGTGAACGGTAAGAATATTACCACCCAGCAACTGGATGAAGAAGTGGCTACCGTTAAAAAGAACCTGGAACAGCAGGGATTCAGTTTTGAAGGTGACCAGGGTAAAGAGTTCGAGGACATGCTGCAGCAGAATGTGCTGGAGCAGATGATTGACCAAGAACTGGTGATGCAAGAGGCAGAACGCCTGAAACTTATGCCTACCGACAAAGAAATTGAGGAAGAACTAGCGGGCATTAAGGAACAATTGGGTTCCGAGGGCGAATACAAAAAGTTTTTGGCTGCCAACGGGGTAAACGAGCCCAAGCTGAAGGACATGATTAACCAGCAACAAGCGTGGGCTAAAGTGCAGGAAAAAATAACCGCTGAAGCTCCTGAACCAACTGAAGAAGAAATTAAGGACTATTATGAAAGCAATAAGGAGCAGTTCAGCCAACCGGAACAGCGGCAGGTCAGCCATATATTAATTGGCGCCGCCGATTATTCAAATGGTAAAAACCGCTCCGAGGCCGACGCCAAAGTGCTGGCTCTTCAGGTTGTGGACAAGCTGAATTCGGGAGCTGACTTTGGGGAACTGGCCAAAGAGTACAGCGACGACCCGGGTAGCAAGGATAACGGCGGCCAGTACCCGCCTTTTAGCCGGGGCAGTGGTTTTGCCACCGAGTTTGAAGACGCTGCTTTTGCTTTAAGTAAAGGCGACCTCACCACAGAACCCGTAAGAACCGAGTTCGGTTATCACATTGTTCGGTTGGACGATCTAATTCCGGCCACCCAAATGAGCCTTGACGAGGTTAAAGACAGTATATCCGCCAGCCTGATGGAGAAAACAATCATGGATAAAATGACCTCTTACATGGAAGAACTCCGGGAAAAGGCTGATATAGTGAACAAACTGGCAGAACAAGCCGAGGAAAACAGCGAAGAAAAAGAGCCTGCCAACTAAGATTTCTGTCGGGGACGGTTTTGAACCAGGTTGAAATATTTAGTGTCTACCTGAATTTATTTGCCTTATGATTGGAAAAAAATGAATAATTCCCTTCCTTCGGTTATATAATAAAATGAAAGTTTAACCGCGATTATCTTCTTGCAAAGGAGGGAAAGGGGCGGCCCATGAAAGCTACTGGTATAGTGCGTCGTATAGATGATCTCGGCAGAGTGGTTATTCCCAAAGAGATAAGAAGAACGCTCAGGATTCGCGAAGGCGATCCCCTGGAGATTTTCGTTGATCGCGAAGGTGAGGTCATCTTAAAGAAGTATTCCCCCATCGGCGAATTAGGCGACTTTGCCAAGGAATATGCTGATTCCTTGCACGAAGCCCTGGGCCATATCGCCTGTATCACCGACCGGGACACCATCATTGCTGTTTCCGGAGCATCCAAAAAAGAATTTTTAAATAAACCTGTTGGAGCTGCAATAGAAAAGGTTATGGAAGAAAGAAAGGCAGTTGTTATAAGCAACCCGGGTATTGACCCGCTGTGCAAAGAGTGCCTGACCGCCGATGAAGATGAGTGTCGGTATTCGTCCGAAGTGATTGCGCCTATCATATCAGAAGGTGATCCCATCGGGGCAGTAGTTCTTGCTTCCAGGGAACCGGACGTGCGCATGGGCGAACTTGAATTGAAGCTGGCCGAAACAGCGGCGGGCTTTCTGGCAAAACAAATGGAACAATAGGCGGCCTATAATCATGGGCCGCTTTTTTTGTCCGCTTATACCAAACCGTTAACCAAGACTTTTAGAGACAAGAATTAAAAAACTTTAGCAGGCGCACTGACTACCTGGGCCCGCCAGCGGGTATACCTTCTAAGAGGAACAGGTTACAGGGCGCTTTTTTTATGTTAAGATACCAGGACACGGGTAAAAATAACTGAAGGAAATGCCCTATTGTTGTATAATTACCCTAACATGGTAGGGGCACCCCTTTTCGGGTGCCGGGTTAGATGCCGGGTGTATGGGTTAACCCGGGCACCCGCAAGGGGTGCCCCTACGGTGGGGTACAGGATATAGGATGGAATCAAATAATCGTAGTTATAACATAAATAATTCGTTAGGTCACTGCAAATTGCACAGGAGGGGTTTTTTTGACGGCGGGGATAACCATTGTTGGATTGGGACCGGGTGGGAAGGACTCCTTACCGCCGGTAAACCTGGATATTCTTCGGGGAGCGGACAAACTGTTCCTGCGCACCACCGTACATCCGGTGGTGGAATGGATCAAAAATCAACAAATAGGTTTTGACTCTTTTGATTTGTATTACGAATCCGGTGCAGACTTCAACCAAATCTACGAGGCTATGGCGGGCAAGGTGCTTGAGGCTGCAGCTACCGGGCCGGTGGTATATGCAGTACCGGGCCACCCGCTGGTGGCAGAAACAGCCGTGGAAATAATTCTACGGGAAGCCGACAGGCTGGGCATAAACATAAAAATTGTACCGGCGATGAGCTTTTTGGATGCAGTCTATGCCGTGCTGCGCATTGACCCGGTCAAAGGGATGCAAGTAGTTGATGGATTGCGTCTGGATACCCAACCAACCAACCCAGCGGTGGGGGCAGTGGTGGTTCAGGTATACAGCCGGTTGGTGGCCGGGGACATAAAGCTTGCATTGCTCGAATTGTATCCGGCCGAGCATCAGGTGACCCTGGTAAGGGGTGCCGGCGTGCCAGGCGAGGAAAGATTCGAGACTATGCCCCTGTACAACATAGACCGAGTTAATTGGATTGACCACCTCACCAGCCTGTACCTGCCCCCGGTGGCCGGAGCTCGAAAAGAATGCCGATTTCCCATGGACGAACTGGTTAATATCCTGGTCAGGCTGCGGAGCGAGAACGGGTGTCCCTGGGATCGGGAACAGAACCACCACACTCTTACCCGCTACCTGGTGGAAGAGACATACGAGGTACTGGAAACCATACAACAGGAAGATATGTATAAATTATGTGAAGAATTGGGAGACTTATTACTACAAATCGTGTTCCATGCCCAGATAGCAAGGGAGCGCGGGTATTTTGACATTAACGATGTGGTTGACGGGGTAAGTCGCAAAATGGTACGCCGCCACCCCCACGTTTTTGGTGACCTACAATTAGAAAGCAGCGATGAGGTTCGGGCTACCTGGGAAAAAATCAAACAAACCGAAAGAGGCGATGATGCCGGGCAAAACGGGTCGATATTAGACGGTGTGCCCCGTGGATTGCCGGCCTTACTGCACGCATATAAAATACAGGCCAGGGCTGCACGCACCGGTTTCGACTGGCCTGATTATAAAGGGGCTCTGCGGAAGCTTGAAGAAGAACTTACTGAATGGAAAGAGGCGCTGGAGAGTGGAAACCTGGATCAGTTAAAACAAGAAACGGGGGATATCCTGTTTGCTGCGGTAAACGTGGCCCGGCAGTTAAAGATTGATCCCGAACTCGCCCTGACTGCAACTAACGGCAAGTTTCACCGCCGATTCAGGTATATAGAGAATAAAGCTGCTGAAAAAGGGCAGGAATTAAATGACATGACCCTGAATGAGATGGACTTTTTCTGGGAGCAGGCTAAAAAGGAAGAAAAATGAAGAAAAAATGCAGAAAAAATTTCCTTTAAAGAAGGAACTCCTAGAGAAACAGCGAATAGTAAAGTCTATGTTACCTGTAAACTTTATTGAGGGGGGTACTTATGAACAAGGCAGAACTTATTGCCAGTGTGGCTGAGAAAGCCGAATTAACCAAGAAAGATGCGGAAAAAGCCGTAGCGGCGCTGTTAACAACGGTAGAGGAAGCTCTCGCCAATAGTGACAAAGTCCAATTGGTTGGTTTCGGAACCTTTGAAATTCGGGAAAGGGCAGCCCGCAAGGGACGCAATCCACAAACCGGCGAAGAAATTAATATCGCCGCAGCTAAAGTTCCCGTTTTCAAAGCCGGTAAGGCTTTGCGGGATGCGGTTTCCTAGCATTGGTCTGTAAAGAGAGATAGTATATATTGAGACTAGATAAATTTCTTAAGGTTTCCCGAATTATTAAAAGGCGTACGCTGGCCAAGGAAGTTTGTGACCGGCACCAGGTTAAGATTAACGACCGTATTGCTAAAGCTGGAACAATTGTCCAGCCTGGAGACGTGTTGGAAATTTCGCTAGGGCAGCGGTTGTTAAAATTCAGGATAACTGAATTAAGGGAAGCCGTGCCGGCCAAGCAGGCGGCGGAATTATATGAATTGCTTGAAAGTAATAAGGTGGAAATTGATGACTAGTGGTCCCTAGGAGGGGCCTTTTTATTTGAGGAGTCAGAATGGGAAAAAAGTTTGTGGACAGGCTACTTTTTCATTTTATGAATGAAAAAATGCCTGTCCTTTTTGCTTTGTTACCCATTTTGGTTTAAATGGAAGTATTTTTAAGAAGCAAGAACCTAATTTACATACTTCGGCTATAACAGCCCCATATGGCACTTGCATCAATATGGTAACATTTACAATAAATGGATGGGAGGTATGGACATGCACTGGATGCCATGGGTGCGAGGAAAACCAATTAAAATATATATCATTGCGCCTCTTCGCTGGGCCCGGGCCGGGAAAAGAAAGCTGACCGGTTGGTTAATAGGCAAAAACGGTTGCCTGGAAGCGATTTATGCGGTAATTTCATCCAGATGCGAGGCGTTGGTTGCCGGGTCGACCGGAAAAACCTGGCCGGGCGCTACTACCTTTGCCGGGGGTTTACGTCCTTGCGGTGCTGCGCGGTTAAACGGGGTACTTCATTACTTTACCAGGGGGCCCGACGGCATATTTTAGTCCTTCCGCACAAAAAATAAAAAAAAGTGCGGGAGGGGTAGTTTTTGAAACTTTTAAAAAAAATAATAGTTTTGCTTATTGTGCTGTTGCTGGTCTGGGGTTGCACCAGGGCACCACAGCGAAAACCCGTGGAACCCGTTCCGGGAGCGCCCGATCAGGAGCCCACCATTAGTCTGTTTGTAAAGGAACAGGGTGTAAAAAAGGACATCAAACTGGAAGAATACCTGGCCGGGGTGGTGGCGGCGGAAATGGAGCCCACCTGGCCCATTAACGCCTTGGCGGCACAGGCAATAGTGGCCCGCACCTTTACCATGGAAAACATACAGACCGGGCGGGTTAAGGAATTGCACGGAACGGACGCATCCACGGATGTACAGGAATTTCAAGCATATAACCCTGCTAGAATAAATGATAATGTACGTAAGGCCGTAGAATCTACCCGTGGGAAAGTGATTACCAACCGCGGCGATTATGTAAAAGGTTGGTTTTCGGCGTGCGACGGCGGCATTTCTGCCTCGGCTCAGGAGGGGCTGGCGTATTTTAAAGAGCCCACAAACTATATCAAAGCCGGAGCGCGGGACGGTTGCCTGGATGTCACGGTACCGGAAAACAAACATTGGCGGGCCCAAATACCACTGTCACGGGTAAAAACGGCGGTACAGGAGATTAGCGGAACCGATCCGGGAAGTATTAGCGAAGTAAATATAGCAGAAAGGGGGCCTTCCGGCAGGGCGAACAAAATACAGATTGGTTCCGCCACGGTTAGCGGTCCCCAACTTAGGCTGGCACTAGGCAGTGAAGAAGTGCGGTCCATGTTGATTTCCCGGGCAACAGTCGAGGGAGGTAACCTGGTACTAGAAGGTAAGGGGTTCGGGCACGGGGTAGGATTATGCCAATGGGGAGCAAATAAGATGGCCCAAGACGGTAAAAACCCCGAGGATATTATCAGGTTTTATTACCGGGACGTGGATATCCAAAAACTTTGGGATTAAAACGCACTCTGTTAAGGTTGACGGTTTCGGTCACAGCCCGGCTTCGGAAACCGGCTGTGGCTGAACGGTATTATTTAAGGCGGTCCTTTCGCAGGGCCGTCTTTTTTCTTGCGTTTTAGCCTTGTTATTAATCACCCGTGTTGCTTGTAACTAGTGTCTCCTGAAAAGGTCCTGGTAAGGGTTTGGTGTTAATCTCTTGGTTACTACTCGCCGTTATGCTTGAACGAGCTCGTTCGTAACCCTCCGATTAACACCAAACCCCAGTTATGCTTAGTTTTTCAGGGAAAACAAACTAAGTGCGGATAGTTTGGTTTCACCTTTAATGTTTTGCATAATTATGGGTCTGGGGCATAGATATAGACTGAAATGTTTTATCCCCCGGGTTGCCGGCTATTCAGTTCCTTTTCAATACTGGTCAGTCGGTTAACCGGTTAACCCGTTAACCCGTGTTCCCGGGCCCGGGAGGTGAATGGGTAATGGAACAAAAACGAGTCTCAAACAACCGGCTTCTCCTTACGGATCGTAAGCACCTGGTAGTCGACGGAGTGGAGCATGTAGATAAATTTAATGAGAGGGAAATCAACCTGGATACAAACCTGGGGCAACTTACTATCCGGGGTGATGGGCTGCATATCACCCTGTTGAACCTGGAAGAAGGCAACCTGGTGGTGGAAGGCAGAATTGACCACCTGATTTACAGTGCAGGTACAACAACCGGGGGCGCCAAGAGTAAAGGTCTAATGGACAGGATTTTTAAATAGGTGTGATGACACCAAATCCTTGGGGGTAATGGTGGTGGCGGAACCGGTAGCTAGCCAGTTTTTATTGTTTTTTTACACTATATTAACCGGTGTGCTAGCGGGAATTATCTATGACTTCTACGCCGGGATCGGTTATGTTTGGCGACTAAGGAAAATAGCTGTACACGTGGGTGACACCTTATTCTGGCTGGTGTTGACCGTGGTGGTTTATGCCTTACTCTGGTATTATAATCAGGGTGAGGTTCGTTTTTTCGTGCTTTTGGGTTTGGGTATTGGGGCCGGGTTATACCACCGCTTGTGTCGCCAAGCGGTGAGAAAAATAATTATTTTAGGCCTGGAACAGGTAATTCGACTGCTGCGCTGGGTACGGTGGGTGTTAACATGGCTGTTGGTAGTGTTGTTTTTCCCGTTCCGAATGCTTTTTCTGGTGTTAATATTCCCCTTTCGATTATTAGGAAGGGGCCTTGGCAAAACGGGCGGACTTGTAGTGGTAGTGGTTAAGAGAATGACACCGGCACCCATAAAGGCATTTTACCGGCAGCAGGCGGCCCGCTGGCGGGAAATAAAGGCGGTTCTGAAACGCAAAAAATAAGGCTCTCTCTATAACTAAGAGAGGGCCTTGTCTTTTGCGTTTAATTTTTTGTTTTCATCTTAAAAAATATTATTTTTCCAGGTAGTACAAGACATAAGCACGTTCAGGATCTTGGCGGATAACTTCCATAACCGACGGCGAAACTGATATTTCCCCAATAAAGTTAAAATCTGCGGATAGATCAAATTCTTCGTCTTCGGTCGCCTTAAAACATTCTAAAACGGCCTGGGGATCCTCGGTCTTAATGTCTTCGGCAAGATATTTTTGACGGGCCTCTTCTTCAGAGTCAGCAAAAATGACTCTGGTGTTAGTGGTGTGTTGCATCTTAAACCTCCAATATTTTCTTATCAAGATACACTGGTTTTTAAAAACATGCAAGCCCATGCCCAACACATTTACCAGCTCGGATACAAGTTTGATAGTTAATTTAAACCGTTACTACGTAGTAGTCCTAATAAAAATATAAATGGCGGACTGCGATTGGCAATTAACGAAATATTTTTTTCCATAGCTCAATGGTGCGAAAACGGTATTCGATCCGTGGTTGCCCCAGGTTTTCTTCGCCGGTTGGGGCGTCGGTTTTTTCTACTGCCAAAGCCGAAGGCATTGCAACGGGGGGCAGAGCTCGGTTGGTATCGGCAAAACACAACGGCGGATACAGTACGCACCACCAATTGGCTCCCCGGCCGTTACCAATAACCACCCGTACCGCCTCGTAGCGGCCCGGGGACAAGGTCAGACGGGAAATGCCATTAGTATCCTGCAAGGTGTAGGTCTTAACCGGAAAATAATAGGTACCTAGTTCCACCCGCACCGGATAATCATATCCCTGGCGCCGGATTTCCTCCCGGGCGATATTTTCAATTCGCGCGCTCTCTGCACTGGAAAGAACCCTAGCTTCCTCGGCACTGGTTACATTTTTAAAGGAGGCTGACGTTTCTCCAACGATGCGATCCTTGACCAGATACTTTAAATCCTGGTCGTAAAAGGTATTACTGTTGGCCACCACATGCAGGCGTATCAGCCCCGGGGGTTGGACGCCGTACTGTTTCCAGGCGTGAAAAACCCCTGTACAGGCTATTAGTAGAAGAATAACTATTAATCCTGATTTTTTGCTCATTATCTACACCTCATATCTAGTATTGCCAATACCGTTTGACTCAATTGTAAAAACCTGAGTGATAAATAAGTTAAGAATTTGTCGCTAGTCAATTAGTAATAGTGTTGCCATAATTTATTTTGGCAAACATGTAAAAAAAATTATTTAGTGGCTTATTAATTAGGAAAAAAGGTAAAAATATAGATATAGGAGGGATGCCCATATGATAAGCACAACGCCACTGGCGGACTATTTGGTCAAGGCGGGGGATCGATTACCCGATGAGGCTACCCGGGTGCTGGAAACACTGGTAGCCGAGGGCAGTATGAATAAAGAAGACCTTTCCCTGCTGTCAAGGGTAAAAAGGGCAGTACTGGACCACGTGATTATGCAGCTTTACGCTTTAGGTCTGGTGGATGTTTCCACTGAGGGCAAAAGTAAAATATGCAGCCTAACCAGGTTGGGTGATGAATACCTCGCCCTTGTGGAAGAAGAAAAAGCCGGTTAATAACCGGCTTTTTCTGTTTGATGGAAGATGTTCTAGAACATGTACTAGTAAACTATTTTTTAAAAAAAAATTCTAATTGGCAGGAGATGTCTTACAAGTGTAGAAAATTTGTAGTCAAATTGTAATAATATAGTTATTTAACTATATAGTTTTTTAAGCAGTTGTACCGGGCAGGTGGGGTGGCCTGAATGCAAATTGAGATCAGGGGTGCGGAAAAACTCAGTTTTCGCGAACGACAAGTGGTAACCCTTAAGGAAATGGGTTTTTCCAACGACCAGGTGGCGGGCCGGTTGGGGATTAGCACCAGCACCGTGGCTACGTTATTTGGCAGAGCCAGAACAAAAGGTTACGCAGTGGTTATTATTATCCCCGGGCATAGTTTAGGGCTATTCGGACCGGATGATGAAGGAGAGTGAAGGACGTGACAACCGGCACATGGCAGAACAGAGCCACTGATAATGTAGTGGATCACCCGACGGCCAGGCAAAAGCGCCGCAAGACATTTCAGCTTTCCCGCAGTAGGCTGCCATTGCTGGTGGTGGCGCTATTATTGCTGTATGTCACCATATCTTTAGGCAGCCGGTTTGACTCACTTTACACGATGCAGAGGGATCTGCAGGCCATTCAGACCGAGGTGGAAGAACTGCGTGTGGTGAACCGGGATTTGAGCAAACAGTTGGAGTTACTACGCTCAGATGCATACGTAGAGCAAGTGGCCCGGGAGAAACTTGGCCTGGTTAAACCCGGGGAGACCCGGATAGTACCAATGGCCGCCGGAGCTGCAGGAGCGCCCGCATCTGATGTGGAAGTTGGCGATTAAAAAACGACATGCTTGACACAAGCCGTGGCTTTGATATAATTAATCAAGGTCTTTTAAGTCCGGCGGGGGGAAATTTTGTAGAATGTCAGTGCAAGCGGGGGAAGTTTTGGAAGGTAAAGTCACCGGAATCACTAATTTCGGTGCTTTCATTGAATTGCCGGGCGGGGTAACCGGGCTGGTGCATATTTCTGAGATTGCTGAAGAATATGTAAAAGATATTCACGACTTTTTTAAAGTCAGTGACCGGGTCAAAGTTAAAGTAATTACCGTTGACCCCCGGGGAAAAATAGGGCTGTCCATTAAACAAGCCCTTGAAAAACCTCGTCGCAGCAGAAAACCGGAAATTTCATTTGAAGAAAAAATTAACCGTTTTATGAAAGACAGCGACGAACGGCTGACAAGCCTACGCCGGAACACTGAGTCCAAGCGCGGTGGCCGGGGAGCCGGGAAACGTAGTTAGAGGTAATTAAAACGCTTATTAAGCATTCCTATTGGAATGCTTTTTGTTTTTTAAAAGTCTTTTTGAGAAAGGGGTGGGCGTATGATCGTCGCCGCTGTAGATGTGGGCAGCAATTCCGTTCGATTGCTGGTGGCAGAAGTAGATGATCAGGGAAAGGTTATGCCACTGCATACGGAATTAAAGACCACCCGACTGGGACAGGGGATTACGGAAGGCCGGCTTATACCCGGGACTATGGAAAAAACCCTGGCAGTTTTGGAACAGTACATAAGCCGGGCGGGCGAGTTGGGGGCGCAAAAAATAATTCTGGCGGCCACCAGTGCGGTAAGGGATGCCGCTAACCGTGAAGAATTTACTCAGTTGGTGCGCACTGCCACGGGCCGATCATTACGGGTGTTGTCCGGTGAGGATGAAGCCAGGTTAAGCTACCTGGGGGTCATGGGTGGGTTAAACGATGTGCAAAACGCTGTGGTGGTTGATATTGGCGGCGGTAGCACGGAATTTACTTGGCCCAGGGATGGGCATGTTGTTTGTATTAGTGTTAATGCCGGCGCGGTGCGTATGACCGAAGGCGGATACGGTAGCGGCCAGATTAGGATGGTGATTGAAGAAGCGGTGCTGGCAGTACGCCGGGATGGGTATGGTGAGGTAGTAGGTGTGGGCGGAACGGTAACCACCATGGCGGCCATGTCTTTGGGTTTGCGCGTTTATGATCCCCTGCGGGTACATGGTTTTCGCCTGGCCCGGGACACGGTGTTAAGGCTTGATCAACAACTGCATGAATTAACCCTGGAAGAGAGAAAAGTTCTGCCAGGCTTGCAACCGGAGCGGGCCGACATTATCCCGGCCGGCGCACGGATACTTAACCGGGTGTTGCAGGGTCTGGGCGCAGAATCGGTAATGGTAAGCGAAGCGGATATATTATATGGGCTTGCCACTGAGGCGAGAAGGTTGTCGTAATTAAATTGTAATAAAATACCAAATAAGTTAATACATTTCCATTCTTTTGTACTATAATGTGTGGTAGCACTAGTGCAAGGCTGAAAGGTCTTTTGTGTCGCTGCACTAGGTCAAAGGGGTGGAATTTTTGTTTGACGGGGTAGACACCTACCAATACCGAAGAGAAAAAAATAAGGCTGAACCGTCGGTGAAATTTAATTTTCCAACTGCCGGGTGGGGGGATAGTCGGAAAGAGGAAAGGGGACACACCTCCGGCAACGGAAAGGGGACACACCTCCTTTGGAGGAATGTCCCCAACTATAGAATGTCCCCAAATTATAAAGGTGTTTTGCGATTTGGGCTTAAAGATTTAGTTGGGATGGCAGTTATGTTGTTAGCCGGTTTCCTATTGGGTCGCGCTGTACTATTGGGCGAGTTGTTTCCCTTTGGACCCGCTTTCGTGGCAGCTGGAATCGCTGCTTATCGTGGAAGGGCATGGCCGGTTTTTTTGGGAGCGGCAATGGGGTTATACCTGATAAACGATGGTTGGGAACTCGTAATGAGGTTGACTACACTGGCATTAGTAGGTATGGCTGCTCTTTCTTTGTCCTTAAAGACCACTGGTTTACGGTTTTTGCTGGGGGGGGCGGTGTTTGCGGTGCTGGTTGTAATGGGCACCGGGTACGTAGCTCTTACCACCCCAAGCAATTACGAATATATTCGGGTTTTGTTTGATTCAATTTTTGGTGCTCTTTTGGCGGTAGCTTTTTTAAAAGCCCTTACGGGTCTAGGGCAGGTGGCCCGGCGGGAACAAGTGGCTGCCGGTGACATGTTTTGCATGGTTTTAATGCTTTCCTGCCTGGTGGCAGCAGCGGGGCAACTGCAATGGAATTATATCAGTCCGGGCGGCATACTGGCGGGACTGGTAGTGCTGGTGGCCGGTTATATCGGGGGAGGCGGTCTGGGGGCTTCCGCCGGTGCGGTTATGGGGGTGCTGCCCGGGTTGGTATATACCATTTCACCGGCGGCTGCCGGGGCGGCCGCCTTTGCCGGTTTATTGGGCGGGATTTGTCGGGTCATGGGCCGGACGGGGGTGGTGGCCGGCTTCTTAATGGGCAGCATTCTACTCACGGTTTATCTGGGCAGCGGTAGGGATATCCTGGGGGTGTTGGGTGAATCTGCAGTGGCGGTACTGGTATTTTTTCTGCTGCCGGGAGTGTTCTTGAACGGATTGCGAAACTACCTGCCAACGGTCCAACCATGGGACTTGGCCGGTGGTGACGATGAAGCAGCGAAAGAAACAAACCTGTCAGGCCGGTTAAGACGCTGGACCGGGATGTTTGAAGAAATTTCTCGCACTTACGAACATGTCGGCGGGTCTCGGGAAACAGAGGATCATAAAACCAGCCGGCGGGACCTGGTGGCGGAGCTAAAGGAAATGGTCTGTGCCGGCTGTCCACTACAGCGGGTATGCTGGGGCAAAGAATCCGAACTTACCAAAAACACCCTGGAGTATTTGAGGGAGACCGTTAAACGCAATGAAAAATTAAAACCATCTGATATAGACCAGAGCTTTGCCGAACGGTGCTCTCGTTCCGGCGAAATGATTGTGGGCATGAACTGCCTGCATCGGTTACACAGGGTGAAACAATGTTGGGAAAGCTGCCTGCGGGATGGCAGAGAACTGGTTTCCGGCCACCTGCGCGGGATGAATGGCGTGGTAGGGCAGTTGGTTCTAGAAGCCGAAGCCGAAAAGGATAACTGGATCAGGCGGGCCGAATATTTGAAAAAAGAACTGAAACAGGCAGACTTGCCGGTCTCCGAACTGGTTCTATATCCCGTCTCCAGAGGGTGCGAAGTGGAAGTGACCATGGTCGCCTGTAAGGGCTTGAAGAAATGCCGTTATGACGTGGCGCCGCTTTTAAGTCGTTTGACCGGTCAGAATTTGGCGCCGGCTTTTATGGACTGTATATGTGATGGTGGAGAAAACTTTTGCCGTTTTCGGCTCTACCCGGATTTACAACACGGCATATCTTTAGGCCTTTCCCGGCTGGCCGCGAGAGATAATACCGTTTCGGGGGATACGCATGCTGTGGTGCAGCTTTCGGGTGGACGTCTGGTAATCATGCTTAGTGACGGTATGGGCTCCGGGCCATCAGCAGCTGCCGAAAGCGTTGCAACCCTTAAATTACTTAAACAGTTACTCCAGGCCGGGTATGGTGGGGAACCTGCTATCCGTACAGTTAATTCGGTGATGATGCGGCGAGAGCCTGAAGACAGTTTCGCCACCCTGGATATCCTGGAGCTTAACCTTTATTTAGGTCAGGCTGAATTAATTAAAATCGGGGCTGCCCCGGGTTTTTTGGTTCGTGGGGATAAGGTGGAGATTATTAGATCCCATTCGTTACCGGTGGGGATTGTAAATGAAATAAGCACCTTTTCTCGGCATGAAAAACTGGCTGTTGGTGATTTGCTGGTTATGGTTACTGACGGGGTAATTGATGCCCATCGGGAAACAGATGAAGATGAAGATTGGGTGGCCGGCGTATTGGGCGAAATAATTGACCTGCCTCCCGGGGAAGTTGCTGAACTATTGGTTAAGCTTGCCCGCAGTGGTGGGAACGGGCATGTGTTGGATGATATGACGGTTCTGGCCATACGTGTAGGGGCGCCCCTTGCGAGTGCTTGATAGGGTGTTTATGGTAAAATGATACCGCCCAATGCTTAATTAAAACTAAAATGGCCACACCGGGCCATTTTTCCTTGTTTGGCTACATAATGATAGAAGGATATTTTCTTTCTCGTGTTGAAGTAAAAAAAAACAGGAATAATGTGGGTGAAGCCATGCCTTTGGCTAAACGGGTGGCTAAACAAATTAAAAGATATGACATGGTCAGCGGTGGTGAGACAGTGGTGGTCGGTGTGTCCGGCGGGCCGGACTCGGTAGCGCTGCTGCATGTACTTTGTCGACTGCGTGAACAATTTGGCTATAAGTTGGTGGTGGCACACTTGAACCATGGGTTCAGGGGTGTTGAAGCAGAATCTGACGCCAAGTTTGTTGAAGAGTTTGCCCGCCGCCTGAACCTTGAATCATATATTGAAACTAGAAATGCACCTGCATACAGTGCCCGGATGGGCCTTTCTGCACAGGCAGGCGCCCGCGAAATAAGGTATAGTTTCCTGAGTGAGGTGGCCTTGAAAACCGGTGCTGCCCGGATAGCTTTGGGACATCATGCCGACGACCAGGCCGAAACAATACTACTTCATTTGCTACGTGGTGCCGGTCCCGGTGGCCTGGCCGGTATGCAACCGGTGCGGGACAGGTTTTATATCCGCCCGCTGCTCAACATTAGACGATGGGAAATTGAAGCTTACTGCCACCAACATAATCTTGCCACTAGACTGGACTCCAGTAACCTTCAGGTTAAGTACCTGCGCAACCGGATTAGGTTGGAATTAATTCCCACGCTGGAAAAAAAATATAACCCTAATTTAGCTGATGCATTGAACAGGTTGGGTGGAATATGCCGTGAGGAAGACGAATACCTGGAAAAACAGTCCGATGCGATATTTTACCGGGTCAGAACCCATACAACCGGCAACAGCATCGCCCTGGATCGAGATAAATTGCTGGCCCAGCCGAGTGCCATACTGCGCCGGGTAATACGCCGGGCATGGTTTGAAATATGTGGCAGTAACGATGATCTCGGATTTGGTCATATTGAACAGATTTTGGAAATAATAAAGGGTGGAGGAGGTTACCAACAAATTGATCTCCCAAGAGGAATAACCTGTAAAAAGAATTATGATTTGTTGGAATTTACCCTGGATGGAAAAGAAAAGGAAGTTCCTTTTTACCAACATCGCATTAAGGTCCCTGGGATAACGACTGTTCAAGAAGCCGGCCTGTCCATTGGAGCACATATCCTACCGGCAGCTGAGGCAGGTGACCCGTCTGCTCTGGGTTCTGATGAGACGCTGTTGGATTATGATCGTCTGGCCATGCCCCTTGTGGTACGACGCCGGATGCAGGGTGACCGATTCGCACCGCTGGGTCTTAAAGGAAGTATGAAATTAAAGAAATTTCTCATAGACCACAAGGTACCCCGGCGCCTGCGCGACTATCTGCCGTTGGTGGTTTCCGGGGATGATATAGCTTGGGTAACGGGTATACGGCCAGGCCAAAAATTCAAAGTAACCGAAGATACAACTACCTGCCTGCACTTATTTATTTACGATTACCGGGAAAGTTTTTGTGATAAGCTAATACGAGGATACAATCCGTCCGAAAATGAGCATTGATATCGCGAACTTTTTTGTTATAATAACATTCATACTTAATGAACCGTCATTTTGAGAGGAGTTGGCTTTGTTTGAACAAGGTTGTCAAGAACCTGAGCATTTACCTGCTCATCGTTCTTATTACCATAGCCCTGATTAAGTACACTTCCCCCAAGACCGAGGAGCCCGAAGAATGGTCGTTTAATCGGTTTTATTCGGCCTTAAACCAGGGTCAAATCCAGGGAGTAACGCTTCAGCCCAATGAATTTACCACCCTAATTACCGGCACGAGCCCGGATGGAACCGAGTTCCAACTGCGCAGCACAGTTCCGAGCATTGAGCGTTTGGAGAACCAACTCCTGGACAAAAATGTGCCCTACGAGGTGGAAGATCCACCCCAGCCGGGTTGGTGGGTAGGTTTGTTAACCACCCTGCTGCCAATTATGCTTTTTGTGTTGCTGTTTTTCTTCCTAATGCAGCAGACCCAGGGCGGGGGCAACCGGGTGATGTCTTTTGGTAAAAGCAAGGCCAGGCTGCATACCGATGATAAGAAAAAAGTAACTTTTGCCGACGTTGCCGGGGCCGATGAGGTCAAGGAAGAACTGGAGGAAATCGTTGAGTTCCTCAAGAGTCCTAAAAAGTTTACCGAATTAGGGGCCCGCATCCCCAAAGGGGTGCTGTTATTCGGTTCGCCGGGTACTGGTAAAACGCTGCTGGCTCGGGCTGTAGCCGGAGAGGCGGGCGTGCCTTTTTTCAGTATCAGCGGCTCTGATTTCGTGGAGATGTTTGTAGGTGTAGGGGCCTCCCGGGTGCGTGACCTTTTTGAACAGGCCAAGAAAAATGCGCCCTGCATAGTGTTTGTAGACGAAATTGATGCCGTTGGCCGACAGCGCGGAGCGGGGCTGGGCGGCGGACACGATGAACGGGAACAGACCTTAAACCAGCTACTGGTGGAAATGGACGGCTTTGAATCCAATGAAGGGATTATCATCATCGCCGCCACTAACCGACCCGATATTCTAGACCCGGCGTTGCTAAGACCGGGCCGGTTCGACCGGGAAGTGGTGGTGGACATTCCTGATGTGTTGGGCCGTAAGGAAATTTTGAAGGTACACTCCCGGGGCAAGCCCCTGGCGGGTAGCGTTGACTTGGATGTATTAGCTCGCCGTACCCCCGGTTTTACCGGTGCTGACCTGGCCAATCTGGTTAACGAAGCGGCGCTGTTGGCCGCCAGACGAAACATGAAGGAGATTAGTCAGGCTGAACTGGAGGATTCTGTCGAACGGGTCATTGCGGGACCGGAAAAGAAATCCCGGGTGATCAGTGAAGTGGAGAAAAAGTTGGTTTCCTATCACGAAGCCGGGCACGCAGTGGTGGGATACCTGCTGCCTAATACTGACCCGGTGCATAAGGTGTCCATTATTCCCCGCGGGCGGGCCGGTGGTTATACATTGCTGCTGCCCAAGGAAGACCGTCGTTTTGCCACCCGCTCTCAGTTGCTGGACCAGGTGACCATGTTACTGGGCGGACGGGTAGCCGAGGCCCTGGTGTTAAAAGAAATCAGCACCGGCGCTCAAAACGACCTGGAGCGCTCCACTGAACTGGTGCGCAAGATGATCATGGAGTTCGGCATGAGCGATGAAATTGGCCCCATGACCTTGGGTCACAAACAGGAGCAAGTGTTCTTGGGCCGGGATATCTCCCGAGATCGCAACTATGGTGAGGAAGTAGCTGCCTCCGTTGACCGGGAAGTTAAGAACATCGTGGAGAGGAACTACAACCGGGCGAGAGACCTGCTAAATAACCACATGGACGCACTGCACAAGTTAGCCCACCAGCTGATGGAAAAGGAAACCATTGAAGCTAACGAACTGGGCGAACTGATGCGGGAAACAGGCATAAATTTGGATAAATCGTAAGGAGGATGCATTTTTTTGGACAGAACATATGTAATGGTCAAGCCCGACGGGGTACAGAGAAACCTAGTGGGAGAAATCATCGCCCGATTTGAAAAAAGGGGTATCAAAATTGTAGCCCTTAAAATGTTGCGTATATCCAGGGAACTGGCCGAAAAACACTACGGAGAACATAAGGGTAAACCTTTCTTTGAGCCACTGGTGGATTTTATCACCTCGGGGCCGGTGGTGGCTATGGTGCTGGAAGGCAAAGATGTGGTGAGCACAGCGCGGGATATGATGGGCGCCACCAACCCGCTAAAAGCAGCAACCGGAACCATTAGAGGCAGTTTTGGCATGGACGTTGGCCGCAACGTAGTGCACGGCTCCGACTCACCGGAAAGTGCGGCCAGGGAAATTGGCCTGTTCTTTGCTCCGGAAGAAATTATTGACTACAATAAAGAAGTGGATAGCTGGCTGTACGAGTAAAAAGCTTAGGGGTCAGGTAAACCAAGGGGTCAGGCCCTGCATAACTGCGTAACGATAATCAAATTATATTATCGTTACGCAGTTATGCAGGGCCTGACCCCTAAATTTAATATCTTCATGAGCAGGAAAAAATAAACACTACGTAGAAATTTAAATTAAATGAATTTTTAATTTTTTACTGGAGGTATGGCCATGTCCATGACCGCTAATATCAAAACAGGTTTGCGCGGTTCGGCCGGGGTTACGGTGGACGACAGCAATACCGCCATGGCTTACGGCAGCGGTTCGGTAAGTGTATTTGCCACGCCGGCCATGATTGGTTTAATGGAAAAAGCGGCCCTTAGTTCCGTTGACCCCCTGTTACCGGAAGGTTATACCACGGTGGGTATCAGAGTGGACGTCGAACATATTGCCGCAACACCGGTAGACGGTACCATTGAGGCCCGGTCTGAATTACGAGAAATTGACGGGCGGCGCTTGGTGTTTACAGTAGAGGCCTTTGATGACCGTGAACAAGTGGGGAGAGGTACCCACGAACGGTTTATTGTACCGGCAGAAAAATTTTTACAACGGGTGGCGGAAAAATCCAAACGCTCGTAAATTTTCTGAAACATGCAGAAACAGGCAGGAAAAATACACATTTAAAGGAGAATATATATTTTGGTAAAACACGAATACTAACAAGAAGTAAAGGGGGTTTGGAGGTAGGGGATAAACGGGGGCGTTTTTTAAAAAGAGTAATTTTTAGTATATCGAGAGGAGAGGATATTTTTAAATGTCATACGATGCAACTAAGATGAAGGACTTTGAAATAGCTGAACAGGCGGAAAAGAATATGCCGCTGCCCTATGAATGGGCAGAGAAGTTAGGCCTGCAAAAAGACGAGATTATTCCCATGGGGAGAATTTGCAAGCTGGATTTCATGAAGATTATCGATCGTCTCAAGGACAAGCCGGACGGCAAATATATTAACGTTACGGCTATTACCCCCACCCCGCTGGGTGAAGGCAAAACCACCACCACCATGGGTTTGGCAGAAGGTATGGGCAAGCGTGGCATGAACGCGGGCGCAGCCATTCGCCAGCCATCCGGTGGCCCCACTATGAATATTAAGGGCACTGCTGCCGGCGGCGGCAACGCGCTGGCTATCCCCATGACCGAGTTCTCGCTTGGTCTTACCGGTGACCTGAACGACATTATGAATGCTCATAACCTGGGCATGGTGGCTCTGACCGCCCGGATGCAGCACGAGCGCAATTACGACGACGCCGAACTGGCCAAGCGTAACCTGCGCCGTCTGGGAATTGACCCCACCAATGTACAGTTTAACTGGATTATAGACTTCTGCGCCCAAGCCCTGCGCAACATTATCATCGGCATTGGCGGCAAAATGGACGGCTATATGATGCAGTCCAAGTTTAGTATTGCCGTGAGTTCGGAAATCATGGCCATTCTGGCCGTAGCCACCGACCTTAAGGATATGCGGGAGCGTATCGGCAAGATTATTGTGGCTTACGATAAGAAGGGTAACCCTGTAACCGCTGAAGACCTGGAAGTGGCCGGCGCCATGACCGCCTTCATGCGTAATGCCATTAACCCCACCCTGATGAGCACCGCCGAATACCAGCCCGTGCTGGTACACGCCGGTCCGTTCGCCAATATCGCCATCGGCCAATCCTCCATTATCGCCGACCGGATTGCCCTCAAGATGTTCGATTACAACATCACCGAGAGCGGATTCGCTGCTGATATCGGCTTTGAGAAATTCTGGAACGTCAAGTGCCGCTTCAGTGGACTGACCCCGAACGTGTCTGTGCTCACCACCACCATCCGGGCCCTCAAGATGCACGGCGGTGGCCCTGCCGTTGTGGCCGGTCGTCCCCTGCCTGAAGAGTACATCAAGGAGAACGTCGGGCTGGTTGAAAAAGGCTGCGAGAACATGGTGCACCACATTAACACCATCCGTAAAGCCGGCATCAACCCGGTGGTCTGCATTAACGCTTTCCATACCGACACCAAGGACGAAATTGCCGCTGTTCGCCGGGCTGCCGAGGCTGCCGGTGCACGCTGCGCTTTGTCCGAACACTGGGCCAAGGGCGGCGACGGCGCACTGGAACTGGCCGATGCCGTTATCGATGCCTGCAACGACGAAGTCAACTTCAAGTTCCTGTATCCGATTGAAACACCCCTGCGCCAGAGGGTTGAAATCATCGCCAAAGAAGTTTACGGCGCTGACGGCGTAACCTGGACCCCCGAAGCCGAAGCCAAGGCCAAAATGTTCGAATCCAACCCTGCGTATAAAGATTTCGCCACCATGATGGTGAAGACTCACCTCAGCCTGTCAGCCGACCCTGTCAAAAAGGGCGTGCCCAAGGGTTGGGTGCTGCCGGTGCGCGACGTTCTTATCTTCGCCGGCGCCAAGTTCCTGTGCCCCATGACAGGAAGCATCAGCCTGATGCCCGGTACCAGTTCCGACCCCGCCTATCGGCGTATCGATGTCGATACCGAAACAGGCAAAGTGTTGGGATTATTCTAAAAGAAATCTACTGGATAGCAAAGGGGCTCCTTCGGGAGTCCCTTTTTGTCCTGCTTTAAAAGCCTTAATTTAGCCGGTTTTCCCAATGATTGTCTAAAACTAACATTTTACTTGTTTCATTCAGAAGACGGGGCAACTCCCTGTATTTGACCGGACAGGTACGGCGGGGCATGGTGTTATCGGACGGGTGGCTTGGGAGCAAGTGGCATCCTGGAGATAACACCAAACCCCTTAACAAAACTTCTCTAGGAAACACTAGCTGGTTATCAATATTGCTTGAAGATTATATAAACTTCGGCAGGAAAAACTATGTTTGCAATAGAACTATAATACATATATAGTTAAACTGTAACTAGTGAAAACTTTAAAGCGAGTGTTTAAAAAGAAACACGAAATTACTGTTATTTTATGCTTCACTTCGCGGTCTTTTTAAACCCCCTCTTTTGTAATTGTTTTCAAATCTAAATACAACTGAAATGGAGTGCATTGCATATGTCCAGGCCGCCTAAGTGCCGCCGTGTTGAATTTATGCCCGCCAAGACGTTTTTTAAACCTGCCGGTGTACCGGCAAGTGAACTGGAAGAAGTGCTAATGTCGGTGGAAGAATTAGAAGCTATAAGGTTAAAAGATTTATTAGGCCTGGAGCAAGAGGCCTGTGCTGAAAAAATGGGTGTTTCCCGCCCCACGTACCACCGTATCCTGTCCGCAGCCCGTTCCAAGGTGGCTGAGGCTTTGGTAGAAGGCAAGGCCATTCGGGTAGAGGGCGGAAATTTCGAGGTGGTCATGCGCCGCTTCAAGTGTTTCGACTGCGGTAATGATTGGCAACTGCCATGCGGTGTTGGCCCGCGAGGCTCAGAGATTAACTGCCCCGAATGCGACGGCAGTGAAGTGTTCCGGCTGAGCGAAGACGGTCGACCAATGGGCTGCCGCTGGCAAAAGAAACAGAAGGAGAAGGAAAACTAAATAGATAAATCGAAATAAGGGGGTAAAACTCCCTTATTTTTTTTAAATAATCGGCTACCAACGAATAATTTTTGGCAACTGGAAAGGAAGGATTTTTTTGTACCGGGTGGACAGAATTTTAAAAGATTCCTGGTATAAAAAATGTCTGGCACAAAACGCCGCCCTGGAAGAACAAAGGCGGTTTTGCAGGCATGACCTGCAACATATGCTGGACGTGGCCCGGATAGCCTACATGCTGGTGCTGGAAGGCCTAAGCAATGGCGAAGCGGCGGCAGCGGGTGAAGGTGCAGTAAAGACGATAACTGGCAAGGAAGTGGTTTACGCTGCCGGACTGTTGCATGATATGGCCAGGTGGAAGGAATACGAAACAGGAGAGGATCATGCCGTTGCCGGGTCCCTGATGGCCGGTTCAGTGCTGGAGCGGGCCGGGTATGACGCTGCCGAAAAGGAGATTATCATCACCGCCATTCGGGAACACCGTTCCGGCGGCCGGGAAGCCAGCCCACTGGGGCAGTATCTTTGTAAAGCTGATGACCTCTCCCGCCCATGTAACAGGTGCGACGCCCGTTCCGATTGTCACAAAATCCACCGCATGGCCACCGCCAACCACCTCCTTTACTAAGGGGGTCAGGCCTGTCCTAATTAAATAACTTTGAACTTTTATATGGCAAGCAGTTATTAATTACCGAAAGCAAACCCGGGCACTCTAATATTAGCCACTAACTACTAACCAACTAACCACTAACCAAGGAGGAATTCCGGTTGCGTTTCAATATTCACAACTTGTCGGCGGCCGACCCGGCCGGCGTGCGGGAAGAACTGGCCAAAATAGGTGCTGATAGTGCCGGTGCTGCTCTGATGGAAACCAAGGCGCTGCACCGTCTGATTAAGATATATGACCTCTCACCCAAGCAGGCCAACATTATCAAGCAGGAGATGCTGGGCAAGGGTGGAGATGCCGCCGTTACCCGGGGCACCGTGGATTCTTCGGTGGAAAGGACGGACGTGCTGATGATGGGTACTGAAAAGCAGTACCGGGCAGTTATTAAAAAGCTACGCATGCAACCCTTCGGCCTGGCTCGGTTGGCCGGTCAGTTGGAGGAAATGCTAAGCAATCTGCGAGGCCGTAAACCGCGCACCCTGGAATGCCAGGGTAAAAAAATAATTCTGGGCGAGAGGACCCTGGTAATGGGTATCCTAAACCTTACCCCCGATTCTTTTTCGGACGGGGGCAAATATGGTAATACCGAAACCGCCTTGGCCCACGCCCGGCGCATGGAGGCGGAAGGAGTCGATATTATCGACGTGGGCGGCGAGTCCACCCGCCCGGGTTACGCTCCGGTGGGTATGGAGGAAGAACTTGACCGGGTGCTGCCGGTGCTGCGGGCACTATTACGCGAGGTAAACGTACCGGTGAGCATCGACACTACCAAAGCCGAAGTGGCCCGCCGGGCCCTTGAAGAGGGCGTTCATATAGTCAACGATCAGTGGGCACTGCGCGCGGATCCGGCATTGGCCCCCCTGTGTGCTGAATACGGCGTACCCCTGGTGATGATGCATAACCAGCGGGGTACCGAATACCGAGATTTAATGGGTGATATGGTGCGCTACTTTGAAGAAAGTATTGAAGTTGCAGTGTCTGCCGGCGTCCCCCGATACAATATAATTATCGATCCGGGTATCGGGTTCGGGAAAACAGTGGAGCAAAATATTGAAGTAATGCGCCGGATGCGCGAATTGGCATGTCTAGGTCTACCTGTGTTGCTGGGTACCTCCCGCAAGTCCTTAATTGGCAAAACTCTGAACCTGCCTTCCGAACAACGAATTGAGGGAACAGGCGCCACAGTAGCCCTGGGTATTGTTAACGGAGCGGACATTGTACGCGTCCATGATGTGAAGGAAATGGTTAGGGTGGCCAGGATGACCGATGCCATGGTGCGCAACTGACCGCCCAATTAAGGGGGTGCTTAAACTTGGATAAAATTTTGATGTGCGGGATGTCCTTTTACGGTTACCACGGGGTACTACCCCAAGAACGGGATCTAGGGCAGGTTTTTGAAGTGGATGTGGAACTGTACCTAGACCTGCGGGCTGCCGGAGAAAGCGACGACCGGGAAATGACGGTAAGTTATGCGGACGTATACGAGGTAGTGCGCCGGGTGGTGACTGGTCGGCCGCACAATCTAATTGAAGCGGTGGCCGAAACAATCGCCACTCGGCTGCTAAACGGATTCCCTATGCGGGAAGTGCTGGTACGGGTGAAAAAGCCGGCTGCCCCGGTTCCCGGCCACTTCAAATACATGGGGGTGGAGATTCGGCGGCCAGTGGAGCAGGCGGGGGATGAATTGTGCTAAGATGTTATATCGGTCTGGGTTCCAACCAGGGGGACAGTAAATCCATTATAGCGGAAGTGCTAAAAAAGCTAAACGGTTCTACAGGCATTGAGGTCACCGGGGTGGCGCCGTTGTACCGTACTGCGCCCCAGGGGTACCTGGAACAGGATGATTTTATCAACACGGTGGCAGAGATTAATACTACCCTGTCGCCCTTAGCGCTTCTATCTGCGTTACAGCAAATAGAAACCGACCTGGGCCGGGTACGCACGGTACGTTGGGGCCCGCGTACTGTTGACCTGGATCTGCTGCTTTATGGCGATGAGACAATTATCCTACCTAAGTTGCAGGTGCCGCACCCCAGAATGCACCAGCGAGCCTTTGTGATGGTGCCGCTGGCGGACTTGAACAAGGAACTTGAATTGTCTGGAGAACGGGTGTCTGTTACCGCCAAACGCCTAGCCGGGGAACAACGGATAGTTAAACTAGATGACATGAGGCTGTCATGATCACCGAATACTTCCTGTTACGCTAGTCTGAACATTAAATTTATCATATTTATGATGTTAATAAATCCGAAATTCTTTTAATCTAAAGAGTGACGGGTTTTATTTTATTATCACTTTAATTCTTATCCGGGCAGATTTGCCAACCTAAACAGACAGGTGTTTATTACGCTAAGGTTGAATATTTATTGTATATTTTTTTACTATAAATAAAATTTAGCGAACTATATGGGAGGGTTTAGGTGAACATCGCCATGTTTTCCGATAGTTACTATCCCTACGTTAGCGGGGTTGTCCGTTCCATTGAATTATTTAGGTATGAGCTTCAGCAACTAGGGCATAATGTTTATATTTTTGCACCAGCTTACCGCCGACAAAAGGAAGAAGAAGGGGTATTCCGATTTCCGTCTATAACTGCCCCTACCAATAAAGATTTTTCCCTGGCCCTGCCATTTGCACCGGGGGCCGGTAAAATACTTCGAGACCTGAAAATCGATCTTGTCCACTGTCAATCCCCGTTTTTGTTGGGGAACGTGGGCGCGCGAACGGCCAGGCGTCACGGCCTGCCCTTGGTATTTACCCATCACACCTTGTACCACCTTTATGTGCATTATGTACCACTATTTCCAGGCCTGGCCCGACGACTGGTGTTAGGTTATGTGCGCAAGTATTGCAATAAATGTAACCTGGTAATTACACCTACAAATGTGGTGGCAGAGCAACTACGGAAGCTTGGTATTAGTGCTCCGATCAAAGCCATCCCAACCGGCCTTAAGCTGGACGAATTTGCCAACCCGGATACCGCCTGGCTGCGTCGTGAATACGGGATTGGGCCAGAAGAAAAACTATTACTCTGTGTGGCCAGATTCGGCAAAGAAAAAAACCTGGATATGATTTTGGAAGCCTTCCGCATGATTAACCAAACCTGCCCGGCTTCACGCCTGTTTTTGGTAGGCATAGGCCCCTACGAAGAAGAGCTGCGGGCTATGACAGCCAAAATGGGACTGGATTCCCGGGTTACGATCATTGGTCGACGCCTACCCCGTCAAACTCTAACTAATTACTATGCTGGTGCTGATCTGTTTATTTATGCTGCTACCACGGAAACCCAAGGCATTATTGTTAGTGAAGCCCAAGCGGTAGGTCTGCCGGTTGTGGCGGTGGGGGCAAACGGTATTGCGGAAATGGTTAATGAAGGATTTGACGGTTTCCTAACCCCTCCATCGGCAGCCGCCCTGGCGGAAAAATCCTTAATGGTTCTTCAAAATGATGACCTAAGAGACCGTTTGAGTAACCAGGCCAGAGAGTCGGCCAAGCAAATCAGTGCGACGGCCACCGCAGCGCGGATGGCTGAGGCCTATCAAGCCTTATTAAAATAAGCCAGCCATTGGATTGAGGTTCATGATTAGTATTTCCTGCAAAAACCCGTAGGCCTTTTGTTTGAACAGCCCCCTGTCAAGTAGACAGTGGAAATAATAAAAATCCTAGACATCAATCATTTTCGTATGGTTGGTGTCTTTTTTATGCTGCTGAACTGTTAAGGTATTGTCTGTATTCCAATGGGGTCATACCATTTAATCTCTTCTGATAGCGATGACAATTGTAATAATTTATGTACTCTATG
>Ga0209347_1000396_pt1 | contig 116773 bp, 109 predicted proteins | sample AutmiccommuBRH23_FD_187382 | JGI IMG/M metagenome (GOLD analysis project Ga0209347, IMG submission 187382) | Deep subsurface microbial communities from Mt. Terri, Switzerland - Autotrophic microbial communities BRH/23 (SPAdes) (version 2) | ecosystem: Environmental > Aquatic > Deep subsurface...
AAAGCGCATCCTAGAGCTGGAGGCAGAGCTGTGTTTAAGCAAAAAACCATAACAAGGTGGTGTTGTTCGCCTACGGCTGGGACAGTCGTTCCGCTGCGCTTCACGCCTGCCCCAAACCACTGCGTTAAGTCGCTCGGCCCTTTCTATTCTGAGAGGGCGGAGCCACTTCAGAAGTAACTGCCATTTGCTGGCAGTCCGGCATCAGGGATCGTGCCGTTCCTATCTCGGCAGTTTCGTTCCTTGTGCCTTTAATGAATTTTGTGGCGTAGCAGGTCTTGCGCATTCTGCATGGCTTGCCACAATCAGGTTATTGGGGGCATCCAGCCGTGTCATTCTATCGGGTGCCATGTTTAGGGTTGAGCTCGCGTTCGCTCGCAACGTGCCAGTAGTTGGCTATGAGCGTCGCTTGCTTAACCAGGTGAAGCACGCGACAAGCGCGTGTTCACGGCGTTGGGCGGGCTTATGAAGGAACCGGACGAAGCACAGAAAAACGAGAAGTGATGAGGACTATGAGCATGTGGCAAGAGATATGGAATACCGTGCTGTCGGAATTCTCCGATATCCCAGATGCGACGCAGATTGCACGTATCACACTACGCCTTCTGGTTGCTGCGGCCCTTGGCGGTCTACTGGGGTACGAGCGGGAGAAGCAAGGCAAGAGTGCGGGGGTACGAACGCATATGCTGGTTGCCATCGGGGCGGCGCTCTTCGTCCTCATTCCCCAACAAGCCGGGGCATCAACCGCAGATTTAACTCGGGTGTTGCAAGGCCTGGTCGCCGGGGTGGGGTTTCTTGGAGCCGGAGCCATAATCTTGGGAACCAAACAAGTGGAGACTCGGGGGTTGACTACGGCGGCAGGCATATGGGTAACGGCAGCAATCGGCGTGGCTGCAGGAATGGGGCGGGAATCGACTGCCGTCCTGAGCACTCTTGTAGCCCTATTCGTCCTTTCCGTAGTTCCTTGGATCGTACGAGATAACAGAAAAAGTAAAGAGTGAAGCGGGGGCAAAGTGTTGTTAAGCCCAACCCGTCGTTCAAGCGGGACGCCGCGAAGCGGCGCCCCTTAACTTTACGTTAGGTGAAACATGAAGATATATCTTCACGGAATTAAGGTAAAACCAATGCCAACCCATGAACACTTTGGCATTGTCCCGGGTGGATTTGCGCTTGTTTATGCAAAAGCACCCAACCTTGACGATTCTTTGCAAAAGGCCATTGGCTACATCCATTCCAGGCATCTTGAAGTGGACGATTCGGAAGAAATTGAATCTTCTGAGTTTTACGAAACAGCCATCGAAGATGAACACGACCTCATGAAACCGGGGTCAGATGAAAGTATTTTATGTCGTATGTCGGCGGCAGCCTGCCCATCCCTTCGACCACAAACCTGGTGTTACACAGACCTGGTGTTAGGCGCGAGCAGCATATCCATAGACGAGGGATTGACGCCAGACTGGTCACGCTGGAATTCGATGCTATCGGTGCCTTACAGGGTGTGTTTTTCACAACGCAGGTAGCCGGGTGCAACGGGTAATTGTCATTTTTATCATATAGTTACGCCGATAAAGCCTTGAATCCGATCGCTGAGAAGAGGGGTGATGCAGGTTAGGGTGTCCTGTGGCGTGCGACCCCCAGGGCTTGTACAAAAGGGTGTTTTGATGTTCAATTCACCCGTTAGTGTGCTATGACATAAGGCACGAAGCCATCGCCAAGTGTTCAAACTCCAGACCCTCGCTTGCCTGAACGCGGACACCCGAAGACAGCGCTCAACTGCATAAGCGGAGGGATTTGGCCTGCATTCGATTCGCTATTGATTGAACAAACCCATTACCCAAGAAGAGATACTGACTATGAAAGCACTATACCTGGAAACTGCCGACGGCCCGGAAAGCGTCTCGGTCAGGGAAGTAGAAACACCTACCCCCAAGGCCGGTGAAGTTCGGGTCGCCATCAAGGCCGCTTCACTCAACCACCGCGAACTGTGGATTCCCCGTGGCGAGTACCCGGGCATGGTGCTGCCCGCCACTCTGGGCTGCGACGGTGCCGGTGTTGTCGACATGCTGGGCGACGGTGTGACCAGCGCCAAAATCGGCGACGAAGTGGTACTGTACCCCGGTCTCAACTGGGGTCCGAGCCGCCGCACCCCGGCCAAGGATTTCGGTCTGCTCGGTATGCCTGGCCCTGGCACCATTGCCGAGTACATCTGCGTACCCGCCGAAAACCTCGCCCCCAAACCCTCCTTTATGACCTGGGAAGAAGCCGCAGCGGTTCCCCTCACCGGCCTGACTTCCTGGCGCTCCCTGATGTTCAAGGGTGAGCTTCAAGCCGGTGAAACCGTGCTGATTATCGGCATCGGCGGTGGTGTGGCTACATGGGGCCTGGCCTTTGCCGTGGCCAAGGGCGCCAATGTCTACGTGACCGGCGAGAATGACCAGGTGATTGAAAACGCCATCAAGATGGGCGCCAAGGCCGGTCTGAACTTCAATGATCCCGAGTGGCGCAAGAAAGTGAAGCCCATGACCGGCGGTGTTGACGTGGTAATCGACGGCGCACCCAGCCCCAGCTTTGCCAACTACGTGCGCAGCATCAACCCGGGCGCGCGCATCGTGATTTACGGATCGACTGCCGGTAACGAGTTCAAGGTCAACGCCACCGATATCTTCCTGCGCAGCGCCACCGTGCTGGGCAGCCAGGTGGGCGACCCGCAGGATTTCCGCGATATGCTGGCCTTTATCGACGAGCACAAACTCAAGACGGTTATCGAGCGCACCTTCCCGCTGGCCGAAGCAAGGGAAGGCCTGCTGTACCTGCAAAACAAGCACCAGTTCGGCAAGATTGTTATCACCATCTAGACAGAACACTTCTAGCACAGCAGTCTGAACGGATCAGGCCTGTGGCAAGCGATGTGCAACTCATGCATATCGCTCAAGCCACAGGCCTGTTTTTTTTGGCCACAACCGGTTGAGCAAGTAAACAAACCGACTGCGAACAGCACCCTTTTCCGTCATTGATCCCGTGCAGCTTTGCTGCCCTCTCTTACCCTGTACTCCATTGCACGCTTGTTATATGGTTGCCCTCAATAAAGATAACGTCTTAACGAGGTTGCCATGCTGTCTGGACAAAAAATTCTCGTCACCGGAGCGAGTGGTCTTGTGGGCCTGCAAATTGCCCGCTTTCTTGCCGCCGATAATGAAGTGTGGGGCCTCGCCCGGTTTGCCAGTGCGGAACAGCGCGCCGGGGCGATGAACAGCACTGCGGGCAGTCAGGCCGATGTGGATAACGCCGGTATCCGCTCGGTACCCTGCGATCTGGAAACGGGCGATTTCAGCCAGGTTCCCGAGGATTTTACCTATCTGATCCACCTCGCCCACACCCGTCGCGGGCTGAATGATTTTCTCGGCGCTGTGCAGGTCAATGCCGTGGGCGCGGGCAAACTGCTCCAGCACTGCCGCAAGGTCAAGGCGGCACTGGTGGTGTCATCCACGGCGGTCTATTCTCCACCGGCGGATGTTTTCCAGGCCGCTACAGAAGACGGTGATATTGGCCGCGCCTTTGCCCCCTGGGCGCCGACCAGCCCGGTGTCCAAAGTCAGTCTTGAAGCGGTGGCCCGGTTCTGTGCCGAGGCTTTCAATTTGCCTATCGCACTGATGCGACTCAACACGGTTTACGGCCCCATGGGCGGCTTGCCGATCATGGATATGGACACTGTCGCCAAGGGCGGCACCGTCAACACCTTTGCCGACCCCTACCCCCATTCGCCCATCCATATCGACGATATGTGCCACCAGCTGGAGGCGCTGCTCGATGCGGCGTCTGCCCCGGCCAATATCATCAACTGGTGTGGTGACGACGTGGTCACCCAGCGCCAATGGTGCGAATACGCGGCTGAGCTTGCCGGGCAAGTGGTCAACCTGGCGGTGCATCCCGTTCCCGGCGCGCCCAATGGCAATGTCAGTGATGCGACGAAGCGGTTGTCGATCACCGGCCCGTCCCGCAATCGTTTCAAGGATGCCTTCCAGGCGATTTACCGGACCCGGCACGGATAGCAAGGATTCACCACGGCTGCAAAACCATAACAATAATATTCAGAGGTAATCCGGTGACATCACAGCCACCCACAGAAGTGAGCGAGCCACTTTCCGTTGCCAGTCTGCTGCAAACTGCTGAACAGCAAAGCGGCCTTAGCGATTGGGGCGCGGATCAAACCTTTCGCATCGGTCTTGAGCAACTGGTCAATGCGGCGGAGGCCTTTGGCCCTACCCCGGCGCTGCGCGCCAATGCCTACAACTGGATTGTGCAAATTCTCTGCACCCGACTCTATCTGGTAGACGATGAAACCCGCCACCCGGAGATTGTCGCCCAGCCCATTAAAAAGCCCCTGATCGTGGTGGGCCTGCCCCGCACCGGCACAACCATTCTGTTTGACCTGCTGTCCCTAGACCCCAACGCCCGCTCGCCCAGGGAGTGGGAAATTTCCATGCCCTGGCCCGCGCCGCAAGCCGCCACCTTCGACAGCGATCCGCGCATCGCCATCCTCCAGGATTCCTATAACGAGATCCTCAAGGTGTCGCCAGAGATGAATGATATCCACCGCCTCGATGCCACCCAGCCGGGAGAATGCAACTCGATCATGGTGCAGCACTTTTCCAGTACCAATTTTGCGGCACTGTTAGCGGTCCCCGCCTACGACGAGTGGTTTATCAACCACAAGGTGCCGGGTCAGTACGCCTCCCACAAACGCATCCTCCAGCAGTTGCAATGGCAGGGTCCGAAAGGAAACTGGCTGATTAAATCGCCGGTGCACCTGTTTGATCTGGAGGGCCTGCTGGACACCTATCCCGACGCCCAGCTGGTGTGGACCCACCGCGACCCGGCGCTCACCATGTCGTCTATTTCCAGCCATATCTACGCCCTGCAAAAAGCCCGAGGTTCGGGCATCAGCAAAGAGGCCATAGGCCGCGACCAGTGGCGCAACTGGAAAAAAGCCCTGCAGGCAGGTACCCGCACCCGCGCCCAAAACCCGGCCGTGGAAAATGCCATCGTGGATATCTCGAACCGCGATGTGATCCTCAACCCCATCAACACCATCAGACAGCTTTATGAACGTTTCGAACGGGAATTCAGCGACGAATTTGCCAGTCGTATTGACCACTTTCTGCATCACCACCAAGGCGCCGCTCGGCGTGGCAAGCACAAGCACTCATTGCAAGAATATGGTCTCGATGGCGATGTGATCCGCACTGAACTGAACGATTATTACGATCGCTTCGGGCATCTGTGCAAGGCATTCTGACTGATAACCGCAAGAACACCACATCGCTCTCATCAAGCCGTGAGATGCTGAGACCTTTCGGGTATGTAATTCATGGATCACGCAGAGTTGTTCAATGCTTTCAGGGAAGACAGCAAAGCGCTGGATATTCCGGGCTTTCAACGGCAAGTGTTGCAACATGTTATCCGCTACACACCACTACAGAGTGGCCTTGAGGGAGTCGTCACCTTTGCGCGCCTGAACAAGGACAATACGCAGGCTGAAATTGACAGGCAGGTTGACTACTTCGAGGCAAAAAATCTCGGCTTTGAGTGGAAAGTGTACGGCCTCGATACGCCAATAGATCTCAGGGAGCAATTGCTCAATGCGGGCTTTGTGGCGGATGATGACGAGGTATTCATGTTGTTTGATCTCTCTCGGCTGGCTGATGTTGCCAACAAAAATCCAGCGCCTGTTGAGATTCGCAAGGTGTGCGATAAGGCGGGCGTCAGGGATGTTATCCATGTGCAGAATCAGGTGTGGCAGCAAAACCTGGACTGGGTGGGAAATCAGCTGAATACTAAACTTCAGAATGCGCCAGAGAGAGTGTCGATATATTGCGCCTATTTTGACGGCCAGGCCATTGCCACGGGCTGGACAGACTACCCTGAAAATTCACAATTTCCTGAGTTGCATGGCGGTGGCGTATTATCGGGCTGGCGCGGCAAGGGTATTTACTCCGCCCTGTACACCACCAGGTTGGTGGAAGCCAAAAACCGCGGGTATCGATTTATGGCAGTGGATGCTTCACCCATGAGCAGGCCCATTCTTGAAAAGCTGGGTTTTACTGCTGTGTGCACCACGATACCATTGCGAAAATCACCCGCCTGACTGTATTGGCAACGCATCGTTGCTCCTGTTTTTTCAATCCGGGGTAGGCACAACCATGTTACTAAACGCATTTATATACCTGTGCGCAGCGGTGGTTTCGGTGCCGCTCGCCAAGCGACTCGGACTTGGTTCGGTGCTTGGTTACCTGTTTGCTGGCATTTTCATTGGTCCCTACCTGCTGAACTGGGTGGGAGACCAGCAGGATGTCATGCACTTCGCCGAGTTTGGCGTGGTGATGATGCTTTTTTTGATCGGTCTGGAACTGCGCTTAAGCCGATTGTGGGAGATGCGCAAATCCATACTGGGTCTGGGTGGGTTGCAGGTGCTGCTGACTGCGGCAGTCATCACCCTGCTGCTCTTTGTGACAGGCCTGTTGCCCTGGCAAAGTGCCCTGGCCATTGGCATGGCTCTGGCGCTGTCCTCCACAGCGATCGTCATCCAGTCGCTCAATGAGCGGGGGTTGCTCAAAACCCAGGCGGGCAGCAATGTGTTTTCTGTGTTGTTATTTCAGGATATTGCGGTTATCCCTATCCTGGCGCTGCTGCCTTTACTGGCAGTGGCAGCACCGGCAGCTGCTCCGACTATAGACCATCATTCGCTGCTCGACGGTATGCCGATCTGGGCGCAGGTATTGGCCATTTCTGCTGCTATCGTCGCCATTGTGGTTGGCGGCAGCTTTCTCTCACGCCCGCTGTTTCGCTATATTGCCGAAACCCGGCAGCGGGAAATTTTTACCGCCTTTGCGCTGCTGATTGTGGTGGCCATTACGGTGTTGATGCAGTCATTGGGATTATCACCGGCACTGGGATCGTTTCTCGCCGGTGTAGTACTGGCGGAGAATGAATTTCGCCATGAACTGGAAATCAATATCGAGCCGTTCAAAGGCCTGTTGCTGGGATTGTTTTTTATCACCGTGGGCGCCAGCATTGATTTTTCGCTGCTCGTTACCCAACCATGGCTGATCGCAGTACTTGTGATCGCCTTGATCGTGGTGAAATGCCTGGTGCTGGGCTTGCAGGCCCGGTTGTTCAACATGGGTTTGCGCCAGGGATTGCTGTTTGCCCTGGCATTGGCGCAGGGTGGCGAGTTCGCTTTTGTGATTGCCGGAGCTGCACGGCAGTTTTCTGTTTTCGATGAGCACACAGCCAACCTGCTCACCCTGGTGGTGGCGTTGTCGATGCTGATTTCGCCGCTGCTACTGGTGGCTTATGAGGGGTTGTCCAATCGCTATTCGAGAAAGGCGGCGCTGGACGAAGAAACCATCGACAATGAATCGCCGGACATCATCCTCGCGGGCTATGGCCGGTTTGGCCAGATTGTCGGCAGACTGCTGGCAGCGGAAGGCTACCGGATCACTATCCTGGATCACAGCCCGAGCCAGATAGACCTGGTGCGACGTTTTGGCAACCGGGTTTATTACGGCGACGCCAGCCGTCAGGATCTGCTTGAGGCGGCAGGAGCGGCGCAGGCCAAATTGCTGGTGATTGCCATTGATGATGCCGATAAATGCCTCGACGTTATTCGCACAACCAAGCGCTACTACCCCCATCTGAAGGTGGTCGCCAGAGCCATCGACCGCCGCCATGCCTACGAATTGATGCGGCTGGGAATCGACAGTCTGCGCCGGGAAACATTCCACTCGGCCCTTGCGCTGGGTGTCGATGCGCTGGAGTTGCTGGGGGTTGGCGCATCAACGGCAAAAAGGGCGGGCGAGCTATTTGAACAGCACGATCAGGAAGGGATGCATCTGCTTTCCGATTTGTGGGGCGACGATGCCAGTTACGGGGTTGCCACACGGCAGCGGCTTGAAGATCTGACTCGGGTACTCCAGCTGGATCAGGATGTGTCTGACAGGGAAAGTGCGGGAAATGCAAAAGGCAATGACATGCCGTTATGAAACGGCCAGGATTCATTGTTGGGCAGATAATGGGTGCTATCAGGTCTGGTTGTTCGATGGATAGCGATTTCAGTACAGTTCTTTACAGGGAAAAATTATCATGAGCCAGCCACTGACACCCGACAACATCCTGCAAACCGGGATGGCATTCTGGGCATCAAAGACACTTCTCAGCGCTATCGAGTTGGGCGTGTTCACCGAACTGTCCGATGGGCCGCAACCCTTCGCGACCCTGAGTGAACGCCTCGGCCTGCACTCGCGTGCAGCGCGGGATTTTCTCGATACGCTGGTGGCGCTGGGATTTCTGGCGCGCAGCGGCGAGGTTTACGCCAACACGCCCGAGACGGACCTTTTCCTGGATCGCAACAAGCCCTCCTATGTCGGCGGTATTCTGGAGATGGCCAACAACCGCCTTTATCCGTACTGGGCGCATCTTACCGAGGCGCTGCAAACCGGCACACAGCAAAACGAAGCGAAGTCTGGTGGCGCCGGACTGTTTGAAACACTGTATGCCGATCCAGCGCGCCTCAAGGAATTTCTCGCCGCGATGACCGGGATCAGCCACGGCGCCAATATGGCCATCGCCCGCGCCATCCCCTGGCAAAATTATCGCACTTTCGTTGATGTTGGTACGGCACAAGGTGATCTGGCAGCGCAGATTGCGCTGGCCAATCCGCACCTGCGCGGCATCGGTTTTGACTTGCCGCAGGTATCACCTGTTTTTCAGGAATACGCAGAAGCAGTAGGTGTTGCTGACCGTCTGGTTTTTCAGGGCGGAGATTTTTTCAGGGATGATATTCCCAATGCCGATGTGGTGTTGATGGGGCATATCCTCCACGACTGGGATCTGGCGACGAAAAAAATGCTGATCAAAAAGGCCTACGACGCTCTGCCATCAGGTGGTGCCCTTATTGTCTACGAAGCCATCATTGACGATGATCGCTCAAAGAATGCCTTTGGCCTGATGATGAGCCTTAATATGCTGATCGAAACCCCCGGCGGTTTTGACTATACCGGCAGTGATTGTTGCGGCTGGATGAAAGAGGCGGGATTTTCCACGATGCGGGTGGAGCACTTGGTGGGGCCCGATTCGATGGTGGTTGCCATCAAGTAAACCGGCTGAGCTGTGAGGGGGATAGATGCATTTCATCAAGCGATCAGCTTTTTTCGTTGTAGCGCTATTGTTTATAGGCGCTCAGTTGTGGGCAGATAAAGGGGACCATGCCACCGAGAGCATCAGGATGATGCCGCCAGCGAAATACCCATTACTCACCAGGGAAATGATCGACGTATTAGCAGGGCTGGACTGCAAAATTCCCCAACCCTGGTCCGGGAGCTCAATGGCAAATGTCATAGTCGGGCATTTTGCCGCCACTTCGCAAACCGATGTTGCCGTACTGTGCTCGCGACAGGGTAAATCAGCCATTTATATCTTGTGGGGCGGCCCCAGGCGATGCCCCGCCCACTCTCCCTCTCCCGCCACTTTGGCGCAGTACAGTGATCGCAGCTACCTGCAAATGGTTGGTCCTGAGAAAATCGGTTACTCCAGGGCCATTGTTGTTGCAGATAATAAAGCGGTACGGCGTGCATGGATAAATGAGGACGTGGTAAGCGTGCCCGAGTTACTCCATGACGGTATTGAAGATGCGTATTTGGAGAAAGGATCAACCATCCATTACTGCAGTGAGGGTCGCTGGCTGGCTTTGCCAGGCTCTGATTGAGTGTTGCCCTGGACTGCCAAGATTTGTTCAAGAATCGGACAGGCATCCCCGGGTGATAGATCACAGCAAATAGGTTTTAATGTGTCCGGATTTAATTGCTAATGACTACCAACGCAGCGGAGTAGCCCATGCCCATCACCATTCGCCCGGTGCAGCCCAAGATCGGTGCCGAGATCAGCGGCATAGATCTGTGCCAGCCACTGGCGGATACGGACCTTAAAGCACTGCGCACCGCCTGGGTGAAATACGGCGTGCTGTTTTTTCGCAACCAGCCCATCAGCCGCGAGCGACACATTGAATTTGGCAGGCTGTTTGCCGAGCTGTTTCCCCCGGTGGCGCCGCGCTATTTCAATGATTATCCCGAGATTCACAGCGTGATTACCGACGGCATCAGGAATGAAGGGGCCGCCAATATCTGGCATGCCGACCTGACCTGTTTTCCGCGCCCATCGGCAGGTTCCATCCTCAAGGCTTACGCCATTCCTTCTCTCGGTGGTGATACGGTATTTTCCAGCGCCGTGGCGGCCTATGCCGGTTTGTCTGATGAGGTGAAAGCACGTATCAGAAACCTGCGTGCAGTTCACGATGTAGCCAAGACTCTGGCGGGCAAGGCTGCGCCGGACAAGGTGGCAGAAATGAAAGCACAGCTGCCACCAGTGGAGCGCCCGGTGGTGCGCATTCACCCGGAATCAGGCGTGCCGGTGCTGTATGTCAACGAAGGCTTTACCACCCATATTGTCGGTATCAGTACAGCTGAAAGTGACAGCCTGTTGAGCCATCTGTTTGAACAGATCAAAAAACCGGAATACCAGGTGCGCTTTGCCTGGCAGGTGGATTCCATCGCCTTTTGGGATAACCGCCAGGTGCAGCACTATGCGGTCACTGACTACAACGAACCGCGCCATCTCGAAAGTGTGGTGTTGCTGGATGATCAACCCTTCGGTTTTGATCAGGTGGAAAAGGAGTGTTGAAGCGTGATTAGCATCAGAAAGCATATCCGCATTCGCTGACAGAAAAAATTCGACACAGGGATTGGTAAAATGAAAAAGTTGCTGTTCATCGTTATTGTTGCAGTTGTTGCCTACGGCTTTTTTGAGCGGCAAGACTCTTCCCTTCCTTCACAAGCGGGGTTGTCAGCAAATGCTGAGAGTACGCTCCAGTCAGCATTCAACAACAGGCAGAGCGACCTTCAGGTTCAGGGGACAGGCGTTGTCTCGAGAATATTGCCCGATGACAATGATGGTTCAAGACACCAGAAATTCATTCTCAGATTGACTACGGGACAGACTCTGCTGGTAGCCCATAATATTGATCTTGCACCGCGGGTAACGGGCCTGGCTACTGGAGATACTGTTGAATTTTACGGTGAATATGAATGGAATCAGCAGGGCGGAGTTATCCACTGGACCCACCACGATCCCCGGGGCCGCCATGTGGGTGGCTGGCTGAAGCACGCGGGCAAAACCTATCAATAAGTGAGGTGCTGGATGACGGTCAATGATGAACATACAGTTCTTCCCCCCGATGCAAAACTTGTCGCCGATCGCGGCAGGCTGGTGGAAGCCATCAAAATTACCAGAGAGCAAACCGGGCTCGGTCTTCAGGAAGCAAAAGCCGCTGTTGAAGCGTATTCCCGTGGTGTACAAAGTCAGCGTAAGGCGAACCTTGATAGCAATGACATTCCGTTAAAGGCTGTCACTGCGCTGCATCAGGGCAAATTACTGGAAGCCATCAAGCACACGCGGAATGCAACGGGGCTGGGGTTGAAGGATTCGCGCCTGCTGGTGCTCGCCTATCTTGCCGCCAACCCTGCAATCGATGCCAAGCTGCAGGCCTTCAGGGCTGAGCAGAGAAAGGCGCGCTTGTGGCAAGTAATACTGGTGCTGTTGATCGCTGCTGTTATTGCTGGCTATATGCTGAATTGAGTTTGGCGCCTGCTGGCTGGCGGGCAGAAAAACAACAGGGCCCTGTTAAATAGAGGTTCGTTTTGGCTATTCCTTTTCCGCCGGGTGTTGCAACAGGTCTTCACTTTGCAAGGTTGCCCGCTCCTTGGCAATCTGCAAGTCCACATCCCGGTCGACGGATACGTCAACCGCTGGCTCCTCTGGCTCGACAGACGGTCTGCCCGCCGCAGACGGCTCTTCCTTGCGAGCCCTCGTTTTTGTGGTTGGCGTGGTACGTGTCAAATGCACCCGATAAATGGGTTCGGGCATATCCATACCCGCTTCTTCGAGGGCCAGCTTCACCTGGCGGATGGCTTCGCTGCGGGTCTTGTTGAAATCCACTTTGCGCTGGTCAAGCCAGGCGTAGAAATCCACCAGCACAGAGGATTCCCCTACTGACTGAATGGTCGCTTGCGGGTCCGGGTCTGAGGCAATGGCGGACAAACTGCGCATGGTGTCGACACCCAGTTGGCGCGCTGCATTGATATCCTCGCCCGTGCCGATACCGAGAGTAAAGTGCAGGCGCCGCATGGGGTTGCGGGTGTAGTTGAGCAATACGCCCTTGAATACCATGGCATTGGGCAAGCGCAGATGATTGCCGTCGAGGGTCATCAGAATGGTGGCGCGGGAATTGAGGGAAACGACCTTGCCCTCATGGCCATCGATCACCACATGGTCACCGGGTTCGAAGGGGCGCCGCAGACTGAGCAGTACCCCGGCGAGGTGATTTTCCGCCACATCCTTGAAGGCAAAACCCAGCATGATTCCCAGCACGCCTGCGGAACCCAGCACTGCACCCACCAGCGCCGTTGCCTCCAACAGATCGAGCGCAATCAAGAGTCCTAGCAGTACCATCGACAAGCGTACTCCCCGTTGCAGCAGGCTGTGCAGATAGGGATTTGCACTGCCCCAGCGCAAAAGGTGCAGGCTCTTTGCCATCCAGCCACCGAGCCAGGTAAACACCAGTACCAGTAGCGCTGCGGCCAGCAGCAATGGCGCGGCGAAAAGTAGCCGTATCAGCTTGTTGCGAATCTGCTGCCAGGAAGAATCGAAGCGATCTCGCAAGCTGGCACTGATCTCCAGCTGGTTATCGACAGCCATTACACCGTCGACACTAACGGCAAGCGCTTCTGCGAGGTCACGACTACTCTCCTCCACCACTTTGCCTGACAGGATCACGGTGCCGCCATTGACTGCGGTAGCCACATTGGCCAACGACGAGTGTCTGGCGAGTTTGGCTGCCACCCGGGATGCAATGGCGATGTCATCCCTGGTACTTTGCTCCACTTCCCGTGCAACCAGGTCGGCAACGGGTTTGGCAGCGCTGCTGCCGTTTTCGTCAGGGGTGGCGATCGTATTGTCGTCTTGATGAGAAGGGGCTTGCGCCGCGGCTGTGGGTAGCAAGACAACACACAGCAGAAGAAGACCGGTAATGAAAAAGGAGCGCAGGCACATAAGAGTCATGGTCCCTAGAGTTGTGATTTGATGGGCCACAGGAGTTTTTCCGCCAGCTTGTCCTGCAGTGGACGTTGTTTCCACATGTCGAGTGTGTAGGCCTCTGAGTGGGTGAGATCTTCCGCAAAAACAGCGGTCATTTGTTGTGCAAAGCCGCGGTTGTAAATGTTGAGGCTGGCCTCATCGTTGAGCCGCAGGGAGCGGATATCAAAATTGGTAGAGCCCACCGAGATAAACTCGTTGTCGATGACCAACAGCTTGGTGTGCAACATAGTTGGCTGGTACTCGTAGATTTCAACGCCTGCAGTCAGCAGTGAACCCCAGTCAGCTTTAGATCGCAGGCGGACAGTTTCGGAATCGATATAAGGACCGGGAACCAGAATCCGTACTCTCACCTTGCGATGTCGGGCAGCCACCAGGGCTTGGATAATCAGTTTGTCCGGCACAAAATACGCCGCAGCCAGGTCAATGGACTCTTCCGCTGCGGCAATGGCGAGCAGAAACATCAGGTGCATACTCTCACTGCCCCCCGATGGTGAAGCGATAAACAGGTGGGCATTCATATCGCCGACCGGCTGCAGGGGCGGGAAATACAGCGGGCCATTAAGCACCTCGCCCGTGGTTTTTATCCAGTTGTCATTGAAGGCTGCCTGGAGCTGGGCAACTGCCGGGCCTTCGATACGGAAATGACTGTCACGCCAGTGCTCTGGATCAGAGGCATTTCCCTGCCACAGGTCGGCAATGCCGACACCGCCGGTAAACCCGATCTTGCCGTCTACCACGAGTAATTTACGGTGGGTGCGATTATTCATCCTCTGCACATGGTACCAATGCAATGGACGATAACGTTGCAGATGCACACCGGCTGATTCCATCTGGTCAAGGAGCGACTGCTCCATTTTAAAGCTGCCGACCCAATCGATGGTGACATGAACGGCAACACCCGTTTTGGCGCGCTCTACCAGTGCATCTGTAAACATCTGGCCGACTTCACCTGACCAGTATATATAGGTTTCGAAGGTGATCGATTTTTGCGCGCGGCGAATGGCATCAAGCATGGGAGGAAAAATTTCAACACCGTTTTGATAGCCAGTAACATGGTTGCCTGGCACTATCGACGGGCCCATTAGTACCGACATTTCGCGCTGGAATTGAGGATCGCTTATTGTGTAACGATGCTCGATTTTGCGATTGAGTTTTTTCTCAGGGGTGTCAAGGTTTATTGCCACGACAAACAGCAATAGAGTGACAACAAAGGTAACTACAATTGGCCAGAGCATGATTTTTAGCTTCCAGTTCATTGCCGCAGGAAAGGCTCCGTATCAAAGGCGAATGTCTCCGCTGGTCGCATCAAGCGGGTAGCTGATGGTGGTAATACATGACTTGGAACTCTGGGCACCTGCTTGGTTCACAGGGCGTGGTTTTATTAGCGGCAAGTTTCTCAATGTTGGCAAGGGCAGCACCTTGCGGGGTATAGGCTGGCAGGTAAATAGAAGAGGTAATACTTTGCGTGGACTTGTTTGAGGTGTCAGCGGCTGATTGGCAGTCACAACCCAGGGGGAGAAAATTCTTTGTACCAGAGTCGGTTAAACACTACGGAAATTCAATGAATTTCCGTAGTGTTTATGAGAGGTACAGCGCTGCCAAGATTACCCTACAAGATTACAGATATGGTGGAGATTGTGATTAACCAGCGGTTTCGTAACGGTCGATCAATGCCCTCACCAAACCGCTGCGCACAATGTCATCGCGATCGAACTCGTGCACGTAAACACCGGCCAAGCCCTCCACCCGTTTTACCGCATCGGCGAGGCCATTGGGGCCGCGGATGTCACTTTGATTGACGTCGCCATTGATAACCACTTTGCAATCTTCACCGATACGGGTCAGGAACATTTTCATCTGCGCAAGGGTTGTGTTCTGCGCTTCGTCCAGCACTACGAAGGTGTCCGGGCCAAAGGTTTTGCCGCGCATAAATGCCAGCGGTGCGGCGACAATTCTGCCGTGGCGGAGATTGTAGTTGACCGTGCCGGCACCGAGGCGTTCGTTGAGAATGTCGCGGAAGGCCTCGATATACACCGCGAATTTTTCATCGAGATCGCCGGGCAAAAAGCCAAGCTGTTCCCCGGCTTCCACCGCAGGGCGGGTGAGAATGATTCGCTCAATGCGCCCCGACTGCAGCGCTTCAGCCGCCAGTGCCCCTGCACAATAACTCTTGCCGGTACCGGCCGGACCGATGCCGAAGGTGAGGCAGTTGCGTTTGATGGCGTTGATGTAGCGTTGCTGGGCGGGCGTTTTTGCGGTGAAGGGTCGTTCGGAGCGGGGCGGAGAGTAGGCTGTTTCAGTTTGCTGGGGTCGGGAATTCAGGGGGTAGATATTGGAGGGGTCTTCGGTCTTGCTGGCTCTGTACTTTCGGGAGTCGCTGTTTCCTTTGCTGTCAGTGTGTTTGGGATGCTGGAGAGAACGCCTGGAAAACGATTTTTTCGCCATGCTCACTGTTCCTCATCGTGGAAGTAAAAAGCTGATTTAGCAATCAATGACTTTCCTTCGGAATACCTGAAGCAGTTTGTGCTGTACTTTTTTGGTATTGATCTTCCTCACTGTAAATGGACTTTGTGACCGTTTGAATGCAACCGCAAAATAACTATAGCAGCTAAATGCGCAAGCGCATGGCAACAGTACTATATCGGCATTCCAATGCGCAACAGTGCCGTTTTATCGCCGCTGATATTGGCATCGCTGCCATAGGCAAAATCCCCCTGCTGCTGGCGCGCGGTCAGTTGCTGCACCAGATGACGGTACTGGGTAGTGGCGGCATCGAAGCGGGAGTTGAGGTCGCGGCGTTCGATTTGCTCATGGTAGCGCGGTGCCTGGGGCCTGAGCATGGAGTTGTCCTGGGCGCCCACCATGTAACCGGCCTGCGGCATCACATAGCGGAATGGCGCCTTGGCGGCGCCGGTATTCATGATGAAATTCACCCGGCAGCTGTTGCGCGATTCGGGTGTGCTGCAGTGCAGCAGGGGTACGTCAAAGCCGGGAATAAAGCGGCTGTACACCAGCGCTACGTGGCTGCGTACATAAATATGGATGGTGGAACGCAGGTCCTGGGTTTTGGCCTTGATGCCGCCGGCTTTTTGCATGATGGGTGCGGCGGTTTTGCCGCGACAGGTGCGCACCATGGTGATGGTTTCGGACGTGGTGTCCACGGTGATCTCGTCCTGCTCGGAAATTTCGTCACCAATCAGGTTGGCGTGGACAAAATCCGAGTGGGTGAGATCCAGCAGGTTTTCCATAGCCAGCTCGGCGCAGCTGTTGAGGTGCAGGTGGCCACTCATATAGGCGGGCAGGCCGCCTTCCGCAGGAATGTAGGGCACGTTGGGCACCAGACTTTCGTGAGCGTCATCTGGATTGCCATACCACACCCACACCAGGCCGTAGCGTTCCAGCACCGGGTAGTAGCCGCTGCCAGCGGTGAACTCACTGGCGGCCTGGCGTTTGTCGCTCAATTTAGCGGGATGAAATTCCGTTGCCGTCAGCTTGCCTTGCTGGCGCCACAAAAATACCGGGCGGGAATGCAGTGTGCGCCAGGTGGGCCGCGAGCCGACATGGCGGGAGTTGGAAACCGGCAGCCAGGCATTGCGCAGCGGGAATTCGCCAGGCACCCAATCAGGGGGAAGCTGACGTTGGCGGCTGGTGCTGAGGGCTGGCTGGTTCATGGTGGCTCCGTACGGGCCTGATGGTGGCAGGCCGACTGGTTTATGCGGATTATGACACAGAGAGTAGTCTAATCGTTTCGCTGTTGGCAACTGGCCAGTGCCGGGATGGGCCAATCAGCAGGCCGCCCAGTTTTTCCCAGTCCACCTGGCGGCGCACCTGCAAGGGTGCAATACCGGCTTTTGCCGCCATGGCGACAAGCCCGGGGCGCATTCCCCGCGGGTTGGCAGCTGTCCAGGATCGCCAGCACACCGAGGTTGTCCCGCGTGCAGCGCCAATGGGTGCCAGCTGGCAGGCGGCGACCAGCTCGTCTTCAGGTGTGTGAATCTCTGCGGATACCTCGCCGCTGCCGGGGGTGATGGCGAGGGTGAGAATCAGCGGGTATTGGTGGTGAAAGGCATCAAAGCCGGGCTGGCCGCGCCACACGGCGGCCCGCCTGGTCACAAGTTTGCCATTGTCGAGATACGGGTCTGCGACCACATCGCCGGTCAGCTTTACACCGCTGGCGGCGAGCAACAATTGTGGGCCATCCATCAGGGCGGCGATAAAGTGGTCGACGCCAACCCCCAGTGTGACCCGACCGTAAAATTCACGGCTGCCCGGCGAATAAACAGGGCTGAGTGGTGCGGTGGTGGGCGTGGCGAGAGCCGCTTCATCCGAGGTGTTGCTTGGTGTCACATAGACAAAGCCGTGTAGTTCACACACTTGCCAGACCTCAGTGCGGTAGCGGGGCGAAATCGATTCATTGGGACGCAGGTTGGGAATTACAACGCAGGCCCCGCTGTCGCCATCGTAGGTCCAGCCGTGGTAGCCGCACTGGATGCGCCCGCCGGGTTTGATCTTGCCCAGCGAGAGGGGCACACGGCGATGGGGGCAGCGGTTTTCCAGCGCCCGCACCTGGCCGTCGTCGCCGCGAAACAGCACGATCTCGTCATCGCCGCAGCGCAGGCCGAGGGGTTTGTCGCCGCTGACTTCTTCGCTCAGGGCGATCGCCCACCAATCGGAATGTTGTGATGTTGGCATTTATGGTTGTCCGCAGATAGTGGTTGCGGCCAGTATAAACCGGAATCAGCCGCTAGAATCAGCCGCTATAAGCCTGTTGTGGTATTGCGGGTTACCTGCGCGGGACGCTACGGGGTTGGTAGCGATGGTGGCTGTGTCTGGCGTGGGGCCGGTGACGAGACAAATCCCTATTGCGGACCCTGGATTTCAACAAAGACAGGGTTGGAATAAAACCACAGATCCTGCCAGGCATCCTCGTTGTCAGGATCAGGCTGCGGTTCTGCCTCCTCGGTATTGGTACCCCTGACACGCAGATAGAGGGGCCTGGTGACGTTCTCCAGCCGGTACTCAATGACCTGATACGGCCCCTCGCGGCGCCACTGGCTGGCGTCAAAGCGGGCTGCCACTTTGGTGGAGGGGTTGCTGTTGACGGCGGGATTGTCCACCGGGCCATTGACGTTGCCAATAATCAGATCGACGCGGGAGACAGCGGGATTGTCGCCATTGAAGTTGTTGCTGTCGGGGTCGAGAAAGCGAATGCTGACCACAACGTCAGCACCTTCTGCCACCGACAGGCTGCCGCCAATCCCGGCACGCTGATCCCCCGCAGTCACAGTTACCCACAGCTCGGAAATCAGATCGCCAGTGGTGACAAAAACCCTGCCTGCCCGCAGTGACGCCAGAATGGCATCGTGATTCTTTTCCGCCAGCACATAGGTTTTGGAATATTCCCCCGGCCAGAAATCGGCGCCGCCCTCACGCCAGTGGATATGGCTGTCGGATGTGGCGGTAATCCACCAGCGGCGGCCCTCACCCAGCATGGAGTCCCAAAAGCCACCCACAATGGCGCTCATCTGGTCGAAGCCCCCCAGGGTAGGTGATTCGCGGTAAGCCCCGCGGGGGCGTTTGTCGCCCATGTACTTCTCATACATTGAGGGTCCAATCCCCGGCTGCATCTGGCCGGTAGCCTGATGACCAGGGGCGCCTTCCATGCCGATGGCGATGTGGGGGGCGGTATCGTTCCAGGCCCGCAATTCAGCCGGTGTGGTCAGGCCGTATTCGCCCACGTCGGTGGCCGAGCGCGAGGGGTGATGGGCAATCACCACGGGCGGCAGGGCCAGGGCTTTCATGGCATCCAGGGCTTCGAGCATGCGCGGCTCGGTGTCCCACGCCTTGTTCTCGGGCCACGGCTGACGCTTGCTGTAATTGCTTTCGATATGGTGCAGATGCTCCGCCTCATCGTGGGAGTGGGGCATGATAATGCTGGAGTGGTCGGCCCCGGGGGTGTCGAACTCCATACCAAAAAACTGGATTACCTCTGGCACCGCCTGGCGGGATTCGAGCAATTCCGGGTAGGCATGGTCGAGCTGGATTTTGGCGTGGTTGGGGCCGCCGTGATCGGTGGCCACCATCCAGTCCAGACCGTGGCGCTTTGCCATCAGGGCATTCATGGGGATGGGGTAAATCGCATCGCCGCCGGGAACGGGTGTGGGGGGATCAGTTTCCATATCCCAGCCCAGGCTGTAGCGGCTGTGGATATGGTGGTCCCCTGCCAGCCAGGTCTCGGTGCCGGTTTTTTCAGCTTGAGAGCCCTGTTCCGCATTTTCATGGGCCATGGCAGAGCATGCCAGCCCGGACAGCATTATCAGGGTTACCAGTGACAAAAGTCGGTAGGCGCGGATCGTTATCATGGTGACAGGGCTCAGATACCGGAAAACGACATCCAGTGTGGCGCTGTTCTGTGACCGCTCTGTGTCACCCCCCCCCTGCTTTTTGGACCATGGCGTCAGCAATAATTGAACAAAGTGGCCATTGGCAACCATAATCGCAGTCAATCAGCCGAGGTGAACAATGACCACACAAAAACCCGATAGCAGCAAGCTGGATCGCGTGCTGGCGCAGCAGCGCGACTATATTGCCAAACGCGAGCAGGGTTACCGCGAACAGGCCTTAAAACTATACCCCTGGATTTGCGGGCGTTGCACCCGGGAATTTACCCGCGCCAACCTGCGCGAACTGACAGTGCACCACATCAACCACGACCACGACTGCAATCCGCCCGATGGCAGCAACTGGGAGTTGCTGTGCCTGTACTGCCACGACGAGGAGCACAACAAGTTCGAAAGTTTTATCCGCTATGGCAGCACCAGCGAGGCGAAACGGGATGCGGCCACCCATAACCCGTTTGCCGGGCTGCGGGATGCGCTGAACAGCAAGAAATAACCGTTGCCGCCCACTGATAATCACTTCCGCTATCCAATGGCCGGCGGTGGACGGCAGTTTTCGCCAGTGAATGGTTGAGTGAATTTCCCTCAATCCCAGCCCCTCCCCGGAGACTCCTATCAAGATCATCAACGCCATTCCCCCTGGTGCCCGCTATATGCTGCTCAGCGCCCTCGCCTTTGCGTTGATGGGCGCCAGCGTGAAATTTGCCGGGCAGCAGGGCATTCCGGTACTGGAGATCATTGCCGCCCGGGCGCTGGTGTCGCTGGTGCTGAGCTATGGGCATGTGCGGCGCAAGGCTATTCCGCTGTTTGGTACCCACCGATGGCTGCTGTTGTCGCGGGGTTTGGTGGGCTTCGTGTCATTGATTGGAGTGTATTACGCGCTGGTGCATCTGCCGATTGCCGAAGCGTCGGTGCTGCAATACCTGCACCCGATGTTTACAGCCTTGATCGCGCTGGTATGGTTGAAGGAGCGGCCCACAGCGGCCACCTTACTGTGCATTGCCCTGAGTTTTATCGGGCTGCTGGTGATGGTGCGTCCGGCATTTCTGTTTGGCGGTGAAGGTGCCGGTTACGATTCCCTGGCGGTGGGCATTGCCATCGCCGGCGCGTTCGGCAGCGGGCTGGCCTATACCATTGTGCGCAAGCTCAGTACCCTCGAAGATCCGATGGTGATCGTGTTTTACTTTCCCCTGGTGAGCCTGCCCATCACCCTGGTTCTGCTGGGTGACGATTTCGTGATGCCGACGGGCTGGGCCTGGCTGGCCCTGCTGATGGTGGGGATTTTTACCCAGATTGGCCAGATTGCCCTCACCCATGCCATGCGGGTGGAAACGGCGAGTCGGGCTGGCAGTTTTTCCTACACCCAGGTGCTGTTCGCGGCGCTGATCGGGATGCTGATCTTTGGCGAGGTGCCGGGAGTCTGGACCCTGACGGGTGCGGGGCTGATTCTGTTGGGAGCACTGGTCAATGTCCTGTGGAGGCCGCGAGCTGCCGGGGCTTTCAATCGCGAGCTTGAGGGCGGAAAATGAAAATTCATTTCTCGGCGTTGGTGTCAGACGGGGCCGAAAAGACTGAACAGTCACTCGATTGAGGAAGATGCTATGGGATCAGGACGGCTATTGTGGAGTGCAGTGCTCTCGCTGGTCTGGCTGAGTGCCGCCCAGGGTGAGGAGCTGCCCCTTTACGAACTGGGTGTGGGCCTGGCGGGACTCAAAACGCCCCACTATCTGGGCGCAGAGCAGGATCACAATTTGCTGACACCCCTGCCCTACCTGATCTACCGGGGCGAATACATCCGCTTTGATCGCTCCGGCCTGAAGACCTATCTGGTCGATGAGGACCGCTTTGACCTCAATATCAGCGCCAATGCCACCCTGCCGGTGGACAGCGATGACAACCGCGCCAGGACCGGCATGGACGATCTCGACCTGTTGCTGGAGATTGGCCCCACTCTGCGTTACACCGCCTGGAAAAGCAGCGATGGTGACAGACAGCTGCGTCTGGACTTGCCACTGCGCGGGGCGTTTTCTGTCGACGGCCTTGAGCTGGACTACCAGGGCCTGAGCACCAGCCCGGGGCTGGTGTATTTCAGCAAACTGGGGCAGTGGGACTGGACCGCGTCCTATTCGGCCATTTTCAGCGACGACCGCTACCACGGCTATTTCTACGATGTCGATACGCCCCATATCACTGCGCAACGCAGTCAATACAGCGCCGATGGGGGCTATACCGCCTCGCGCTTTTCCCTGTCCGCTACCCGCCATTATCCCAACTGGTTTGTGGGGGGCTTTGTGCGTTACTACTCGCTGCATGGCGCCGCCAACGAAGACAGCGACCTGATCCGGCAACAGGGCAATCTGTCAGCCGGATTTATGGTGGCCTGGCTGTTTAAAAAGTCAGCGACTACGGTAACCAGGGACCCGGAACCGGCGTTTTGATCTTTGCCGCCATCACAGCTATTTCGCGAAATCGGTCAAAAAATGGCAGAGCCCTGTGTTGCAGGGGTCTGCCATTTCTGTAGCCAGCTTTGAATCTGGGGGGGGCAATTACTGCAAGTATTGCTGCTGCAGACGCTGAATATCCGCCGCGCTGACATCCAGTTCCTGTTCGAGATAGGCGGGGATCGAACCGTAATCTTCTTCAATTTGGGTGAGTGCAAACACCAGGTAGGGTGTGCCGTCCTGGGTCACCAGGGGCGAGGCTTTGCTGGATTCGGCGCTGGCGTAACGCAGCATCATCCTGGCGAAGTCATTGGTTTGGGCAGCCGCTTTGAGGTCCACATTGCCGCGCTCGATCTGGGGGCGGCGGAATTCGGTGGACAGTTGGTAATCCGCCACTACCACCTCACGGGGCACTCCGAGAGCGCTGAGCATCAGCGCCGAGGCGATACCGGTGCGGTCCTGGCCGGCGGAACAGTTAACCACCAGCGGCGCGGCACCGTTGATGGCCTGGTCGAAGTACAGCTTCAGCTGGGGCTTGAGGGTGTAGGGCATGGACTTGTACAGAGAGCCCATATCGGTCGGGGCACCACTGGCGCTGGTCATGGAGCCACTGATGACCTTCATGCTGTAATCGTGGTTGAGATAGTTCAGCCCCGCCTTTGGCGCCCACTGGTTCGGGTAGAGCTCCAGCTCTTCCCGGGAGCGCAGGTCCACCACTGTGTCGAAACCGAATTGTTGCAGGTACCGCTGGTCCTGTTCCGTCAGCCCGGTCATCACCGCCGAGCGGAACAGCAGGCCGCGGCGCACGGTTTTGTTGTCGACGGTTTGATAACCGCCAAGATCGCGGAAATTGGAGCCGCCCTGCAGGGGCAGCAGGCGTTCGTAGGTGGTCAGCACCTGGGATGCGGACTGGGTGGCGAGGGCTTGGGGAATATCGGCACTGGCTGCCAGCGGCATGGCGAGGGCAGCGGCGAGCAGGGTGGTGACAGCGAGGTTGGAGCCGGGGGTGTCAAATGGTTTCATGGTTATTCTCCTGTGCAGGAATTGTAGACTGAAAAGGGTGATGCAACCCAGTCGCAGGATTGCATCACCGGAGTTGCGGGTTAGTAGTTCACACGGAAGCCGAGCAGGTAGTAGCGGCCATAACTTTCCGACTGGTTGATGGTACCGTTGCCGGCATAGCGCACATCGGTTTCATCGGTGAGGTTGTTGACGTTGGCATACAGCGACACCGTGGCACCGCCCAACTCCATCGGCAGGGTGTAGATGGCGGTAAGGTCGAGGCGCTTCTGCTCGCCCCAGTATTCGCTGGGGTCTTCGAGGGGAGAAATCCACTCATCGCGATACTGGTAATTGAGACGTACCGACATGTCGTACTTCTCGTAGAACAGCGAGGTGTTGTAGATCAGGTCAGAGGTGCCGGGCAGGTCATATTGGACGCCGTCGATGCCCTTGAACTCGGTATCGAGCAGGGTGACGTTGGCGCTGAAGCCAAGGCCGTCGAAGGGTGAGGGCAGAAGGTCAGTGGCATGGCCGATAAAGTTGAACTCAATACCCTGCATCCTGCCATCGTCGCCGTTGACGGTGCCGGTGTAAGTCCAGCTTTCGCCTGCCGCTGAGGGCAGGTAGAGACCGCCGTCGATGGTGGAGCTATCGGCATAGATGACGTTGTCGATGCTGCGATAGAACGCGCCTACCGAAGCGATACTGGCGGGGGCGAAATACCACTCCAGGGCGACGTCGAGGCCCATGGCCTCTTCCGCTTCGAGGTTGGGGTTGCCACCGGTGACTTCCCGGTCAGCAATATCCACACTCGCGGCGGCACGCCATTCGTTGTAGGTCGGGCGGCTGATGCCGGTGGAGGCGGAGACGCGCAATTTCAGATCTTCGGCCAGGTTGATATTGACATGGGCGCTGGGCAGCACGTTGGTGAACGTGTCGGAGACCGACAGCGGCCCGTCGAGGATTGTGCCCTCACTGGTGTAATCGGTCTGTTCCACTCTGGCGCCAATGACCACATTGCCCCAGTCGAAATGGGTGGTGGTCATGGCGTAGGCGGAGAGAATGTCCTCCTCAATCAGGATCTTGTTGGCGGCGCCGATCACCGGGCTGGTCAGGGTGCCGCTGGCTTCCCAGGCCGAGCGCAGCCCCCTGTTGTCGAAGTAGGTGGCGCCAATGGTGTTGGATGTGTTGGCATCCCAGAGTTTGCCCGTGTTGAAGCTGTCGATGTTTACCGAGGATGGAAAAGCGCCGACAACCGGGGTGGAGATATAGCCATCCCCTTCACGGGTATCGTACTGGGCGCCGATTTTGAGGGTGGCATCCTGACCGAACCAGGACATCGGACGTTCCGCGTCGAGCTTGAATTTATCGGTATCCACTTCCAGAGCCTGGACATAGTGCAGGCCGATGGTAACGGGGAAGGCAATGCTGGCAAGATCCCTGTCCAGCCACAGTGTGGGGTCTTCGATATCGGTCAGGTCATAGCTGGCAATGGCGCTGCCACCTACGCTTCTGGGGATCGGCAGGTCCATGTCAAATTGGGTTTCGGTGCGGTTGATGCGCCCTTCCACCAGCCAGTCGCCCAGTTGCAGATCAGCGCCGAGGGTGTTGGTGAAGGTGGAATTCTCGTACTGACCGTCTTCCAGCAGACGCGACACACTGACTTGTGCACCCTCGCCTGTCAGGCCCTGCTGGGGCGTGCTGAAGGCAAAGACATACTGGTTGCGTTCTTCATTGTCGACAAATTCACTGTACAGGGTCGACAGGAACAGGGATTGCAGTGCGCCCTCGCTGCGGTATTCGAGGCGACCACCCCAGGCGTGATCTTCCCGCTCCACCTTGTAGCTGCGGAAATCCAGCTCGTTGACTTCAAGTTCGCCGCTGCTGTCCTGTGCCAGATCATATTCGCGGGTATCCGTCACCTGCTCGCGGCTGTTCTGGGAGCCGAACAGCACGACGCCGACATTCTCATTGGACCAGGAGGTACGCAGGCTGTACTTGTCCACATCGCCGCTGCCCAGATCCTGTTCACCGCCGCCGATATCAGTGGCGAGGCTCCAGCCCTCGGTGTCGAACGGGTTGAAGGTGTGGACATTGATATGGCCGGCGATGGATTCGCCGGGCATGCTCGGCAGGATCGCCTTGTTGGCTTCGAGACGGCTGGTGATCACCGAGGGGAAGCTGTCAAAGCGCGGGATGCGGCCGCTTTCGGCACCGGGCACGTCGATGCCGTCAAAGGCGATGCTGGTGTAGCGGAATGGCGCGCCGCGCAGGTTGATGTAGCGCGCCTGGCCCTGGTCGCGCTCAATGGCGAGGCCGGGCAGGCGCCCGAGGGAATCGGCCAGGTTCTGGTCAGGGAAGCGGCCGATGGTATCGGCGGAAATAATGTCCACATAGTTGTCGGCGTTGCGCTTGGCCTCGATAGCGGCCATATCGCTGTCGCGGATGGGGGTGGCGGTGACCACCACTTCGTCGATCTGGTTGGCAAGGGCCACGGTCGGGATACCCGCCGCCATTTGCACGGCGAGAGCCAGTGCCAGTTTCTTCAGCTGGTGAGCAGCCATATCTGTTCTCCTGATAAATGGTTAGGAAAAATCGGAGGTTTAGGGGAAAGCGTGAGCAGTCCGGGAGCCAGTATCAGGAGGCAATATGTACGTTCTGTTAAAGTGCCGTGGAATGGCGGGTTAAAGATATCTCTAAAAATTATTACTTTTTAATCAGCGGGTTACGGGTGCGCCCACAATCTCTGAGCGCAGCTGGATACGCTCCGGTGAGAGCGTGAGGCGGTAGTTGTAGCGCGCAGTGCGGGGGTCGCGCGCCATTTCGAACAGATAATCCCGGGCCAGTTCCTCACCGAGTGCATTGACGATTTCATCCTTGACCTTGCTGCGGTTCTGGTCGAGGGTTTTGGCCCGCAGGCCCTTGTCACGCAGATCCTTCACCGCCTTGTGGTGGCCGTCGTGGCGTTCCATCAGGGCAATGAGTTCCTCTGCGGCGCTAGTGTCGCTGCCGTTGGCGTGGGGATTGGTAAACCAGCCCGCGTTTTCATGGTCAACACGGCGCATTGCATACCAGTAGTAGTAAAAGAACGGTGTCGATGGCAGTGGCACGGCTACGCCGTGACAGTGGGCGGTGCAGTCTGCCGGGTCCAGTATCAGGTCGGGCTCTGCCTCGGCAATCGCCAGTGCTGCTTCGATGTTGTCCCTGTGGCGTTGCAGGCCGAGCACAAACCAGGGCAAGCGGTGGCTGTCGAGGTACGCCAGGCGCGGGTTGTCGATCCAGCCCATCATCTCTTCAGGTGGCATATCGGTGCAGCTGGTCAGCAGTTCTGAGAGCCGCCATTGCAGCGGGTTAAAGTGGTCAGCCTGACGGGTGAGATGACGAGCGCGACGACGGCTCAAACCGCTGCGGGTGAGACGCTCGATCAGTGTCTTGCGCTGGGCAGACAGCGGCGCGGGTATACAGCTGATCAGTCCCAGCCCCGCCAGCACCAGCAGCAACTGGCTGATTAACAGACGCGGCCAGTCCAGGGTGCAGCTGACCGTCAGATCCAGCTGCTCGTGGTGATCGTTGTAGTGCCAGTCCAGCTGGATGAAATGTTCGCCGCTCTGGCGCAGGGCAAAGGTTATTCCCTGCAGGCGCAAGACCCGCACTGAGCAATGTTTCACGAGGCTCGGTTCCAGAAGCGGTGGTTTCAGCTGCGGCCGGGAGACCCCGGGCTGTAGTTCTGCCAGGTCTGCTTCGATACGATTTTTCAGGTACTCCACCAGCACAGGATTACCCAACTGATTGATCCCCGCATCCGCCAGACGCTGTGGCAGTGATTGTTGCAGAGCGGATTGGAGGATGGTCAATGTGGCACTGTTCACCAGCCACACGCTCAGCAGGGTGAGGGCCAGCCAGGCGGCCAGCAGTAAGATCAGGCCCTTTGCTCTCATGATGCGGGCAGGCAACCAGGTATCTCCCCGACCGGGGTTGGCGGCCCGACCAGAAAAGGATCGGGGCCATTGAGATTGAGCAGATCGCACTCGACGCCGCTTCCGAACCAGCGCTGGCGCAGGAACCAGCGGCCCGAAGGCACATCATCTGCCAGCAACAGGCTGTAATACTCGGTGATGCCCAGCTCATCGGCGATTCCGGGAGTGGCGCTGATCAGGTCCACGGCGCCGCTGGCGAAGGCCTGATAGAGCGCGTTGATATCGGGATAAAAGCGCTTTTGCGACTCCCTGAGAGTGATCCCCGCTTCCTTGAGGGCGTTGAAGGGCTGCAGAAAAAACGTCTGGCTGTGGGCATCCTGCAAAAACCCCACGGTTTTATCCGCAAAGTACTCACGGGACAGTTGCGGCTGGCTGTGCAGGCTGAGCCAGTAGAGGGCATAGACCGGCGTGTCCAGCAGTGGCCGGTAGTAGTTGTGGAAATCCGGCACCATGCCCTGCACCAGGTGTTCCCGGTTCCAGAAATAATCGTATGCCTCATCGACAATCAGCCGGGCGGTGAGAAAACCGCGCGGGCGCCAGGAGATTTCTACCGCAGAAAATACCCGGCTGATGGTTGGGGCACGACACAGGCGGTCGGCCATCGCCATGGCCTCGGTGGAGGTCAGCGTCAGCATGCGGAATACCGGGCCGCTGTCGCGCCCCGTCTGGCAGCGATAGTGGCTGTAATCGCCGAGCTGGATGTCAGTGTCATTGAGGGTGACAAAGGGCTGGCGCGCCAGCCAGCAGCTGGCCGTCAGCACCAGGCAGATGACCAGGCTCAGCAGGACGACGTAGATAACCCGGTTGCTGTCGGGGAGAGAGGGTTGCACATTGGGATCGCAGGATGGGTCGTTGTTAGCACCATAAATCGGCGCTTTGACACTATTGTGACAGTGCTGCTGCCGTGACTGTGCAGCACTGTAGCAGAGCCCTCAACTACAGATCCGGGCAAACCGATTGACGCACCTGAGCTGTTCGCTTAATTGCCGCCGGGCGTGGCCCCGAGCACTTTCAAGGTCAGGGCAAAGCCACTGGCGGCCATGCTGAACTGGGTCGCTGCGCCGGGTTCGGAGGGCTTGCCGTAATCCAGCTTGATCTGCGACTCTCCCTGGTAGAGCAGCTGTGTTTCACCATCGCCGCTTTGCCAGCTCCAACCCGGTTGAGTCGCAGCCCATTGGCGCGGGTCGAGCCGGTGAAGATACATAGCAGTCAGTACCAGGCGCGTGAGGGCAGGCTTCCACAGAGAGCTGTCGCTGACAGTGATTTCTCCCGCCGGTGAATGGTGCAGTGTTGCCAGCTGCAGGTTCTGGTGATCGCGGACCTCGACGTTCAACCCGTCGTCGTCGATAGTCACCGTGGCCGAGCCATTGATGGCTGTGCCATCAGCGGCGATCAGCAGCTGTTGTTCCTGGCTGGCGCAGCAGGGCAACTGCCCCGGCAGGGGCAGGGTCAGCTTATCCATCCAGGGGTTTGCACACAGCAGCGGAGAAGCGCTGAGTCCGAGCGCCAGCACTGCCATTTTCATCGGTTTCCACATAAGGGCCTCCAGGTTTGGGTTGGCCCAGTATAGGCGAGGGGGCAGGGTTTTGCCGGGCGCGAGATCAGGCCTGCCCAGAGCGCACAAACAGCAGCGAGGTATTGATGCCGCCAAAGGCAAAATTGTTGCTCATCACGCAGTCGGTATCGATAGTGCGCCCTGCCCCGATCAGGTAGTCGAGCGGTGCGCAAGCCGGATCGGGGTTGTTGAGATTGGCGGTGGGGTGGAACCAGCCGCGATTCATCATTTCGATGGCGACCATGGCTTCGAGCGCACCGCAGGCGCCAAGGGTGTGGCCGGTGTAGCTTTTCAGCGCACTGATGGGAGTGTTGCCGCCAAACAGACGGTAGGTGGCGTGGCTTTCGGCAATATCGCCGCGATCGGTGGCGGTGCCATGAGCGCTGATATAGCCGATCTGTGCAGGACTGAGCCCGGCATTGTTCAGGGCCAGTTCCATGGCGCGATACATGGTCTCGGCTTCCGGCTGGGTGACATGGCTGCCGTCGGAATTGGTGCCAAAGCCGACGATCTCGGCGTGGATGCGGGCGCCCCGGGCGAGGGCGTGCTCGCGCTCTTCGAGGATCAGAGTGCAGGCGCCCTCGCCGATCACCAGCCCGTCGCGGTCGCGGTCAAAAGGGCGCGGCGTCAGCTGCGGTTCGGTATTGCGGGTGCTGGTGGCGTAGAGCGTATCGAACACGGCGGCCTCGGTGGCGCACAATTCTTCAGCACCGCCGGCAATCATGAGTTCCTGATGGCCGTATTTGATCGCTTCATAGGCATAGCCGATGCCCTGGCTGCCGGAGGTGCAGGCGCTGGAGGTGGGAATAATGCGGCCCTTGAGGCTGAAAAATACGCCGATATTCACTGCAGCCGTGTGACTCATCATCTTCAGATAAGAATTGGCATTGATCCCGGCGCTGGCGTGGTTGAGGAGCATATTGCCAAAATCGGCGACCGCGTCGGGGCTGCCGGTGGAGGAGCCGTAACTGACCCCCATGCGCCCGTCCTTGATACAGGGATCATCCAGCAACCCGGCATCCTTGAGGGCCAGCTCGCTGGCGCGGGTGCTCATCAGGGCAACCCGGCCCATGCTGCGCACCATCTTGCGCGGGTAGTGTTCAGGCCTTTCAAAATCCCTCACCGGGGCGCCGAGACGGGTGTTGAGTTCGCCGTACTTGTTCCACTCCTCCATAAAACGGATGCCGGTAAGGCCCGCCCGCAGATTCTGTTCGATGCTGTGCCAGTCGCAGCCAATGGGTGACAGCCCGGCCATGCCGGTGACAACAACCCGTTTCATCAGCACATGCCCCCATTCACGGAAATCACCTGGCGGGTGATATAGGCGGCCTCGGGTGCCAGCAAAAAACGCACCAGGGCGGCCACTTCGGCAGGCTTGCCTGCGCGCCGCGCGGGGATCATCGCCAGTGCCTCGGGGGAGATTGCGGCATCGCTCATGTCTGTTTCAATCAGGCCGGGGGCCACGCAGTTGACGGTGATGTCACGCTTGGCGAGTTCAATGGCGAGGGATTTGCTGGCGGCGATTATGCCTGCCTTGGCGGCGCTGTAATTGGTCTGGCCGCGGTTGCCCATCAGTCCGGACACCGAGGCCAGGGTAACGATGCGACCGGGCTGGCGCCGTCGCACCATCGGCATCACCAGGGGGTGGAGCACGTTGTAAAAGGCGTCGAGGTTGGTGTGGATGACGTCATCCCAGTCGTCCCCAGTGAGGGCGGGAAAGGCCCCGTCACGGATAATGCCGGCATTGCACACCACGCCGTAAGGGGCGCCGTGGGCTTCGATATCGGCTTCGAGTACGGCGCGGCACTGCCCTCGGTCAGCCACATCGAACTGGAGGATGCGGGTATTGCCGGTGCGTCTATCAAGGGCATCTATCTCGTTCGCCACCGCCTGAGCCTCTTCTAAGCGGCTGCGGCAGTGCAGGACTATGGGGTAGCCAGCGCGGGCCAGGTCAAGGGCGATGGCTTTGCCGATGCCACGGCTTGAACCGGTGACCAGAACGGTGTCGTTCATTGTGGGTGCTCTTGCATGTATTCCTCGATATTGTCCGGCATATACACATTCAGGTTGCTGGTGACAGTAAAACCGGGCCCGCTGATAGTGCATTCAAACACTTGCAGGCCGGTGTTGTTATGGGTCACAGCATCCACCGCCACTGTCAGTGTCGCACCGGGCGGGAAGTGGCTGCAACCAGGCTCGTAGCGCCGGGAGCTGACCAGGAAGCCGATACGCACCGGTTGACCGTCGCGGCGGGCGCAAACGCCAGCGTGGGCGGCGATGGCCTGACCCATGTATTCAAGCCCCACCCAGGCCGGTACGCCCTGCGGTTCTGCAAAGAGTGAGTCGGCGCGAATGACAACACTGGCGGTGAGCCCGTGTTCGCGGCACGATTCTATGCGATCGAGCAGAATCATGGGGTGATCGTGGGGGATCAGATCGCGAATAGGCAGGTCCCTGATGCCCGGATTCCCCGTTAAGTCAGTATTTTCCATGGCTATTCCCGACTGAGGACCAGCGACAAATTATTGCCGCCAAAGGCAAAGGAGTTACTCATCACTGTGCGCGCTGGTGCGGTGCCATGGCGGCGGGCAAGCCCATTGAGCACGGCCAGCTCCGGGTCCACTGCGCCATCCCAAAGATGGGGTGGCAGCAGGCTGTCAGTGCGTTGCAGCAGCAGCCAGCAGATCAGCGCTTCGATGGCGCCCGCCGCCGCCAGGGTGTGGCCGGTGAGGGGCTTGGTGGAACCGCAAGCTACATCCGGCCCAAACACCCGGTTTACCGCCAGGGCTTCCATGGCGTCATTTTGCGCAGTGGCGGTGCCGTGCAGGTTGATATAGTCGATCTGCGCCGGGTCTGTTCCTGCCATGGCCAAGGCTTGCAACATGGCGTTTGCTGCGCCCTTGCCCTCCGGGTCTGGCGATGAAATATGGTAGGCATCGGAGCTTTCTCCCACGCCGGCAAGCCGCACCGGGCCGGGTTCACGGCTCAGGACAAACACCGCTGAACCCTCGCCAATATTGATGCCGCAGCGGTTGCGGCTGAACGGGTTGCAGTGGCTGTCGGCGGTGACCAAGAGTGACGAAAACCCCGCCACGGTCATCTGGCACAGGCTGTCTACTCCGGCGGCAATCACGGCGTCGCACACCCCCAGCCGCAGCAGGCGTTCAGCTGAAGCAAGCGCCTTGGCGCCGGAGGTGCAGGCCGACGATTGGGTCCAGCAGGGGCCGCTGATATCGAGCCAGCGGGCCAGAAAGCGCGCAGGGGCTGACAGTTCCTGACTGGCATAGTGATATCCCGCCGCCAGGTGGACACCGGAACTGTCGCAGCTCAGTGCTGCCTCGCCCTCGGCAATGCCCGAGGTGCTGGTCCCCACCACAATGCCGATGCGGTGGTGACCATGACGGCTCTTGAGATCCTCTACCACCGCTAAAAGCGGAGCCAGTGATGCCGCCAGCAGGCGATTGTTGCGGGTATTTTCACTGGCAATGGCGGTGGCAGGCACGTCATCAGCCACAAGGCCGAGGGGCAGGATGCGCCCCGGCGACCAGGCGTCAGTGAGGGAGAGGAAACGCTTGCCGGGCGCGGGCGAAAACAGATTGTCCGCGACAGTGGCCAGATTCGATCCCAGGGAGCAAATTATCCCGGCATGATTGAGGAACACGGGTGCTGCTGCCCGGCTCACAGCTCAGCCCTCGACAGCGTGGTGATACGCACACTCATATCCTGGCCAATAAACCGCAAGCTGCGTTCAGAGTCACCGCCGCCCTGGTATTGCAGTTGTACCAGTTGGTGCTGATGGTAGTTGAGGGTTCTGTGGCTGGCGTCGTGGGCGATGGACCAGCCTTCGTCAGGAAAGCGCCACTGGCTGGGGGGCAGATGATGAAGATAGAGTCCAAGCAGCAGCTGGTGTGACAGCTCTGGCGGCCAACCTGGGGGCGCTGACAGGGTTTGCGCCTCGCCCTCGCTGTGCACCAGGGTGGCGATGCGCCGCCCGAGGGGATCAAACAGCACCACAGTGAGGGTTCCATCCTGAACAGCCACAGCTGCAGTCATCAACAATTCTCTGTCCGGCGTTGCAATGTCGACCCTCTCTTCCGCTTGCCAGCAGCAAGGCAATTGGCTGGCAGCGGGCAAGGGTAATTGCCCCAAGCGCGTCGTGCCACTCAGTGTGCTGCACGCACCGAGAGTAACCAGCATGGCCAATAAAGCCACTCTCAACTGCATGGCAGAACTTCACAGGAGGGGCCTGCGGTAGGCGAAAATGCTGGCTCAGTGCACAGCGCTACCAAGGTATTCAGGCGCCGCCGCGATTCCCGCACAAAGGGATTATTGGTATCCCAGGCATAACCGGCAAGAATCGAGGCGATCATGGCTCGCACTTCAGGTTGCTGTCCCTGGGAAAAAATCACTTTCTGGAAACTGCCCTCATACCAGGCGGTGACGTAAGTTCTGAAAGTGTCGACACCGAGGCGCAGGGGCTGGGCGTACTCTGTTTCCCAATCGACTTCCCCTCCCGAGAGCGCACGGTTAACAAGGGGCGCAGCGAGACTTGCCGACTTCATGGCAATGGTAACGCCGGACGAGAACACCGGGTCGAGGAACTCGCCGGCATTGCCCAGCAACGCGTAGCCCTTGCCCCACAGGGACTTGACGTTACAGGCGTAGCCGCCAATCTGGTTGACCGGTGTATCAAAGCGCGCATTGGCCAGCAGTTGCGACAGGTCGGGGCTAGTGTTGACCGCTTCTCGCAATAGCTGCTCGGGGGTGCTTGTGGCGGTATCGAAAAATCCTTTGGGTGCCACAACCCCCAGAGAGCAGCGACCATTGCTGAAGGGAATCAGCCAGTACCAGACCTCCTCGAAGCGGGGGTGCACCACGATCAGGATCTTGTCGCGGTCGTGGAGGGGGTCGCTGATGTTGTCCTCGATATGGGTGAACAGCGACATGCGCAGGGGGAAATCCGACGGCAGCTCCAGGTCGAGCAGCCGTGGCAGTACGCGGCCAAAGCCGGAGGCATCGAGTACAAATCCGGCGCTCAACTGCTGGCGTTGTCCCTCATTGTCGAAGTAAGTCAGTAGCGGACGCTCATCTTCGCCATAGCCAAAGGCATCGATGCGGTGGCCAAAGCGGATATCGGCACCGGCTTTGGCCGCCTCCTCCGCCAGCACCTGATCAAAGCGGGCGCGCTGCACCTGAAAGGTAGTGCCCATGCCAGGGCTGAATTTGTCGCGGAAGTCAAAAGCGGCCTTTTCGCCATTGCGGGCAAAGGCCGCGCCGTTCTTGTACTGAAAACCGGCGCTGTTGACTGCGTCAAGCATCCCCGCCTCGGCGATAAATTCCATGCACTGGGGCAACAGGCTTTCACCGATGGAGAACCGCGGGAAGTGGGTTTGCTCAAGCACCACAACCCGGTGCCCATACTTGCGCAGCAGGGCGGCGGCGATGGCGCCGGAAGGGCCTGCACCAATAATGGCGACATCCGTTGTTTCGATCACGATATCCATCCTGTCATGATTTACATCCTGTGTGGGCGGGAATTGGGTTTCCCCCGGCGAGCTGAAACAGCAGTGGAGTGATCAGCCAGGCACAGAGCAAGCCAAAAAACACAACACTGCCAAAATGGTGAAGCAGGGGTACCTGACTGAGGGCCAGCAAACCGAAGGCCAGGATGGATGTTAACGATGCCAGGGTCGAAGCGAGCCAGGTTTCGCCGTCAAGACCGAGCTCCAGGTAAAAAACGGCTGTATCCACCGTCAATCCCATCACCAGCAGCAGGGCCAGGATATGGAACAGGGTGGCGCCACCGGATGAAGATAATGCCAGACTGCCCAGCATGGAAACAAGCACGCACACCAGTACAACAAGGCCGCGCCTGTCATAAAAAACCAGGCATGCCAGAGCGAAAACCGCCAGGAAAACCCCCAGCAGTATCGATACCTCGGCCCGGAATGCCGCCAGGGTAGCTGACAGGCCCTGCACCTGATCCACATACGTCACCCCGGGCATTTGTGCCAGGCTGTCGAGGCTCTGCTGCGACAGCGCAGTCCCCTGCCGTTGCAGGACAATGGTGTGGTGTTTATCGGTCAAGGCAAGCGGTGGAAACTGACTGGCTAGGGCGGTGGGAATGCGCGCTGGAATCAGATCTTCATTAAAGTCGGCGGGCAGTGACTGCCAGTGGCTGCAGTCGCTCTGGAGCCTGGCGCACATGACAACCAGAGCGCCGTCGGGGCCGTAAAGTTTGGCTGCAATCAGCGTGTGATCGGCCTTTTGAGTTGCGAGGGAAGGCACCATCGCCGTTATTGCCTGGACTGATGCCGGGTTGGCGTTGCCATCGTCAATGACTGCGACCAGCATTTCAGTCCGCTCCAGTATCTGCTGCTGGTCATCACCTTCAACAACCCAGTAGCGCTGCGGGTCGATGCCGCCCAACAACTGTTGTACCTGGCGCTCTGAATCCAGCAGATTCTGGCTCGAGGTATTGAGGAGACGAATATCGTCATTGTTGCCCTGCCAGTACAGATAAGCAGCGAGCAGCGGCAGCAGCGCAACCAGCAGGCAGTAGAGAGGCGCGCGGTAGTTGGAGAGGCGCGCATAGGCGGGTTGCACCCTGGCAGGAAAAAAACCCAGCCAGCGCTTGAACCCCGGAGATGGCATCTCGTGAAAGCACAGTGACAGGACAAGCACGGCACCGCAGGCACCCACCAGCCCTGCCGCAATAAACACAGCCAGCTGTTGCAGACCGGGGAACGGGGAAAACAGCTGGATCAAATAGGCTGCAATGCTGGTACCGGCACTGATCAACAGTCCCTTGCGAATCAGTCGTCCGGCCACCAGTGCATCAGCGTTGACCCGGTATTTGATCAGAAAGTGAAAACAGTAATCTACCGCCAGCCCCAGCAGAGTGGTGCCCAGGGCGAGTGTCACCAGATGCACTCGTTCGAATACAGCGAATGTGATGGCGAGCGCCAGCAGTGTGCTGCTCGCCAGAGTAAAGGCAATGGCTGTCAGGGCGCGGCGTGAGCGAAAAACCATAGTCACCAGCAGAAAAATGCCGAGGAGTGAGCCGCTACCCACGGTGGAAATTTCAAAGCGGGCAATGCGGGAGGCTTCTGTGGCGTGGAAAACCAGGCCGGAAAACAGCAGTGTTGTTCCATTCTCTTGCTGTCCGGGTTGCGCGCCAAAATCATCCAGCACAGTGCTCAGAGCTTGCTGGTTGGCGAGGTCGAAAGGGCTGCCCTGCACCTGGCCGCTGATCAGGTGCCAGGTGCGACCGTCTGTTTGCAGGGAGGGAATATCCGTGCCGCGAAAGCGCGCTGCCTCAGGGAATACACTCTGCAACCAGGCACCACCCAGGTTGAAGGGATCATCGGCAAAGGGGTATAGGCGGAAGCCGCTGACCGGATTGTAGAGGTCGTTCACTACCGTTGTGGCGAGAGACTCAACGTCCTTGTGCTGCAGCTTTTCCCGCATCTGCGCCGCCAGCAACTGGTGGCGGTAAGGTTTGAAAAAATCACCCAAGCCTGCAAGAGTGGATTGGTCTGCGCTATCCATGCTGAGCAGAGATTGCTGGGCCAGCTGCATTTTCAGGGCTTTGGCAAGTGCTGTACCCTGGCCGGGATCGGGATGGCTTAGCAAAATGACAAAGCGTTTTTCGAAGTCTTTGGTGATTCCAGTGTGGAGATTCATCTGCCCCTCATCCTGCGGGGGAATCAGGCCAAGGATATTGCTCTCAAATGCGGCACCACGAATTATCCGTTCGCCGCAATACATTCCGCTGGCCAGCAGCACCAGCAGCCAGAGGGCTATCCAGAAGCGATGCCATACAGGGGTGCGAGACTGTGTCATCAGTCGGGTTTTCCGACAATTTTGTCAGCTTTGAAGACAATCTCGGTCCGATCACCATTGGCTTCTCGCAGGGTGATGGCTTCAACCAGTTCAGCGCCGCGAATTTCCACGGCTTGCAGATGGTCAGCCAGTCCGGCCTGCAAAGGGGTCAACTGAAGCCGCCAATGGCGCGAGTCGTGTGCGGTGTCCACGGGTTGCTTCTCAATGGCAAAGTAGTCATTGAGACGACTGAAATCAGCGGAAAAAATGCCAAGGAAAATCCCCCCGATCAGTTCTGAAGCAGCGACAGGTTGCTGGTTGCCACTGTCGTCGACAATGACCACGCCCTGCTCGGGGCTGATACGCACTGTGCTTGCCACCGGTTCGAGGGTGCGCCAGACAATGCCCTCTTCCTGCCGATAGGTAAATTGCCCGGATGATCGCAGGGGCAGGGACAATACGCTGATATGCCGAGTCTGCTCGAAGCTGCCTTCCAACTGATGGATTTGCCTGAGCTGCGGTACCAAGTCGACAGGAAAGCTGGCAGAGGCTTCGTTGCCAAACACAGCCACGGGCAGTACAGCCATCGACAAGCAGGCCAGCAGGACAGGCAAACAAAGGCGGATATTCATGGCCGATTCTTATCCTGAGCAGATTCGACGCCAAGTTTTTCCAGCAGCACAGGTGGTGATGCCAGTTGCATCTCGCCATTGTCGAGTCGCACGGCCACCTGCACGGTGGAGGCTTTGGTGAGCCGTTTGCCGCTGGCGAAGTCGCGGATCAGATAGTCGATAAGCAAGCGGTTTTCCCATTCCATCAAGGTGGCAGTGACGGAGATTTTTTGCTGGAAGCGGGCGGGCCCTATGTAACGCAGGTGCATATCAATGACCGGCCAGAAAAACCCCGAGTCAGACATTTGGGTGTAGTTGTAGTCAATTTTATCCAGCAGCGCACAGCGCGCTATCTCGAGATACTTGGCGTAGTGGCCATGCCAGGCGACCTGGGCTGAATCCACATCGTGAAAGGGAACCTCGATGGTGACTTCGACGCTGGGTAATGTGGTCATTGCGCAAGCCACCGGTCGGGGCGGTAATAAACAGAAAAAGTCATGGCGATGTTTCCCGGTTGGAATTGCTGTCTGGTGGTAATTGCGGCGCCCAGAACGGATAGAAGTTATACCACTGCCAGGGCGCCTGCAGGCAGTAGTGCTGCAGGCGCTGCACATAGCCCTGCATCAAGTTGTCTATCTGCTGTTGGCGGTTGCGGCGATTGATTCCGCCGCCGTGCCAAAGATATTCAAAATAAATATGATATCGGCCCGCCTGCCGGATGCAGTGTATGGTCAGTACCGGCGCTTGCAGGGCCGTGGCGAGCACAAAAGGCCCCACAGGAAACGGCGCGGGATGACCGAGAAAATCCAGCCTGGCGCAGCGCTCGGTATTGTTGATGGCGACCCGGTCGGCGGCAATGGCAATAAACTGGCCCGCGCTGATTTTCTCACTTAACTGCATGGCAACGCTCATGTCGAGATCGCTGACCTGCACCAGGTCCACTGCTGATGCGCGGTTGTACTCGCTGAGGACCTGGTTGAACTTCACAGCGTTCGCAGTGTGGTGCAATACCGTCAAGCGCAGGTTTGGCCGGGTTTCAGACAGGGCCTGGCATATCTCAAAATTGCCCAAATGGGAGATCAGTATCAGTGCGCCCTGCCCTGATGCGAGCAGCTCATCAATTATCTCCCCATCGTGCAGCACCACATCCTGGCGGGTGATGCGCCCCATCCATACGCCCAGTTTATCCAGCAGGGAATCGGCAAAATGCCACAGATGATAAAAGCTGTGCCAGGGGCGGGGTGCGGGAAAGTCGCTGGTGGCTGCATGCATTTTATGCAGGTAATCCTGTGACGCCCTGTAGCTGGCAGGCCTGAAAACCATGTAAAAACAGATTACCGGTAACAAACACAGGCGAAACAGCCAGCGTCCGCCGTAGCGGTATACAAACAGTAAAAACCGCATGCCCAGCAGTGAGCCGGTTTCCCGCGTTTGTGCCCAGTGGGTGTCAGAAGCCATTCGTTATCCCATCCCCCCAGCCATCATTCTGGGCCACCGGGAGTGGTTGAAAAATTGCGTGCCAGCAAGCGCGGCAGGCGCCACAGCATGGCAAAAAAAAGACGGGCATGCATCAGTGAGATCAGGCCGTTGTCGCGCCATAGCCTGAAATGGGAGATACCGTCCTGCGGGTAGATCACGCGAGTCTGCAATTGCTGCAGGCTATGGCCGGCCCAGTACCAGCGCACGATAAATTCACAGTCAAAATCCATCCGGTCGCCCATGGGGCTGGTATCGATCAGTGCACAGCTTTGCGCCAGTGGATAGACACGAAAACCGCACATTGAATCCCTGATAGTCGTAGACAGGGTATTGATCCACACCCATACATGGGAGAGATAGCGGGCGTAATAGCGGTGCCTGGGGACCGATGCATCAAACACCGGATAGCCGGCCACCAGCGCATCGGGATGAGCCTGTGAGGTTTGCACAAAGCGGGAGATGTCGCTGGTATTGTGTTGACCATCGGCATCAATTTGCAGGGCGTGGGTAAAATGCAATGCCTGAGCGGCCCTGAGGCCATCCTTGACGGCGGCGCCCTTGCCACCGTTCTTGCTTCGCCTGACGAGATGAACATCGCGAAAGTCCCTGCTTAAGGCTTCCATTACCTCTCGGCATTGATGATTGCTGCCGTCATCCACCAGCACTACCGGCAAGTCGACACTGAGTGATGCTTGCACGGTTTTTTCCAGCACCTGCCAGTGATTGTAGACCGGTATCAGTGCGCAGGGCTTGTAATGCTCTATTCGGGATTCAGTCGTCATGGACTATCTCCGTCTCCTGAAGGCGAGAGACCTGGGGCTCAAACAGGATTCGACCGCTGGAGTGTTGCGTCTGTGGGGAGGAAAATCTGAACTGCAATTTGCCACTGCCGGGTGGGTGCTGCAGGCGCAGGGTAACAATATTGCCAGGCTGGATGATGTGTTGAAACTTGATGGCTTCAAGGCGAAGAAATATCTCAAGCTCGGGAAAGGATTGCCTGGCGTAGTGAATAGCCCAGTGAAGCTGCACCACGCCAGGGACAACCGGATTGCCGGGAAAGTGGCCGGAAAAAAACAAGAGGTTATCAGGGATTCGCAGAATCAACTGCTGGTGGTCATCAATGATATCCACAGCAATCACTTCAGGCAGCCTGGGTTGGCGCTCGGGGTGAAAAAGATCCACCAGCGCGTCAGTGGTGACTTTGCCCTGGGCATTGACAGGCATTTTCGCCAGATAGCGCCAGTAGCGCGGCAGGACGATGCGCTCGAAGCGGTCCTGAATGAAGTGCAACAGGACAGCGTTGACTGCATTTTTGCCCTTGTCGATCAGCAGGGCATTGCCCGCAGGCGTGAGCACCAGTACGGCACCCAGGCGCGATTTGCGTTCCGGCAGCAAGACGACTTTTGCTGCTGCGACTAAGTGATGATCTTGCAAGGCATTTTCAATAGCGCTAAGTGAAACGCGCTTGCCACCCACCTTGACGATACGGTCAACCCTGCCCTGTAGTGAAAACAGTTGCGGGCTGTGAATTTCACCGGTATCGGCAATGGTTAGCCACGAGTCAGGGTCGTCACTGACGGCAGGCGAGCAAATTGCCAGCTGGTTGTTTGGGCCGCTATTTGCCACCTGCACAGATGGCAGGCAGTGCCAGAGATCGTCGGCTGGCTGTTGGCGCCAGGCAACGGCCCCGGTTTCGGTGCTGCCGTAAATTTCTGTCACCTGCCTGGCAAAATATCCCAGGCAGGTTGCTGCTGTGGCGGGTGACAATGCAGCACCGGCGGAAAAAATACGCGCCGTCATTGTTTGCAGCAAGGGCCAGTTCAGGGTGGTAGGCAGATTGTCCAGCTGTACCGGGCTGGTGACCAGAGTGATGCGATGATGGCTGGCGAGCTCGTCGAGGGATTCGGCGTAGGGGATGGTCTCACTATAAAAAGCAGAGCCGCGGATCAGCGGCCACAGCAAGCCAAAAGGCAGGCCGTACATGTGGTGGTGTGAGACGGTCCTGATAAATACCGAGCCATCGACAGACTCGCCCCACAGGCTCTCGAGCATGGACAATTCCGCATCCAGCTGGCGCAATGATTTGGCCACCAGTGTGGGTGTGCCGCTCGAACCTGAGGTAAACAGGAGCAACGCCGGAATGTCGCTGTTGGTGTCCGCTGCGTCAGGCTGCCCGCGTGGAGGATCAATGCCGAGTGCAAAACCCGGTGGGAGTGGAGATTGTGCCAGCCTTTCATGCAGGTCGGGCAACAGGCTCCGGGTATCGCGAAAACCATTGGTAGAAATAACGGCAATTTTACCCATCCGCCAGGTTGCCCACAGGCAGGCAAGGAATATCTCCGCTGCAGGTTGGTAGATGGCGATATGGGAATCATCCACGGATTGCAGCTGTTGCTGCCAACCATCTACCTGTCGGTTGAAATCGCACCAGCTGAGAGGGCCATTCGCACGCCAGGCCACAGTATGGTGTTCGCCATAGTGACTGCGATCATGAATGATAGTACTGAGTGATTCAGATTGTTTCACAGCTGCGCTCAATTACCTTTCCGTTCCCTGCACGCGCCTGCGTACCAACAGCTCACCCGCAAAGAGCGTTCCCATCAGCACATAGGCAATCAAGCCGTTATAAAGCAGCCACCATTCGCGGCCAAAACCCTGGGTGGCGAGAAAAACGGTGGACAGGGCAATCATCCCGTTGACGGCAAAAAACAGGCACCACACCTGGGTAACCTTGCGGGTATAGCGCACACCAGCCTCCGGTAAATCCGGGTCCTGCAAGCGGGCAAGTGATTCAATGATGGTGGGTGGTTGTGACAGGCTGGCACCAAACAGGATAAGCAACACCATATTCACCAGTACCGGGTAAAGCAGGACTCCCAGGTCAGAGCCTGTCAGCAGGGTAAAGCCGCTGGCGACAACAATCGCGCTGCCCCACAGGACCAGGTAGCGTCGTGGAAACCGATTGCCCAGCAGGCGGCTGCCCGCAGCCACAATCAGCAATAGGGCAACCCAGCGCGGGTCAAAGTATCGCAATCCCAGATAGATCAGCACGGGATATGTGGCAAACAGCAGGCCATACACCAGATTGCGCCATGGCCCCGGTGTGCGGAATGGAATGTTATCCATTCTCCAGCAGGTCTTCGACGGCGCTGACAATATCCCCTACGGTGCGAACATTTTTAAAATCTTCAGGGGCGATTTTTTTGCCGGTATAACTTTTCAGTTCAACGATCAGGTCTACCGCATCAATGCTGTCGATGTCGAGGTCGTCATACAGCTGCGCCTCTTCGTGCAGGTCATTGGGGTCCAGTTCGAACATGTCGCTCATCAGGCCCACCACGTGGCTGAAGATTTCATCGCGGGACTTCATTCTGGTTATCTCCCGTCAGTTCGATGGTTGCACACCAGTGTTGCGAGATCAGCAATACTGGCGAAATGGCGCTTGACGTCATCGGCCTCGGGGTTGAGCTTGATGCCGTAGCGCTTTTGCAGGGCAACGCCTATTTCCAGGGCATCAATGGAGTCCAACCCCAGCCCTTCGTTGAAAAGGGGCTCCGAGTCGCTGATATCCTCAATATTGATATCTTCCAGATCAAGGGTTTCAATGATCAGTGCTTTGAGTTCGTTGTGCAGGGCTTCAATGGCCATGTGCGTGGTTTTCCTCGGTAAAAAAGTGCTCCAGACAGCGGGTCAGATGTCTTGCCCCCTGAACAGCAGGACAGTCCAGAAATGGCGCAATGGCGATGTCGTCGTGGACCGAAAAGGACATGGTAAAAGGCCGTTCGGGGATATGATACCACTTGTGTTGCTTGCTCAAAGTGAGTGGGGTGCAGTGGATCACCACCGGAGTGATATTCACCTGGCAGCGTATTGCGACATTGGCGGCGCCGCGCTGAAACGATAGCGGCGTACCGGGGCGGGAGCGGGTTCCCTCGGGGAAAATCACCAGCACGGCTCCGGCCTTGAGCGAGGCGTCGGCGGCTTCCAGCAACTTGCCGCCCTGTTCGTTGGTGATATAGCCAGCCTGGGAGATCAGGCCTCGCATGGCGGGGTTGGCCAGCAACCGGCCTTTGACAATGCAATTGGCATCGGGCAAAAACGCCACCAAAAAGACCACGTCAATCAGCGTCGGGTGATTGGCCAGCACCAGCAGGCTGCGGCGGTTGAGTTTTTCCAGGCCCTCCGTTGTCCAGGTGAGGATGCCGAGAAAGCGCAGCAGGTAAACAAATCCCTTGAAAAGCCAGTGCACGATGCGACGCGCCCGCAAGCAACGCTGCTCCTCATTGCCAGGGATGAGGTACAGCACCGGCGTCGATATCAGCGGCACCACAACACCCCCGATACCGAACAGGGTAAAGGCCAGGGCAGTGGCAAACAGTCGCCACAGGTAGTTGATGTACTGAGCCAGGCTCATGACTGCCTGGCGATGTGATTGGTTTTGCGCACAGCCCACTGTCCGCCGTTGTGGAGAGTGGAAAAGGTATCACGGGTGGATGACAGGAATTCAACAAAGGCGAGCGGTGCAGTTTGTACCTTTGCACCTGTGTCGGCTTCATCGAGCAATTGCAACTCCAGGGCGAGACCCTGGTCGCGGGTTATCCTGAAACAGGTGGCATAGGGGGCCGGGACCTGTTCCTGCGGGCTGCGGTAAATTTCCGGCAGTGGTACATCGCAAAAGACGCACAAGACTGCCGGACAATCGTCGGAGAGCAGACCTGCAGCCTCGAGCAATACCGGTACCAATGGTTCTTCTCCGGCAGCGATACTGCTGATATTGGCGCTGATCAGTTGGTGGATGGAGATCACCCCGGCAATGGCATTGTGCACTGCGAGGCTGAAATTCATCGGCGACAAAGGCTCACCGCTGGCCTGCTCCTTCAACACGCTCAGAGTACGTTCAATATCGCCGTGGCGGGAGCAGTACACTACTGCCGGGTTGTCGCCTTCGCGCAGGTGGCGCAGCATTTCGCTGACACAGGCACGTCCCATGGGATTCAGCCTGCGCCGCAGCAGTGGCGGGATGATAGACACATCGGGTGATTGTGAAATCAGGATAGGGCTTTCAATACCGGGATTTTCACTGCCCAACACACCCAACGGGGCGCTGTCGGTAACAGCACTGGCCTGGGTTTGAGGCATGCCAGTGGCCAGAGATGTCCAACCTGACCAGCTGGAAACTGCAAAACTGATAGCCATCCCAGGCCCGCCCTTTTATTGTCGGATGTTGATCTGTTGGTCGCGAGCGGTGGACAGACTGTGGGTGTCCACCGCAGATTGTAGGTTGCAGGGTGCGGCCGGGATTCTAGCAGATCAACCCCTGGTCACAAGTGCTGCCATCCTGCCGCCAGTGAATTATGGAAAATATGTTAACCAGAAGCTAGACTGGCGCAGTCTACCGGACACAGGCATGGCGCCGCTGACTTTTACGAGAGCCTGCGGCGCCTATCATCAAACAAGGTAAGGAATCTGTCCCGTGCGCTACCACTCCAAAACCGCTTCCACCATTTCCAGAACAGCTTTTACCCTTTTCGCCTCAGTGCTTCTTGTCCTCAGCCATAGCGCACAAGCGCGGGACACTAAGCATCATTTCTCCATTGCCGATGCGCTGGCCTCGCCCGCCTACGAGGGCAAGCTGAACTCTGCCATCAAGTTGTACTTTGGCGATCAAACCTATCCAGCGCCCACCAGCAAACAGGGTGAATATGTCTCCAATAAAAAAACCAACGCGTTTGGCAAGTCTGATCTCAAGGCCTGCGAATGGGTTTTGTTGTCAGCCCTGATCAGCCTGCAGGAGCGCGCTGTGGCCGAAGGCGGCAACGCGGTGGTCAATATTCGCAGCTACTACAAGAAAAATGAATTCTCCAGCGCGACGCAGTATGAATGCCATGCTGGTGCCATTATGGCTGGGGTGGCGTTAATCGGTGATGTGGTGACTCTGCCCGAGTAATTTCCCGAAAAATTGCAGTACAAAGCCATGGGCATAGCGGCGGTTGCGATTGCCACGGATCTTGACAGCATCCCCGCCGCGCAGTTTGACAGGTGGTGCCAGAGCCTTTCAGCAACTGCCCAGGCCCGCGCCGCTGCCTTTGGTTCGGCGCGGCGCTACCGTCAATTTGTCGCTGGGCGGCATCTCTTGGCACAGTTGCTGGCCACGGGGCTTGAACAGGCTCCACAGGCAATTATCCTGCAACTCAGCGAGCACCCCGATGGCAGGCCGCGCCTGACAGGCAGTGATACCTATTGCAGTATTTCCCACAGCGGCTCGGCAGTGATGGCGGGATTCAGCCAGCTCGCACCCATCGGCGTGGATATTGAACAGCATCGACCACGGGGTTTTCAGCGCCTGGTGCGCGAATACTTCCATCCGGATGAATACCGCGCCTTTGAACATCTTGAAGCGGAGCAGCAGTCAAGCTGGTTCTACCGTCTGTGGACGCGCAAGGAGGCTGCCATAAAAGCCAGTGGCGAAGGCCTGACCCTGAAAAGTCTGCGAAAACCTGCCACATTCCCTGACGCTGGTTCAACGTGGGTGACTACATGCTGTCTGGATCAAGGCTGCCTGGATCATTTCACCCTGTCCATTGCCCACCTGTGCAGTCGTGAAGTCCTCCTTTACGACGGCAGCTTTAGCAAAGGGGAATTGCAGCCAATGCCGAACCTGCCGGGTTCTATCTGCTAGAATCCGCCCCCATGGACGTAACCACTCTGATCGACCCCCTCAATTCCGCCCAGCGCGAGGCTGTGACCCACACCGACAACCATTTGCTGGTGCTGGCGGGTGCCGGTAGCGGCAAGACCCGTGTGCTGGTGCACCGCATCGCCTGGCTGGTGCGGGTGGAGGGTATTTCTCCTCACGCCATTCTCGCGGTGACCTTTACCAACAAGTCGGCGCGGGAGATGCGCGAGCGCATCCACAACACACTGGGCATGTCGCCCCAGGGCATGTGGGTGGGCACTTTCCACGGGCTTGCCCACCGCCTGCTCAAGGCCCACTGGCACGATGCGGGCCTGCCGGAAAATTTCCAGATTCTCGATTCCGACGATCAGCTGCGGCTGATGAAGCGGGTCTACAACACCCTCGGCATCGACGATGGCCGCTGGCCAGTGCGTCAGGCGCAGTGGTTTATCAACGCCCAGAAAGACGAAGGCCTGCGGGCGCGCCATATCGAGCGCAGCGGCGATCCCTTCACCACCACCATGGTGCAGGTGTACACGGCCTACGAAGAGGCCTGCGAGCGCGGCGGCATGGTGGATTTTGCCGAACTGCTGCTGCGCGCCCACGAGCTGTGGCTCAACAAGCCGGAGCTGCTGGCCCACTACCAGCGGCGTTTTGCCCATATCCTGGTGGACGAATTTCAGGACACCAACGCCATCCAGTACGCCTGGCTGCGGATGCTGGCGGGCAGCAGCGCCATGGTCACGGCGGTGGGTGACGACGACCAGTCGATCTACGGCTGGCGCGGTGCTCGCATCGAGAACATCCAGAATTTCACCAGCCATTTTGCCGATGCAAAGGTGGTGCGGCTGGAGCAGAACTACCGCTCCAGCGCCATTATCCTCAAAGCCGCCAACGCCATGATCGCCCGCAACAGCGAGCGCCTGGGCAAGAACCTGTGGACCGAGGCGGCAGACGGCGAGCTTGTCTCCCTCTACTCTGCCTTCAACGAACACGACGAAGCGCGCTTTATCGCCGAGCGCATTCTCGACTGGGTGGCGAAGGGCAACCTGCGCAATGACTGCGCCATTCTCTACCGCTCCAATGCCCAGTCGCGAGTGCTCGAAGAGGCGCTGCTGCGCGAGCGAATCCCCTACCGCATTTACGGCGGCCAGCGTTTTTACGAGCGCCTGGAAATCCGCAACGCCCTCGCCTACCTGCGCCTGGTGGTCAATCCCCGCGACGATGCCGCCTTTGAGCGGGTGATCAACACCCCCACCCGTGGCATCGGCGACCGCACGCTGGAAATGCTGCGCCATCTGGCTCGCGAGGAAAACCTGCCCCTGTGGGATGCGCTGACCCTTGCCCTGCCCGATCTGCCTGGCCGCGCCGCCAACGCCCTCAAAGGTTTTGCCGAGCTGATTGTGGGATTGACGAACACCATCACAGAGCTGCCCATCCACGAGCAGGTAGACCATGTGCTCAGCCACACCGGCCTGCTGGAATTCCACCGCAAGGAAAAGGGCGAGCGCGGCCAGACCAGGGTGGACAACCTTGAGGAACTGGTGAGCGCCACCCGCAGTTATGAACCCCCGGATCGCGATCTGCCCGCCCTGCCCCAGTTTCTGGCTGAGGCGGCCCTGGATGCCGGCGACCAGCAGGCCGACAGTCACGAGGATGCGGTGCAGCTGATGACCCTGCACTCCGCCAAGGGACTGGAATTCCCCCTGGTGTTTATCGCCGGGATGGAAGAAAACCTCTTCCCCCACAAAATGTCTGCCGACGATCCCAATCGCCTTGAAGAGGAGCGTCGCCTGGCCTACGTGGGCATCACCCGCGCCATGCAAAAGCTCTATCTGACTTTTGCCGAATCGCGCCAACTGCACGGCAGCGAGAGCTGGAACGGGGTGTCGCGCTTTGTGCGGGATATCCCCTCCGAACTGGTCGAGGAAGTGCGGCTTGGCAATACGGTGGCGCGCCCCACCAGCTACGCCAGCAGTGGCACCGTCAAGCTCAGGGAGGATGGCGAGGGCACCGGTTTGCGCCTCGGCCAGCGGGTGATGCACAAAACCTTTGGCGAGGGCGTGGTCCTCAATGTGGAGGGCAACGGAGCCCAAGCCCGGGTACAGGTCAACTTTGTGGGTCCCGGGTCGAAATGGCTGGTGTTGCAGTATGCCAACCTCGAAGCGCTTTAGAGGCCGTTGCACGCTACACGTTTCACGTTGCACGTGGGCGCCAACTTCCAGGGCGCTGCCATTTCCCGCAGCAGCATCTGCTGGCAATCCCATGGACGCCGCAAGCCATGGGGGCAGCTCGGGAGCTGGGATACCACCCACGTGAAACGTGAAACTCAAAAATTGCTAACAAGATAAGGAGTGTGCAATGACGACAATAAAAACCCTGCCCGGCCTGCTGCTGATGGCGCTGGTTGCCCTGTTGCTGGCTGCCTGCGGTGCCGAGCAATCCGCCGATAGCGGCGCAGCGGCTGAAAAGGGCAAGACCTATAAATGGAAGCTGGTGATGACCTGGCCGAAAAATTATCCCGGCGTGGGGACTGGCCCGGAGGATTTCGCTAAACAGGTCGAGCGCATGAGTGCCGGTCGCCTCAAAATTCATGTCTACGGTGCCGGTGAGCTGGTACCGGCGCTGGAGGTGTTTGACGCCGTGTCCCAGGGCACTGCCGAGATGGGCCATGCCGCTCCCTACTACTGGAAGGGCAAGATCCCCTCCGCGCCGTTCTTCTCCAGCGTGCCGTTCGGTATGAACGCCACCGAGATGAACGCCTGGCTTCATAACGGCGGCGGCATGGAGATGTGGCGCGAGGCCTACGAACCTTTCAACCTCATTCCCTTTGCGGCGGGCAACACCGGGGTGCAGATGGCGGGCTGGTTCAATCGCGAGATCAACAGCGTGGATGACTTCAAGGGCCTGAAAATGCGCATCCCGGGCATAGGCGGCGAAGTGATTCACCATATCGGCGGTCAGTCCATCAATATCCCCGGTGGCGAGCTCTACACCTCCATGCAGACCGGTGTGATCGATGCCCTGGAGTGGGTCAGCCCCTACAACGATATCGCCTTCGGTTTCCACCAGGTGGCCAAATATTATTACTACCCTGGCTGGCAGGAGCCAGGCCCGACCCTGGAGCTGATGATCAACAAACAGGCCTACGAGTCGCTGCCGGATGACTTGCAGGCCATTGTCGAGGTGGCGGCGCGCGCCCTCAACCAGTCCATGCTCGATGAATATACTGCGCGCAATGCCAGCTCCCTGCGCGATCTGGTGGAAAAGCACGGTGTAGAGGTCAAGCCCTTGCCGAAGGCGGTGCTGGCTGACCTGAAGAAAATTTCTCACCAGGTGCTGGAAGAGATCGCCGCCAGCGATCCCATGGCGGGCAAGGTCTATGCCTCCCAGAAGGCTTTTATGGCGCAGACCATGAGCTACCAGGCCATCACCGAAGAAGCCTACGCGGAAGCCAGGCGCCCCTGATTACCGGACGTTTGATGACAAGCAAAAGCGGCCCTGCGGGGCCGCTTTTTTATGCTGGAGTCAAAATCTGAGGCTGCTTGCTGCGACATCCGGCAGGGATTCTGTGCGCTCAAGCACCTGGGGATTCAGGGCGTCAGCCAGGGCCAGATAGCGCTGCAGGTTGGTCCTGGCGGCGCTGCTGCCGGGATTGTGGGTAACCGGGTGATCGCTGGCAGCCAGTGTCCGCTCCAGCAGCTCTCCCTCCATGTGTTCGGCCAGCAATTCGTTGTCCTTGATGGCGCTGCGCAGAGTTTCAACGGCACTGTCGGCACTGCCAGCCAGCGACTGCGCTTTTAGCCAGCGCCGGGTTGCCCGCAGGGGTTTGACCACACTGCTGTGCCAGGGGTCAGATGCCGCGCACAATTGCTCGATGGCCTGGGGGGCCAGGGTGCCGTAGCGGTGGCCGCTCCACAGGCAGAAGAGGATAAGCATCACATCCAGTTGGTGTTGATCCTGCAGCCACAGACAGTTGTCAGCCACCCCTGCTTGCTCGTAAAGGTGATGGGCAAAATCAAGGAATTGGCGTTCAACGGCAGGCATGAATAATTCCGGCGGCTCGAAGGTGGCGGGCGCCCAAAGTGGAGCGGCGTAACGCTATGGTGGAATCAACCGTGGTGCAGTGCAAGGGCTGCGCACAGCCACAGGCAAGCTATACTCAATGGCCCCGGCAAATCATTGCCAGCGAGCTACAAGCAGTCAACCACACGCGATCAATTACAAGCAGTCAACCCAGCAGTCAACCAGGAGGTGACTTATGACGCTACGTATCGGCAGCCAGGCCCCGGATTTCAGCGCCGAGACCACTCAGGGCAGTATTGATTTTCACCAGTGGATCGGCGATCAGTGGGCGATCCTGTTTTCCCACCCCAAGGATTTTACCCCGGTGTGCACCACTGAACTTGGCTACATGGCCAGTCTCAAACCGGAGTTCGACAAGCGCAACTGCAAGATTATCGGCCTCAGTATCGATCCGGTGGACAATCATAAGCGCTGGTCCGAGGACATCGAGGCAACCCAGGGCCACGCTCCCAACTACCCGATGATCGGTGATACCGATCTGAATGTGGCCAAACTCTACGACATGTTGCCGGAGGCAGAGCCCGGGACTGCCGAGGGCCGAACGGCGGTCGATAACGCTACGGTGCGTTCGGTGTTTGTGATCGGCCCCGACAAAAAGATCAAGGCCATGCTCACCTATCCCATGAGCACCGGGCGCAATTTTGACGAGGTGCTGCGGATTCTGGATTCCTGCCAGCTCACCGCCAAACACCGGGTGGCGACGCCGGTGAACTGGCGCCAGGGCGAGGATGTGATCATTGTGCCTGCGGTGTCGGACGAGGAGGCAAAAAAGGCATTTCCCGACGGCTGGAAGGCGCCGCGCCCCTACCTGCGCATAGTGCCCCAACCAAAATAGTGCCGCAACCCAAGGGCTAACCTGTCCTGGTGGCGCTGGCTTGCAGGATCAGCGCCGCCAGAACATGGGTGAGAACAGCACCAGCACGGTGAAGATCTCCAGGCGGCCAAGGATCATCGCCACCGACAGCACCCACTTGGCAAAGTTGTTGATGTCACCAAAGTGGGCGGATACGGCGCCCAGGCCGGGACCCATATTGTTGAGGCTGGCTGCTGTGGCAGACCAGGCTGTGACATAGTCAAGCCCTGACGCCATCAGCACCAGCACGATCATGTAGAACACCGCCAGATAGACACCAAAGAACGCCCAGACCGCATCGGTGACGCGGGTGGGCACTGCCCAGTTGCGGATCTTCATGGAGAACACGCCGCTGGGGTGGACCAGGCGGCCAATCTCGCGCATCACCTGCTTGGTCATGATCAGCATTCTGCCCATCTTGACACCGCCAGTGGTCGACCCCACACAGCCGCCAAAAAACGACATCACCAGCAGGAAGAACGGCAAAAAGGTTGGCCAGGCACTGAAGTTATCGGTGGTGAACCCGGTGGAGGTCATGATAGAGACCAGCTGGAAAGTGCCGTGATACAGGCTTTTTTCAGCGGAATACATGCCAGTGAAATAGAGATAGGCGCAGACCACCACCGAGCAGCCCAGCAACGTCAGCAGGAAGGTTTTGGCTTCCGGGTTGCGCCAGTAATGGAACACCGTGCCGCGCACCCAGGCGTAGTAGTGCAGGCCAAAACTCATGGCCGAGACAGTCATGAAAAAGATACCAATCGCAATAATCAGATTGCTGTCGTAATAGCCCAGGCTGGCGTCGTAGTTGGCAAAGCCGCCGGTGGCAATGGTCGAAAAGCTGTGGGTAAGGGCATCGAAAAAAGTCATACCTGCAGCCCAGTACGCCAGGGTACAGACTGCATTGAGAAACACATAGATGATAAACAGCGCCTTGGCCGTCTCGGCAATGCGAGGGGTCATCTTGGTTTCCTTGGATGGCCCCACGTTCTCCGCCTTGTAGAGCTGCATGCCGCCAATGCCCAGCATCGGCATGATGGCAACGGCGATCACGACAATACCGATCCCGCCCAGAAAGTGCAGCTGCTGGCGGTAATAGAGAATGGATTTGGGCAGGAAATCCAGCCCGGTGATGACCGTGCCGCCGGAGGTGGTGATGGCCGAGACGGACTCAAAAATGGCGTCTGAAAAGGACAGGTGGACCTCATCCACCAGCATCAGCGGCAGGGTGCCGGTGAGGCCCAGCACCACCCAGAACAATACCGTGATGATAAAGCCGTCGCGGGTACGCAGCTCAACGGTGGCGCGGCTGAACGGCAGCCACATCACCAGGCCCAGGGAAAAGGTGATGGCAAAGGCGAGGAAAAATGCCTGCGAGGTGTGTTCCTGATAAATCACCGCCACCACAATGGGGATCAGCAGGGTAACGCTGAACACCATCAGGAACAGGCCGAGAATTCGTGACACGATGTTCGGATGCATGGCGGGCAATCCCTGGGGGTGAATTAGAAGAACGTGAAGCCGACCTGGAACAGGCGCTCAATATCCTTGACGCGGGTTTTGTCCACCACAAAGACAATCACATGGTCACCGCTTTCAATGATGGTGTTGCGGTGGGCGATGATCACCTCGCCATCGCGCTCCAGCGCCGCGAGAGTCGCCCCCGGTGGCGATTTGATCTGCTCAATGGTGCGCCCCACCACCTTCGAACTTTTGGCATCGCCATGGACAATGATTTCCAGCACCTCGGCGGCACCGCGACGCAGGGAGTGGACGTTCACCGCGCCGCTCTTGCGCACATGGGTCAGCAGCAGACTGGTGGTGGTCTGCTGGGGCGAGATGGCGATATCGATTTCGCCCCCCTGCATCAGGTTGGCGTACACCTGGTTCTGGATCAGGGTCATTACCTTGCGGGCGCCGAGGCGCTTGGCCAGCAGCGAGGCCATGATATTGACCTCGTCATCGTTGGTCAGGGCGAGGAACAAATCAGTTTTGTCGATGCTCTCTTCCAGCAGCAGATCCTGGTCGGTGGCGGAGCCGTTGAGCACCGTGGTGCGCTCCAGGCGTTCGGCGAGGAACTCGCAGCGCGACTTGGAAAATTCGATGATCTTGACGTTGTAGTCTTTCTCCAGGGCCTGGGACAGGCGGTAGCCGATATTGCCGCCGCCGGCAATGATGAGGCGCTTGTAGGGGTTTTCCAGCTGGCGCAGTTCGCCCATCACCTGGCGGATATTCTTTTTGGCGGCGATAAAGAACACTTCGTCGCCAGCCTCAATGACCGTGTCGCCCTCCGGCACGATGGACCTGTCCTTGCGGTAGATGGCCGCCACCCGGCAATCCACATTGGGCATGTGCTCGCGCAACGAGCGCAGCTGATGGCCCACCAGCGGACCGTCGTCATAGGCCCGCACTGCCACCAGCTGCATGACGCCATCGGCAAAATCCAGCACCTGCAGTGAACCGGGCTGGTCCACCAGGCGGTGGATATAGTCGGTGACCACCTGCTCGGGGGTGATCAGCACGTCCACCGGCAGGTGCTCGGGGCTGAACAGCTTGTCACGGTAGCGCGGCATGACATAGCTGCCAGCCCGGACGCGGGCGATCTTGGTGGGAGTCTTGAACAGCGAGTAGGCCACCTGGCAAGCGAGCATGTTGATTTCGTCACTGCTGGTGACAGCGACAATCATATCGGCATCCTCAATACCGGCACGAATCAGCGCGTCCGGATGGGAACCCATGCCCACGACGGTGCGGATATCGAGGCGATCCTGCAGTTCGCCCAGGCGATCGATGTCGATATCCACCACGGTGATATCGTTGGCCTCACTGGCCAGATGCTCCGCCAGTGTGCCGCCTACCTGACCCGCACCAACAATGATGATTTTCATAGCTGACCCTTATCCGCTTGATGTGCCGGTTGTTGCTCAGGTTGAAAGCTGCCGGTTTTTTCCAGCAGAGCAAAGTAAAAACCGTCATTGCCACCCGGCTGCGGCAGGCACTGGCGGCCTGCACTGGTGGCAATTCCCCAGGGTGCGGCAATCAGCACCTGGCGAGCATCGTGTTGCTTGTCGAGGAAAGCCAGCACGACCTGATCGTTTTCTGCGGGCAGCACGGAGCAGGTGGTATACAGCAAACGCCCACCCGGCTTGAGGGTACCCCACAGGGCGTCCAGCAGGCGCAACTGGATGGCGGCAAGTCTGTCAATGTCTTCCGGCTGGCGCAACAGTTTGATGTCCGGGTGGCGGCGGATAACACCGCTGGCGGAACAGGGGGCATCGAGCAGGATGCGGTCAAAAGCAGTGCCGTCCCACCACTTGTCGGTTGCGGCGGCATCGGCGGCAACCAGTGTCGCCTCCAGGCCCAGGCGGGCAAGATTGTCGGCAACCCGCTCCAGCCGCTCGGCATCCACATCCAGCGCCACGAGATCGGCCAGATCGGGCTGGTATTCCAGCAGATGACAGGTCTTGCCGCCGGGCGCGCTACAGGCGTCGAGGACACGCTCGCCCGCCTGGGGGGCCAGCAGTGGCGCGCACAGCTGTGCGGCTTCATCCTGCACACTGGCCCAACCCTCGGCAAAATGCGGCAGACGGTCTATGGTTGTCGCCTCGGCGAGGTAAATGCCATTGTCGGCAAAGGGTGCTGCCTGTGCGTCAATATTTTGCGCTGCCAGCAGTGCCAGATAATCAGCGCGGGTAGTTTTGCCCCTGTTGACCCGCAGGGTGAAGGGCGGTCGGGCGTTGTTGGCAGCAAACAGCTCTTCTACCTGGGCGGGCCAGGCGCTGGCAAGGGCGCTGCGCAGCCAGTCCGGGTGTGCGCTGGTAAAGGCCGGGTTGGCTTGGAGGCTGACTTCAAGGCTGTCGCGCTCGCGCAGGTAGCGGCGCAGGACGCCATTGGCCAGACCCTTGGCCCATGGGCGCTTGAGTGCCTGGCAGGCGGCTACGGTTTCGTTGACGGCGGCGTGGTCGGGGGTGCGCATCTCCCGCAACTGGTAGAGGCCGGCGGCAAGCAGCGCAGTAATTTCGGCATCCTTGGCCTTGAGGGGCTTGGCGAGCAATTCCCCCAGCAGCACATCGAGGGCTGGATACCAGCGCAGTGTGCCGTAGCACAGCTCCTGCAGGAGGCCGCGGTCGGCTGCATCAACCTGGGGCAGGAGGGCGGGCAGCAGGGTGTTGAGGGAAGCTTCGCCGCGCAGTACCGCAGCCAGAACCTTGGCGCAGGCCACCCGCACTTTCATGGGGTATTCCTGACGTTGGCCATGTCGATACTGTTCATGGAATGCTCTGGGTCATGGAATATCCCGGTGATGGCCGTCTGGAAAACAGGTAGGGGTCATAAGCCGCTGGTTTCCAGCTGAGAAAAGCGCTGGCCAACGGTAACAAAATGAGGGTTGCCGCGCAGGATATCTGCCACCGGAAGGCGCTTCTTGCCCGCCAGCTGGGCCTCGGTGATCAGCAGTGTTCCCTCCCCGCAGGCAACGCCGATGCCGCTGGCGTCGACAGAAAGAACGGTCCCCGACGCCGCGACAGCATTGGTCGCACTCAGTACTTCGGTCATCCAGATCCGCAGCGGCTGGTCATCGAGGCTGGTGAAGGCGACCGGAAAGGGATTAAAAGCGCGCACCTTGCGGTCAATGACCACTGCCGCCTGCTGCCAGTCGATGTCGGCTTCCTGCTTGCTGATCTTGCTGGCGTAGGTGGTGTGGCTGTCGTCCTGTTTTTCCGCGCGCAGGGCGTTGGCGCTGATAGCGTCGAGGGTTGCCAGCAGTGCCGGGGGGCCGAGCTGCGCCAGTTTGTCATGCAGGGAGCCGCCCGTTTCATCACTCTCAATGGTGCAGCTCACCCTGGCCAGCATATCGCCGGTATCGAGGCCGATATCCATCTGCATGATGGTGATGCCGGTTTCACGATCTCCCGCTTCGATGGCGCGCTGGATAGGCGCGGCGCCGCGCCAGCGCGGCAGCAGCGAGGCGTGAACATTGATACAGCCGTGGCGGGGAGTGGCCAGCACTGCCTCGGGCACCATCAGGCCATAGGCCACCACCACGAACAGGTCGGGCTGCAAATCGCGAATTTGCTGTTGTGATTCAGGGGGTTTGAGGCTGGCTGGTTGAAACACCGGCAATTGATGGGCGAGGGCCAGTTCCTTGACCGGGCTGGCGGCGAGCTTTTTGCCGCGCCCGGCAGGCCGGTCTGGCTGGGTAAAAACCCCGACTATCTGACAGCCATCGTCAATCAGCGCCTGCAGATGATGGGCGGCAAACTCGGGGGTGCCGCCAAAAATTACCCGTAAACCTGTGCGGGCAGGCGCTGTTGATGGCATTGCTGTTCCTCAGGCCTGCTGGCGCTGCAGTTTTTCGAGTTTCTGGCGGATACGCTGACGCTTGATGGGAGACAGATAGTCGACAAACAGCTTGCCTTCAAGGTGATCAAGCTCGTGCTGGATACACACGGCCAGCAAGCCGTCGGGCAGCAGTTCGAAGGGATTGCCATCGCGGTCGAGAGCGCGGACACGGATGCTGGCGGGGCGCGAGACGCTTTCGTAAAAGCCCGGTACGGAAAGGCAGCCCTCCTGATAATCCTGTGCGTCGTCGCCAATCACCTCGACTTCCGGGTTGATAAAGACCATGGGCTGGTTGCGCTCGTCGGAAATATCCATCACCACCACCCGTTCGTGGACGTTTACCTGGGTGGCGGCCAGGCCGATACCGGGGGCGTCGTACATGGTTTCGAACATGTCATCGACCAGCTGGCGGATGCGCTCGTCCACGGCGGAGACGGGCTTTGCCCTGGTGCGCAGTCGGGGGTCGGGGAATTCGAGGATTGTGAGAATGGCCATAGTCTTTGCAACAGATTTCTAGCAAAATGGCATGAACCACTGCTAACATTGGATTTCAAAAGGATTTGCTCTGGCCACCGGAGCCGGAGCGTGGATATAAAAACACAGCTTCACGTGGCTGAAAGTATACATCATTGGGGAAAAGCAGACAGGACGAGTCACCATGAAAAAAATCCTACTTACTCTCATGGCCGCATGGCTCAGTGTGGCGGTGGCATTCGCCGCCGAACCGTCCTTCAGGGATGACGTGCCGGAACGCTACACCGTCAAGGAAGGAGACACCCTGTGGGACATCTCCGCCATGTTTTTGCAGGATCCCTGGTTGTGGCCCGAGATCTGGGAGGCCAATCCCCAGATCCCCAATCCCCACCTGATCTACCCCGGCGATGTTATCGCCATGGTCTATGTCGATGGCAAGCCGCGCCTCACCATTGAGCGCAATGGCGTTTCATCAGGTTCCGCCGCTGCAAACCGGGCAGCACCTGCGCGCAGTGCCGATGGGCGTACCGTTGTGCTGACGCCGAGCATCAAGAAAGTGCCCAATGACCGGGCGATCCCCGCCCTGCCACTCGATGCCATCAACAATTTCCTGACCCGCATTCGCCTTGTGGCGGAAGGTGAGCTCGAATCCGCACCCTATGTAGTGGCCGGTCATGAGAAAAAACTGATTGGCGGTGAAGGCGATGATTTCTATGTGCGCGGGGCGCTGCAACCCGGTGTCGATTTTTATGGCATCTATCGCAAGGGTGACCCCTATATCGACAAGGAGACCAAGGAGTTGCTTGGCCTTAAGGCCGAGGACATCGGCTCCGGCCAGGTTAAGAAGGTTGATGGCGAAGTGGCTACCATTGCCGCCACCCGCAGCGTTCGTGAGATTCGCATCGGCGATCGGCTGTTGCCCCACGAGGAGCGTCGTCTGGATTCGGCCTTCTTCCCGGTTGCTCCCGATGCGGATGTAAAGGGCAAGATCATTTCCGTTGAAGGCGGTGTTACCCAGGTGGGTTACCTCGATGTGGTCGCCATCAATCGCGGTGAACGCGACGGGCTCGAAGTGGGCAATTTGCTGGGTATTTTCAAGGCGGGTGAACAGGTCCAGGACCGGGTGGCGGGCGATCTGATCACCTTGCCCTCCGAGCGCGCCGGAATGCTGATGGTGTTCCGCGCCTACGAAAAAATGAGTTTTGGTCTGGTGCTTCACGCCGACCGCCCGCTGGCGGTTGATGACGAGGTGGCCAACCCTTGAGGCTGCGCGACTAAACAGTTGAAATAACATAACCCCGGCCTGTGCCGGGGTTCGTTTTCCAGGGAGGGAAAATGGTGTCAGAGCGGCAGTGTGCGTTACAGATTTTGTGTCTGCCTGGAATCACCCCGGCGCTGATGGGCGCCATTTACCAGCGGTTTGGCAGCTTTGCCGCATTTCTCTCTGCACAGCGGGGAAACGCACCTGCTGCCCTTGACTCACTCCTGCGTTGCTACGACAAAAATCCCGCTCTCTACCAGCAGCAGGCAGATGCGCTTGCCGATCAGCTGGAGCAGCAGGGCATTATTCCTCTGGCGATCAGCGAGGACGATTACCCCGCACTGCTGCGGGAAATCAATCGGCCGCCACCACTCCTCTATGTGACAGGCTCGCTGCCCCAACTCAGCCTGCCCCAGATTGCCATTGTCGGCAGCCGTCGCGCCAGTCGCGGCGCCCTGGAGGATGCCAGGGCATTTGCCGCCGATCTGGCGGCATCAGGCTTCGCGGTCACCAGCGGCCTGGCGCTGGGTATTGACGGTGCCGCCCACCGCGGCGCACTGGCTACGGGCACAACCATTGCGGTGGTGGGCACCGGTCTCGATGTGATGTATCCGCGCCAGCACGCCGCGTTGCGGGATGAGATCCTCGCCACGGGCGGCGCCATTGTCAGCGAGTTTCCCCTCGGCTTTGGGGTGCGGGCGGAAAACTTCCCCCAGCGCAACCGCATCATCAGCGGCTTAAGCCTGGGCGTACTGGTGGTGGAAGCGGCCCTGCGCAGTGGCTCGCTGATTACCGCGCGGCTCGCCATGGAGCAGGGGCGGGAAGTGTTTGCCGTGCCAGGGTCGATCCATAACCCCCAGGTCAAGGGCTGCCACCAGCTGATCCGGGAGGGCGCGATGCTGGTGGAAACCTCCCTGGATATCGTCAGCCAGCTCGGTGGTATGCTGGCCTACAAGGTTGAAGAAGCCGCTGTTGGCAGGAGTGAATTGCCAGCCGGGGAAGCGGCAGTGCTCGCCGCCATGGGCTTTGATCCGGTGGATATGGACACCCTGCTGGCAAGGGTGGGTATGGAGGTGCCACAGCTTGCGGCTTTACTGCTGAATCTGGAACTGCTCGGGCGGGTGGAAAACCGGGGTGGCAGTTATCTGCGGATTCGCTGATTGGCTGTTCCGCCTTCCATCGCCCCACTGATTGCGGTAGCCTCTGCGCCGTTTTCCACCCACGGATTATCCTTCGACGGCTTTGGGTCAGACTCCCGGGCTGGATTGAGTAGCAGAGAGTAAAATCAGATGACCCTGAACTGGGCCCGCCATCCCCGCATCCAGCGCGCCGCCGCGGTCATCCGCAGCGGCGGAGTGGTGGCCTATCCAACCGAAGCAGTCTGGGGCCTGGGTTGTGACCCGCTCAATCGTGGGGCTATGGACGAGATTTTGCGCCTCAAGGGTCGCGCCGAACGCAAGGGCGTAATCCTGATTGCCAGCAGTGCAGATCAGGCGCGACCCTTTGTGGGCGATTTGACCGATACTGAGTGGGACCGGCTCGTGCAACCAATGCCATCCCCGGTGACCTGGGTAGTGCCAGCCAGTGATTACGCGCCTGTCTGGATCACCGGTGGTCGCGCCACCCTGGCGCTGCGGATTACTCGCCACCCGGTGGCAGCTGCCCTGTGCCGGGCCTTTGGCGCACCGCTGGTGTCCACCTCGGCCAACCCGCAGGGCTTGCCACCGGCCCGCAACGCCCTCAAAGTGCGCTGTTATTTTGCCGAACAACTGGCGGATATCACTCCGGGTGCCGTGGGTGCGGCCACCAGGCCGAGCCAGATTCGCGATATCCGCAGTGGTCAAATCCTGCGCCCAGGAGACTGAACAAGCATGAACAAACACGACGTCAAAGCCTACCTGCTCAAGCTACAGGATCAGATTTGCACTGACCTGGCTGCAGAGGATGGCGGCGCTGAATTCCGTGAAGACAACTGGGACCGCGCTGGCGGAGGGGGAGGCCGAACCCGGGTGATGGCCAACGGTGCTGTGATTGAAAAGGGCGGGGTAAACTTTTCCCATGTGTATGGCACCCGGCTGCCACCCTCCGCTACCGCCGCCCGCCCGGAGCTGGCGGGGCGCTCCTTCGAGGCGATGGGAGTCTCCCTGGTGATTCACCCGCACAACCCCTATGTGCCCACCTCCCACGCCAATGTGCGGTTTTTTATTGCCGAGCAGGAAGGCCAGGAGCCGGTGTGGTGGTTTGGCGGCGGTTATGACCTGACCCCCTATTACCCCTTTGAAGAGGACTGCCGCCACTGGCACCAGACTGCCAAGGCAGCCTGTGATCCGTACGGAGAGACTGTTTATCCGCGCTTTAAAAAATGGTGCGACGACTACTTTTACCTCAAGCACCGCAATGAAACCCGCGGTGTGGGCGGGCTGTTTTTTGACGACTTCAGCGACCTGGGTTTTGACGACAGTTTTGCCTTTATGCGCGCCGTGGGCGATAGCTACACCCAAGCTTACCGGCCTATCATAGCGCGCCGCAAGACTATGGTCTGGGGTGAACGGGAGCGGGATTTCCAGCTCTACCGCCGCGGTCGCTATGTGGAATTTAACCTGGTCTACGACCGCGGCACCCTGTTCGGATTGCAAACTGGCGGGCGCACCGAGTCCATCCTGATGTCGCTGCCGCCCCTGGCGCGCTGGGATTACGACTGGAATCCCGAGCCGGGCTCTGCCGAGGCGGAACTCTACGAGCGTTACCTGTCGCCCCGCGACTGGGTATGAGGCAGGACTCGAATATGACTGACCGCTATGCCGTGTTTGGCAACCCCATCGCCCACTCGAAGTCACCGCAAATCCACAGCCTGTTTGCCGCGCAAACCGGGCAGGATCTGGTGTACGAGCGCCAGCTGGTGGAAGCGGGCGGTTTTGCTGGCGCGGCAGATACTTTTTTCAGTGCAGGTGGCAAGGGTCTGAATATCACCGTGCCTTTCAAACTCGATGCCTTTGCCTATGCCCGTCAGCTCACACCCCGCGCGCGCAGCGCCGCTGCGGTGAATACCCTGGCATTACAGGCGGATGGGTTGGTGCTCGGTGACAACACCGATGGCGCAGGGCTGGTGGGGGATATGCGTCACAATCTGCACTGGTCCTTGCAGGGCAAGCGGATTCTGGTGCTGGGGGCCGGCGGGGCGGTGCGCGGGGTGTTGGCGCCCTTGCTGACAGAGCTTCCGTCCACCATCACCATTGCCAACCGCACGGTGGAGAAAGCCGCAGAGCTGGCCACAGCATTTGGCGATCTCGGGTCAGTGGATGGCTGCGGCTTTGCGGAGCTGGATGGTCGAATCTTTGACCTGGTGATCAATGGCACCAGCGCCAGTCTGGCTGGCGATCTGCCTCCTCTGCCGCAGGACATACTCGCGCCCGGTTGCTGCTGTTACGACATGATGTATGGCAGCAAGCCGACAGTGTTTATGGCCTGGGCCAGCAATCAGGGTGCCGCCCATGTGGCGGATGGTCTGGGGATGCTGGTGGAGCAGGCCGCCGAGGCGTTTTACCTGTGGCGGGGAGTGCGGCCGGAGACTGCGCCGGTTATTGCAGAGTTGCGCGGAGCAGGGACGTCTGAAGTCTGAAGTCGGACGCAAAAACTTAACAGCCAAACCGCTTTGTGGCGGATGGTTGGCGATTGCGGAACTTCGAACAGCCCGTCAGTCTCCAGCTTCAGACTTCAGACCTGCACTCGCCTCCGCCAAATACTGATCCTTCAATTTCACATAATTGGCTGGTGAATAGGTAAAGAAGCGGCGTTCGGAATCCTTCAGTGGACGGGCCTGCTTACAGGGATTGCCCACATAGACATGGCCACTTTCCAGCGTCTTGCCCGGTGGCACTACGCAGCCCGCACCGATAATCACTTCATCCTCGATAATGGCGCCGTCGTTGATGATAGCGCCGTTGCCGACCAGTATGCGGTTGCCCAGGGTGCAGCCGTGCAGCAGGGCGCGGTGGCCGATTACCACATCGTCGCCGATGGTCAGCGGGTAGCCGCCGGGATTGAAGTCGCTGGCGTGGGTGATGTGCAGCACGGCGTTGTCCTGCACATTGGAGCGATTGCCGATGCGGATGCGGTGCATATCGCCGCGAATCACCGCGCCGGGCCACACGGACACATCATCCCCCAGCACCACATCGCCAATCACAGTGGCGGCGGGGTCGACATAGACTCTGTTGCCCAGCGTTGGGCTGATGCCTTTGAAAGAGCGGATGGAATGCTGGGCCATGGCTGGGTACCTGTGTTGAAAAGTCGAGAGGCCTTAATAAGGACGGCTATAATAGCCCTCCGCAGTGTTGAATCAAGAGTGAATGCCGTGACAGTGATCAAACGTTTTGTCGCCGGGGCCGTGTGCCCGAAGTGCGCGGCCATGGACCGTATCGTCATGTACAGTGATGACGAGAAGCAATACCGGGAGTGTGTCAGTTGTGGTTACAAGGATGAAATGCGTTTTGTGACGCCGCCGCGCGAACTGGAAACCCGGGTCAATACCACGGCGGAGCAGCGCCAGCAGGAAGTGCGGCCTGTGCGCCTGATGGACCCATTGAAGGACAGCAAGCACTAACAGCCGCGGACAGAGAGAGCGTCAAGCAGTCAGTGTCAGTGAACGGAAGGCGTGGCAAAAACCCCAAGCCGCAACATATCGCCCCCCAGGCAGTCTCGCAGGCAGGGCCAGCGCTGGAGTATTTCGGAAAGATGGGGAATGCTGGTCTCGCGAGTGCTGCCAGACTGTGGACTGCCCCACTGGGCGATCAGCTCGGCGGCAATCAGGCGCACGGCCTCGTCCAGCTGGTTGGCGAAGCTCTCGCCGATCAGCTGGTGAACAACAAGGTTTGAGCCAGTGGTATCCAGTGGCAGTAATGCCCGGCCCCTGGAGAGCAGATGGTAATCGTTGATCTCTTCTACCAGTCGCAGCGCCATATAAGCGGTGTTCATGGCGCCGTTGAGGCCGTTGTGTCCCAGCAGCAGTTGCGGCGGGCTGACGAAAAACTCCACGCAGCGGTCGATAACGGTTTCAGCCACATCATCTGTACTTTGCTGGCGCGAAATGTCCCACATCGCGTCGAGGACATCGGGTAACCGCCCCACGTAGCGCTCGACAAAATCCAGCAGGTAAATGGCCGGGTTGGGTGCATTGACACGGATAGTGCTGTGTAGACTCTGCAGGCGGCTACGCAGCAGCCAAGCGAGTTCGCTGGTGCGATGCTCGTGGTCGATGCATTGGTCGATGATGGTGCGCATGTAGACGGTATCCATGGTTGAAAGCTAGACGCTGGCTGCAAAATTGCAAAGAACCAAACTGCATAAGCCGCCAGGGTTTCGGAGCCGGCCTTCAGTCGCCACCACTTTTCAACCTTCGGGTCAAGCAGCAAAGGCCTTGTTTTATGGCACTTAACCGACGATGTTGGCGTGACGCCTCAGGTTTCCTTCTGCTATACTCGCCGCCCTGCCCGGGGAGGCAGCGCCAGTGCGCGCCGAATTTTTCTCCGGGCTGAATAATTTCCAGAACTCAACACGGAGAAACCGGGCGATGCGACCAAACGTCAAGCAGCTTTTTCTGCGCGCGCTTGCTCTTTTTATGCTGTCTCCCCTCGCCTTCGCCGCCCAGGCTGAAGCTGAAGGTAGTTCATGGCTGAAAGGGCTGAACATGACGCAGGGCGTCACGGAAGTGAGCCGACAAATCTATGATCTGCACATGCTGATTTTCTGGGTGTGCGTGGTCATCGGTGTGATCGTATTCGCTGTCATGTTTTACAGCATGATCGTGCACCGCAAATCGAAGGGCTATAAAGCTGCCAATTTCCATGAGAGCACCTCGGTGGAGATCGCCTGGACCGTGGTCCCGGCCCTGATCCTCATTGTGATGGCCATTCCAGCCACCAGTGCCCTCATCAACCTCTACGACACCTCCGAAGCAGAGCTGGATATCAAGGTTACCGGCTATCAGTGGAAGTGGCAGTACGAGTATCTCGGTGAAGATGTTCAGTTCATGAGCGAAATCGCCACCCCTGAGGCGGAAATTTACAATCAGGAAGACAAGGGCGAGTTCTATCTGGCCCAGGTGAACAATCCCCTGGTGATTCCCGTCGACACCAAGGTGCGCTTTTTGATCACCGCCAAGGATGTGATCCACTCCTGGTGGATGACCGATTTCGGCGTCAAAAAAGATGCGATTCCCGGTTTTATCAATGAAACCTGGGCCAAGGTTGAAAAAACGGGTGTCTACCGCGGCTACTGCACCGAGTTGTGCGGCCAGGGTCACGCCTTTATGCCGATCGTGGTGAACGTCGTCGAGAAGGACGAATACGCCCAGTGGATTGCCGACAAGAAGCAAGCGGCTGCTGCCATGCGTGAGCTGGCCTCCAAGGAGTTCACCATGGATGAACTGATGGAGCGCGGTGAGGCAGTCTACAACCAGTCCTGCGCTTCCTGCCACCAGGCCAACGGTGAGGGGATTCCCGGTGTATTCCCGGCCATGAAAGGCGGTGCCATCACCACCGGCCCGGTCGAGGGCCACCTGGATATCGTGGTCAATGGCAAGGGCGGCACAGCCATGCAGGCCTTCGGTGCACAGCTCTCCGAGGTTGATCTCGCCGCTGTGATCACTTACGAGCGCAACGCCTGGGGCAACAATCTTGGCGACGTGGTGCAACCCGTCGACGTTCTTACATTCAAGCAAGGCCAATAAGGGAGGTTTACGTCATGGCACATGGTCCCTCTAAAGGTATTGGCCGCTGGCTCTTTACCACAAACCACAAAGACATCGGCACGATGTATCTGTGGTTCAGTTTTGCAATGTTTCTGCTCGGTGGCTTCTTTGCGATGGTGATCCGCGCCGAGCTGTTCCAGCCCGGCATGCAGATTATCCGCCCTGAGTTCTTCAACCAGATGACCACCATGCACGGTCTGGTGATGGTGTTCGGTGCCATTATGCCGGCCTTTGTGGGGCTGGCTAACTGGATGATTCCCCTGCAGATTGGCGCCCCGGATATGGCGCTGCCGCGGATGAACAACCTGAGCTTCTGGATTCTGCCTTTTGCCTTTGCGATCCTCGCTTCGACCCTGTTTATGGAAGGTGGTGCGCCCAACTTCGGCTGGACGTTCTATGCCCCGCTCTCCACGACCTATGCACCGCCGTCGGTCAACTACTTTATCTTCGGCGTGCATATCATGGGTGCGTCCTCGATCATGGGTTCCATCAATATCGTTGCCACGGTGCTCAATATGCGCGCACCTGGCATGACACTGATGAAAATGCCCCTCTTCGTGTGGACCTGGCTGATCACTGCATTCCTGCTGATTGCGGTCATGCCGGTACTGGCGGGTGCGGTCACCATGATGCTGATGGATATCAACTTCGGTACCAGCTTCTTTGACGCCGCTGGTGGCGGTGACCCGGTTCTGTTCCAGCACGTGTTCTGGTTCTTCGGTCACCCCGAGGTGTATATCATCATCCTGCCAGCCTTCGGTGTGATCTCCGCGATCATCCCCACCTTCAGCCGCAAGCCGCTGTTTGGCTATTCATCCATGGTGTATGCAACCGCAGCGATCGCGTTCCTGTCATTCATCGTCTGGGCGCACCACATGTTCACCGTGGGGATGCCGCTTACCGGCGAGCTGTACTTTATGTACGCCACCATGCTGATTGCGGTACCGACTGGCGTAAAAGTGTTCAACTGGATCAGCACCATGTTCCAGGGCGCGATGACCTTTGAAACACCGATGCTGTTCTCGATCGCGTTCGTGATCCTGTTTACCATCGGTGGTTTCACCGGTCTGATGCTGTCCATTGCGCCGTCCGATATCCAGTACCACGACACCTACTTTGTGGTGGCTCACTTCCACTACGTGATGGTGGCCGGTGCGGTGTTCTCCGGTACGGCGGCGGTGTACTACTGGCTGCCCAAGTGGTGCGGCAAGATGTACAACGAAACCATGGGCAAGCTGCAGTTCTGGATTGCCTTTATCGCCTTCAACATCACCTTCTTCCCGCAGCACTTCCTGGGTCTGGCCGGCATGCCCCGTCGCTATGCTGACTACTCCCTGCAGTTTGCTGACTGGAACATGGTGTCGAGCATCGGCGCCTTTGTTTACGGTGCTGCGCAGTTGCTGTTCCTCTACAATGTGATTCACACCATTGTGGCCGGCAAGCCGGTGAGCGAGCCGAAAACCTGGGAAGGTGCAGAAGGCCTGGAGTGGACAGTGGCAACACCCGCTCCTTACCACACGTTCTCAACGCCGCCTGAAGTCAAGTAAGAGGTTTGGAGGGATAACCGACATGACGATGAGCTCGATTCGCAAAACCTATATCAAATCTATAGGCGGTGCTATCGTCATGTTTGCTTTCGCCATCTTTGTCATGCCGCCACTGTATGACCTGTTCTGCGAAGTAACAGGCATCGGCGGCAAGACCAGTGGCCGCTATGAGGCAGACATTGCCGGGGTGGATGAGAGCAGAACCGTGCGAGTGCAGTTCGTCGCCACCAACAATGCCGAGATGGACTGGGATTTCAAGCCAACGGTTTTTGAAGTCAAGGTGCATCCCGGTCAGCCCACGCCAGTGACGTTTTATGCCAAAAACACCACTGACAGGGATATGGTGGCCCAGGCGATTCCGAACGTGGTACCCAACAATGCGGCACAGTACTTTCACAAAACCGAGTGTTTCTGCTTTAACCAGCAGCCATTGACGGCAGGTGAAGAGGCGGAGTTGCCGCTGGTGTTTATTGTCGACAAGGATTTACCCCGTACCGTTAACACCATTACCTTGTCCTACACTCTGTTTGATGTGACAGATCGCTTCGCCGGTAAAGTGGTACAACTGAACTGAAAGAACCTCGCTGATTAAGCTGCACCCAACGTTAATAGAACTGAACCAATAGAAGTAGCGCGCCCCCGGGCGTCAATGCGGAGAATCACAATGGCAACTGATAGCAATTATTATGTTCCCGAGCAGAGCAAGCTGCCGATCATCATGGCGGCGGGCCTGGGTTTGGTGGCGGTGGGCGCTGCGTCCTGGGTCGGGGGTGGTTCTGCGATGATGTTCCTGGCCGGTTCCCTGGTGCTCGGCCTCACCTTCTATTCGTGGTTCAGCACAGTCATTCGTGAAAATATGGCTGGCATGAACAGTGAGCAGCTGAAGCGTTCCTATGTGTGGGGCATCAGCTGGTTCATTTTTTCCGAGGTGATGTTCTTCGCCGCCTTTTTTGGCGCCCTGTTTTACGTCAGGATGCTGGCGGTGCCCTGGCTGGGCAGCGAGCTTGAGTCGGACCTGCTGTGGAATGGTTTTGAAGCCGCCTGGCCGCTGATGACCACGCCGGATATGGCTGTTGCCGGTGACGCCGCCAAATTCAAAGGCCCAGAAGCTCTTGTGGACCCCTGGCACCTGCCCCTCTACAACACTATTATCCTGTTGACTTCCAGCATCACGGTCCACTTTGCCCATACGGCCCTCAAAAAAGACAACCGCAAAGGCTTCAACACCTGGCTGGCAATCACCGTTGCACTGGGCGTGCTGTTTTTGTTCTTCCAGGTGGAAGAATATATTGAGGCCTACCAGGAGCTCGGCCTGACTCTTGAGTCCGGGATCTACGGTACGACCTTCTTCCTGCTCACCGGTTTCCACGGCGCCCACGTAACCCTCGGCACCTTTATGCTGTTTATCCAGTTGCTGCGGGGCTTGAAAGGGCACTTTACTCACGACGACGCCTTCGGTTTCGAAGCCTCCTCCTGGTACTGGCACTTTGTTGACGTGGTATGGGTCGGTCTGTTTATCTTTGTTTACGTTCTGGGTTCCTGATCCCGGCTCGCGAACTTGGCAAAAGGGACAGCAAAAAAATGGCCAGGAAGGTTCCTGGCCATTTTGTTATTCAGGGTTTGCCCGAGCGGGTCTGGTGACAGCTGCTTGGCTCACTCATCGCCACTACTGATTGGCGCTACCTGTTCGGGGTGGAGTTGACGGTCCCAGGGAGCGGTGCTGCGGAGCTTGCCACTGGCAAACCCGTAGACGATGGTAGCCACCAGCAGTGATGCCAGGGTCACCCTGACACCCAGGGCATAGAGTGTCCTGCGCCGGGAGTTCCCCACATCCTTCATGAGAAAATACAGGCCGCTACTCAGGCTCGCCAGTACGGCCAAAAACAGTATGACAATGATGAACTTCAGCAACATGGGTTATCTGTCTCGCGTCAAAAGGGTGATTTAATCACAGATGGATGACGCAACGAAGCAATCAGGCAAAGTCGCCTTTCACTGGCAGCCCAATGGCAGGATCCTGCTGTTTGTGGTGATTTTCCTGCCCCTGACCATCTTCCTGGGATTCTGGCAGCTGGGTCGCGCCGATGAAAAACAGGCGCTGTTGGAGGAATCCACCCTGCGCCAGCAGTCCGCGCCCGTAGCGTTGGAGACAGTTGATCTCGCCGCCGCTAACCAGTATCGCCCGGTTGTCGCTGTTGGCCGCTTCGACAATGACCACTCTGTCCTGCTCGACAACCGCGTGCGTCGCGGTCAGGCGGGTTATGAAGTCATCACCCCTTTCCAGCTGAGCCCATCAGGTGCCTGGGTGATGGTCAATCGCGGCTGGATTGAAGCCAATGCCAGCCGCAACAAGCTGCCGGACATTGACGTTGTTGATGGCTTGATTACCCTCAATGGCTACCTGTACTCCTCCCCCGGCAAGCCCTTTACCCTGGGTGAGGAACAGTGGCGCAGCAGCTGGCCGCAGGTTCTGCAAAATCTCGATATGCCCCTGCTGGGGGAAAAGCTGGGTATTGCCGTTGCACCTGTCAGTTTGCGCTTGCAGGAGAACTCCCCCGCTGCCTACGAGGTCGGCTGGGAGGTGGTCAATGTGCAACCGCAAAAGCATGTGGGCTATGCGGTGCAATGGTTTGCCATGGCAGTTGCGCTGGCCATTCTTGCCCTTTTCGCCAATTCCAACTTGAGTGCGCTGATGGCGCGCCGCAGGAGATAAAACCGGATGAGTAACGCTCAGAATCCCTCACGCTTTACGGCGCCACTGCAGGTGGTGTTGATGCTGGTCATCGTCATTGCCACCATTGTTGCCGGTTTTGTGATGATGCCGTCGAACAAGGAAGAGGAGGCATCGCTGCTGGGCAGGCTCGGTACCACCAATCACGGCACGCTGCTGATCCCGGTCAGGGATATAGCCCAGCTTCAGCTGCTGGATGAGTCAGGCAACCCCTGGCGCTGGGATGAGCACAAGGCAAAGTGGCGCATGCTGATTCCCTCCGGCAGTCGCTGCGAGCAGGAGTGCCAGGAGCTGCTCTACGTGACCCGCCAGACGCACCTGCTGCTGGGCAAAAACACCGGGCGCTTCGAGCGCATCTATCTGAATCTTGATGCCACGATTGATCCGCAAACCAGCGAGTATTTCGAAAAGGAACAGCCTTACCTGAAAATCCTCAACACGGATAGCGCAGGGTTTGGCCGCTGGCTGGCCGACAGCAATCTGTCCTGGCAAGAGGGTACAATGGTGGCCGTGCTGGTGGATCCGGCCGGGCAAGCCATGATGTTCTATACGCCGGGCCAGCCGGGCACCCATTTACTCGAAGACCTCAGTCACCTGCTCAGATATTCCGCCGATTGATATATCCATTTAACCTCCTTCAGGATCACTGACAGGATTAGGGAGATCATTAACATGGCCTTGTTCAATAGACCATCCCTGCGCAAGCCCGGGTTTAACCTGACCCTGATTGCGTTCTGTTTCGCCATGATTGTGGTGGTGCTGGGCGCTTTCACGCGCCTCTCGGACGCCGGTCTCGGCTGCCCCGACTGGCCCGGTTGCTATGGCCATCTGCTGTGGCCGATTCAGGAACACAATGTGGCCAGGGCCAACGAAGCCTGGCCCGACATGCCGGTGGATCACGCCAAAACCTGGCCGGAGATGGTGCACCGCTATTTTGCCGGCATCCTCGGGGTGCTGATCGTGCTGCTGGCCGCCAAGGCCTGGAAGATGCGCGAAGAGCCCACCTACCCCTTCCGCCTGCCGATATTCCTGTTGTTTCTGGTGGTGTGGCAGGCGCTGTTTGGCATGTGGACCGTCACCCTCAAATTGTGGCCGCAGATTGTTACCCTGCACCTGCTGGGGGGTATGAGCATCCTGTCGTTGCTGTGGCTATTGCTGTTGCGGCTCGATAACCAGAGCTGGCAGCTGCCCACAACGCTCTACGAAAAAACCCGGCGGCTGCGGCCCTGGGTGCTGCTCGGCATCGCCATCGTGGTGTGCCAGATCATGCTGGGCGGCTGGACCAGCTCCAACTATGCCGCCTATGCCTGTCACGATTTCCCCACCTGCCACGGTGAGTGGTGGCCAGCCATGGATGTCGCCCGCGGTTTTGATATTTTCCAGACCATCGGCCCCAACTACCTGGGTGGCCAGCTGGAAAGTGACGCCCGGGTGGCGATCCACTTCAGCCACCGCCTTGGCGCCATCGTAGTGGCAGTGTATCTGCTGGCCCTGAGCTTGCGACTCTACAGCCTGGGGCACCGGGGGTTAAAAACCATGGCGTCAGTGGTGCTGGCTGCCCTGGTGCTGCAGATCGGGCTGGGTATCAGCAATGTGCTGCTGCAGATCCCCCTGTCTGTCGCTGTACTCCACAACGCCGGTGGCGGCCTGCTGCTGCTGACCCTGATCACCCTCGCCTGTCGATTGTGGATGGCGCAGGGGGAGGAAAATCCACAGTGACCGATATAGCGCAAAGCCACAAAGCCACCTGGCGGGATTATCTCGAACTCACCAAGCCCAACGTAGTGGCGCTGATGATTCTCACCGCCCTGATCGGTATGTTCCTGGCCGTGCCGGGCATGGTGCCCCTCGATGTGCTGGTGTGGGGCAATCTGGGTATCGCATTGTGTGCGGGGTCCGCCGCCACGGTGAATCATCTGGTCGATCGCAAGGTGGACACCAAGATGGCGCGCACCTTTAACCGCCCGGTCGCCACCGGGCGTGTCGAGCCGGGCAGTGCGGTGATTTTTGCCACCGTATTGGGTGTGGCGGGGATGGCGATACTGGTGCTGTTTATCAATGTGCTGACGGCGGTGCTCACCCTCGCCTCCCTGGTCGGTTACGCGGTGATTTATACCCTCTTCCTCAAGCGCGCCACCCCCCAGAATATCGTGATTGGCGGCCTCGCTGGTGCTGCGCCACCCCTGCTGGGCTGGACTGCGGTGACCGGCGAGATTCACGGCTATGCCCTGCTGCTGGTGCTGATTATCTTCGCCTGGACGCCGCCCCACTTCTGGGCACTGGCGGTGCATCGCAAGGATGAATACGCCAAGGCCGAGGTGCCCATGCTGCCGGTGACCCACGGCGATCGCTACACCCGCCTGCACATCCTGCTGTATACCATCATCATGATCGTGGTCACCGTGCTGCCCTTTGTGACCGGCATGAGCGGCTGGCTCTACCTGCTCGGCGCACTGGTGCTGGGTGCGGGCTTCCTGTACTGGGCCATCGTAATGATGATCGGCAAGAATCCCGATGCCGGCATGGAAACCTTCAAGTACTCCATCGTCTACCTGATGCTGCTGTTTATCGTGATGCTGCTGGATCACTATCTGGTGACGGTGCCTTCATTTCTGAGATTGGTATAGTCATGACACCGAAAAGAAAGATCTGGATTACCGTTGCCGTTTGCGTGGCCTTCAGCCTGCTGATGCTGGTGGGGTTGATGAACAAGTTGTCAGCACCACGCATGCTGACCAGTTATGAGATGCGTGAATACGGCGCGATGCTGCTGGAAAAACCGCGGCGCTTCAGTGACTTTCAGCTGGTTACCCACAGCGGTGAGGCGTTTACCAAATCCTCCCTGGAAGGCAAATGGACGCTCATCTTTTTTGGTTTCAGCCACTGCCCGGATATTTGCCCCACCACCCTCGCCACCCTGAATCGCCTGGTCGCTGCCCTCAAGGACGGCGAACAAAAGGATATCCAGGTGGTGATGCTGACAGTGGACCCGGAGCGGGACACGCCGGAAAAGCTCGCCCAGTATGTGCCCTATTTCAATAAGGACTTTATCGGCGTGACCGGTAATCAGTACCAGATCCTCAATGTCGCCACCCAGTTGAGCGTGGTGTACACCAAGGCCCCCCTGAAAGGTGATGACTACACCATGGATCACAGCAGCAACGTAGTGATCATCAACCCGAAAGGGGATTACCACGGCTTTTTCCGCCCGCCCTTTGAAGAAGGCGCCATGCGGGTAGCGTGGCGTTCGATGGCGGCTGACTTTCCGGATTAAGCCTTTTGCTGGCGCGCTCGCCGCGCCAGGGATACCAGGAACAGCAGCCCGGCACTGAGCACAATCGACGGTCCCATCGGGGTGTCCCACCACCAGGATGCGGCAATCCCCAGACACACAGCGATCATCCCTGCCACACTGCCCAGCACCGCCATCTGGGCGGGACTGATGGCAAAGCGCCGCGCCGTGGCGGCCGGGATCACCATCAACGCGGTAATCAGCAATACCCCCACCACCTTCATGGCGATGGCTATGACCAGCGCCAGGGTCAGCATCAGGCAGGTTTTGACCAATCCCACATTGACCCCTTCCACCTGTGCCAGGTCTTCATGCACCGTGATGGACAGCAGTGGCGTCCACAACCAGTAGATCAGTCCCAGCACAAAGCCCGCCACCAGCCAGATAGAGAGGGTTTCCAGCGCAGTGACGGCGAGCAAATCGCCGAACAGCAGGCTCTCCAGATCAACGCGCGCGCCGGGGATCAGATACATGGCGATCAAGCCCAGCGCCAGGGAGCTGTGGGACAGGATGCCCAGCAGTGTATCCGTGGCCAGTGCCTGCTGCCGTTGCAGGGCCAGCAGACCGATGGCCATCAGCAGGCAGATAACAATCACTGCAATGCCGGGTGCGATAGAGAACCACAGGCCCGCCGCCACGCCGAGCAGTGCCGAGTGGGCCAGGGTATCGCCAAAATAGGCCATCCGCCGCCACACCACAAAGGCGCCGAGGGGGCCGCTCACCAGCGCTACGCCGAGGCCAGCCAGCAAAGCCAGCAGCAGAAAATCAGCCATGGTGGTGGTCTCCGCAGTCTTCGACTTCGCCGTGCAGGCTGTGCTGGTGGTCGTGATGATGGGTGTAGAGCGCGGTGCGCACCCCGAACAGCTCCGTGTAGGCAGGGCTGGCGGACACCGCTTCCGGGGTGCCGTGGCAGCAGATATGCTGGTTCAGGCAAATCACCTGGTCGGTGGCGGCCATCACCAGGTGCAGATCGTGGGATACCATCAGTATGCCGCAGCCGCTCTCATTGCGGATCTGGGTGATCAGCTGATAGAGAGCTTCCTGGCCGTTGACGTCAACGCCTTGTACCGGCTCATCGAGCACCAGCAGGTCGGGCTTGCGCAGCAGGGCGCGAGCCAGCAGCACCCGCTGCGTTTCGCCGCCGGATAATCCGCTCACCGGCTGATCGTACAGATGGCTGATGGCTACCCGCTCAAGGGCATCACGGCAGCGCTTGCGGTGGCGGTCGGCAAGGGCCAGAAAGCCGCCCACGGTGAGAGGCAGGGTGGCGTCGATATGGAGTTTTTGCGGCATATAGCCGATGCGCAGCGGGCGGGGAAATGCCACTGTGCCGCTGCTGGCCTTGAGCAGACCGAGAATAATCCGCACCAGTGAGGTCTTGCCTGCGCCATTGGGGCCGATCAGGGTCAGTATCTGGCGCGGGAAGAGCTGAAAGCTCACATGATCGAGAATGGTTTTGCCCGCGATCTGCAGGCAGATGTCGTTGCTGTTCAGCAGGGGTTGCATCAGTGTGGTGTCTCCGGATTACAGGCCAGACACAGCCCCGAGACTTCTACCGTCTGGGACTCCAGCTGAAAACCCGCTTTGTGGGTGGTTTCAGCAATCAGTTGATTCAGGTTGTCGGCGCTGACCTCGGCGGCGCTGCCACACTGGCGACACACCATAAACACATCGCTGTGCTCGCTGCCGGGAAAGGGGCAGCCTATAAAGGCATTGAGTGAGGGAATGCGGTGAATCAGGCGCAGCTCCAGCAGGAATTCAATGGCGCGGTAAACGCTGGGGGGCTGGATTCGCTTGCCGGTCAGGGCCGGGAGTTGTTCGACAATACTGTAGGCTCCGAGCGGCTTGTGGCTTTTCCAGATCAGCAGCAGTACCGTTTCGCGGATAGGTGTGAGCCTGGCGTTGGCGGCAGCGCAGCACTGTCGGGCGCGGTTCAGGGCGGCATCGATACAGCGCTGGTGGTCGTGAACCTGGTAGGCGGAGCGGGCGTTGCTGATCATGACGATTACCGGGTAGGCCTTTAGACTGGTAAAACGATATAATGTACCAACTTTGTCTTCAAGCCAATAAACCTTTGCTGAATTTTTAGCGTGCCGGACTGTATCTGGCCGGAGTTTGTTATCAAATGAAACAACATACCAGTTCAGGGCTGTTTGACCGCCATCTTGTGAGTCGGCTGCTGTGTTGGGTCTGCCTGGGGCTGGTTGCCCTGTGCTGCCAGGGTGTCACGGCTGCTGCGCTGGCAGCATCAGCTTTGCCAGCCAGGCCACTGCTGGTAACCACCATTCGTCCCCTCACCCTGATTGCCCGTCAAGTGGCGGGCGACATGGCAGACATGGAAGAGTTGCTGGCCATCAGTCAGGATCCTCACCATGTATCACTCACTGTGTCCCAGCGCCGCCTGATCGAAGAGGCGGACCTGGTTATCTGGGTCGGGGCGGGGCTTGAAGGCACACTGGCAAAACCCCTGGCCAGCAAGCAGGCGCAAGCGCTGTTGACCTGGTTACCAGCGCAATCGCGATCACAGGCCGGGATTCACAACCATGGTGAAGGGCTGAGCGATCCCCATCCCTGGCTAGACCCGGATGCTGCCCTGGCATTCAGCCGCCAGCTGTCAGCGCGTCTTGCCACTCTTATTCCTGCACAGGCTGCGGCCCTGCAACAGCGCCAGCTCAGGTTTGAAGCCTCTCTTGCTGCACAGGTGAAAAGCCTGGAACAGCGCCTGGCGGCACTGCCGCAGCGGACCTTTATCGCCGAGCACGCCGCCTATGGTCCCTTCGCCGAGCACTTTGGTATCGTCAGTGCTGGCAGCCTGAGCGATGCCTCGGGTGTGGCAAAAGGCGCGCGCAATCTCTGGCAATTGAAAAACCAGGGCGATACAGGCTGTGTGGTGGTCGAGTATTTGCCGGGGTCTAAAATGGCCAGGCAACTGGCGAATGATCTCGGGGTGCCCGTGATTGCCATTGACCCCTTTGGGTTCGCTGTTGATCAGGATGGAGGCTACCCGGCACTGCTGGAGTCGCTAACCCAAGGCTTTGAGCGCTGTCTGGCAAATTAGCAGGGGTTAGAGCAACGCCTGCCAGGTGCCCAGATCCACTGCCGCCGTGAAAAAGCGTTCATTGAGATGTACGCCCACCTGCCAGCTATCCAGATTTCCCAGCCAGACCTGCAGGCCGTAAATTACCCAGCGGCGATAGTGCTCAAAAATCTGCTGTTCATCAGCCACAGCCGTGACTCCACAGGCAAGCAGGCACTCCCTGTAGTGGCGTAGCAGATCGCGTTCCGACTGACGCCGTTCATCAATGGTCAGCATGCTGATCATCAGGTAGGTCAAATCCCGCCAGGGGCGACCTTTGCGCGCCAGTTGCCAGTCGATCCAGATGCGGTGTCCATCCGGTTTGATATAGGCATTGCCGGGATGGCAGTCGCCCAGCAGCAGGCAGTAGGGTGAATCCTGCGCCTGTTCCCAGGCGATAAGCCCATCATAGGCACTCTGCAATCGATCCGGGTTCTCCAGGAAGGTAGCGGGAATCACTTTGCGGTAATTCGGGTTGGCCAGGTTGAGATCGATACAGTACTGCATGATGCGTATCTGGTCGTTGTCGATGGGCGTCTGCATGGACAGGGGCAGCCATGGATGTTGTGTCAGTGCCGGACTGTTCCAGAGTGTGGCGTGCAGCTTGGCGAGATCCTCCAGGGCCTGGACAGTGCCCTCTATGCCGTGGTGATCGGTGGTCTGGCTGAAGCGACCGCCCCGTTGCTCGAGGTCTTCAAAAATGATCAGTCCCTGGCCGTCGTTGTCCCAGTCAGCGTAGTAGCAGGTGGCCACCTGATCGCCCAGTGACGGGCTCAGGTAGTGGTAAAAACGCGCCTCCAGTTCACAGATGTCGACATTGAGATGTTCGCCGGTGAAATTGGCCTTGACGCACACATGGGCGGGAATGCCGGCATCGCGCCCCACCCCGTTGAAGGTTAAGCGCAGCCACAGCTTGGTGGTGTGGCTCTCGATAATGCCGGTTACCTCCATGCTCTCCACCGCAATGCCGGGATACCTGTAGCCCAGCAGGCGGGTCAGTGTGGCAGGGGTGATATCGGACAATTGACGTGGCAGGGGCGAGTGACGCTGGGGGTACGGTTTATCGTCGCCGCTGTATCCGCGATACATGTGGTTCATGGCCAGCCCTTTTTACTATTATTCGGGCCAGACTATAGCAGCGCGGATCGCTTAACAACTGCCAGCGGCAAGCGCCCATGCCGCCCTTGGCATTGATCAATGCCAATACCGTTAGTGTATCCTTCACCCCCAACAAGCAGGTCGTCTCACAGAAAGGGTTCTCCATGACAACAGAAAACACACCCCTGGTGCTGGTCGACGGCTCCTCCTATCTCTACCGCGCCTTTCACGCACTGCCGCCCCTCTCCAACTCCAAGGGCCAGCCCACAGGCGCGGTAAAGGGCGTGATCTCGATGCTCAAGCGTTTGCAGAAGGATTACGCGGAAAGTCCCGTTATTGTGGTATTCGACGCCAAGGGCAAAACCTTTCGCGACGAGCTATTCGAGGAGTACAAATCCCATCGCCCGCCGATGCCGGATGATCTGAGAAAGCAGATAGAACCCATCCACAACATTGTCCGCGCCATGGGCCTGCCGCTGCTGATTATCGACGGAGTAGAGGCCGATGATGTGATCGGCACCCTGGCGCAGCAAAGTGCCAGAGAGGGGCGCCCGGTGGTGATTTCCACCGGCGACAAGGACATGGCGCAGCTGGTGGACGGCCATATCACCCTGGTCAACACCATGACCGACACCCGCCTCGACAGCGCCGGGGTCAGGGACAAGTACGGCGTCGGCCCCGAACTCATCATCGACTACCTGGCCCTGGTGGGGGACAAATCCGACAATATCCCCGGCGTGCCCGGCGTGGGGGAAAAAACCGCCCTCGCCCTGCTGCAAAACCTGGGGGGGCTGGATGCCATCTATGCCGACCTCGATGCGGTCGCGGAACTGGACTTTCGCGGCGCGAAAAAAATGCCGGAAAAACTCGCCGAAAATCGCGATCAGGCCTACCTCTCATACCTGCTGGCGACTATCAAGACCGATGTTGAACTGGATATGGAGGCCTCTGCCCTGGAGCCGCGCAGTGCGGACAAGGAACAGTTGCTGGCACTGTTTGCGGACATGGAATTCAAGGCATGGAGCGACGAACTGTTTAACGAAAAGGACGTTGCCAACCCCGGTCCGGCAGTAGAAAAGCAGTGGCGCACGGTGCTGAGCAGGGAAGATTTCGAGGCCTGGCTGGAGCGCCTCGACAAGGCCCCGCTGTTCGCCATTGATACCGAAACCACCAGCCTCAACTATATGGATGCCGATCTGGTGGGGCTGTCCTTTGCTGTCGAACCCCACGAAGCGGCCTATGTGCCGGTGGCTCACGACTACCTCGGCGCGCCCGCGCAGCTCGACAGGGCCTATGTACTGGAACGCCTCAAGCCCCTGCTGGAAAATCCTGACAGGAAAAAAGTGGGTCAGAACCTCAAGTACGACATGAGTGTCCTCGCCCGCTACGGCATCGAGCTGCAGGGTATAGCCTTTGACACCATGCTCGAATCCTATGTGCTGGATTCAGTGGGTTCCCGCCATGATATGGACAGCCTGGCCCTCAAGTACCTGGGTGAAAAAACCATTCACTTCGAAGAGATTGCAGGCAAGGGCGCCGGGCAGCTCACCTTCAACCAGATCGAACTGCAACAGGCCGCTCCCTATGCGGCGGAAGATGCCGATGTCACCCTGCGACTCCATCACAGCCTGTGGCCCCAGGTCGAGGCCATCCCCGCCCTCAAAACCGTGTTTGAGGAAATCGAAATTCCCCTGGTGAAGGTGCTATCCCGCATCGAGCGCAATGGCGCCCTGGTGGATGGCAAGCTGCTGGCGATCCAGAGCGGCGAGATCAGCCAGCGTCTGGAGGAGCTGGAGCGCGAAGCCCACGTCCTGGCCGGAGAAGCCTTCAATCTCGCCTCACCCAAGCAGCTGGGGGAAATTCTCTTTGAAAAGCTCCATATCCCGGTGGTGAAAAAGACCGCCAAGGGCGCTGCCTCCACCAAAGAGGAAGTACTGCAGGAACTAGCTCTCGACTACCCCCTGCCGAGGGTAATTCTCGAGCATCGTGGTCTGGCCAAGCTCAAGTCCACCTACACCGACAAGCTGCCGCGCATGATCAATGCCCGCAGCGGGCGCGTGCATACCTCCTATCACCAGGCGGGCACCGCCACCGGGCGGCTCTCGTCCACCGATCCGAACCTGCAGAACATTCCGGTACGCAGCGCCGAGGGGCGCCGCATCCGCCAGGCCTTTGTGGCGGCCAAGGGTTCAAAAATTGTGGCGGCGGATTATTCCCAGATTGAGCTGCGCATCATGGCGCACCTGTCCGGCGACGCAAGTCTGGTGCAAGCTTTCCGGGACGGCCTGGATATTCACAGCGCCACCGCCGCCGAGGTGTTCGACACCCCACTCGACAAGGTCAGCACCGAGCAGCGGCGCAGTGCCAAGGCCATCAATTTTGGTCTGATCTACGGCATGTCGGCTTTTGGGCTTGCCCGCCAGTTGCATCTCGGTCGCAACCAGGCCCAGCAATATATTGACCTCTACTTCGAGCGCTACCCCGGCGTGGCGGCCTATATGGACAATACCCGTCAGCAGGCCCGCGAACAGGGTTATGTGGAAACTCTTTTTGGCCGCCGCCTGTACCTGCCGGATATCAAGGCGGGCAATGGCCAGTTGCGCCAGGCGGCTGAACGCACGGCCATCAACGCCCCCATGCAGGGCTCGGCGGCCGATATCATCAAGCGGGCGATGATTGCGGTGCACCATTGGCTGGAGGACAACGATCTGCAAACCCTGATGATCATGCAGGTGCATGATGAACTGGTGTTTGAAGTGCCGGAGCAGGAGCTCGACAAGGTCCAGGCTGGCATAGAGACCTTGATGGCGGGTGCTGCGGAGCTGGATGTGCCGCTGGTGGTTGACGTGGGAGTGGGTGATAACTGGGACCAAGCCCATTAACCTGTCGGGAGACCCCGCCCTGATGCCTCTGCCGGATAGGGTGGATACTGAATCTTGATCTTGGTCAGGAACTTGTTGGCAGAACCCTGTCTAAGACCGTGCAAGCAGTAATTGTCGTTCTCCCGATTACTGTCCTTGCACTAGCTTGTTCCCCTTTATTGAAGCAAACATACCCTGGCCTTCCCATCTTCTTGGGCCAGGGTTTTTTTTGCTCTCTGCCCATGGCAAAGGCGAAGACCATACTTCGGCGGTTCTATGGAGGAGAGGGCAAAATAAATACAACTTTTATCAAGATCGGCTGAACTTAGCCTAACTGCCCCTGTCTCAGTTAGCGGTTAATGTATCTCTCTTCGTTGTGAGCAATAACCGGGAACCCTCTCTCCCCTCTTGGTAACTCCCGGTTTCTAGATAACCGGCGCCGATGCGCCGGTTTTTTTTGTGCGGAATTTACGGGCAATTACCGGTGGCAGGAACATTTTCAGCTTTGGCTAATTATTTTTGACAGAGTTGTGAACTTTGCAAAAAGCGCCCGGTCTCAATTAACGGTTAATGTATCTCTCTTCGTTGTGAGCAGTAACCGGGAACCCTCTCTCCCCTCTTGGTAACTCCCGGTTTTTAGGTTACCGGCGCTCTGCGCCGGTTTTTTTTGGCCCAGAATTTGGCGCTGCATCAGTTAAGCCACTGATTTAAAAAGCCCTGCAGGTCGTCGAGCCCGGCCTTCTTCAGGGCGGAGAATGTCTGCACCGAGAGGGTCTCTACGCCAGATTTGGCCAGTTCGCTGCGAACCTTCAACAGCGCGTTGCTGGCAGGGCCGTGGTTCAGCTTGTCGGCCTTGGTGAGCAGGATGTGCAGAGGCAGGTTGGCTTGCGCCGCCCAGCGGATCATCTGCCAGTCGTATTCCTGCAGGGGATGGCGGATATCCATCAGCAATACCAGCGCCTTGAGCGAAAGGCGGTTTTGTAGATATTCCGCCAGGTTGCGATCCCACTCCTCCTTGGTGGCCTTGGGTACCTTGGCGAACCCGTAGCCCGGCAGGTCGACCAGGCGACGATCGGCTCCCCCCAGGGAGAAAAAATTGATCAGCTGGGTGCGCCCCGGCGTCTTGCTGGTGCGAGCCAGTTTGGTCTGCCGTGTCAAGGTATTGATTGCGCTCGACTTTCCTGCGTTTGAGCGGCCAGCAAAGGCCACTTCGCAGCCGCTGTCATGGGGGCACTCGCGCAATCGGGGCGCGCTCAGCATAAAACTGGCACTGGCGAAATTCAGGGTATCGTTCATAGCCGGGTAGTATAGCGTTTAAGCTTGATGAAGGAATGGTATATAATCCCGCGGCCTGAGAGGGCCCGCTGAGCCTGAATCCTGAAGCGCACCTGAGAACGGAACAATCATGATGAAATTTGTAAGTGGTTTTGCCTTTGCCATCACGTTGTTGGTTACCCCTTTCGCCATGGCGGCAGGTGATGCCACTGCAGGCCAGAACAAAACAGCTGCCTGCGCCGCCTGCCACGGTGCCGACGGCAACAGCCCCATCGCCATCTACCCCAAACTCGCTGGCCTGGGTGAAAAGTATCTGCTCAAACAGCTCCAGGATATCAAGTCCGGTGAGCGCAAGATTCCTGAAATGACCGGCCAGCTGGATGCCCTGAGCGATCAGGATCTGGCGGATATCGCCGCATTCTACAATGCCCAGAATCGCCAGCTGTCCGGGGCCAAGGAAGTCAAGCTGGAGCTGGGTGAAAAGATCTACCGTGGCGGTAACATTGAAACCGGTGTAGCCGCCTGTATTGGCTGCCACTCCCCCAGCGGCAATGGCAATGGCCCTGCCGGGTATCCTGCGCTGGGCGGTCAGTTCTCTGACTATATTGCCAAGCAGTTGCGGGCCTTCCGTACCGCTGCCCACGATCCTGAAGATCCCGCCGGTCGCAGCAATGATGGCGAGATCGAGGTGATGCGCGGGGTTGCTGCCCGTATGACCGACCAGGAAATTGATGCAGTCGCCAATTACATCGCCGGTCTCAAGTGATCTATGGTGTCAATGGCAACTAAAAAAGGCGGCATTTGCCGCCTTTTTTCATGGGGGATGGGTTTGGTGGCTTGGCGGCTGTCAGGTACTTGTCGCCTGCAACTTGCCAACTACTCCCTAAGCTGCATACCATAAACCGTTTACAAGACCAGCGATGCAATCAATGCCGAAGGCAGGAGATAACATGCAACATTTGAGTAAACTGATTTTAGGGCTGCTGATCGTGGTCACCCTGGGTTGCGAAGCTGAACAGGGCAATACCCAAACACCACCAGCGTCAACTCCGGCCAGCACTGCTTCTGAAAGTCAGCCCGCGCCAAAGTCACCCCCTTTGCCGACACCGGTTGCCACCAATTTTGTCGCTGGCACCCACTACGAAGTGCTGCCACAGCCGGTGCCAACCAGTGATCCCTCCAGGATCGAAGTGACGGAAGTGTTTTGGTATGGCTGCGGCCATTGCTTCGATTTTGAACCCATTCTCGAACAATGGGCCGAGACCATCCCTGAGGATGTGGTGTTGGTGCGCAACCCCGCCATGTGGGATCAACAGGGCATCATGGAGCGTCACGCCCGTATCTACTACGCGGCACGGGCGCTGGGTGTGCTGGACAAGATGCATAAGGCTACCTTCGAAGCCATGAACCTCCATAAGAACCCTCTTGAAACCGAAAAGGACATTGCCAAGTTGTTCGAGGAAAACGGTATCAGCAATGAAGAGTTCACCCAGGCCTTCCATTCCTTCGGCGTCAACAGTGCCGTGCGTCAGGCGGAGGCCAGGCAGCGCGGTTACCGTACTCAGGGCACTCCTGAGATCGTGGTCGATGGTACCTATCGTGTCAGTGGCCGCATGACGGGCAGCCACCAGGGTATGCTCGATGTGACAGATTTTCTGATCAATAAAATCCGCAGCGAGAAATAACCGTCCCCGCCGCAATAGCTCAGTTGGTAGAGCAACTGATTCGTAATCAGTAGGTCAGAGGTTCGATTCCCCTTTGCGGCACCAGTAAAATCAAGGGCTTACAGAGATGTAGGCCTTTTTTGCGTTCGGTAATTTTTGCCATGTAGCCACCATGTAGCCACCAGTACAGGGTTATTGCACACAATGGGCGCACCCCCGACCTTAGCTCTCTCACATTTCAGGTGCTTTTATGCGCACAGAGTCACCCTTGCCAGGGTATGCCCGGCAGGATTAGTGATTACGTTGTGAGTGCTGTGGTTAGGTGGCAGCTTGCGGGGTATATTGAGTTGGGCTATCAAAAACAATCGTGCTATAGATAACAACAACTGCTACATGGAGTCAAAATCTCTCAAAAAGTGCGATTCAGCGTCCCCGTGGCTATGGGGGCAAGCCAGGGTCCCCGGCTCACACCTGGCAAACATAAAACCCCCTTCCGGTGGCACGGAACCTGTAAAAAATGGGCGGTCTGCTTCCCCTTCGTCGAGCCATAGTTAAAGCAATTAATAAACAGCTACCCATTGCTGTTAGCAAACTCTGGAATTCCGCGATTCCGCGCCCCCTTATGTTGGATAGCTGAGGAGTACCTTTTGACTTCAGGTTTTATCAGGTTTTACCCTTTCCCAAATCACGCAAAAACTCCTCTTGCGTCTTCCTACCTTTTCGCAAGTTACATGGAGCGCAGGACAACGCCAGATTACCTCTCCTGTTATCTCCACCACGTGAGATAGGGCGCTTATGCTCCAAGTGTGATTCTCCGGCAGCAATCAATTTTTGGCAGTAATAGCACTCAATGAATTGCCCGTCTTTGGATTGTGATTGAATCAAATGCTCCTTAAGAGGTCTTGCCGCACTCCGCAATGCCGGTGACTTTTCCAAATATCTTAGTCGTTGTTCATACCTACGTTGCGTTACCCTTTGCGCCCGCGCCTCACTTTCTAGCTTTCTTGCCTCTCGTGCTAGGTGGTAGTTTTCAGCCCCGTTCTTCTCTGCCTCTTTCAGTAACGCGCCATATCGAATCAGAGCGTCAGATAAAGCTCGGTCCGCCACCTTTGCATCATTCTCTAAAGGGGACAGTACATCTTTTCGGTAGATAGAATCGATACCTACCAAAGACTGCATCCGCGACTTTAAAGGCTCATGCTGCATGGCCTCCATATAGGCTTTCCATGCCAACTGCTGCGCACCCTTCACAGCTCGCAATTCACCCCCCATCGCACTCTCGACGCGGTTCTTCTCCTGTCTCTGGGCGTTATCGAGATGGTACTGGTACCACTGCTTTCGAGTGCGCCGCTTCATCCTTGCCTCATGATTGAATGACTCTTTTTATGGTGCCTAGAAATCATACAAGATACCCGGTCCAGGGTTAGTAAAAGTTAGTACTCTGCCCCTTCTACGATGTCAGAAAACCCTAGGAAATTGCTCCATTAGTGTCATATCGGGTCTATTTGAATACCAACAACAACCGCTATACGGGGTGAAAATCTCCCGAATCCCGCGATTCTGCGCCCCCGTGGTGCGGGCTACTCGCCAGGGTCCCCGGCCTCGACGGTGGACAACCTCAACCTGAAGTTTTATGTAGTTGCCGCCAGCGTTATAACCTCTCTTCTCCCCCTTCTAAGATGCCAGAAAATCACACAATCTTGCCCTTTGAATATCTAAATCGGTCTACTTTAGAAATGCCTCCCCAATATGTGCGAAAACCATACAAGTGATGTGCGTCAAGGCGTTCTAGGTCAAGTCTTGCGCGTATTGCTCCGAGAATGCCGCCACTGACTCCGAGAATATCTACACCTTAGCCTTTCTTAGCATGGCCTCGATGGCCTGCCGGACAAACTCGCTACGGTTGCCCTGTATCCACGGCCTGCCAGCTCTCAGCTTTGAGTCAATAGCCTCGATAGTTTCCCGCTCAATACGGATTATCAGCTTGTCAGTGGGCTTGCCTCGGAACATTCGATTAGTGGTCATGGTGTCGTTTCCTCAATGTCAGGTTTTGTTAAGTTTTGTTAGGTTTTCTAGGGCAGATAATTACCTACAAGCCCTTGGTAATATAAGAAGGCTTACGCTTTGCGTATGTAGTGGATAGGTCAAAAATGGCCTCATCAATACGTTTTGAGTAACCACTACATACGGATTGCGTATCCAAAAGCCCGGCGTCGATACGTTTTGAGTAACCACCACATACGCATTGCGTAACGGGCATTCTGCTAATCATTCCGTTCCATGCTGAATTTTCGTGGCGGGGTTATGGTTGCGGGCACATCCAGGTTCTTGCCTGGGCATTCATTTACAGGTTGCCAGGTGACGGCGTACAGGGCACACCTCCCTCCTGGGTTTAGGAATTTGCCTTCTCTGGTTTTGATGACTAGCCGGGCATCTACTAGCTCGGTAACGGTGGTGCTAATCGTCGCTGCTCGCTTCCAGCCCCTTGCCTTGAGCACAGCCGGTGCTGCGGTAAGGTCGCCGTTATTGTTCCCCTTGTACTGGTAGGCTAGTTCGACAAGCAGAGCCTTGGCCTTGAAGGACAGGTGCATGTAATCGCTGGACTCCATAACAATACGGGGAATTCCTGCAAACCCTCCGGGCGGTGCTCTCTCCTTTTGTTTAGCCATTGGCAAACCCCTGCCTTGATGGGGTGCGGGAAGCCCTCTGCAACCGCTTCCGAATAGGGCCATAGGCCAAGAATGCCCACTCCACAGCTTCACCTACCAGCCCTGCACCTTTACCCCCTATGGCCCCCCATATATTCAGTTGACCAAGGGGTTTCACACTTTCCAGCATGAAGAAGCAAACGGGTTCTCCAGTAAGATAGGTTCTTCGGTAGTAATGCTGTTCTAACGGGCAGATCGGCGCATTACAGGTATCAAATCGGGGGCAGTTCATAGCTCACCCCATGCCAGATTTGTGAGTGTGGGAGCTATGGGGAATGTATCAATCTGGACTCCGTGAAGACTGAGCACGTCAGTGGCCCAATTGCGAGCATAGTCGCCTAGTTGTTGCCTGATTGGGTGGGGCAGGTGGTAGGCGGAAAACGGTTTGCTGTGTTTTCGGGTCTGCTGTTGAGGAGTAAGGGGTAGGCTCCGGGCTAGTATTGCAGTGCCAAGGCCAAATTCCCGTAGTTGCTGGATGTATGCGGGCAACCGGGTAGCGTGCAGCCTTGAGTAAGTCATGGCAGGGGTGCTCACTTCCCGGCCAAGCAACATCAGGGCAAGGGGGATGGCTGGCAAAGTATCGGGGTTCGGGTAGCGAATCCTGATTGGTTTGCCTGGGGCCATTCCGCTAGTATTTACACTGTCGAGGGCGCTCAATTCTGCTTGTACAGGGGGCTGGAAGTTTTTCATTTCATACCTCCAGCAATCGGCGCAATTCAGCAACTGACCACGCTAGTCGGCCATTGATGCGAATTGGACGGATAGGTCCATCTTCTTTGCAGGCCCACAGGCGCAAGGTCTGTTCAGCACGAGTTAAGTGCCGTGCAGCTTCATTAGTGGGGAGAGCGGAACGGGTTTCGTGTTCCAGTGGGATAATCTGACTAGTCTTCGTTGTCATTTGTTTGCCTCTTGATAGTTTGGTTGAAGGACGTGTGTCCAACCAAGAGGCATGGCAAGCCATAAAAAGAGTGCGGAAAACCTATTTAGTTATTATATTTCAAATGGTTAAAATTTATACTTGCCTCAAAAAACCCCCATGGCAAGCCATTAAGACAATCTGCTAGCTGTTATCTTCCAGCCACCTTCCTGCTTCATCTTCCTCTGCCTCAAACGATGGTCCGGCAATCTCATCATTAAAAGGTACGTGCACAGCTTTCTCCTTGGCGCGTTCATCGGAGGCATTTCTCCGGTCAATAACTTTAAATTTAGGAATCCATACCTTTTCATCTCCCATTTTCATGAACGGGTCATCTTTTAATCCGGTCAGTTCTTTTAATACTGACCGCAGACGGGCAATATCATTTGGCGTCACGCTCTTGCGAGGAATGGAGCTAGTAGAAGCCAGCCGAACAAGGCAGACTCCGGGTTTACTGAATACCCCAGTTTGCTTATTGACCAGATGATGCAGGTCGGTCATTCGATACCAGTGCTTTTTACCAGTTGGGTCAGTATGCTGTATCCGATTACCGGCATAGAGGCGGATTTCTACCTCAATCCAAGTTGCATACTTCGGTTGGTCAAATGCCGTGTCAGTAACCGGCTCGGGCGGGGCTTTTTTACTCTCAAATTCTGCCTGAACCTGTAGCCTTGCTCTTTCAGCGGCGGCGGCTTTACGCCTTTCCAGGGATATGGCGCTTTGCTCCTCTTGCCATGCCTTCATGCGTGTTGCAACAAATTGATGCAACTCTTTCGTGTCGTTATGTTCTGTGGTGCTTGAGTCCAATATTCTAGAGCGATTGGTCAGAAGAACGGCTCTTTTCCGTCGCAAGGTTTCTAGACGGGTCTCAATCCTATGAAAATAGTTCTCCCATAGTCTCTCAGAACCGAGCAACCTGCACTCAGGCATGGTGTCATGTAAAGGAGCATTGATTATCTTGGTGTAGTCAAAGTCTTCAGGGTGTCTAATGCCGTCAGGTGACGACTGCCTTGCGGCTCGCATTTTCTCAATCGAACGCAGCTTAGTTAAAAACACTTGCTTCAGTTCTCCTTTCGCAAATGATTTATCCGCTAATGTCCCTAACTCCTTTTCGATACGATTGATTGCATCATCAATCTTGCTCATCTCAAGGTCGATGTCACTTAGATTTGCCATAGCACTCCCTCGGTGCATCCCCAAACAGGAACCCCAGCATGCAGGTAGGGAAACCCGCTATTCATCCCGTCGGACTAGCTGGGGTAAATCGGTTAATCGTTGTTCACAACGCGCAGTTTTCCGGCTTGTGCGTGTGGGTCAAATTCAATCCCGGCCTGCTCCAGAATCCACGCCTCTATTTTTTCGTGATGAACACGCAGCAGGTCGAGTGGACGGATGGTGTAGTGCTTTTCAGCCGTTGCGCTGGGCTTGTGTCCCATGATTTGCGCTACCACCCCCACAGGCACCTCTAGCCACTCTGTAAGGCTCTTGAAGGAGCGGCGCAGTCCGTGAAGGGTTAGGGTCAGCCCGGCGGCGTGGCAGGCTTGGCGGTGCGCCTTGCTGGGTTCTATCAGCCGTCCTGATTCACTGCCAGGGCTACTGAATACCCATTCATTACGACGGGGCAGTGATTGCAGCAGGTGGGCCACATAAGGGGTCAGGGGTATGGCACGGGATTCCTCTACCTTGTCCTTGAGTGTGATTCCTCGCCACTGAAAATTTACTTCCTCCCATTTGAGTGCGGCCAGCTCTTCCCGCCGGGCACCCGTCAGCAAAAGGCATTGCAGGTAGGCAGCAATAACGGGGTTTTGAATCAGGCGATTATGGGCAAACCAGGCAGCCAATTGCTCCCGTTGCAGATAGTCACTCTTGACCTTCTCCTTCCCTGCCACCTCACGTAATTTTCGGCCACTGGCGGCATCGGCATTCACATTGCCTTTTAGCTCGGGGGTGGCGGCTGCCCATCGGAGGAAGGCTTTCAGCAGGCGCAGGGCAAGGCGGGTACTGGCGGCGCGGGTCTTGGCTTCCCTGGCTGCCCACGCTTCCAGAATGGCAGGGCACAGGTCTACCAGGCGCATGGTCATCAGTGGGGCCAGCGGTCCGGGCTTGGTCTTGACTCCGGGCATACGCTTGCGGGGTTCGCCTCCGGCCTGAGCCATAGTGATATGGTCGTGGTAGTTCTTGGCTCCCCAGTAAGGGCGGCGCTCTTCCAGATAGCTTTGCCAAACTTCTCCCACAGTCAGGGATTTTGCGGCTTCATCAAATCTTGCGGCTTCCTTGTCTGCCTCCTCTTGGCGGTCCAGTTCTCGGGGGTCATTGCCGTTGTCCAGTGTCACACGCAGCCGGTTAGCTTCATTCCGTGCCCCGTCGATACTCCAGGCGCGAACATCGCCAATAGTCCGGCGGATGGTCTGACGATTTAGCTTGGCCTCGAATACATAAGACTTGGCACCCGCAGCGGTCACCCGCACACGCAACCCTGGGGCTTTGATGTCACGGAGAAAGGCTTGGTTCTTGTCTGGCGGGCAGGTCAGGCGCTCGATTGCTCCAGCGGTCAGGTCAATGGCCTGGGACAGGTCTAAGGGGGTGTCTCTGCGGGGCCTTGCCATACTGTCTCCTCCGAACCGTGTAGCCGTCATGTAGCCACCATGTAGCCAAATTGGGCGAATTTGAACAAATATTAATCAACAGAGGAGCTGGTAATATGAACAGTATTTTGGCTATAACGTGTTGATTTGTATGCATTCTAGCAACAATTATCAACAGTGGCAAATAGTACCATTTAACGATTCGTAATCAGTAGGTCAGAGGTTCGATTCCCCTTTGCGGCACCACAAAAATCAAGGGGTTACGGAAAGGTAACCCCTTTTTTGTTGTTTCGGTTTGAGGATAGTGACGGCGAATACACGAGCACTAACGGAAAATTTCGCAGCAACCAGCCAAAACCTGACAGATTGGTCGGGCTTCCTCAACGACAGGGGCCTGTGAATTGCCCATTCTGCTCCTGACCCAGCGTCAACCTGGATCGCGGCTAGGGCCATGTCCAGCCACTGACTTCCTCGCTGTCGACGCCGTACTGATGAGCATGATGGCGGGCGTCGATCTGCATATCCCGTAATTTTTCCTTGGCGTGGCCGCCGCTGGCCTGGAGTGCGGGCACCCGGTCGATGGTGTCGATGGCGAGGCTGTATCGGTCCACCTGGTTGTCGATGGCCAGCTCCAGGGGGGTATTGATACTGCCCTTTTCAATATAACCCCGGACATGAAGGTTGGCGTGGTTGGTGCGCCGGTAGGCGAGGCGATGGATCAGCCAGGGGTAGCCGTGGAAATTGAAGATGATGGGTTTGTCGGTGGTGAACAGGCTATCGAAATCGCGATCATTGAGGCCGTGGGGGTGCTCTTTCTCCGGGGTCATGCGAAACAGATCCACTACATTGATAAAGCGGATCTTCAGGTCGGGGAAGAACTCCCGCAACAGGGCGGTGGCCGCCAAGGCTTCCTGGGTGGCAATATCGCCACAGGCTGCGATCACCACATCCGGTTCGCCGCCCTGGTCACTGCTGGCCCAGTCCCAGATCCCGATACCCTTGGTGCAGTGGGTAATCGCGGCGTCCATATCCAGATACTGCAGGTGGTTCTGTTTGTCGCAGACGATGACGTTGATATCGTTGTGGCTGCGCAGGCAGTGATCGGCAGTGGACAACAGGCAATTGGCATCCGGGGGCAGGTAGATGCGGGTCACACGGGGGTTTTTGTTGACCACGATATCGAGAAAACCAGGGTCTTGATGGGTAAAGCCGTTGTGGTCCTGGCGCCAGACGGTGGAGGTAATCAGCAGGTTGATGGAGGCAATGGGGGCGCGCCAGGGCAGCTCCTCACAGATAGCCAGCCACTTGGCGTGCTGGTTGAACATCGAATCGATGACATGGACAAAGGCTTCGTAGGTGGCGAAAAAGCCGTGGCGACCGGTCAGCACATAGCCCTCGAACCAACCCTCCAGCGTGTGTTCCGAGAGCATTTCCAGTACACGACCATCGGCGGCCAGTTCGCCCCCATCGTCATCCGCAGGCAGGCGGTCTGCCAGCCACAGCTTCTTGCTCACCTCATAGATGGCATCGAGCTTGTTGGACGTGTTTTCATCCGGGCCAAAGACGCGGAAGTTGTCGGGGTTGCGCGCCATGGTGTCCCGCAGCATGGCGCCCAGAGGCCTGGTATTCATGGCGCGATCCGCGCCGGGCTTGGCTACCGCCACAGCGTAATCGCGAAATTCAGGCAGCCGCAGGTCGCGGCGCAGCAGGCCGCCGTTGGCGTGGGGGTTTGAGCCCATGCGGCGCCGTCCCTTGGGGGACAGTTTGCGCAGGCTTTCCACCAGTTTCCCGCTGGCGTCGAACAGTTCCTCCGGGCGATAGCTGCGCAGCCAGCTTTCCAGCAGTGCGAGGTTGTCGGGGTTGGCGCGCACATCCGCCAGCGGCACCTGATGGGCGCGCCAGCTGCCTTCCACCTGGTGGCCATTGACGATTTTTGGCCCGGTCCAGCCCTTGGGAGAACGCAGCACAATCATCGGCCAGCGCGGTCTGGTGGCTTTGCCGCTGGCACGAGCTTCTTTCTGGCTGGTGCGGATCAGCGCAATACAGCTATCCATGGCTGCGGCCATTTGCTGGTGCATGTCATGGGGGTCGTCCCCTTCCACAAAGAACGGGGTCCAGCCGTAGCCCAGAAAAAGATTTTCCAGTTCCTGGTGGGAGATGCGCGCCAGCAGAGTGGGGTTGTTGATCTTGTAACCGTTGAGGTGAAGGATGGGCAGTACCGCACCATCCCGCATCGGGTTCAGAAACTTGTTGGAGTGCCAGGCGGTGGCCAGCGGTCCGGTTTCTGCCTCGCCATCGCCCACGGCGGTAAAGACGATCAGCTCGGGATTGTCGAAAGCAGCGCCAAAGGCATGGGACAGGCTGTAGCCCAGTTCGCCCCCTTCGTGAATGGAGCCCGGCAGCTCTGGGGTACAGTGACTGCCAAAGCCCCCGGGGAAAGAGAATTGCCTGAACAGCGCGGCCATGCCCTCTGCATCCTCGCTCATATCGGGGTAGGCCTCGGAGTAACTGCCCTCCAGGTAGACGGGTGCCAGCACTCCCGGTGCGCCGTGGCCGGGACCGGCAATAAAGATGGCGTCGAGATCGTGTTGGGTGATCACGCGGTTGGCGTGGGCGTACATGAAAGCGAGGCCAGGACTTGCACCCCAGTGTCCCAGCAGGCGCATTTTGATGTGTTCAGGCTGCAGGGGTTTGCGCAACAGGGGGTTGTCGTGCAGGTAGATCATGCCGGCGGCCAGATAATTGCAGGCGCGCCACCAGCCATCAATGGCGTTGAGCTGGTCCGGGTCAAGCGGCTGGGTTCTCATCAGTGGCTCCAGTCAGTGGTTGATGCGGAGTGTGACGGGTTCAGTATTTCACTGACCTCGCGGGCGATTTGCTGTTCCTCATTGGCGGCAACCACCAGCAGCGTCACCCTGGCAGCCGGTGCGCTTATCCGGGCAATAGCGCCCTCTACTGCGGTGTTGCGAGCAGGGTCGATGCGGATGCCAAGGATTTCCAACCCGCCGCAGGCCATGGCCCTCACCTCTTCGGCATTCTCGCCCACCCCGCCGCTGAATATCAGGGCATCCGCGCCACCCAGCACCGCGAAATAGGCGCCGATATACTTGCGGATACGGTAACAGTAGATCTCAAGGGCCAGGTGCGCATCCGCGTCTCCCGCCGCACGGCGGGCAATCACTTCCCGCATGTCGCTGACGCCGCACAGGCCTGCGAGGCCGCTGTGGTTGTTGAGCTGGGATTCCAGTTGTGCCATGTCGAGGCCGGTTTCGCGGCCCAGATGGAACACTGCTGCAGGGTCGATATCGCCGCTGCGGGTGCCCATGACCAGGCCTTCGAGGGGTGTCATGCCCATGGATGTGTCCACGCTGCGGCCACCATCAATGGCGCTAATACTGGCGCCATTGCCCAGGTGCAGGGTAATCAGTTTGAGGCTGGGGAGGGGTTTGTCCAGGTATTCAGCCGCGCGCTGTGCCATCCAATGATGGGATATACCGTGAAAGCCATAGCGGCGTATCCGGTACTGGCGGTACCAGTGATCAGGTACGGCATAGCGGCGGGCATAGTCGGGCATCTGCTGGTGGAAGGCGGTATCGAATACTGCCACCTGGGGCAGGCTGGAAAAATGTTGCTGACACTCGCGCATCACCGCAAGACATGGAGGGTTGTGCAGCGGTGCCAGGGCATTCAGGCCTTCAATACTGGCGAGTACCTGATTGTCCACCAGCACCGGTTTGTCATAAATGTCGCCGCCATGGACCACCCTGTGGCCGATGGCGTCAATGCCGCGCAGCTCGTTGTGTTGTTGCAGGAGATTGTGCACAAGCTGGAAGGCGCCGCCGTGGTTGTCTGCACGGCAGGCGCTGTCAGTGATGTGCCGACCCTGCCGGCGATGTATCTCGCGAGCATTCTTGGCGCCTATGCGTTCGATAAGGCCATCGAGCAGTGCCGTACCGGAGGCGCTCTCGATAAGCTGGTACTTGAGGGACGAGCTGCCGGCATTGAACACAAGAATATTCATAGTGCGCCCCCAACAGACCTCAAATCCTGATTCCTCGTGCCCAGACGGCCCTTGCAGTTGCTAAGGCGTGGTGCGCTCCAGCAGCGGGGCAATCTCGCTTACTACAAAGTCAGAGCCGAGCAGGCTCAGGTGATCCTCATCAAAATACAGCGGCTTGCCGTCAATAGCGAATATACAGCGATCGGCCAGCCAGGTATTGCAGAAGATCAATTCTGGCTTGATACGGAACAGTTTGGGGTGCTCGGGGATCTCGTCGAGAGCCTGGTTGGCCGCCTGACTGCGTGTTTTGAACACGTCATAAGCCGTTGAGTAATGGTGATCAGGGACGAGATTGTTCTTCAGGTAGTGCGCCATCAGGTTAGGTGCATGCCAGCCCACCTCCGGCACCGGATAAACCAGAATTACAGTCTTGCCGCTGTCGAGATAGTGGCTGACGCTTGCTCTGATCCGTGCGGCCACCATGGAGCGGCGCAGGGTGTCATCATTTTTCCAGCGGGCATCCTCTGTGACCGGTGCCAGCAGGATGCTGTTGTCGCTCGGCTCGATGCCGCCTTCACCATTGTCAAAGCGGGCACTTTCCATATACAGGGACCAGCGTGCGGCCAAAATCACCGTGTCGATGGCGGGTTCGTTGGCGAGCAAGTCAAAGACGGCCTGGTTATATTCCTGGCAGCGATGGCTGGAATCTTCATCGGCGCGAAACACGCCCATGACCGGTGGGCAACCTGTGTAGGTCAACAGAGTGCCGTTGCGCTGCAGGCGGGCAAACAGGTCACCCAGCCTGGAGTAAAGCGCGTCGGCATGACTGTCGCCCAGTACGGCGATGGTCACCGGCTGACGGACATCGCCTCTGTTGCAGACAGTGGTGGCGGGCGCCACATCGCGGCCGGCAGTCGCGCCGCACAATTCCCGCTTATCCTGGCGCAGGCCATGGAAAATTTCACTGACCTGGCCGCCGACCCTGTTTTCGAAGCCTTTATTGATGCTGCCGGTGACCCCGATAGCGATAAAAGCCAGGGACCCAGCCAGCGCAAAGGCAAGAACGGCAGGGCGGGAAACCCTGTTTTTGTTGCGGAACGGCTGCTCCACAAATCGCCAGCTGAGCCAGGCAAGTGCCAGGGTCAGCAGTGTGAGCAAGGCAAAAACACGGCTCGCGGGTTCGTTGGGGTCATGGAGGCGGGCAAAGGCGAACAGGGGCTGATGCCACAGGTAGGCACTGTAGGACACCAGGCCAACAGCCACCAGCCAGCGAGTCGAGAGCAGCTTGCCAACCCAGGTGTCGCGCCTGGCAAAGGCGAGAATCAGCGCTGTGCCAAGGGTGGGCGCCAGGGCATAAAGACCGGGTACAGGGGTCTTTCTGTCAAAGGTAAAAATAGCGAAGAGAATCAGCCCCAGTCCTGTGCCAGCCAGGACATTGATGACCCCCCTGCTGGGGATCAAGTGGTGCAAAGGCTGACGCACAGACAGCAACGCCAGCAGACTGCCCACCAGCAATTCCCAGGCGCGGGTGTGGGGCAGGTAAAAGTTGGCAGTGGCATGGTGGCGCCAGCTCCATTCACTCAGAGCCAGGGAGACAACCGCGACAAGCGCCACCACCTGCGTGGTGCGCACCAGCCCCCGCCGCCAAACCAGCAGGATCAGCAGCGGAAACAGCAGGTAATACTGCTCCTCCACGCCCAGGCTCCAGATATGCAGCAGGGGTTGTTCGTCAGCGGTGGGGGCGAAGTAGTCGCTGGTGCGCCAGAACAGGATATTGGCCACAAAGAGGGTGACGGCGATCAGACTGTGGGAGAAATCGACCAGTTGCCCCGGGGTCATCAGCTGCCAGGCCAGTGGCAGGCAGGCCGCCATCACGGCAAACAGGGCGGGCAGGATGCGGCGCGCGCGGCGCTCATAAAAGCGCAACAGTGAAAATTGACCTGCCTCTTTCTCTTTCAGAATGATGGAGGTGATCAGGAAACCGCTGATCACGAAAAAAATATCGACACCGACATATCCCCCGCTGATCCACTGGAAACCTGCATGGAAGAGAATCACTGGCAGCACGGCCAGCGCCCGCAGGCCGTCTATCTCGGGGCGGTAGGACAAGTCAGTAGCTGTGGCGTGTGGGTGTGTCAAGGTGTCCCGAGTGTCCTGTCCAGTGGTTGGCGGGTTGATAACAGAGGCTGATCAACCATTCCCTGAGGGTGCAAAGACAGCCAATATAACAAAATGACTGCCTCAACCCGGGATATACAGCTGATACCGGGCGCGCGGGCAGTATAAATGAACCTGTAGCCGCAGAGAATCAGCCGTCCAATACTGCTATGGGCAGTGGTCAGAAATACCACGCTGTGCCCAACACCGGCCTGATTACAGTCAGGCCCTTTATTTGGCAGCCCCGGACCAGTAAAATTGCCACCTTTTCCTCCAAGCCCCCCCAAGGAACCCTATGAAACCGTCTATCAAGCCGGCCAACCCCAATTTTTCTTCCGGACCGTGCAGCAAGCGTCCTGGCTATGATCTGGCCGCGCTCGATACCAGCAGCCTGGGGCGCTCCCACCGCGCTGCCATTGGCAAGGACCTGCTCGGCAAGGCCTGCTCCTGGACGGCGGAGATCCTCGGCTTGCCAGAGGGCTACCGGGTGGGTGTGGTGCCTGCCTCGGATACCGGTGCGGTGGAGATGGCGCTGTGGTCCCTGCTGGGCCCGCGCAAGGTGCAGTTGTTTGCCTGGGAATCCTTTGGCGAGGGCTGGGTCACCGATGTGGTCAAGCAGCTCAAGCTCGACAATGTCGAAACCATCAAGGCTGACTACGGCCAGCTGCCGGACCTGAGCCGCGCCGATCCGGCTGCGGATGTGGTCTTCACCTGGAATGGCACTACCTCCGGGGTCAAGACGCCCAACGGCGACTGGATTGCCGACGACCGCGAAGGCCTGACCATTTGCGACGCCACCTCTGCGGTGTTTGCCATGGACATGCCCTGGGAAAAACTCGATGTCGTGACCTACAGCTGGCAGAAGGTGCTGGGGGGCGAGGGTGCACACGGCATGCTGATCCTCAGCCCGCGCGCGGTTGAGCGCCTCGAATCCTATTCCCCGCCATGGCCGCTGCCGAAGATTTTCCGCATGACCAAGGGTGGCAAGCTGATTGAGGGCATCTTCAAGGGCGAGACTATCAATACACCCTCCATGCTCTGTGTGGTGGACTACCTGGATGCTCTCAACTGGGTACAGGAGATCGGCGGTGTGGCCGCCACCATGGCGCGCTCGGAAGCCAATCTCGCCGTGCTGGAAGACTTTGTCGCCAGCCGCGACTGGATCCATTTTCTCGCCGCCGACAAGGCTGTGCGTTCCAATACCAGCGTTTGTATGACCCTGGATCTGGATGCAGATCAGGTGAAAAAAGTGGTCAAACTGCTGGAAGCCGAGGGCGTCGCCTACGATATCAACGCCTACCGGGATGCCCCGGCTGGCCTGCGCATCTGGTGTGGCGCGACGGTTTCAAGCGAGGATTTGCAAAAGCTGATGCCCTGGATTGAGTGGGCCTATGGTCAGGTTAAAGGCGCAGGTTAAAGGCTGCTTTGCGAGCCATCAGGGCAGGCCGTTTTCCTGAGTAAACAGCGTTACGCGGTGCACCTATAAGTGGATGCAGCGACGACACGAATTCAACCATTTACAGAGGCAAAGCCATGTTCAAAGTGCGTACCTACAACCAGATCTCACCCCTCGGGCTCAACCGTTTTGATAGCAGCCGTTACCAGGTTGGCCCCGAGCTGGCCGATCCCGATGCCTTTATTCTGCGCAGCCAGAAGCTGCAGGGTGAACCTGTTCCCGCCAGCGTGCTTGGCGTGGCCCGCGCCGGTGCCGGGGTCAACAATATTCCGGTGCCCGAATACACCGCTAAGGGTATCGTGGTGTTCAACACCCCCGGCGCCAACGCCAATGCGGTGAAGGAACTGATTGCGGCGGCCCTGCTGCTCAGCTCCCGGGATATTTTTGGCGGCATGAACTATGTGCAGGGACTCACCCACATGACCGATGCCGGTGAGATGTCCAAACTGCTGGAAAAGGAAAAGAAAAACTTTGCCGGTTCGGAAATCCTCGGCAAGACCCTCGGCGTGATCGGCCTTGGCGCCATCGGTTCCATGGTCGCCAACATGGCCCTTGAACTGGGCATGAATGTGGCGGGCTACGACCCGGCGCTGTCGGTGGAGTCCGCCTGGCGCCTGTCGAGCCGGGTTGAAAAAATGGACAGCCTGCAGTCACTGCTCGCCAAGTCGGATTACGTCACCCTGCATGTGCCGGCCATTGCCGCTACCCGTCACCTGATCAATGGGGATACCGTCAAGTTCTTCAAGCCGGGCGCCAAGCTGCTCAATTTTGCCCGCGAGGAGATTGTGGAGGCCGAGGCCCTGATTGCCGCGCTGGACAACGGTACTCTCGGTGGCTACACCGCCGACTTCCCCACCCCGCAGCTGCTGGGGCGCAAGAACGTGATCCTGATGCCCCACATCGGCGCCAGCACCGAAGAGGCGGAGGAGAACTGCGCGATTATGGCGGCGGACCAGCTGATGGATTTCCTTGAGAACGGCAACATTCTCAATTCCGTCAACTTCCCGCCCACCGTCATGGCCCGCAGCGGCGGTCACCGCATCACCTTCAGCAACGACAATGTGCCAAAGGTGCTGGGCAACGTGCTGGCCATTCTGGCCGACAGCGATAACAACGTCATCGACCTGGTCAACAAGAGCCGTGACAACGTGGCCTACAACATTATCGATGTGGAAGATGCGCCTGCGGCCGACATCATTGCCCGCATTACTGCGGTTGAAGGCGTGATCCGCGTGCGCGTACTGTAACCATCTGTACCCGGGTCAGCCGCGCGAGCGTGCGGCTGACCCGCTTTTTCTCCCGTCTCCCGTCTCTCATTACCCATTCCCAGCCCTAACCGGCAATGCTTTTGCGCAGCTGCTCCACTTCCATCCCCAGGGTGTCCATGGCGGCGTAGGTCTTCTCCTCATCCTGATTTTTAACCGCCAGGTGCAGCGCCCGCACTGCCCGTTCCAGATAGGTCATCTTGAAGACCCCGGCAATACCCAGCAGCTGGTGAATGCTTTCCCGCAGGCTGTCGTCGTTGCGCGAGTCGATGGCCGTTTGTGCCGAATGGGTGAGTTTGGCCACTTCGTGGATAAACAGTTCGAGATCCACATGGGAGGGTGTCTGGGCGGGATGGTCGCTATCGGCAGCTGGCAAAGCAGGAATCTGCAGGTGCTGCCTGAGAGTGGTGAACAGCCTGGCTTCATCAAAGGGCTTGAACAGCAGGTCGTTGGCCCCGGCATCGAACAGGGCATTTTCCTCCTGCTGGAGTATATCGGCAGTCAGCATCACAATCGGTGTGTCGCGGTTGGGGCCGTGGCCGCTGCGGATATTTTTGACAGCGTTGATGCCATTGACTTCAGGCATGTGCACATCCATCAAAATAAGGTCGAACGGCTGCTGATCGCAGATGATGATGGCTTCCAGACCATTGGTGACCGTGGTGTAGTGGCTGCCGAGCTTTTGCATAAAGGTGGATAGCAGCAGGCGGTTGAACTCGTTGTCCTCGGCAATCAGGATATTGGCTTGCAGGGATGCGCCGCCAGCGAAATGGTTGCCATTTTTCTCGCGGCTTTGTTCGGTAAAAATCTCGATAATCTCGGCGATTACCGGGGGTTTGTCCATGAACAATACTGGTTGCTGGTAGGGCATCTGGTCCTGGTGCAGTGCCGCAGTGAGGGTGTTGAGGGGCGAAATGATCAGGATAGGACAGCTGAAACGCTCCTTCAGATAGGCGGCATGCTGATCGAACATCCCCGCAGCCTGACCGACCGGCACAGAATAGACAATGATATCGGGGGCCTGGAACTTGCCGCCAATCTCCAGATCTGCGGTGGTTTCACAGGATTCGATATTCACCACAAAATTACCCAGCATATGCTCCATCGCCTGGCGGCTGTGGGGATGCGGATCAAACAGCAGGGCGCACTGGTAGCGTGCGGTGGCGGTTGAGGGCTGAAAGGGAGCCAGTGGCAACGGCAGTTCAACCCGAAACGTGGTGCCCTTGCCCGCCATACTCTCGATGTTGATATTGCCGCCCATCTGCATCACCAGGTTGCGGACGATGGTCAGCCCGAGCCCCGAGCCGCCAAAGCGCCGCGAGATGGAATTATCGGCCTGGGAGAAAGGCTCAAAAATCAGGGCGCGCTGCTTTTCGGGGATACCGATACCGGTGTCGATAACACTGATCGCCAGCCGCGCCGTGTTGTGGTCGCTACCCCGGGTTTGAACTTGCACCACCACCTCGCCACTGGTGGTGAACTTGATGGCGTTGGATACCAGGTTGTAAACGATCTGGCGCACCCGCAGGGTGTCGCCAATCAGTGCCTGCGGCACATCGGGGGCAATATCCAGAATCAGTTCGAGGCCTTTTTGATGGGCCGTTGGCGCCATCAGCGAGATCGGGGTTTCGATGCAATCGGTGAGATTGAATACCGACGTTTCCAGCACAATGCCGTTGGATTGCAGGCGCGTGATATCGAGGATGTCATCGATCAACTGCAGTAGCTGCAAAGACGCCTGCTGGATGATCTCACAGTAGCGTTTTTCGGCAGAGTCCAGCTTCGAGTCACCCAGCAAGCGCACAAAACCCTGGATAGCGGTAATGGGCGTGCGCAGCTCGTGGCTCATCTGGGCGAGGAAATCGCTCTTTGCCTGGTTGGCGGCCTCTGCATCCTGGCGGGCGTGGTCGAGGGCCAGGTTGTTTTTCTTCAGATCATCAAGGGTTTTTTGCAGCTGGATGGTGGCATCAGACACCTTTTTTTGCAGGTTGTGGCGGCTTTCTGCCACGGTCTGGGCGAGGTGATTGATGCCCTGGGCGAGAATTGCCAGTTCATCATTGCTGGTGGGGTTGAGCTGGGTGTAGAGGTTGCCCTGCTCCAGTTCCCTGACCATGCGCGTCATGGCGATGATGGGCTGTACCACCTTGTTGCTCAAAAAGTAGGTGAGTATCGCCGCGCCTGTGAGGATCACCAGGCTGATCAGGACGTGGGTCAGTAAAATTGCCCGGGTCTGCTGTTCCATTGCCGACTTGTCGGCGCTGACGACCACCCAGCCGAGCAGGTTCTTCTCGCCATCACTCTCTGCCTCTTCGTATTCGTAGTCAGATACATCGAGGTTGGTGAGATAGACCGGCTTCTCAATCACCAGGCGTGTGTCGTTTAGGGCCGTGTATTCACCATTCTTGTATTCCCGGGGGCTGGGCGCCGTAGTGGAGCCCGAAGCAAAGAGAATATCCCTGTTGTGATCGAGGAAAACCACCGAAAGAATGGATGGAATCTGCTCTGCCGCCATGGTGAGCGGCTTGAGCAGGTCTGCCCGTGCTGAATAGAGAGCAAAATCCGAGATCGCTGCCAGATTGCCAGCGGTGAGTTCCGTGGTTTTATTCAGGCTGGCTTCAATCTCGGCGCTGCGGGTTTCAATGGTGTGCCAGGTGATGATAGAGGTCACAATCAACACCGGAATAATACTCAGCAAAAAGAGCTTGGTGCGGATGCCTGTGGTATTGCAGGGTTTGTCTGTCACGGTGTCTTGTCCTTGTCGAGACGCTGAACAAGTTGCTGGTAAACAGCTTCCTCGCTGGTGATGGGTATGTCGAGGGCTCTGGCAACGTAAAGATTGAGCTCAAGGGTAAAATAGTGCGGCTCAAATGCCTGCCACAGTGCCTCATCATCCTGGTTGATGTAGCGTTCGAGCCATTCGCCCGCCTGTCGGCTGACATCCTGAGGCGACGTCAGCAGCGAGGCCAGGGCGCCAGCCTGGGTGTAGGAGCGCGAGAAACCGAGAACGGGAATCTTGCGCTTGTAGCTCAGATACAGCGCCCAGCGGGCGATGGCGCGGTTAAAAATGCCCTGGTCGGGTATGGCGAGAAACAGGTCGCTGCGGTTGATCAGGGGCGTCAGTTTTACCAGCGGATTGGTGTGCTCGTCTATCTCTTCGGCAACCAGAGTGAGGTTGTGGTGCGCAGCCAGTTTCTCCAGCATAGGCTTGTGCTGTCTTGAGACAGGGCCGAGTGCTGTCGACAGTATTTTCATGTCCGGTTTCAGCAATGTGGCCAGCACCATGAAGCGTTCCAGGGGTTGGTTGATAAAGATGGCTGCGCGCTGGTCGAGATGGACTGGCTGGTCTGCGGTCATGTTGAGCCAGGCGGATTCAGTGACGAACAGGCTCAAGAGTCGGTTGTCCGGGAATTGCCGCAACGCCAGCTCGGTGGCACTGGTGCCAATCGCCACCAGCAAGCGGTCGCTGCTGATCGCGCTGGCGTCAAGATTGCGGGCCAGGGTGACTTGCACCCTGGCGGCAGGATCTTGCGCGCTGACCCTGGCTTTCAGGGCCTCAGCCAGTTCGTCGTAGTAGGGGGTGTGGGCCGAGAGAATGATGTCAATCCTGGTGGCGGCATGCAGGCTTTGACCTGCGAGCAACAGCACAACAGTGAGGCAATAGCGCAAACCTGACAGCAGGCCTGATCGTCCCTGCCTGCCGGCACTGGCATCAGCCTTCCTGCTGGCCATGGTCATTTCATCGGTCCTGCGCTAGTTGATTCATTCCCTTCCGTGCAGTGCAAAATCAGGGAAACGTAATTTCCGCAACAAGGAACAGTCGTGTTTCAAACTGGTTTTGGGGGCTGAATTCAGCATAGTTGCTGCCTATATTCTGCGCCACCAGTTTCACCCTGCCAGCACTGTTGGCGACGCTGAAATCATAGGCCAGCTGGGCATCCACCCGGGTAAAGCTCTCGGTGTCTTTGCCATCCTCCCAGCGCAACCCTGATTGGTAATAAGTAAACAGTGACACAGACCAGGCTTCATCAAGACGCTGCCCGATGAGCAGCCCGGCGTTATGGCGGGCCATGCGGTCATCCCGGTCCATCACCACGGGCACCGGCAAACGCGAGCGCAGCTGGCGGCTGTCCATATCGGTGTTGGTGTAATGCAGGCGCACAAAGGTGCTGGCGCTCAGCCGCGCATTGAGCTGGAATTCAGCGCCGCTGAAATGCCAGTAACCGTTGTTTTCAAAACGTCGCAGCTCGCTGTCAAACAGCGAGGTTGGCGGTACGTTGGGTTCGCGCAAATCGTCGATGACATCGGTGACTTTTTCGTCAAACAGGCGCAGGTCAAAATTCAGGTCGGGGTCGGCGGCACGGAACAGGTAGGCCACTTCAAAGCTCTCGAGTTTTTCCTCCTGAAGGTTCGGATCTGAGCGCCGCAGGATGTCAAAGATCAGGCCATTGACGCTGGCGATACTGTTTTCATTGGCTTCCAGCAGCGATGGTGCGCGGTTGCCCCTGGCGTAGCCAAAGCGCAGGAAGTGGCGGGGATTGAGAGCAATATTGGCTGAAACACGCGGCGAAGTCAGGGTGCCCACAAAGGTTTTTTCCACCATGGCGCCGCCATTGAGGGTCAGCCACCCGGTGACCTGCCATTCGCTGTGGGCAAACAGGCGTTGGTAGTCTTCATCCACATCAGCGTTGAAGCCGTAGGGGTGTGCCGCCGAAAATGACTCGTGGCGCGAGCCCACTCCCCAGGCACCGCGCAGGGTGGGTGTGAGGGTAAAGCTGTGTTTCAGCTCGGCGTCGTAGCGCTCCGACTTCATGTTGCCAAAGCCGCTCGACACCTCCAGGTTGAGGGCGCCGATCAGGGCCAGTGCATCACTGCTGCCCAGGCCGGTCATGGCTGACACCAGGTTAATGACAGGTTGGGGTGTGGGAGTGACTGCAGTCAGGAAGGCCGCTGTTGCTGCATCGAGCCCAAGCTGGGTGTAGAAGGGGCCGAGGGGAACAAAATTGCGGGCCTGGAAATGGTTGTGGTAAAGGCGCAGCTCCAGCTCATTGTTTCTATCCAGGCTGCGAGTCCAGCTGGCTGACTGGAAGTGGCTGCTGAACAGGCTGGGAGAATAATCCTCAGGACTGCTACCGTCGCCCCAACCGAGACGGTCGCGGGCGTAGCCCAGATGCAGCTGCAGGGTATCGCGCAGATTGGGGGTATAGGTGCTGCTAACGTTGCCGTTAAACAGTTCCCGTCCGTCCTCGATAGGCCCCTCAGGCACAGCCGGAAAACCGTTGTTGTGCTGGTAGCCGAGTGAGGCGCGGTAATCCATGGCGCCGATGCGGTCACTGTAGCTGAGGCTGGCGTTGCGGGTGTGGAGATCGCCCAGCGTGCTGCGCAGGGTGAGGCCGCTGTCCTGCACCGGCTTGCGGGTGACAATATTGACCGAGCCCATAAAGGCGTTTGAACCCTGGGCGGCAGCATTGGAGCCGCGGATGATTTCGATATGGTCGATATCGGCAAGCTCGATACCGAGGGTGCCCCAGTTGACGGTGGAAAAGATCGACACGTACACCGAGCGGCCATCCACCATCACTTCCATCTGGTTGGGAAATTCACGGCCAATGCCGTGGTAACTGATCCCGTAGCGGTTGTTGTTGACATGGTAGGACTGGAAGCCGGGCACCAGACGGAAGATATCGACAAAATTCTGCGCGCCGGACATGGCGATCAGTTCGCGGTCGATGATGGTGACACTGGCGGGTGCCAGTTCAAGGCGCTGTTCAAAACCGGATACCGCGCTAACGCTGGGAATATCTCCGAGCAGGTCACTCTCGGTAAAAAATACGTTTTCGGCGTTTGCCTGTATGCCAGCCAATAGTGCGAAGCAGGCCGAGAGGCCCTGCAGGAGCGGAAGCTTCAAGCGTCCTGGTTGCATGGAGGTGATCCTTGGCCCGGAGTATTTGTGCGACATTTTATCGGCTTGCAACAATAAAACCAGTTATGATTCGGCGCCCTGACCGACGCTAGCAAGAGGGACATCTACCCATGAGTCTTGAAGATGAACGGCGCGAATACCGCTACAGTCGCCTGACGCGGGCATCCCTCCACGACAGCCCCTTTGCCCAGTTCCAGCACTGGCTCGATCAGGCGCTGCAGGACAAAGGTGTTGCCGACCCCACCGCCATGTGTGTCGCTACCGTTGATGCCTCAGGCAAACCCTGGCAGAGGCTGGTACTGCTCAAGCATTTTGACGAGCACGGCCTGGTGTTTTACACCAACCTGGGTAGTCGCAAGGCCCGTGATATCGCCGACAATCCCCAGGTGAGCCTGCATTTCCCCTGGAATGCCATGGATCGCCAGGTCATTGTCGGCGGCACGGCGCAGCGCCTGTCCAGTGTCGAGGTGCTCAAATACTTTATCTCCCGGCCCCGCGACAGCCAGCTGGCTGCCTGGTCCTCGCGGCAGAGCAGCCGCATCAACTCGCGCCAGGCCCTGGTGGGGCAATTCATGCAAATGCGGGAAAAATTCCGCCACGGCGACATTCCTGTCCCTGACTTCTGGGGTGGTTTCCGGGTAGCACCTGCGGAGTTTGAATTCTGGCAGGGCGGCGAACACCGTTTGCACGACCGCTTTCAGTATTTGCTCGATGACAGTGGCCAGTGGGTGATATCGCGGTTGGCGCCTTAGAGATTTGGGTCTGAAGTCTGAAGTCTGAAGTCTGACGCTAAAAGCAGGGCAACAGCACTGAACATCTTGGCGTCAGACTTCAGACTTCCGACGTCAGACCAAAGAAGTTAAGTAGTAAACAACTTCGCCCTCACCGTCTCCCGATACTTGCCCGGCGTGGCCTGAAAAAACTGGCGAAACAGCCGGGTGAAGTAACTCACGTCCTGATAACCACACAGGCTGCAGATTTCCTGCAAGGTAAGGTTGGTCTGCTGCAGCAGGTCGCGGGCATTGTTGAGGCGCAGTTCCTGCAGATAGTCCACCGGGGTTTTGCCCAGCCCGGTCTTGAAGCGGCGGTTGAAGGTGCGGGTGCTCATGCCGAACTGCTGGGCCAGCTGGGGAATGCTGACCCGCTTGGCAAAATTGTCCTGCAGCCAGATCTTGGTCTGCAAAATGTCCTCGTCGTAGTGGTATTCCACATGCTCGGCAAAGTAGCGGCTGGGCTCGAAGGTGCCGCGAATTTCGTGGAAGAAATTGCGCTCCACATTGTTGGCCACCGGCCGGCCAAACCACAGGAAGATGATATGCACCATCAGCTCCGCCAGGGTGTTGACGCTGGCGGCGCAGTACAGGTTGCCGGCCTGGGTAATAAAGTACTGGCGCTTGAGTTGCACCAGCGGGTAATCCTTCTGGAACTGGTCAAAGTAGTGCCAGTGGGTGGTGGCGGGCTTGCCGTTGAGCAACCCTGCCGCCGCTACAAAACACACCCCGGTGCCCACTGCGGTGATGGCTGCCCCGCCCTCGTGCTGGGCCTTTAGCCAGTCAAGGTGATTCGGGTTGCGGGCGATGGCGCGGCGCGGATTGCGCCACTGGCCCGGTATATGGATCAGATCCAGTTGCGGCGCGCTTTCCAGAGCCGTTGAGGTGGCGAGGGTAAATCCTGAAGCGGACTGGATGGGGGCCGCGCCGGAACTGATGGTGAGGATCTCCAGATCCGGGGCGTTGAGATGCAGCCCGCTGGCGGTTGAGCCCGCCGTTTTCATCATTTCGATGGGGAGGGTGGCGCTGGTGGCCAGCACGTTGTCGCACAGCAAAATGCCGACGCGGCGGAGGTTTGTGCTCATAGGGGTGCCCTGTACTGGGTCGTCAGTTGATTTTGGCTGGATAATTAAACTATATGACCGAATAAGACATTAAGTAAACAGCAGTCTCTGCCTACACTGAGTCATCGCTAGCAAAATTTTGAGACAAACCGATGACAGCATTACCCGTGGTGGTCAGTTACGGCGGTATCAATGCCGCCGGGCGCAGTTCCTTTGACCAATCCTGGCGTCGCATGGTGCTGGACAAGCTCTCTTCGGCGGACCGGCAGCGCACCATCACCGGCCTTGGTGCTCTGATGGGTATTGAGGGAGCCGGGCAGTGGTCGCGCCAGCTTGAGGATGCGGTAATCCGGGGCACCCTGATTCGCCGCATTGAGGATGGCGTATTCAACCCAGACAGCGCCCCCTGGAACCAGTCCATGGTGGTGTGCGGCGCCGACGGTGGCGACCTGCGCCTGCAGCTGAGCCGCCGCAACCTCCCTGAGCAGATTCCCCCTCACTGGCAGGTGATGGAGCTGAGCCATGGCCGGGTCGAGGTGGTGATCCATGGCGAGCAGCGCCTGCTGGTGCCCGACAGCAAGGATTTCCCGGTCAAGGCCGCAGGCCAGCTGCCGAGCGGATTCAACCCCGGTTCCGGTTACAGCTCCCGCTCCCATCCCCGCGGCCTGCAAATGGCTGTGTTCGGCGCCTCCGATGCCCTCAATGCCCTCGGTATCGACTGGGACCAAGTATGCAGCCGTGTGCGTCCCGATGAAATCGGCATGTACGCCTCCAGCTGCCTGGGCCAGCTCGACGACGACGCCTGGGGCGGGGTGCTGAAATCCCGCTGGGCGGGCGGTCGCCCCACGTCCAAGCAACTGCCCATGGCCCTCAACAGCATGCCGGCGGACTTTATCAATGCCTATGTGCTGGGCAATGTCGGCCATACGGAATCCATCGCCGGGGCCTGCGCCAGCTTTTTGTACAACCTCCAGGCGGCGGTGCGGGATATCGCCAGTGGTCGGCGCCGGGTCGCCATCGTGGGCGGCAGCGAAGCACCCGTAACCCTCGAGTGCATCGAAGGTTTTATGAATATGAGCGCGCTCGCCACCGACGAGGCCATGGCCCGTATCGATGGAGTGGCGGCAGCCGACCCGCGCCTTTACAGTCGTCCGTTTTGCGACAACGCCGGTTTTGTCATTGGCGAATCCAGCCAGTACCTGATCCTCATGGACGACAGTCTCGCCATCGAGCTGGGAGCCGATATCCACGGGGCAATCCCCGGCGTGTTTATGGATGCCGACGGGGTCAAAAAATCCATCTCCAGCCCCGGCCCCGGCAACTATGTGACGGTGGCCAAGGCGATGGGCCTGCTGCGCTCGGTGCTGGGCGACGATGCCCTCAAAAGCCGCACCATGATGCTGGCCCACGGTTCCAGTACACCGCAAAACCGGGTGACGGAATCGCTGATTTTTGACCGTCTGGCGGAAACCTTTGGCGTTGAGAACTGGCCCATCTGCGCCGTCAAGGCCTATCTCGGGCACTCCATCGCCACCGCCAGCGGCGACCAGATCGTCACCGCCATCGGCGCCCTGCGCCACGGCATCGTGCCCGGCATCAAGACCGGCCGCGCCATCGCCGACGATGTCCACCGCAAGCACCTCAATATTCCCCTTGATGACCTGGAGCTGGGGCCCGATGCCCTCGATGCAGCCTTTATCAATGCCAAGGGTTTTGGCGGGAACAACGCCACCGGCGTGCTGCTGTCACCGCAGCGCACCGAGGCCATGCTGGCGCGGCGCCACAGCAGTCAGTGGAACAACTACTGCGCGCGCCGCGAGCTGACCCGCGAGCAGGCCCATGCCTACGAGCAGGCCGCAGACCGCGGCGAATTGCGGGTGGTGTATCGCTTTGGCGACGGCATGCTCAACGACGATCAGCTGGATATCAGCGCCAGCCAGATCACTATTCCCGGCTTTGGCCAGGCCATTCCCCTCGATGAACCCAATCCCTACGGCGATATGTCCTGACCGGTCAGCCAGCCCCTGCGCAACCGGGGGCTGGTTAAATTATCGGCAGGGAACTGTCATAAAATCTTCCATCTAATCTGGTAAATAGAGACAATGGCGACCCTTTTTGCCGGGTGCCGCCCTCAGGGCGCGGTCCGGTATAGTGCGCCTTTGGGTTAATTCTGTGGCCATCGGTCGCGACCCGCATTCAACCCCCTTCTGGAGGACTCAACCGTTGACCGAAAAAGACAAGCAAACCTGGACCCCCGACGACGCAGCCGAGTATTACGGCATCCGGGACTGGGGTGCGGGACTTTTTGATATCTCCCCGGCCGGGGAAGTGAATGTCATCGTCAACGGTGGTGAAAGCAAACAGAGCGTGTCACTGGTGGATATGGTCGATGGCCTGCACCAGCGCGACCTGGCCATGCCTGTCCTGCTGCGGGTTGAAAACCACCTCGACACCGCCATCACCCAGATCAACGAATCCTTTGCCCAGGCGATCAGCAGCACCGGCTATACCGGTGTTTATCGCGGCGTGTTCCCCATCAAGGTGAACCAGCAGAGCCATATCATCGACGAGATCGCCCGCTTCGGCGAGCGCTACCACCACGGCCTGGAGGCGGGCAGCAAGGCGGAACTGCTGGTGGCCATGGCCATGTTGCGCGACCGCGAAAGCCTGATCGTGTGCAATGGCTACAAGGATGAGGAATTTGTCGACCTCGGCCTGCGCGCCCGCCAGCTCGGCATCCCCTGCTTCTTTGTGGTGGAAACCCCGGATGAAATGTCGCTGATCATCGAGCGCAGCCGCAAGCTCAAGGTGGAGCCGCTGATCGGTGTGCGTCTCAAACTCGGCACCAAGGTCGATGGCCACTGGAGCGAAGACAGTGGCGACCGCAGCCTGTTTGGTCTCAACACCCAGCAACTGATCGACTCTGTGGATCGCCTCAAGTCTGCGGGCATGCTCCACTGCCTGCGCCTGATCCACTTCCATCTGGGCTCGCAGATCCCCAATATCCAGAATATCCGCGCCGGTATCCGCGAAGCCTGCCGCTACTATATCGACCTGGTGGAAGAGGGCGCGCCCCTCGGCTACCTCGATATCGGCGGCGGCCTGGCGGTGGACTATGACGGTTCGCGCGGTGGCAGCCAGCAAAGCCGCAACTACTCCCTGCAGGAATACTGCGTCGACGTGGTGGAAGCGATCCAGGGCGCACTTGACCCCGAGGGTATCGCCCACCCCACCATTGTCAGCGAATCGGGCCGCGCCACCGTCGCCTACACCTCGGTGCTGCTGTTCAATATACTCAATGTCAGCCACTTCGACCCATCACCGCTGCCCGCCGAGCTGGCGGAGGATGCCCCGGAAGAAGTCATCAACCTGGCGGCGCTGGTGGGCAATATCAGCGTCAAGAATATTCAGGAATCCTACAACGATGCGGTGTACTACCTCGAATCCCTGCGCGAGCTGTTCCGCCGTGGCGAAATCAAGCTGCGCATGCGCTCCATCGGCGAGAACTATTACCTCGCCGTGATGCAGCAAATTGCCCGCCTGATTCCCGAACTCGACCGGGTGCCAGTGATGCTTGAGCACCTTACCGAACATCTGGCCGATATCTACTACGGCAACTTCAGCGTGTTCCAGTCGCTGCCGGATTTCTGGGCCATCGGCCAGACCTTCCCGCTGATGCCGATCCATCGCCTCAACGAAGTGCCCACCCGCGATGCCATCATTGCCGACCTCACCTGCGACTGCGACGGCAAGATCGACCGCTTCGCCCACCCCGAGGGCGAGCGCCGCACCCTGTTGCTGCACTCGGTCGAGCCTGAAGAGGAGTACTACCTGGCAGTGTTTCTGGTGGGTGCCTACCAGGAAACCCTCGGCGACCTGCACAACCTGTTTGGCGATACCAACGTCGCCAGCGTGCGCATCAACGGCGATGGCAGCTTCGATTTTGTCCACGAGCTGCACGGCGACACCATCGCCGATGTGCTCAGCTATGTGGAGTACGAGCCGGACAATCTCTTCAAGCGTTTCCGCAACACCGCAGAAGAGGCCGTGCGCGAGGGACGCATCTCGGTGGCAGAGCGCCAGAAAATGCTGGGCGCCTTTACCGAGAGCCTGCGCGGTTACACCTATTTTGAGCGGTGATGATCACTCATCACAGTACAGCAACCTGATTTAAAGGAGTCTGGTCATGGCAAAAGTCATCATTATTGGTGCCGGGGGTGTCGGCGGTGTGGTCGCCCACAAATGCGCGCAACTGCCGGAGGTGTTCAGCGATATCCTGCTCGCCAGCCGCACCGAGGCAAAGTGCAAGGCCATCGCCGCGCAGATCAAGGAGATGCAAGGCCGCACCATTCGCACCGCGCAAGTGGATGCCGACAACGTGCCCGAACTGACCGCCCTGCTGAAAGCCGAAAATCCTGCGCTGGTGATCAACGTCGCCCTGCCCTATCAGGATCTGCACATCATGGATGCCTGCCTGGCAGCGGGTATCGACTACCTCGACACCGCCAACTACGAACCGCTCGACACCGCAAAATTCGAATACAGCTGGCAGTGGGCCTACCGCGAAAAGTTTGAAAAAGCCGGTCTGATGGCCCTGCTCGGCTCCGGCTTCGATCCCGGCGCCACCAACGTCTTTACCGCCTGGATCGCCAAGCACTATTTCGATGAAATCCACACCCTCGATATCATCGACGTCAACGGCGGCAACCACGGCTACCCCTTTGCCACCAACTTCAACCCGGAAATCAACATCCGCGAAGTCACCGCCGAATGCCGTCACTACGAAAACGGCGAGTTCGTCACCACCCCGGCCATGTCCCACAAGCAGTCCTTCGCCTGCCCGGAAGAGGTCGGCACCTACAATATTTACCGCATGTATCACGAAGAACTCGAATCCCTGGTGGTGAATTTCCCCACTCTTAAAAAAGCCCAGTTCTGGATGAGTTTTGGCGACAGCTACCTCAAGCACCTCGAAGTGCTGGGTAATGTGGGCATGACGCGCATTGATGAAGTGGAATTCCAGGGCCAGAAGATCGTGCCGATCCAGTTCCTCCGCGCTCTGCTGCCCGACCCCGCCAGCCTTGGCCCGCGCACCGTCGGTAAAACCTGCATCGGCTGTGTGGTCACCGGCATCAAGGATGGTAAAGAGAAAACCGTCTACGTCTACCAGATCAAGGACCACCAGGACTGCTACAAGGAGGTCGCCTCCCAAGCCATCTCCTACACCACCGGCGTACCCGCCATGATCGGCGCCAAGATGATGCTGCAGGGTAAATGGAAAAAAACCGGCGTGTGGAACATGGAGCAGATGGACCCGGACCCCTTTATGGAAGACCTCAACAAATATGGTCTGCCCTGGGCGGTGATCGAGGATTACAAGCTGTAATTCGCGCGATCATTACATGCTAAAACGCCGGGCCTTTCCTGTAGAGGACCCGGCGTTTTGTTTAGTGTTAAACATGGATAAACATACACAAGCTGAGTTGTGTATGTCAGGCAATACACAAACTGTTTACAGATACCCATTCTGGGTATTTAATTACCCAAAATGGGTATCGCCATGGTTATGACACAGCAGCAAATGGTCCAGCAGGGAAAAGTCAGTTTTGGTGAAGCACTGTTTTCCGGCACTCGCCAAAAGGTGCTGGGGCTTTTGTTCGGTCAGCCAGAGCGCTCCTTTTTTATGAATGAATTGATACAGTTAGCCAATTCAGGCTCCGGCAGTGTGCAGAGAGAGGTTGAGCGTCTGTCATCTAGCGGGCTGCTTGCAGTGACACAACAGGGCAGGCAAAAGTCCTACCAGGCCAACCATTCTTCCCCTATATACGCTGAACTTTGTGCGCTGATCAAAAAAACTATCGGTCCCGCTCAACAACTGAAATCGCTGTTTGAGAACACAGGTGAAGATGTCCAGCTTGCCATCCTTTACGGTTCAGTTGCCAAGCAGACTGATCGGGCCAGTAGCGATATTGATCTGTTGATAGTATCGGATACCCTGACACTTGAAGATCTCTTCAATCTGCTTGCGCCATTGGAAAATGATTTGGGGCGGCCTGTCAGCCCAACCCTCTATACAGTAGCTGAGTTCAGGGATCGAAAAAGAGCCGGTAACCCTTTTTTAGCCAGGTTATTGGCCAGTGATCATATCGTGCTGAAAGGAGGCGTCGATGGACCGACAACCACTGGATAATCTCGTCCAGATTGGCCAGCTGAAAAAAGAAGCACCCGACCAGCAAGAACTGGAAGGTCTTATCCATTCGGGCAGTATAAGATTACAAGACTCACGACTCGAAGGTCTCAGTCTCGAAAGCCGTTTTGACTTGGCCTACAACGCTGCCCATGCGCTGGCTTTGGCGGCTTTGCGATGGCACGGTTACCGATCAGAAAACCGCTACCAGGTATTTCAGTGTCTCACCCATACATTGGATTTTCTGCCTGCTCAGTGTCGAGTGCTCGATCAGGCGCATCGCAAACGCAACCTGGCGGAGTACGAGGGTCATTTGGATGTGGATCAGAGCTTGGTTCGAGGACTCATTCTTGTAACCCAGTCAGTGCTTGATGGTGTCCTGAAGCTTGGCCCGGTGTCACGGTAGATTGGCGTAGAGCGGTGCAATCTCAAATCCCATCCTGCCCAGGATGCTCCTCACAGTCGGCACCAAGATGATGCTATGGGGCATAATCGAGAAACGACGTGAAGCAGCTGGCCACGGGTACCTTTGCCCATGCAGGGCTGCACACCACCAGTTACACTGTAGCTAACCCTGTTGGCTGCGGAGCACCAAACCCATGACCTGGTATCACGATTATCTGCAGCCCCTGTTGCATCCCGATGCACTGTGGCAACTGGGGGCACTGGCGGTGGCTGTTCTCTGCGCATCGCTGATCAATTTTCGTATCCAGCAGGTTTTGAAGGCCCAATCCGAGCACAGCATTGGCCTGCGTCATATCGCGATTCGTAGCGCTCAGCGCCTGTTGTGGCCGCTGACGGTGCTGGCGGTGGTGCTACCGGTAAAAGCCGTCCTCGACTATTACAGCCTGCCGCAACAGGTACTGGAAATTGCCATTCCCGTTCTGGTCGCCCTCGCCCTGATTCGCTTTATCGTGTACCTGATGCGCAAGGCATTCACTGTCAGCCCGTTGCTCAAATCCATGGAAAATGTGCTGGGTGTCGCCATATGGCTGGGTGTTGCCTTGCACCTGCTGGGCTGGCTGCCAGCGGTGCTTACCCTGCTCGAAAGCCTGGCGATCACCCTGGGCGAAGCGCGTATCTCCCTGCTCGCGGTGCTCAAGCTGTTGATGATGGTGGCTATCAGCTTCACGGTGGCCGTTTGGCTGTCGGATATGGTCAACCGCTCCCTGTCACGCTCCGTCAATCTGTCCCCCAGCATGCGGGTGGGTTTCAGCAAGTTTATCCGTATCGCCCTGCTGATTATTGCATTCTTGCTGGCCCTCAACGCCGTGGGCATCAACCTCTCCTCGCTGGCCATTTTTGGCGGCGCCCTGGGCGTGGGCCTCGGTTTTGGCCTACAGAAAATCGTGTCCAACTTTATCAGCGGCTTTATTCTGGTGATGGACCGCTCCATCAAGCCCGGCGATGTCATCACCGTCGGCGACCAGTTCGGCTGGGTGGAAGCGCTCAACTCACGCTATCTGGTGGTGCGCAACCGCGAGGGGGTCGACACCCTTATCCCCAACGAAAATCTCATCACCAGCGAAGTGATCAACTGGAGCTATGCCGACCGCAATGTGCGCGTCATCATCAAGGTCCAGATCAGCTACAACGACGACCCCGAGCAGGCCATGGCGCTGATGCTCGAATGCGCCAAGGCATCCGATCGGGTGCTGGAGGATCCGCCTGCCACCGTGCGCCTGATGGCCTTTGGCGACAACGGCATTGAGCTGCAGTTGCGGGTGTGGATTGCGGATCCAGAAAATGGCACAGCGATGGTGAAATCGGATATCAACCTGGCTATCTGGCGGGCATTCAAGGTCCACAATATCACCATCCCCTTCCCTCAGAGAGATGTCCATATCAAATCTTCGTCGCCAGCGGGGAACCTGCCTCCGGGGGTCAACGACAATGCCACCTGAACGACAACACTGGATCAACCCGGTGGGGCTGGGTAGTGGATTAGCGACCGCACCACCCTGAAAAAGCCCAGTTCTGGATAAGTTTTGGCGACAGCCACCTCAAGCACCTCGAAGTGCTCGGCAATGTGGGCATCCGGCATCGAGTCCATCGAATTCCAGGTCCAACAGATCGTCCCCATCCAGTTTCTTAAGGCCCTGCTGCCAGACCCCGCCAGCCTCGGCCCGCGCACCGTGGGTAACACATGCATCGGCTGTATGATCACCGGTGTGAAAGACGGCAAGGAGAAAACCGTCTAGGTCTACCAGATCAAGGATCACCAGGACTGCTACAAAGAGGTCGCCTCCCAGGCCATCTCCTACACCGCCGGCGTGCCCGCTATGATTGGCGCCAAGATGATGCTCGAAGGCAAATGGAAAAAAACCGGCGTGTGGAACATGGAGCAGATAGACCCGGACCCTTTACGGAAGACCTCAATCAATACGGCCTGCCCTGGGCGGTGATTGAGGATTACAAGCTGTAATGCCATAAGACCATGCACAGACTAAAACGCCGGGCTTGCCCGGCGTTTTAGTCTCTTGATTATTTAGCAGATGGCAAATCCTGAAGCTTGACCCATAAAGGTTGAAGGAAATCAGGGCCTGTGAGTGTTTCAGTACTATCGCCAAAGGCAACCACCTGAAATGGATAATCTTCCGCCGAGTTATCCAGTACCAGCAGCCCATTGGCTATGTGCACCATGCTGGCGAGGTTAGTTAGTGTGTTGGGGAATCGTGTTTCGAGTTTTTGTTCAGGAACAAAATGTCCCTTGTCGAATTCGACCCGGCGTTTAACGCGGTGTTTTGATAGCTCAATGCTTTCAAGCGCGACGAAAATAAGCAGTACAACGTAGCCATGCTCTCTGGCTAGTTGCAACTCTTCGACTTTGGAATGGTGGGAAAAAACTGTCTCAAAAACAAATGACTGCTCCTGGGACAGAAGAATTTTGCGAGTATCCCGAATAATTTGTTGCGCAAGTATGTCAGCTTTCATTTGCTCCATGCCCGTAGAATCGCCCTGAATGTCCTTGGAGACGACATCGGCATTCAAGTAAATATGCCCTATATCCGCGCATATCAAAATTGGCTCAATCAGCTCCGGGTAGAGAGTACTTTTCCCGGCGCCATTAGGGCCGGCAATGCACAATACAAATGGACGGTGCCCATCAATTTGTGAAAGGAGGTTGATGATGCCCTCTCTGACATCCATGCCGGTTTCCGCCAACCCAACTATTGGTCAGAGGTGTCGGTGGTGTAGCTGACCGAAGTGGCTTGCTGCTGGGCCAGGCGGGCTTTCAATTTGGCGGCAATTTCGTCCGAATCAGGCAGCCTGGTTCTTGTGGCTGCCACCTTGATGGCATCGTTCTGCCCTTTGCGGACTGCTTTGGCCAACTCATCGATACGCAGGGCCAGCTGGCCAAAAATATCTTCAAGCAGGTTCTTATCGAGAGTCTCCCTTGAAAGATATTCAAGCAGTGAGTTGCCATTCAGCGCTTTGGGGCATTCATGGCGGGCCCAAACAAGCGGCTTGCTGGAAAGGTTTGCCCAGGTGGATGACAGATCCAGCAGCAATTGGAGGCGCTCTCGCTTGGCGTGCTGCACTTCGGTGTCCGGGTTGGCCTTCCAGAGATAGACAGTTTTGCGTTCCACCCGCAATATTCTGGCGAGGTCACTCACATTGAAACCGAAGCGCTCATCCAGAGTCCGCAGCATGTCAATCAGGTCTGGCTTCTGACCGGAATATCGGTGGCAATCATTATCAGGCAGGACCACTGCAGGTTGATGATCTATCGTGGTTAACATGAGGAGGGTTTTCTCCACACCGGTGCCCTGTCCCACCGTAAATCTCACGAGTGATGGTGCCTGGCAATTTTCAGCAGAAGTTTCGCCATTAACACCGGTGGCACAGAAACTCATCAGCTTTTTTTGCTCATCAAGCCAAATCTGGCGGTGAGTATGCATCTATTCCTCCCTTCCCCAGGCCTGTCGGGCCTTGTCTGTTGTTATGTGTTTGAAAATCTGTGATAACTGCCCTTGAAAATGCCTGACCCGCTGCACCACGTCCTGGTGGCTGAGTCGCTCTGATACAAACTGAAATCGATCAAAATCAAGAATGGCGCATTTGCCATTCTGCTCATTCAACATAATATCCGAAGGGCGGAGATTACCCAGAGCAATCTCCGCTGGCAGTTGTGGCTGGCCATCTGTGGTGGCGTAGCGAATGGACATGGCGCCATCATCAAACTGGTACTGGGTCAAATGCGCCGACTGGGTTTCGATCTGCCCCATGGGAAGGTTGGCGATGCCCCGAATTGAATCGTTTACATAATCCTCCGGCGCCTCGCCTGGGCGGGGGAGGATAAAATCGATATAGCGTACCCCGATGCGGGTGATCAGCGGTTCCAGGGTTTCCCAGACCGGCCCCAGCAGCTGTTCGAACTGACCCAAAAATTCCTCAGCGTTAGCATAGGCAGTCACCACAAACGCTGCCTGGTGCGGGGATACACGCAACAGTTGGCGCCAGTCCTCCCCCAGAAACTCATGGATGGGGAGGTGATGACTGTGCCCCGCGGCCTGGATTTGCTGCAGAGACGCCAGTCGGTATCTGGGCAGCAGTGAAAGAATACGGCCTTTGAGCTGCTCTACCTTTTTGGCAAAATCGGGGATTTCCTCGTACTCGAGAGCGACGAGTACACAGGCAAGGGGAGCGTTGGGCAATGCGCCAAGAACGGTCATTTCACACCTGATGATTCATGGTAGGGAATAATTACACGCTGAGTTAAATATATAGCATTTTTACACAGTTTCCATCAAATATGACACAGCTCTGCTGGGTAGAGTGCCTGGCAATCGCTATCTGGCACGCCTGGGTTATGGAAACCTGGATTCAAGATATACAGATCACTTTGGTTATCGCCCCCGCCACACAAAAAACCTTTGTATATCAAATAATTGAAATATCAAAGACAACACCAGAGCAAGCTGCTATGAGCCCTTATCAGCCAGGGGGCGAGAAACAATATGGCTAGACTGCGGAAAATCATGGCCCTGTATGGGCGGAACAAGGGCGAGGTGCAAGGGATAAACCCACTCCCAGCGCAGCGCTACCATTGTCGACGCTCTGACAAGCCGCTACATCTATCGTGCTGTGGACCTGGCGAACAACGCCGGGCGAAGCGCCCATTCCACCTGTTCCATCATCGCGGAAGCATCACCTGGGTAAGAGCCCGATGAATTTCCCGGACAGGAACAGGCGGCAACCTTGTTGCCAGTGGGGCTCAGGATCCTCGGAAACTTCAGTATGGAAGTTGCCAGGTTAAGAGTGGTGGATGAGCAGGAGCGGGGCGAACCGTATATCAATCCGGAGCGGATGGTGGAGTGCCCTTTTTTGATTATTTCAACAGCTTCGAAAATCAAGGAATCAGCTGTCTTAGAAAATACTCTATTCTTTGAAAATATTTTTTTGATGGTAATCAATAAAGCTCAAATCAGGGGAAAACTTTTCCGGTGTTTCAATTAGTTTTCCGTCATACGATAGGAGAGCATCACGAAAAAATCTATCGCTATCATTAAAATGACGGCTTGAAATCTTCACTTTTAATTCGTGGGTTATTGTAATCAATCCCATATCAAATGCCCTGTCATGCAAGCTAGAAAGGCAAAGCCCATTCCGAGGGTTGAGTCTATTTTCAGTATCTGACCGCCAAGGAACAATATGACTTGCCACCAATAGCGGTGTGACAGATAGCCCTGTTATACAGCATCGGTAGTTGTAGGCGCTGAGCACTGCCCGGCGAAAAAAATGTTGTCCAATACGAACATTTACTTCTGAGAGACGTGTCTCTCCTCTATACGATCCAGACTTTTCAGTTATATCTTCGCCGATTTCTGGCTCCGAGATCCCAAGAGATTCCATAACCAGCTGAGCTTCGATTGCAAATTTTTCCCATTGTTGCTCCATTTCTTGCCACATGGCTCTATCTGCGGCTGAAGCACCGTCAAGACCTTTTCGCCCCGTAGCCCTGATTGCCGGATCAAGACTTGCGATATTAGTGAGCTTCATAGCTAATGCGGAAGGTGACCTGCCCATCAGATGGGAAAATTTTATAATTTCAGGATTTCTTGAATGCATCTTTCCAAAAGGCATCTGGCAGTAAAGGCAAAAGGCTACCAATAGCTGCTTACGTGTCCATCTGTCACTCGAAGCCATAAATCTCTCCTATCAATCGCATAAATCCTAGGGCGTGTTAACACTAATTTTGCTAAAATGTGCGGATGGAAATTACATCTGAACAATACAAAATCATTGAAAAATTCCTGCCAGTTCAAAGGGGTA
>Ga0209347_1000397_pt1 | contig 116661 bp, 102 predicted proteins | sample AutmiccommuBRH23_FD_187382 | JGI IMG/M metagenome (GOLD analysis project Ga0209347, IMG submission 187382) | Deep subsurface microbial communities from Mt. Terri, Switzerland - Autotrophic microbial communities BRH/23 (SPAdes) (version 2) | ecosystem: Environmental > Aquatic > Deep subsurface...
CGAAGAAGGGGTACGAGCGGAAGCTGGAGGAGCTTCGCAGCAGGTTCCGCAACGCGCAGGCGTGGGAGAAAGCGGTTGGCGCGCGTCGGGACGATCCTTCCCTTCCTCCGATCGAGGCCGATCTCGGTCTCGCGGCGATGGCCGAAGCTGCCAGCGGCCGCATTCCGGTGATCGTCCACGCGGACTTCGCGCGCGACATCCGCGCGGCGGTGGCCTTCAGCCGCGAGATGGGCCTGCGAATGATCCTTTCGGGTGGCGCACACGTGCAGGAAGTCACGGACCTGCTGGTGCGGGAGAAGATTCCGGTGCTGCTCGGTCCGATCCTCACGCTTCCTCCGAGGGAGGACGATCCGTACGATCTGATCTTCTCGAACGCAGCGGCGCTTCACGCGGCCGGAATCCCGTTCGCCATTCAGAGCAGTGACTCGCACAACTCGAGAAATCTTCCCTATCACGCGGCCGCGTGCGCCGCGTTCGGTCTCCCGAAAGAGGAAGCGTTGCGGGCGATCACGATCAATCCAGCGCGCATCTTCGGAGTCGACGCGTTGGTCGGATCGCTGGAGACGGGAAAGATTGCGAATGTGATCGTCACCGACGGCGATCCGCTCGAGATCACCACCAGCGTGCTTCACGTCTTCATCGCCGGAGAGCGGATGCCCTCCGACTCGCGGCACACGCTTCTCTACGACAAATTTCGCTCGCGGCCGCCGGTCAGGCGCCCCTGAGGTTGACGCCCCTGCCGGTCGCGATACAATCGCGGCCGGTTTTTTTGTTCTTTCTCAGTTCAGCTGTCCGTGGTGAGGTGCTCGTTCGCACCTCAGGGAAGCCGGTGTAAAGCCGGCGCGGCCCCCGCCACTGTAACCGACGACGACCCGCGCGCGAGACGAGCGTGTCCCCACTGTCGCATGAGCGATGGGAAGGGAGGCGCGGGAAGAATGACTCGGAAGCCAGGAGACCGACCCGGACGGCGATGCATCAGTTCCTCCGGGGCGGAGGAGCGGCTTCGATGGCTCCTTCGTCCCATTGACCGCTTCGGAGGGAAGCGAAGGAGTCGTCGTCTTGAAGAATCTGATTTTCATTCTCTCGTTGTTCACCGTTGTCTCCCCCCTGGCCGCGCGGCAGCTCGCTACCGACTCGCCGACTATTCATCGCGAAGAGTTGATCGTCACGGCTTCGGCGACTGCCGAGCCGCTTCCATCCACGCCCGCTTCCGTCAGCGTGATCACCGCCGAGGAGATTGAGGACAAAGGGGTCCGCGACGTCGCGGACGCTCTGCGCGAGGTTCCGGGCCTGAGCGTGATCCGAAGCGGATCGCCCGGAAAGATTGCGTCGCTTTTCACTCGCGGCGGCAGCTCGAAGGACACGCTCGTTCTCTGGAACGGCATCGAGCTGAACAACCCCTTTCTCTCCGGCTTCGACTGGGGTCGTTTCTCCACCGCGGGAGTCGAGAAGATCGAGATCGTCCGCGGTCCCTTCTCCGCGATCTACGGGTCGGACGCGGTCAGCGGCGTGGTGAACATCATCACCGACGCCAACCGCCCGTTCGTCTCCGCTGATTTTCAGGCGGGTGAGCACGGGCTGCTCAACGGCCGGGTCTCCGGCGCGGTGCTCCGCGAAGACTGGAAGCTTCACGGTGCGATCGAGCATCGCACCGACGACGGGTTCGAGGTGAACGACGACTCCACGCAGTCGACGGCGCTCCTCGACGCGCAACGCGTGATCGGGCGCCTCTCGGTCGGTGGCCGCGTGCGGTGGAATCGCTACGACGTCGGGACTCCCTGGAGCGTGAACGCCGAGGGAACCGCTTTCGAGCTGCATCGGGATCGAAGAGAAGAGGGAGACGAGCTCGAGATCGCCGTGCCGCTGTCCGGATTCTTCGGGCGCGCCGAATACGAGGCCGTCGTATCGCGGAACGAACGAACCGATAAATTCAACGATCCCGACGATCCATTCGGCCGGCTCTGGGCGAGCACCGATGTCGAGATCGATCGCGCATCCGCTCGGACCCGGTATCGGATCGGAGACCACGCCCTCGCCGCAGGGGGTGAGTGGGAAAGCTCGAGCGTCGACGACGCATCTTCTTACGGGAACGCGCTCGACGGCAGACGGCGCGAGAGCTTCGGAGCATTCGTGGAGGACCGCTACACGCGGGCCCTCGGGAGCAGCTTTCTCGAGGCGAGCATCGGCGTCCGGTTCGACGAGTTCGACTCGTTCGGCTCCCAGGTCTCCCCTCGCGCGGCGGTCGCATGGATTCAGGGAGCGAACAAGGTCCGCGCAGGATGGGGCGAAGCGTTTCGCGCGCCTTCGATCGGCGAGCTCTTCTTCCCTTTCTTCGGCAACCCCGAGCTCGAGGCGGAGAGCTCGGCGAGTTGGGAAGTCGGATATGAGCGGCTGCTGGCGCGCGGCCGCGCGACGGCGACCCTGTTCGCGACCGACTTCGACGAGCTGATCGTCTACGACAACCTGACCAATCGCTTCGAGAACGAGGGTGCCGGGCGCTCGCGAGGAGTCGAGCTCGGCTGGGAACAGCCGCTCGGCCGCGCCGTCGCGGCGAGTGCTAGCTATACCTGGCTCGACACCGAGGACCGTGACACGGGCGAGAGATTCCTCCGGCGCCCGGAGCACTCGGGCTCCGTCGCGCTTCGATGGTCGGATCGCGCCTGGGCGGCCAGCGCCGTGGCGCTGCATACGGGTGAGCGGCCGGACATCACCGACCTTTTCCCCTGGGGGCGGGTCATCAGCGAGGCCCACACGACCGTGGATCTCCTCGTCGAGCGCTCGTTCGGCGCAATGGCGCCATACGTCAAGATCGAGAACGCGACGGACGAGCGGTACGAGGAGATTTACGGCTACCCCAGCGCGGGGCGGCGCGCGATCGTGGGCGTGCGGTACTCGCCGCGATGAACGGGCGCGGGCATCGCAAGAAGATGCCCTCGAAGCTATAATTCGGCACCTTTACCAAGGAGGGTTCAATGCCGGTAGTCCCGAGCGACGACGAGAACGAGTACTTCCACAAGCAGGAGATGGAAAAGCTGCGTAAGGCGCAGAAGGAAGCCGCCGAGAGAATGGCAGCGGGCGAGCGTGAGCGGCTCCGCGAGCTCCATTACATGCATTGCCCGAAGTGCGGCATGGACCTCCAGGAGTTCGATTTCCGCGGCTTGAAGCTCGACCGCTGCGGAAGCTGCGGTGGCGTGTGGTTCGACGAGGGAGAGATGGACCATCTTCTCAAGCAGGGTGGAGAGATGTTCGATCGGCTCAAGAACTTCTTCCGATAGGCTGCGCTGGGCGTAGGCGAAGCTTTCAGCTTCGCTCACTGGAAGCGCGGTTTTCAGCCGCGCGGATGTACAACGATTCGCCGAGTCGAAGCTGGAAGCTTCGACTCCTGTGAGCGAAGCTGAAAGCTTCGCCTACCCCCGCTTCTCGCTCTCGATCGCCGGCGCGTCGCGCCAGCTTCTCGGCATCGATACGAAAGGATTGCCGCGCAGGAAGAAGCGGAGCGGCCACCACGCGGCTTCGCCCGAGTTTTCCACGCCGATCCGCGGCGAAACCGCGATGTCCTCGTCGGCGATGACGCTTCGGCGCGGCGCGATCGAGAGCTCTCGCGACGAGAGATCCGCTCCGTCGAGGCTTCGGTCGATGGCCAATGCCTGACAGAGTTTCCCCGGCCCCGACATCAGATCGATCTCCCGCTTCGCTCTCGGCCGGTTCAGGCGCATGCGCTCGATCCCCTCGAGTGGCTGCGCGGCTCTGAGCAGCACCGCTTCCGCGATGTCGCTGTCTCCGGTGACCACGTTCATGCAGAAGTGCATGCCGTAGGTGAAGTAAACGTAGGCGTGTCCACCCGGGAGATACATCGAGGCGTTCCGCTCGCTGCGGAGTCCGCCCCTCGCATGGCTCGACGAGTCGTTGGCCCCGAGATACGCCTCGGTCTCGACGATCCGCGCGGTGAGCAGCTCCCCGTCCAGCTCGCGCTGAATGACGCACCCGAGAAGAGCCCGCGCCACGGCGACCGGCTCGCCCGCGTAGAACTTCCGGGGGAGGGGACGTCTCCTCATCGGCCGAGCTGATCCTCGCTCGTGAACCGCGCGACGATCTCGAGCAGGTCGCGGTGAACCCCTTGCGGGGCGCCGATGATGTTGCCCCTCTCCCAGAATCGTTCGCCTCCCGAGAAATCGCTGACGTGACCTCCGGCTTCCCGCACCAGGAGAGCGCCTGCCGCGACGTCCCATGGTGCGAGATGAAGCTCGAAGAATCCGTCGAAGATTCCGGCCGCGGTGTAAGCGAGATCGAGGGCCGCCGAGCCAGCCCGGCGGACGCCTTTTGCGGTGCGGATCACCTGCTCGAAGATCGACAGGTAGGTCGAGACGTACTTCTGGGCGCGGAAAGGAAAACCCGTCGCGAGAAAAGCACCCTCGATCTGCTGCTGATCGCTGACCCTCATCCTGGTTCCGTTCCGGAATGAGCCTCCGCCCTTCTCGGCGGTGAACATCTCATCCCGTAAAGGCTCGTGGATCACGGCGGCGATCGTCTCGTCTCCCTGCCTCAGGCCGATCGAGACGCACCAGAAGGGAAAGTGCTGCAGGTAATTCGAGGTCCCGTCGAGCGGATCGATGATCCACGTGCGGCCGCTCCCCGAAGTGGTGGGAGCGGAGGCGCCGCTCTCTTCGCCCAGCACCGCATCTCCCGGGGCCACCCGGGCGATGTACTCGATGATCGCCGCTTCGCTCTCGCGGTCCGCGCGCGAGACCCAGTCGTTGCGTGCCTTGAGGTCGGCATCCTCTTTCCCTAGTTGCTGCCAGTGACGAAGAAGAACCTCCGCGCCGATTCTCGCCGCCTCTGTTCCGATGTCGGTTGGATTCAAATCTGTCCTCCGGCGGGAAGGTTGCCCGCTCCGGCGTGGGATTGTAGTGGACCCTTCCGGCGCGGGAGCGGAGAACCCCTCTTGCACCAGGCGCACAACCTTTGATCTGTCGTGGTTTGCGGCCGTCTGCCTTTTCCGATAACGTCGGGTCGGAGACCGCTACCCTTTGATTCGCCATCTCGCGCATTACCGGATCCTGGGGATTCTCGGCAGGGGAGGAATGGGTGAGGTCTACCTCGCCGAGGACGAGCGTCTGAAGCGGCGCGTGGCGCTCAAGATCCTGCCGGCCGGACTGGAGACCGACAGCGACAGCGTGCGGCGGTTCTTCGACGAAGCGCGAGTGATCTCGGCGCTGAACCATCCTGCGATCATCACGATCTACGAGCTCGGAAGCGACGAGGGCCGCGACTACATGGCCACCGAGCATGTCGATGGCTGGACGCTCCGCGAGCGGATCGAGGATCGGTCCGCCAAGGTATCGGAGGCGATCGAAGTCGCGACGCAGGTGACCGAGGCCCTGGGGGCGGCGCACGCGGCGGGCGTCATTCATCGGGACGTCAAGCCCGAGAACATCATGATCCGCCGGGACGGCTACGTGAAGCTTCTCGACTTCGGCGTGGCCCGGCTCGTCGATCGCGAAGAGAGTCGGGTGGGAGAGGCCTCGCGCTTCGGCACGGCGCATTACACGGCGCCGGAGATCTACGCTGGCGAAGAAGGCGACGCGCGATCCGATTTTTTCAGCCTCGGGGCGGTGCTCTACGAGATGCTCGCCGGGCGGCCTCCGTTCGATGGCGACACCGCGGACGAGGTGAAGCGGGCGATTCTGGACGATCGCCTGACTCCTCTCTCTCAATTGAATCGGGAGGTTCCGCACGGGCTGAGGCGAATCATCGGACGATGTCTCGCCGCGGATCCCGGAGAGCGCCCGCAGACCGCGGGACATCTGCTCGCCGAGTTGAACCACCTGCGGCGTGAGTACGAGATCGGGACTCTCAGGCGAAGAGTCACCGATCCTCTCGGTCGTCCCGACGAACCTCTCGTGGGAAACGACTCGCGCTATCGGAATCCGGATGCAGGTCCGAGACCTCTCCTCGCGCTGCTCGCTTCGATCGCCATCGCCCTGATGGTGATCGCGGCGACCGGCTGGGTCTCGGCACGCCGGCACGCGAGAGCCGCGCGGGACTCGATCGCGGTTCTCCCTTTCGTGAATGCGACGGGCAACCCTCGCCACCAGTACATGGCGGACGGCCTTACCGATACGCTCATTCAACAGCTCTCCTATGTGCCCGGGCTGAAGGTGATGGCGCGGGGAAGCGTCTACCGTTTTCAGGGCGCGCCCTACGATCCACGGAAAGCGGGCCGCGACCTGTCGGTCGACACGGTTCTGACGGGAAGGGTGGAGGACCGGGACGGGGAGGTGGTGGTCACCGCCGAGCTGTTCGACGTGCTCGAGGGGAACAGGTTGTGGGCCAGCAGTTATCGCGGTGCCGCCGACAAGCTTTCGGAAGTGGAGCAGTTGATGGCGAAGGGCGTTGCCAGCGAGCTGAGGTCGGAGCTTCGCGGTGTGGCGCAGGTCAAGAGCAGCGATGCCGCCCACCGTCTCTATCTGCAGGGGCGGTATCACTGGAACCGGAGGCAGCCGGGCGATCTCGAGAAAGCGGACGAGTTTTTCAGGAAGGCGCTCGACGAGGATCCTCTTTACGCGATGGCCTGGGCGGGGGTGGCCGATACCTGGAACCTGATCGGAAGCTACGGAGACCGCCCGCCATCCGATTCGTTTCCGCGCGCCCGGGCGGCGGCGCAGAGAGCTCTCGAGCTCGACCCCGGTCTCGCCGAGGCGCATACCTCGTACGCCTACGCGCTGCAGAATTACGACTGGGAGTGGGAAAAAGCAGAAAGAGCATACCGGCGCGCAATCGAGCTTCGGCCGAGCTACGCTACCGCCCACCATTGGTACGGCGGATTCCTGATGCTGCTGGGGCGGTTCGACGAGGCGCTCGAGCACCGGAAGATGGCGGTCGCGCACGACCCTCTCTCTCCGCAGATTCAGGCGAGCATCGGGTCTCCCTATCTGCTGGCGCGCGAGTACGACAAGGCGATCGCGCTCTTCAGGCACAGCCTGGAGATGGATCCCAACTACGCGCAGGGTCATTTCGCGCTCGGGTGGGCGCTGTTTCACAGCGGCGCGGTCGAGGAGGGGATTCACCATCTGGAGGTGCGGGCCGAGATCGCCTCGCAGTCGGCGGATTCCCTGGCGGACCTCGCGTACGTTTACGCGCGCTCGGGGAGGGTCGAGGAAGCGCTCGAGATCCGCGAGCGCCTGGAGCAGGAGAAGCGCTCGCGCTACATCTCCCCGTTCAAGTTCGCGCGGATTGCCATCGGGCTGGGAGATCACGACCAGGCCTTCCGCCTGATCGAGGAAGCCTACCTGCAGCGTTCCAACTACCTCACGGGGATCGTCACGGACCCCACCCTCGATCCGATTCGCGACGATCCCAGATTCCGGGACCTCCTGAAACGAATGAACCTCGAGGAGATCGCGCGCACGGTCGAGTCGCACGGGCGGAGCTGACCTGATTTTTTCTTTCAGGGGGTGGGATTTCGGGCGCGGCGGACACTCCTCGCTGAAAGGGGGAGGGAATGCCCAGGCGATCGCACCTTCCGGAGCCCATCAGCAGCATGCTGTCATTCGGCCGCGGCTGGCCGATGGCCCTGTCGCTCACGGTGAGCCACAGCACGCTCGCGCGCGGCTGTTCGACGGGCGAAGAGGCCGAGCCGTTCGCGGCAGCGCGTCGGTGGAGCGAGACCGCGCGGCTCAGCATTCTCGGCCAGCTCGCCGCCCATGAGTCGCTGCTCCGGTGGCTGAGCATGGGCACAACTCCTTTCCGGGAAGAGGAGTGGATCGTCTGCCGCGGGAGGCATTCGAATCCTCGGCTGATCCGAACGGCATTCGGGCCCGCGAATCCCGCGGGGGGCGAGGCACTGGAGGGGGCCGCCGAGATCCTGCGACTCTCCGCGCTGGAAAGCCTGAGATCGGGGTGGATCAAACCCGATCACGTCTACGCCGAAATCGAGAGGACGCTCCGCAAAGCGCACAAGTGTCTCTGGCTTCGTCGAGCGGCGGTGGGTCTCGACGCGTGGCCCGGGCACGGCGCTCTGCAGAGAATCCTGGAGGAGGATGGGCTGCTCCTCTCGGTTGCCGGACCGATCGCCGACGCGCGCATCGCCGCATTGCAAAGCGCTCTTCGCGAGGAAGTGAAGATCGTGCATCTCGGGGGAGCTGCCGCGAGCCCGCTGCAACCCGGTTCGGCATGCCGAGCTCTGGGCCGGGAGGCGACGGCGAGAATGAGAGAGGCCGAAGCCGCGGAACGAATCGAAAGGTCGTTGCAGGGAGAGCGGGTCCTCCTCATCGTGACTGAGCCCGAGCGGTTCGACGATCGCTCGAAGACCCTCACGCGGATTCTCGCCACGGGCAACCATCGCTGGAGCTGGCTCGTCGCCGGAGATCCGCCGGCGATGCTCTCGGGCGCCGGTTCTTTCGAGCAGTCGGCCGGGCGCCGCGCGTTCGTCGTCTCGCCCCGGCTTTCCTGGCGCAAGGCATTCGAACGCGTTGCCTCGAAGGTCGAAGAAGTCGCAGTGGACCGATGGCTCGACGACTTCACCCGCTCGGAAGACCTGCCGCGATTTCTGGCCACGGGTTCCCTACCTGCAAGCGACGCCGAGAAGCTGGAGGAGCCGGTCCGCTCGTATCTGGCCGCGCTGGCGCTGGCAGGTCCGAGAGTACCGATTCAGTCGGCAGCCAGATTTCTGGAGCCTCTCGGCTGGACCCGGCCGCCGGAGGAGCTGCTCGTCGCGAATGTCGCGCGACTGGAGGGAGACGCGATCGTGTTTGCCGACGATCCCGCTCTTCGGTCCCTCCGACGCCTCGTTCCCGAGTCGACCCGAGCGGGGCTCTGCAGACTCGCGGCCGAGCGGCTCGGCGTGGAGGGACCGGAGAAGTGGATGCTGCTTCTTCAGGCTGGCGAGGAAGAGGCGTCGGAGCTTCTGCTCGCGCAGCTGGATCAGATCGATGAGAAGGGCGCCGAGTCGATCGTCGAATTGATTGATGATCTCCGGCCGTCGACGCGCCACGGGTCCGCGCGCATTCGCCTGCATGTCGAGCTTCTGCTCCGCGCCGGCCGATATGCGCGAGCTGCCGGTCAGGCTGCCTTCCTTCCCTATCCTGCCTCCAGCATCGCACTCGCGCGTATCGCACGTCGGCAGGGGAGATACGCCGAAGCGATCGCCGTGCTCGAAAAGCTGCCCCCGGATGCACGCACCCCGGAGACCGAGCTGCTCGCCGCGGAGCTGAACCGTCTCGAAGGCGACGACGCCGGCGCGCGGAACCACCTCGCCGAAGCCGATCGCCTCGGCGGAGCGGATCCGGCGGCTATCGGTTTCGAGAGAGCGCTCATCGCCGTCGATGCCGGAGAAGTGCCGGACGCGAAAGATCGCGCCGCAGTGGCAGGCTCCCCTTATCTCCACGCGCGCCTCCACACCTACCTGGCTCTGAGGGAGTCTCGTTGGTCGGAGGCCTCGAGCTCGTGCGAGGCGGCGATCCTCGCGGCGCGCTCGCTTCCCGAGCGGATCGACGCGGGTCTCGACCGGATGTATCTGCGGTTCGTCGAGGGGAATTGGGAGGAGGCGAAGATCGAGGCGCGGGAGATGCTCGCGCTCGTGGAGGAGACCGAAGGCGATCGCGCTGCCGTAGGAGTTCTCTTCACGATGGCGTATCTCAGTGCCGATTCCGGAGACTGGGCGCGATCGGAAGAGATGATCCGGCGGCTCCAGTCGATCTACGAGGGAACGGCCGACACTCGGCGGCTCCGTGAGACGCAGCTGCTCGTGGCGCACCTGGCATTCTGTCGGGGGGACTTCTCCGCCGCGCGCGCCGCGGTGACCAATCTCGAGCTCGACGCCCTCCACGCCGATGAGCGCGAGGCGGCCCTTCTGATCCTCGACGAGATCGATTCGATCGAGGCGGTCGATGCTCCGATGCGGAGCGGCGGGACGGCTGTCTGCACCGAGCTCCGCGACCGACATGCGATTCTCGCCTGCCGGAAGCTCGCTGACTCACAGCTTCCGCGCGGAACGTTCAACCGGTCGCTTGCCGAATGGGAAGCTGACGTCACCAGGGGCGCCTCTCCTCAGCCGCCCGCCGCCGCTCGCGGCTCGGAAGAGCTGAAGCTGGTGCGTTCGTTCAGATTTCTCGAATCGAGATCTGGCGTATCGGTGTCTGGCAGTCAGGGAACGGAGCTGGCCAGTAGGCTTGGTGTACGCTTCGACACGCCCGCTAAATCGGAGCGGATTCCGCTCGAGCTCACGGTGCTTCAGCTCGCGGCGACTCTTCCCTTTCCGTTCGCACCCGAGGATTTCGGCTCTGCGAAGTGGCTCTTCGCGCGGAGGAACCGGCTTGGCGTCTGGAACCAGCTCGGCCCGCTCGCACCCATGTCGGAGGACGAGCTGGATGACATGGCCCGGCGGCCGGGAGACGACTGGCTCGCCTGCGGGGACGATGCAGTCCTTCGCTTCGATGGAAGCTCCGGCTGGTCGAGCAGTTCGCGCGCTTCCCTCGCCGCCCTCTTCCTTCTGCGCAGCGAGAACCACGCGCTGAAGAGGGCCGCTCAACAGACGGAGTTCATCGCGGAACGGCCGCAGCTGGAATCCGAGGGGGTCGTCGGCGAGTCTGCCCGGATGCGGGAGATTCTCGCGCTCACCGCGCGGGTCGCGCGGCGCGACGTTCCGGTATGCATCGAAGGAGAGTCCGGAACGGGGAAGGAGCTCGTAGCCCGGGCGCTTCACCGCGGCTCGTCGAGGAGGAGAGGACCCTTCGTCGCGATCAACTGCGCCGCTCTTCCCGAGTCGCTGATCGAGAGCGAGTTGTTCGGACACGCCCGCGGCGCTTTCACCGGAGCCGACCGCGACAAGCCCGGAGTCATCGAGACCGCCGACAAGGGAACTCTCTTCCTCGACGAGGTGGGCGAGCTCCCGCTTGCTGCGCAGGCCAAGCTCCTCCGATTTCTCCAGGAAGGAGAGATCCGGCGCCTGGGAGAGAGCGCGGTCCGGGAGGCCGACGTGAGAATCGTCGCGGCGACCAACCGTCAGCTCGAGAAGGAAGTGGACGAAGGTCGGTTCAGGGAAGACCTCTATTACCGCATTCGAGGCGTCGAGTTGCGCGTCCCGCCTCTGCGGGAACGAGGTAGAGATGTCCTTCTCCTCGCCGATCACTTCCTCGCGCGCGAGAGTCGCCGGGAACCGGGCGGGCCGAACTGCTTTTCCGACGACGCCCTCCAGGCGCTGCAGCTCTACGACTGGCCGGGCAACGTGCGCGAGCTCGAGAATGTCGTTCGCTCCGCGTACGCCCTGGCTCCCGGCGGCGCGATCGATCTCGAGCACCTCCATCCCCGGATGCGCATCGCCCGAGCGACCCGGGTGCCTGTCGGCGGCTTTTTCGACGAGGTGACCCGCTTCAGGCGGGATCTCGTCGAGCGCTCGCTCGAGAGGGCGGAGGGAAACCAGAGCCGGGCCGCCGCGATGCTCGGAATCTCCCGGCAGGCGCTCGCCTACCAGATCCGCGAGCTCGGAATCGTCGTCCGCCGGCCGGCGGCGGGCTCCCGGACGCGGGGGGACTCGCGCGCGGCGCCCGAGGTGTCATAGGATGACCGGGCATGCCCCGACGCGAGATCGCTCCTCCCGCCGACGACGAATACCCTCCAGCCGTAGGGGAGTACCTGCAGGAGCTGACCGGCACGGAGCTCTTCCCGATTCTCGAGGGCCAGATGCCCGCCTTGCGCGCCCGGCTGAAGATTTCCGAGGAGAAGGCGCTTCACCGATATGAGCCCGAGAAGTGGACCGTCAAGGAGCTGCTCGTGCACATGGCCGACAGCGAGCGGGTTTTCGCCTATCGGGCACTGCGCATTGCCCGCGGTGATGAGACCCCCCTCCCCGGGTACGACGAGCAGGCCTACGCGGCGACCTGCGGCGCAAATGGCCGGTCGCTCGCCGACATCGTCGAAGAGCTGGAGAGCATCCGGCGAGCGACGCTCACACTGCTCGGCTCGCTCGACGAAGAGGGGCTGTCGCGGCGCGGAGTCGCCAACGCCCGTGTCGTGAGCGCGCGCGCCCTCGCCTGGGTGATCGCGGGCCACTGGGCCCACCACGACCGCATCCTCAGCGAGCGCTACGGGATCTAAGGGCAGTGGCAGAGGATCTTTTCCTCTGCCTCAACCACCGTCGAGCATAGGCAGAGGAAAGGATCCTCTGCCACTTTCCAAAGCGTTGCGGGGAATTGGGACCAATATGGTACTGTTTGGCCCTTCGACCCGGAAACGGGTCATGAACCTTCGCGATGCTGAAGATCTCCAGACTCTCCGATTACGGTCTTCTCGCCTGCGTTTACCTCGCGAGGCGGGCTGGTGCGATGGTCAGCGCGCGGGAGATCGCGGAGTTCTATCAGCTTCCTCTTCCGGCGGTGTCGAAGATCCTCAAGGTCCTCCAGGAGGGCGGGATCATCACCTCGGCGAGGGGCGCGACCGGGGGATACGCCTTCGAAGGTGATCCCGACGCGGTGAGCCTCGGCTCGCTGCTGGCGATTCTCGAGGGGCCGTGGGACCTGGTCGATTGCGAAACGCTCGATCAGGCGGGCCACGCGGTCTGCGCGATCCGGAGCGAATGCCCCTCGCGCAGCTTCATGTTCGGAATCAACCGGGCGATCAAGGGAGCCTTCGACAGCGTGAGCCTGAGCGACCTGGTTCGTGGCTCGTTGAGCGGTTTCGAGATGGATCCGATCGTTCTGGACGACAGGAATGACATGGCGGGCGCAGCGCTCGCCGAGGACAATCGATGAGCAAGAATTACGAAGTCGAGCAGCTGGCGAATCAGGAATACAAGTGGGGATTCGTCACCGATATCGAAGCCGACTCGGTCCCGCCGGGACTGAGCGAGGACGTCATTCGTGTGATCTCGGCGAAGAAGAAAGAGCCGGAGTTCATGCTGGAGTGGCGCCTGCGGTCGTACCGCCACTGGCTGACCATGGTCGAGCCTGAGTGGGCGAACGTGAGCTACCCCAAGATCGACTACAACTCGATCATCTACTACTCCGCTCCGAAGCCGAAAAAGCAGCTTTCGAGCCTCGACGAGGTCGACGCCGACATCCTCGAGACGTTCAACAAGCTGGGAATCTCCCTCGAGGAGCAGAAGCGGCTGAGCGGAGTGGCAGTCGACGCCGTCTTCGATTCGGTCTCCGTGGCCACGACCTTCAAGTCGGAGCTCGCCAAGCACGGAATCATCTTCTGCTCGTTCTCCGAGGCGGTGCAGAACCATCCGGACCTGGTCAAGAAGTACCTCGGGACGGTCGTGCCGTACACGGACAACTTCTTCGCGGCGCTCAATTCGGCCGTCTTCACGGACGGCTCCTTCTGCTTCATTCCGAAGGGCGTGCGCTGCCCGATGGAGCTTTCGACTTACTTCCGGATCAATTCGGCCGGGACCGGTCAGTTCGAGCGGACGCTGATCGTGGCGGAAGAGGGAGCGTCGGTCAGCTACCTCGAGGGATGCACGGCGCCGATGCGCGACGAGAACCAGCTTCACGCCGCCGTCGTCGAGCTGGTCGCGCTCGATCACGCGCAGATCAAGTACTCCACCGTTCAGAACTGGTACCCGGGCGACAAGGAAGGGAAGGGCGGCATCTACAACTTCGTGACCAAGCGCGGGAAGGCCATGCGCGGGGCGAAGCTCTCGTGGACGCAGGTCGAGACCGGCTCCGCCATCACCTGGAAGTACCCGAGCTGCATCCTGCAGGGTGACGACTCCGTGGGCGAGTTCTACTCGGTCGCGCTGACGAACAACTATCAGCAGGCGGACACCGGAACGAAGATGATCCACATCGGGAAGAACACCCGCTCGACGATCATCTCCAAGGGCATCTCGGCGGGAAAGGGTCAGAACACCTACCGCGGCCTGGTGAAGATCATGAAGGGAGCGGAGAACGCGCGGAACTACTCGCAGTGCGACTCGCTCCTTCTCGGCGACAAGTGCGGCGCCCACACCTTCCCGTACATCGAAGTGCGGAATTCGACGGCGCAGATGGAGCACGAGGCGACGACCTCCAAGATCGGCGAGGACCAGCTGTTCTACATGCAGCAGCGCGGGATCTCGGCCGAGGATGCGGTCTCGATGATCGTGAACGGCTTCTGCCGCGAAGTCTTCCGCGAGCTCCCGATGGAGTTCGCCGTCGAAGCGCAGAAGCTCCTCGGCGTGAGTCTCGAGGGAAGCGTGGGCTGATCCCGGTCGCCAAACGAAGAAATCATCACTCCCTCCGCTCACCGGGCGGATGGAGAAACGAAGAGGAAGTGAAGTTCACGATGCTGGAAATCAAAGATCTCCGCGCGAAAGTCGCGGGAGCCGACAACGAGATTCTCAAGGGGCTGAGCCTGGCGATCAATCCGGGCGAGGTTCACGCGATCATGGGGCCGAACGGCTCTGGAAAGTCGACCCTCGCCAACGTGCTGGCGGGCCGCACGAACTATGAAGTGACGGGCGGGACGGTCGCATTCGAGGGAAAGAACCTGCTCGATCTTCCTCCGGAGGAGCGGGCGCGCGAAGGGGTCTTCCTCGCGTTCCAGTACCCGGTAGAGCTCCCCGGCGTGAACAACGCCTACTTTCTTCGGACGGCGCTCAACTCCGTTCGGAAGCATCAGGGGCTCGAGGAGCTGGACGCGGTCGACTTCCTCCAGCTGCTGAGGGCGAAGATGAAGCTCGTCGAGCTTCCCGAGGCGCTGATCACCCGCGCGGTGAACGAGGGGTTCTCAGGCGGCGAGAAGAAGCGAAACGAGATCCTTCAGATGGCTGTGCTCGATCCGAAGCTCGCAATCCTGGACGAGACCGATTCGGGGCTCGACATCGACGCGTTGCGGATCGTCGCCGAGGGAGTCAACCGGCTGAAGAACGAAAAGCACGCCGTGCTGGTGATCACCCATTACCAGCGGCTGCTCGAATACCTCGTTCCCGACTTCGTCCACGTCCTCTTTCAGGGGCGGATCGTGAAGTCCGGAGGGCGCGACCTCGCTCTCGATCTCGAGAAGAGAGGGTATGCCTGGATCGAAGAGGAGTACTCGGCCGCGAGGGCCTGAGGCAAGTCTTATGACGGTGGAAATCGTACCCGGAGTCGGGAAGTGGCAGGCCGAGCACGAGCGCATCCAGAGGGATACGCGCGCCGGTGGTCTGCGGGAAACGCGTGCCGCGGCGTTCGCCAGGTTCGCCGAGCTCGGATTCCCGACGACCGAACACGAATCGTGGCGCCTGACGAACGTGGCGCCGATCGCTAAGCAGGATTGGCAGCCGGCCGGAGAGGGAGTCGCGAGCGAAGCGGCGCTCGCTCCACTGCGCCTGCCCGAGGCGAGCATCGAGCTCGTCTTCATCAACGGAAGGCTGGATCGCACTCATTCGCGCGGAGCGGCGACGTCCGGGGTTCGCGTCGAGAGCCTGGCCGCGGCGCTTCCGTCCGCTGACGGCGACCTGAGCTCCTTCACCCGCATCGCCGATTGGGAAGACCGCAGCTTCGTCGCCCTGAACACGGCGCTGGCTGCGGATGGCGCGGTCGTCCTCGTCGCAGACGGAGTGCGCGCCGGAGTGATTCACGCGATCTTCTACACCAGCGCCGGCGAGACCGAAGCACAGGTCAGCACGCGCGTTCTCCTTCGCACCGGACGATCTTCGGAAGTCTCCTTCGTGGAGACCCATGCCGGCGAGGGACGCTACTTCAGCAACGTGGTCACCGAGATCGACGGTGGCGAGGGGTCGACGATCGATCACACCAAGGTGGTCGCGGAATCCGGTGAGGCGTACCACGTCGGCGCGGTGGAGGTCCGGCAGGGGCGGAGCTCCGCGGTCCGGACGAGCCTTCTCGGTCTCGACGGCCTTCTGGTCCGCAACGACGTGTCGACCACGATGGCGGGCGAGGGAGCGAGCAGCGTCCTCGACGGCCTTTACGTTCTCGGAGGTCGGCAGCACTTCGACGCCAACACCCGGATCATTCACGACAGCCCGCACACCGACAGCGTGGAGCTGTACAAAGGCGTCCTCGATCAGGCGGCGCGCGGGGTGTTCAACGGACTGATCGTGGTCCGTCCGGACGCCCAGAAGATCACGGCGCATCAGACGAGCAAGAACCTGCTCCTGTCGAACGAGGCGATTGCGGACAGCAATCCTCAGCTGGAGATCCACGCCGACGACGTGAAGTGCGCGCACGGCTCGACGATCGGGCAGCTCGACGAGACGTCGCTGTTCTACCTGCGCTCGCGCGGCATCGGCCTCGATCAGGCGCGCGGAATCCTCACGCTCGCGTTCGCCGGCGAGGTCGTCGACCGCATTCGGATCGAATCGCTTCGTGACCGGCTTCGCGCCTCGCTTCTCGATCGGCTCGCTCCCGCGGCGCCGAAGGAGCTCTCATGAACACCGCCACCGTTCCTCGCGACCGGGTAGCCGGATACAGCGTGACCGGGATCAGGGAAGACTTTCCGATCCTCCGCACCCGGGTGCGCGAGCATCCTCTCGTCTATCTGGACAACGCCGCGACCACGCAGAAGCCGCAGGCGGTGATCGACCGGATCGTCCACTACTACTCGGCCGAGAACTCGAACGTCCATCGCGGCGTGCACCTCCTCAGCGAGCTCGCGACAGCGGGCTACGAAGGTGCGCGGGAGAAGATCCGGGCGTTCGTGAACGCGCGCGACGCGCGCGAGATCGTCTTCACGCGCGGCACGACCGAGGGGATCAACCTGGTGGCGCATTCGTTCGTAGCGCCCCGGCTCGAAGAGGGAGACGAGGTTCTGATCACCGGAATCGAGCACCACTCGAACATCGTCCCCTGGCAGATGCTCTGCGACGCGAAGCGGGCGAAGCTGCGGGTGGCTCCGATCAACGACCGGGGCGAAGTGATCCTGGAAGAGTTCGAGAAGCTGCTGACGGACCGTACGAAAATCGCGGCGATCGTTCACGTCTCGAACGCCCTCGGAACGGTCAATCCTGTGTCGACGATGATCGAGCTCGCGCACCGGCGCGGCGTTCGCGTGCTGGTGGATGGCGCGCAGGCCATCCCGCACATGGGAGTCGACGTTCGCAGTCTCGATGCAGATTTCTACGTTTTCTCCGGTCACAAGGTCTTCGGACCCACCGGCATCGGCGTCCTCTACGCGAAAAGCGATCTGCTCGAAGAGATGCCTCCCTGGCAGGGGGGCGGCGACATGATCCTCTCGGTGTCGTTCGAGAAGTCGACCTACAACGAGATTCCTTACCGCTTCGAGGCGGGAACGCCGAACATCGCCGGCGCCATCGGCCTCGGCGCCGCCATCGATTACATCTCCGCGATCGGCATCGACCGGATCCATGCGTGGGAGGATGAGCTGCTGCGGTACGCAACGGAGTCGCTCTCGGCGATCCCGAATCTGCGGATCATCGGAACGGCGGCGGAGAAGGCGAGCGTGATCTCCTTCGTGCTCGAGGGGATTCATCCTCACGACATCGGAACGATCGTCGATCAGCAGGGCGTCGCGATCCGGACGGGCCACCACTGCGCCCAGCCGGTGATGCGTCGCTTCGGAGTGCCCGCGACGGCGCGCGCCTCGCTCGCCCTCTACAACACCCGCGAGGACGTCGACGCGCTCGTCGCCGCCCTCGGAAAAGTCAACGAGGTGTTCGGGTGAACGGCGATCTCCGCGATCTCTATCAGGAGATCATTCTCGACCACAACCGGAAGCCGAGAAATTTCGAGAAGCCGGCCGGCGCCAACCGCGAGGCGGAAGGCTACAACCCCCTCTGCGGCGACCATTACACCATCTGGCTCGAGCTCGACGGCGAGACCGTCCGGGCGTTCGGCTTCGAAGGAAGCGGTTGCGCGATCTCGAAAGCCTCCGCCTCCGTGATGGGCACTCTCATCAAGGGGAAAACCCCGGCGGAGGCTCAGCAGATGTACGAGACCTTCCGCGACGTGGTGATGGGGAAGGTCAAGCCGGACCTCGAGGCCCTCGGAAAGCTCGCCGCTTTCGCCGGCGTCTCCGAGTTTCCCGCGCGCGTGAAGTGCGCGATTCTTCCATGGCACGCCATGCACACGGCGCTCGAAGGCAAAGAGACTGCCGTTTCGACGGAATAGCAGGAGAGACCAGATTCATGTACGAAGAAGTCACCGTGAGCAGGGACATTCAGACCATCGCCATTCCGAGCGGTGAGCCGATCGACCTCCCTGCAGGCACCAAGGCGACGATCACCCAGTCCCTCGGCGGAAGCTACACCCTGATGACCGATCGCGGGATGATGGTTCGCGTCTCGGGCGATGCGGTCTCCGCGATCGGCAAGCCGGTCGTCGAGCAGGTTCGCGTCGAAGGGGAAGTTTCTCAGGAAGACCTGGAGAAGCTCGTGTGGGAACAGCTCCGCACCTGCTACGACCCCGAGATTCCGGTGAACATCGTCGACCTCGGCCTCGTCTACCTCTGCGAGGTCACCCCCCACGGCGATGGCTATCGCGCGCACGTGAAGATGACCCTCACCGCTCCCGGCTGCGGAATGGGGCCGGTCCTGGCGTCCGACGTCGAGAACAAGGTCCGTTCGCTGCCGAAGATCACCGACACGAAGATCGAGATCGTCTTCGACCCGGTGTGGGATCGCAGCATGATGTCCGAAGCGGCCCGGCTGCAGCTGGGCATGTACTACTGATAGTGGCCCCGCGTAGGGGCCGGCTGCGCCGGCCCGGCCGCCGCAGGCGGCAAGGTGGACGTCACGCGAAAGGCGCCCTTGCGGGGCGCCTTTTGCTTTGGTATTTGGCGCTACTGCTCGCCATGAAGTGGGCTTCGCGCAAGGGGGCGGAAGACATGAAGGTTGTGCTCAAGTTCATTCTTTTCCTCGTTTTCCTGACAGGCGTTCCAGTCTCGGCTGAAAGAGTCTTATTTCCCGTTCCGGTAGGGGTGTTCGCAGGCGCACATCAGTCCCTATGGCGCACGAGCTTGACGATAACCAATTTCGGTACAGCCCCGGTGGTTCTCAGCACCGGCGGCGGAATTCCTTTTTCTCTCTTTGTGAATCCCCAATCAACGCTTGTCGTTTCGTCCTTGCCGAATGCTTACTGGTGGACGATCTCGCGTGACGAAGAGGTGGCGTTGCATTTGAGCGTAGGCGGCGAAGGCCGCCGAACGGAGACTGAGATCCCGGTCGTCAGAGACGATGAATTCGTCCCTGATGTCGTTCATCTCACGGGTATCCCTGTAGAGCCGGAGACCCGCCTTCTTCTGCGTGTCTTCGCGATTCTTGATGAGCCCAATACGACCGTCCCGATGGAGGTGGTCATGCGCGACGGTTTGACGCATTCGGTGCTTGGGGCGTGGGAGCGCAATGTAGCAGTCCGAGATTTTCCAGGCATCACCAGCTTCTCCATGCCGTTGCCTTCGAGTTTCGGAGGAAACGTGGTCGTGGCGAATGTCACCGTAACGGAAGCCGCCGAGTCGCGAATCTGGGCTTTTGTCACCGCGACGGACAATGTCACGCAGGAGATCCACACAGTTTCTCCTTAGTAAGGCAGCAGAGGTAGACTCCGTGCTGTGCTGGACATGAGTCGTACAGCGGCTTTGTAAACCGGAGCTCCTATGTCCCCAAAGACCACCTTGATCTTCCTTCTCCATGCCGTTCTCTTTGCCACCGGTGCGCGATCAGCCGAGCAGGTGCTGATTCCCCTTCCGCTCATCTACCCTCCGGGCATTCCAGGCGCGCATGGGTCATCGTGGACAACGGAACTGCTCATGCACAACCCGGCGGACGAACCAGCGCGCAGGGTGATCTGCCCGGGTTGGATCGGCGGTTTCCCTTCCACGATTCCAAGGCGATCTACTCAGACGCTGGTGCCCACGAATTCGCCCGTTCCCCCGGTCTTCGTTTGTGTGGAGGGAGAGCTGGTGTTCAACCTGCGCGTGCGAGACTTTTCGCGGCAGGCACTGACTTGGGGAACGGAAATCCCGGTGATTCGAAGCGAGGATCTGCTCGAGCGGGTCTCACTGCCCGGCGTGCCGACGGACTCCCGGTTTCGTCAGACGCTGCGAATTTACAACTGGCGCCACGACGAGGCGCTGTCGTACTCGGTGCAGGCACTCGATCCCCAGGGTAACGTTGTCCTCGACAGAACGCTCGTTCCTCAACAGATTCGAGGCTATCCTGGTTACGCCCAGATCATCGACATCGTCAGTCAGCACCCGGAGCTGGCCGCGCACGAGATCGTTACTCTGAGAATTGTGCCGAGTGTGCCGGAACTCGGTATCTGGGGGTTCGTCAGCGTGACGAACAACGAAACCCAGCACGTGACGTTGATTAGCCCGGACTAAGGCATTCGGGGGAGAGGAACGGGCCCTTATTTTGTTTCGCCTGCCCGAAGCCCCCTCACGCCGATACGATTGGCGATTCGTCGGAGTGATGAGCGGTCAGTGCCTCAGGGCCGGGTCCTGAACGCGCGTCGATCGTCCGGCAGGTGGCGAAACCCTGCCATTTTGAGATCCTTCGGTCGCGGGCACGGTTCTCGAGGTTTGACCCTTCTGCGCGGCGCTCCGTCAGGATGACGACAAAAAGGCGCCCTTGCGGGCGCCTTTCGCGTTTCGAATCGGCGTGAAGCCTTACTTGTGGTCGTTGAAGAAGGTCCAGTGCCCCAGCGGGTGGTTCTGCTGGAGCTGCTGTGCCTGGAGATAGCCGTCGATCGCGGTGACGACGGCGACGAGCCAGGCGCCCATGCCGCAGGTCGGGATGGCCAGAATGAGAGCGGCCACCAGGGCGGCGACGCCCTTCTGCCACTGCCCGTACCAGAAATAACCGACGCAGATCAGAAAGAGATTCAGAAGCAGCGCGATCACCGGCTCTTTCTGCGGGGTCGGCGGATAGATCAGCTCCTGGCTGCCCGGAGGGGGAGCCTGCGATCCCGGAGGGGGCGGGGGAGGCGGCGTATGGCTGCCGCCGGGAGGGGTCGGCGGGGTGAAGCTTCCACCCGGAGGATTCGTGTCCATTGAGGCTCTCCTGTTCTAGGCCTTGTCGGCCATGTCCGAAATGACGGGGAAGCGCATCCGCTCACCACGGATCGCCTTCATGATTGCCATGATGAAGATGACGATGTAGCCGATGCTGATGACGCAGCTGATGAGAGTGAGGATGATCCCCAGACCGCAACCCATGCCGTCCAGTACGAACGCCTGGAGAATCCACCAGACGATCGACACGAGGACATACGCGGCGAAGAGAAGCAGCCCGTTCATGGCGTGCCACTTGACCTCGCGGTCGTCCTTCTTCGCGATCAGCGGAACGATCCCGAGAAAGTAGATGTACGAGAGAGCCAGCATGAGAGTCCGATCGGAGCTCCCTCCCGGCGGAGGCACGCCCGTGCCCGGCGGCGGCGGTGGCGGCGGAGTGTAGCTTCCACCTCCCGGAGGAGGCGGAGGGGGAACGGACGGATTCTCAGTCATCAGAGATCTCCCTCAAAAAATTTGGGTGGCTCGGAAACATGGAGATTTTACCAGACCACGAACCGGGTGTGCTCGTCAATGCCTGCGCGCTGCAACACGACGTGACACGGCGATCTCCATCGGAACGATCACCAGCGCGGCGGAGAGCGCGATCGCGGCGGCGACGGGAAAGGCCCATGCCAGCCCCTCCTCGTCGAAACCGAAGAAGCGGCGCATGATGAACCGCCACAGCGGCCTCGCCAGGAGGAACATCACCACGCCGACGTAGAGCAGAGAGAGCGCCATGTAGGCCAGCCCGCTGAGCGAGACCGCGAGCTCGGTCGGATTCTCGCTCTTGAAGTCGGGAGCCATCGCGCCGAACCCCACTCCCATGCTGACCAAGGTGAACGTCGTGACGAAAGAACCGCCGAGAGTCCAGGCCCAGATCGGGCCGCGGGCGTCGAGCAGCAGGTTCGCGAGTACCGTGAGAAGCAACCCGAGGGCGACCAGAGGCAAGGCGTAGACACCCACCTTCGTCCAGAGAATGCGCCGGATCGAGATGGGAGCGCTCTCCAGAATCCAGAACTGCTTCCCTTCCGCCGAGAGCGAGGGAAACGCGAAGCGCAGGCTGATCGCGGCGATCACGAATCCCGACATGCCGAGGTTCAGGTACGCGAGGAGCACGGCGCGAAAGTCCCCCTCGAGCGGCATCATCTGGATGTTGTAGAGGTAGATGAACAGCAGCGCGACCATCATGAACAGCTGCGACCACTGCGCGGCGTCGCGGGTGACGATCCGGACCTCCTTTCCCAGCATTGCGCGCGTCTGCGGGTCAGCGCGTCTCACCAGGCGATCGAGGAGTCGCGTCGCCGGATGCGCTCCGAGAGCCACCGGGGCGGAGGTCTCCCGCGCGCGAACCCAGGCGAGGTAATACGTCCGCCACGCGACGAGCAGAAAGGTCGCAACGGCGAGTGCGGCCAGGACCGCGAGACGCGCCCAGTACCCAATCTCGAAACCCGGTTCGACCCCTCCCATCACCGCCGCCGCGAGCCACGAGCTGGGAAAAAGCTCGGCAGCCGGAAGACGGATCGCCTGCAGCACGGCCATGACGTCGTCGGTCTGGATGTCGGCGAAGAGCCGCTCCGGCCGCGCCACCCGGACTCCCACCACCACGAGCGAGAGGACGAGGATCGCCAGAGTCATCGCGATCTGATGTACGCGCCGGACTGGAAAGAAGCGGACCAGGAGCAGGATCAGCGTCGCGGCCAACCCGGTAGGAACGAGCAACAGCAGGACGAGACCGATCGTCCCCGCGATGGTGAACGAGATCCCGGCGCCCATCACGTGCTGCAGGGCGAGGAGAAGGGGAACCAGAAAGAGCACGACCAGGTAGGAGCTCTGGGCCGCGATCTTCGCGAAGCGGCTGAGCGCCAGCCGGGTGCGCGGAACCGGCGCGGCGTGAAGCAGCTCGAGATCGAGATCCGTGAACAGCCCGCCGATCGACGCCGTCATCGCCGAGAAGAACAGCACCATCGTCCCGATCAGAAAGACGAGGCCGAGAAAGTTCTCGATCAGCCCGAGGGCGAACATCGGAGTCAGCTCCTCGATCTTGCGGGCCGCGGTGAAGAGCTTCAGGAAAATCCGATAGTCGGCGTAGAGGAACGTGGCGACGAGCGACAACACCACGGCCGCGCGCGCGAGCGTGGCGACCGACCACGGGCGGCCGCGGGCGACGAGAAGACGAAGGCCCCACATGGGCAGAGAATATACGGGTGGGGGAAGGTGAAGCCAAGGCAGAAGGCAGAAGGCAGAAGGCAGAAGTAACGGCAACGGCAAGAACGCTCGTCATCCTGAGGGAGCGCCGCGCTGAAGGGTCAGGTCACGCACACGATGAGCGCGACCGAAGGAACTCAGAATTCGGCCGTTGCTCTTACTTCTGCCTTCTGCCCTCTGCCTTCTGCCTTCTGCCTTGCCTCTATTCTTCGGTGAGCGACTTCACTTCCTCGAAGAACTTCATCGTCTCGTCGAAGCGCGTGGCGCGGCGTTTTCCTCGCTCGAGGCCGAGCTCGACGAGGCGCTCGATCAGGCGGCTGTATTTGATCTCGGTCGCCTCCCACAGCTTCGGGTACATCGAGATCCTGGTGAAGCCGGGGATCGTGTTGATCTCGTTGAGGTAGATACGGTTCGTTCCCTTTTCCAGGAAGAAGTCGACGCGGGCGTATCCGGATGCGCCGACGGCTCGGAACGCGGCGACGGCCAGCTTCCGGATCTCGTCGATCTTTTCCGGGGGGAGGTTCGCGGGGATCTGCAGGGTGGACTTGTCGTCGATGTACTTGTCCTCGTAATCGTAGAACTCGTGACCGGTGACGATCTCGCCGGGGAGCGACGCCTCCGGCTCGTCGTTACCGAGAACCGAGACCTCGATCTCCCGCGCATCGACACCCCGTTCGACGAGGATCTTGTCGTCGAAGCGCAGCGCCTTCTGCACGGCGGGCTCGAGCTCCTCCTGCGTGTGAACCTTCGAGACGCCGACCGAGGAGCCGGCATTTGCAGGCTTGACGAAGAAGGGGAGGCGAAGGGTGTTCGTGATCGTCCGTGAGATCCGTTCCCGTTCGTGGTTCCACTCGAACTCGGAGACCGGGATGAACTCGGCCTGGGGGAGCTTCGCCCATGCGAACGCGTACTTCATGATCCACTTGTCCATGCCGGCGGCCGACCCGGTCACGCCGCTTCCGACGTACGGAAGGCCGATGATCTCGAGGTACCCCTGCAGCGTGCCGTCCTCCCCGAACGTGCCGTGGATGATCGGGAAGGCGATATCGATGCCGTTCGCCCGCGCCCACTGAGGAAACGCGAACTCCGGATCCCCGACCGAGGATTTCCGCTTGCCCGCCAGGGCTTCGGCGCTCTCCTCGGGGGGAAGGAAGCGGCCGTCGCGGGCGATGCAGATCGGGATGATCTCGAGCCGGTCCTTGGGAGCGGCATCGCGGATCGATCGCGCGGAAAGGATTGAAACGTCGTGTTCCGCGCTCCTTCCGCCGAAGAGAAGGGCGACTCGAATCAGGCTCATAGAGGCTCCATTGGGAGGAAGGGTCGCAGCCGCCCCGCCGGTTCGCGGAACGCTGACGCCGACAGCCAACCTTCAAATTCCGCGCCGCGGCGTCATCGCCGTGGCGAAAGAGGGTTTTTCGGAGCGTCAGGGAAGCGGGATGCTGCCGAGGAGGTACTTCAGATCCTCGTCTTTCCAGCTGATCCCGGCGCCGAGCATCAGCGCCGGATCGTTGAGGACGTCCTCGACTCCGGTGTTGACGTACATCGCCGGGGCATTCTTGCGCTCGCTGCGAATCAGATACTTGCCGAGGATCCGCATCTGCGGGTAGTCGGTGTACTCGCTTCCGAAATCGAAGACCTCGCCCGTGACCCGCAGCTTCTCATGGCCGGTCCAGTCGACGCCGACCCCGCCGAAGGAGTCGACGAGTCCCATGCGGATCCGCCAATCGTCGTACTTCCATCCCACTTGGGCGGAGATCAGAAAGTCGCGGTCCCATCGCGTCGTCTTCTCGATCGTCGTCGTCGCGACGCCATCGACGATGGTGGTTTTCTCGACCAGTTTCTCGTTCCGGTCGCCGCGCGCGTCGCTCGTCGCGCCGACGTGGAGAAAGAGGTTCCTCTCGATGTTCGGGGTGATCGATCCCGCGAGCTGGAGGCGTGAAGTTCCCTCGAACTGCGCGTTCGGAGTCTCGGTGAGGTAGTAGCCGTCTACACCGAGCTCCAGGCCGATGCGATTCACCCGGCCGAGCACGTCGCGGAGCTCTCCGACTCCTCCCTCGATGGAGCCGAGCGTGGAGGTCAGGCTGTCGTGAGCTTCGTCGCTGTAGAGAAGCTTCCCGACGGTTCCCTCACCGGATCGAACCTGGGCGGTGATCGAGTTGAGGTTGTCGGTGGTGGTCTTCAAGTCCGTCGAAAGAGTGCGAAGGTTCTGCACCAGGGCGCGGACGTCTTCGCGGTTCTCCCCAACCGTTCCTCCGATGGAGCCGGCCACCCGGTCGATCGATGCGGCGATGCGCGGGATCTCCACGCGCAGGTCCGCGGTGATCTGCCGGAAGTTCTCGGCGGAAACGTTGATGTTCTCCTCGTTGGCCGCGATGATCAGCCGCAGCCGTGCCGTCGCATCCTGCACGTTGAAGACGATCTCCTCGAGCCGCTGGGTTCCTTCCGGTCCGCCGAGGGCGGCGCGCAGCGATTCCGTGATCGCCTTGACGTCCTTGGCGATCTCGCTCACCTGCGTGGTGACGTCGTCGATCGATGCAGTCGCGGAGCCCTGCAACCGGACCGTCTGCTCCTCGGCGGCCGCGATGGCTGGCGCATTCGGAGGTCCCGGGTCGAGCTCGAGGTACTTCTCGCCCAGCAGCCCGAGGTTGGCAACCTTCACGTTCGCACCCTGCCGGAGTTGCACGTCGTCGCTGATCTGGAGCGTGACCAGAGCCCGCCCTTCCGGCGTGAGAGCGATTTTGGTGACCTTGCCGACCCGCACGCCGGCAACCCGCACCGTCGACTTCTCATCGAGTCCTGCGACCGAATCGAAAAGGACCTGGACGTCCTTCGTCTCTCCGCCGCCGAACTGGATGTCCTCCACGCGCAGGATGAAGTACCCGAGGATCGCGAGGATCAGGATCATGAAGATGCCGAGCTTGACCGCTGAGTTCATGGTTTTTTTCCGCGCCCCCGAAGGGCAATCGACAATTCTGCCCCGATTCTCCCACAAGCGGGAAAATCCCGACGTCGGACTACCGGTAATGGGCCGGATCGATGCCGGCGTCTCTCATCATCCCGAACAGCGTGGAAAGCGGCAAACCGACGACATTCGTGTAGTTGCCCCGCACGGCGTCGATGAACATCGCTCCGATCCCCTGGACCGCGTAGGAGCCCGCCTTGTCCATCGGTTCCCCGGTATCGACGTACCACTCGATCTCTTCCGGTTGCATCTCCACCATCTCGACTTCGGTGGTCGTCACGGTGACTCGCGCCCATCCGAGCTCTTCATTGACCAGGGCTGTTCCGGTGTAAACCACGTGCCGCCGCCCGGCGATGCGCGTGAGCATTTGGATCGCGTGAGCCCGGTCGGACGGTTTCTCGAGAACCTCTCCCTCCAGCCAGACGACGGTGTCTGCTGCAATGACCCACGCGCCGGGCTGCCGGCGGGCGACCGCGGTGGCTTTCTCGCGGGCGAGGCGCTCCACGTAGCGGTGGACTTCCTCACCCGCGCCCCGCACTTCCTCGATGTCGCTGGTGATCACGTCGAACTTCAGGGCGGCAGCCTCGAGCAGCTCGCGCCGGCGGGGGGAAGCGGAAGCGAGGATCAGCTTCACGCGCGCTCCTCGACTTCGGCGGCGTAAACCACCCCCACCATGCTTCCATCCCGGTTGATCCGGTAGACGACCCGTCGCTGATTGGCGCGAAGCACCCAGAGGCCGCGGAGAGAAGCGAGAAGTGGCGCTCCGAGGATCGGGTTCTTTCCCAGCTCCTCGAGCTCTTCCCGCACCACGCCCCCTCCCGCGCTGCGCGCGATGACGACGTTCTCGACCTCTGGTCCCTCCGCCAGCTCTTTCCTGACAAGCTGAGCTTCGCCGACTCGGATCTCGGCGACGGTCGCCTCATCGGACTCCAGCTCGACCGTTTCGCGGAGCGAGATGAACTCGTCCCAGGAGATCAGGACTGCGATCGGCGCTTCGCGGCGGGTGATCGCAGTGCGCCGCCCCATGACTTCCGTAGCAAGCACAGCCGATCTGACGGGCTGGCTGATGGAGTCGGCCTCGATGACGTCTTGATATAGAGCCATGTTAATTCACTCGATTAATTAATGACGAATGACTAGGCTAATGATCATCACTATTAATAGAAACTCTGTAACGATCAACACAAATCAATCTTCTGATTTCATCCTCTCGAGTAGATACTCTCGAAAGGGTTCGCCCAGCTCCGGGTGCTTGAGGGCATAGTCGAGGTTTGCCTTGAGGTACCCGAGTTTCTCCCCCGCGTCGTACCGCCGTCCCTCGAAGACGTACCCGTAGACGTCTCCCGACTCGATCAGCTGGAGCAATCCATCGGTGAGCTGAATCTCGCCCCCCGCGCCGCGGCCGGTCTTCTCCAGGATCTCGAAGATCTCAGGAGGGAGGATGTAGCGACCGATGATGGCGAGGTTCGACGGGGCTTTCGATTTCGGCTTCTCGACCATGTTGTCGAGCCGGAAGAGGCGGTCGCGCACCTTCTCGCCCGAGATGATGCCGTAGCGGTGCGTCTCCGAGGGTGGCACCTCCATCAGGGCGATGACGGGGCGGCCGGTCTCGCGGTAAACGTTCATCATCTGGTGCAGGCAGGGAGGATCGGCGAGGATGACGTCATCCGGAAGAACGACGGCGAACGGCTCGTCGCCCACCGCGGGAGCGGCCTGGAGCACGGCGTGGCCGAGCCCGAGCTGCTGCTTCTGCCTGACGGAGATCACGTGGGTGAGTCCGGCGATCTCCTCGACCTCGGCGAGCAGGACCTTCTTGTCGCGCTCGCGAAGCGAAACTTCCAGCTCGAACGAGCGGTCGAAGTGGTCGAGAATCGAGTCCTTGCCGCGAGAGGTGATGATGACGATGCGCCCCAGGCCGGACTCGAGCGCTTCCTCGACCCCGTACTGGATGACCGGCTTGTCGACGAGCGGGAGCATTTCCTTCGGGATGACCTTGGTCGCGGGGAGAAAGCGCGTGCCATAGCCGGCGCAGGGGAAAACACAGGTTCGGAGCCGTTTCATGGGCGCGCATTCTATCGGCCGCCGGGGGATTGAGCCAGCCGGAGGTTCCCTGGGGAAATGCGCGGGGTGACAAACTGTTCTCGGCAGGGCAGGAAACTTGCTGTTGAACCGCTCCAACGGTCGACTTCCAGGGTGATGGGTGGCATGCGCAGACTGACGACGTTCCTCTTTCTGATTCTGATGATCTCTCTTCCCGTCGCCGGGTCGACGTGGAGCCGGGCCGGCTTGTTCGGCGCCGATGTCCGGTCGCTGGTCGCGGATCCGCGCAACCCGGAGATCCTTTACCTCGGAACCAGCCAGGGAGAGGTGTACGTCTCGACGGACTCCGGAGCCTCCTGGGCGAATCCTCGAGGCTCGGTTCCGTTCCCCGGCTATATCGTCGAAAACCTCGTTGTGGACTCCCGCGGACGCCTCTGGGCGGCGAGCTGGGGTCTGTGGCGCGGCGGCGTGATCGCCGTCTCGAGCGACGGAGGGAAGACGTGGGAGCGCCGCGACAAGGGGATCGAGGAGCTGTCGGTCCGCGCGTTTGCCGTCAGTCCGGCGGAGCTGGTCGCCGGAGGGCTGACCGGGGTCTACAAGTCGCGTGACGACGGCCGCACCTGGGCGAGGATCTCGAGCCAGGTGAACGTCGGATCGGTCGCGATCGATCCGCGCAGCCCCGACACGATCTACATCGGCACGTTCCGCCAGGCATGGCGGACCGACGACGGCGGCAAGACCTGGAAGCACATCGCGAACGGGATGGTGCTCGACACCGACGTCTTCTCAATCAATATCGATCCGAAGAATCCGGATGACGTTTGGGTCTCGACGTGCGGCTGGGTTTACAATTCCGGCGATCGCGGCGACAAATGGACGCGATACAAGGACGGCTTCGAGAATCGCCGCATCCACACCATCGTGCGGCACCCGCTCGACGACAACATCGTCTTCGCAGGCTCCGTGGCGGGCCTCTACGTCACCCTGAACCGCGGCAAGAGCTGGGCTCTCGTATCTCCCGATACCTTCGTGATCAACGCGATCACCGTGCACCCGAAGAGACCCGAGAGGATCGTTCTCGGAACGGAAGCCGACGGAGTCTATGTCTCGGAGGATGCCGGCAAGACGTGGCGGCGTTCGAGCCGCGGCCTGCACAACGTCCGCGTCGGCTCGGTCATCCCCGACCCCGAGATCGCGGGGCAGGTCTATGCGACCGTGACCTTCGGAGGCTCCGCCTCGGGCCTTTACGTCTCCAGCGATGGCGGTGCGAACTGGAGCCGCCTCAATCAGACTGCCATTCCGGAGATCCTCTCGTTTGCGGTGCGAAAGGGAGGAAAGCCGCGTTTCGTCGCCGGAACCGAGCGGGGATTCTTCCACAGCGACGACGGAGTCACCTGGGAGCGGGCCGATCCCGCGATCACACCGGTCCGGGTCGACCGGATTCTCGAGTACAGCTCGGAGCGGATGTTCGCAGGGACCAGTCTCGGCGTGTTCACCTCGAAGGATGGCGGGCGGAAGTGGTATCGCCTCGGACTCGAGGACCGCACGATCGATATTGCCATGGGATGGATCAAGTCCGGCCCGGCTCTCTACGCGATGACGGCGGAGGGACTGAAGGTCTACGACGGAGCGGCATGGAGCCGGGTCAAGGGCGCTCCCGGACCTGGGACGACGCTCGCCGTGCGGCGCGAGGGCGGGCGCGATCTCGTCGTGGTGGCCGGTGCGAAAGGGATCAGCGCAGGGTGGGTGGACGAGCAGCGGATCTGGAACCCATCACCCGCGCCTACCGGTGGCGCGAGCGCAACCGCGTTCACCCCTCTCCATTCAACCGGTTCGCTCGTGGTGAGCTTCAACGACCGCCACGAGATTCATCTGCGCGACGAGAAATCGGCATCGTGGAAACGCGTCGGGATTCCGACGACTCTGCGCGACGTCTCCGGCATGGCCGAAGATCCGTTCCGGAAGGGGCGGTTCTACCTGGGAACTCACGGCCAGGGAGTGCTGATCTGGGACGGGAGCGAGGGGCCTTCAACCGCGACGAATCTCGCGGCGCCTGCGACTCTGGGCGGCAGCCGACGCTAGCGACTGATCACGTAGCGGACGACGAGAAACCCGAGACCCTGCTCTCCGAACTCACCTTTAGGCTCGACCGAGGCGAAGACGTAGATTTCGGGATCGCCGCCATCGTAGACCAGAGTTCGCGGCGACTCGGTCTGACGCGACGGCTTGCCGTGCGCGGTAATCATTCGGAACACGATCTCCTTCCAGGCGGTGCGGATCTCGGGAAGGAAATCGACCAGCTCGAAGCGGATCGATGTCAGGCAGTCGTCCTCGAAAGCGAGCGTGATCGTTCGCTTCTCGGTGACCTCCACGAGCCGATGACCCGGCTCCTTCCCCTCTTTCGAGACCAGTCCGGCGCGACCGATCTCCGCTTCCGCCTGCGCGAGCGTCATCCCGAGCTCGAGCTGAAACCGCTCGGGAGTCATCCAGGCCGTCTGCGAGACAGGGGCGACTCCACCGAGGAGAAGAGAGATCAGCAGGAAAGAGATCATGCAGCGATCAGTGTACGACCGATTCCACTCGGGTCGAGCGCCACGACTGCACGGTGGAGATCGCCATGGCGATGTGGCGGCCGACGTCGTTCCACTTTCCGGAACGCACGAGATCGGGTGGAGCAATCGAGCCCGCCATGTTGAGGGCGACTGCGCCGGCGGAGAGATACGGCTCGATCTGGTCGATCGCGACGGGCCCGCCCGCGAGCATCGGGACATCCCGGATGGGCTGCCTGATGGTTCGGATGTAGTCGGGTCCTCCGAGCAGGCCGGCCGGATAGACCTTGATCACGTTGGCGCCGAGCTCCCATGCGTGAATGATCTCGGTCGTGGTCGCCGCGCCCGCGACGCAGAAGAGGTCGTGCTCGACGGCATAGTCGATGACCGTGACGTCGGTGTGGGGAGAGACGAGAATCTGGGCGCCGGCGCGGCGCGCTTCGGCCGCCATGTTGGACCCGCGGACCGTTCCGGCGGCGAAGATGATCCCGCCGCCGCCGTACTGTCCGACGAGCCGTTCCAGGATGCCGATGGCGTCGGGCGTGGTCATGGTGATCTCGATGACCCGCAATCCGTGCTCGCCATACGTCCTGGCGAGCTGCATCGCGGTCTCGGGATCTTCTTCCCTGACCACACCGATGATGACGTTTCGCTTGACGTGCTCGAACAGTTCTTCGCGGCGGCCCATGGAGCCGAGACTACCACGATTCAGCGGTCCGGGAAGAGGGGTTTACAGGGCGATTCCGTATCTCCGGCGGACCAGTGCTAATCTTGCGGAAAGGACGGGAAATCCACGATGGCGCTCGTGAACAAGGCAGTGAACGAGATCACGTTGAAGCTGGTCTATTACGGGCCGGGACTCTGCGGCAAGACGACGAATCTCGAAAGAATTCACGGCGATGGAAAGCTGCAGAACAAGGGAAAACTCCTGTCGATGTCGACCGAGACCGACCGGACGCTCTTCTTCGACTTCATGCCGATGGAGCTCGGCACCGTCCGTGGCCAGAAGATTCGCGTGCAGCTCTACACCGTGCCCGGTCAGGTGTTCTACAACGCGACGCGGAAGCTCGTCCTTCGCGGCGCGGACGGAGTCGTCTTCGTCGCGGACTCCCAGCCCTCCATGCGCGAGTCGAACCTGGAGAGCCTGGAGAATCTTCGGGAGAACCTCCGGATCAACCGGCTCGACCCGGCGAAGATCCCGATCATCTTCCAGCTGAACAAGCGCGACCTTCCCGACGTCGATCCCGCCGAGGAAATGAAGGCGTACCTGGGGACCGGCGATGCGCCGGCGGTCGAGGCATCGGCTCTCGAGGGGCGCGGCATCCGCGAAACGCTGCAGAAGGCGATCTCGGGCATCCTCCAGAACATCAAGAACAACGTGGACATCTCCCTCCGGGAAGAAGCTGTCGAGGCGCCACCCGCGGCCGAGGAACCGCAGCCTCCTGCTGCGCCTCCCGCGGCTGCGGCTCCCTCCGCGGCGGCTTTTCGGGAGCGGGAAACGCTGAGCGAGCTGCTCGAACAGAGTGAACGGATGATTCAGGAGCTTCAGGCCGCGCTCGATGCCGCGCGCCGGCAGCACGCGAGGATTGAAGCCCGCCTCGAGAGCTCAGGCTCCCCCGAGTCCATCTGAGGCCACGCCGGCCGGAAAGCCCCCCCGGAGGATCGCGATTTGACCTGGTACAGCGAATGGTTCGGCGAGGAGTACCTCGATCTCTACTCCCACCGCGACGAAGAGGAGGCGCGCAAGCACGTCACCTTTTTCCGCTCGCAGTTCGGCATCATCCGGGGCCCCATTCTCGATCTCGCCTGCGGGCAGGGGCGGCATATCCGGGAGTTCAGCGCCGCCGGATACCGGGCGATCGGGTGCGATCTCTCCTGGATTCTCCTGCGCCACGGAATCGAGGCGCTCGGACCGATGCCGGTCGCGCGCGCCGACATGAGAAGGCTTCCCTTCCCCGACGCTGCGTTCGACGGTCTGGTGAATTTCTTCACCAGCTTCGGTTACTTCGACGAAGCGGATGAAAATCTCCGAACCGTTCGGGAGATGTCTCGGGTTCTGTCCAAAGGAGCTCCGTTCCTCTTCGATTATCTGAATGTTCACCGCGAGCTCGACCGGCTCGTCGAGCGGGAGGAAAAAGTCAGCGACAAGGGGACGGTCCTGATCGAGCGGTGGTTCGATGGCGCAGCACGGACGTTCAACAAGCGGATCACCATTGGTGAGAGACGCTTTCTGGAGCGGGTGAAGGGATATGATCTCGACGAGATCACGGCCATCTTCGCGGCAGGAGGCATGGCGATACGAGAAGTGTACGGCGATTTCGACGGCGGCGACTTCGACGACGAAAGCCCGCGCCTGATTCTTCTCGGCACCCGAAGGCGATGACGACGACGCACGAGACGAAGGGGACGAGAGAGTTTCCGCTTGCCCTCTATCCCGGAATCGGCCGACTCGCCCTCGATCTGGTCAACGGGTCGGAAGCGGCTTCGAAGCTGATCGCGCGGCCGGACTGGAAAGCAATCGGTCGCGATCGCCGCCCTTCGCGCGACCGGGCGGCACTCGCCGAAGCTCTGACCGTCTCGAATCGCACATGGGGCAACGACGTTTCTGATCCGATCGGCCGCTGGGCCTCCGGGGAGGCAGTCGCCGTCATCGCGGGGCAGCAGGCGGGTCTCGGGGGCGGCCCTCTCTACACCCTCGCGAAGATCGGCTCGCTCCTGGCGGCGTGCCGCCGTCTGCAACAGGGCGGCGTCCCCGCGGTTCCGTTCTTCTGGATTGCGACCGAAGATCACGATTTCGCCGAGGTTTCGAATCTTCTCTTCCAGACCGATTCGGCCGCCAGGCTCCTGCGATCTTCGCGGAATCCCGCGGTTCGCGAGCCCGTGGGCGCGCTCCCCATTCCGGAGGACGTCCGTCGCCAGCTCGCGGATCTCGTCGGAGAGGACCAGGACTGGCTGAAACCTGGCGTCTGCTTCGGTGACTCGTTCGCCATGCTCCTCGCCAGGGTTCTGGGGAAGAGAGAAGTCGTGCTGGTCGATTCGCTGCTCCCCGAGTTGCGCAGGTGCGGAGCGGAGATCCTGGGAAGCCTTGCGAAAAGCCTGGTCGAGACGGGCGAAGCGCTGCACGCGAGATCGAGAGCGGTCGAAGCCGCCGGATATCGCCCGCAGGTCGAGCCCGGCCCGGACGGCTACTACTCGCTGCTCTACTCGATCGAGCCCAATGGCGAGCGCCTCCCGATCGTCGCGCGGAGCGGGGCCTTTGCGATCGGTTCGCGGAAGCACTCGGCCTCGGAGCTCGAGAAGCGCCTGGCGAGCGCGCCGGAGACGATCTCGACCGGCGCACTGGCCCGCCCGCTGCTCCAGGACTTCGTGTTCGAGCCGGCCCTGTTCATCGGCGGCCCCGCCGAGGTTGCCTACTACGCGCAGGCGACCGTCCTTCACGAGATGTTCGATGTCACTCCTCCCGCAATCGCGCTACGAGGTCACGTTCTGGTTGCTCCCGCGAAGAGAATGCGCGCGCTCGATAGATTCGGGGTCGGGATGCCCGAGCTCTTCGGCCCTCTCGAGGCGGCGGTCAACCGGCACGAAGAAGAGCTCGTGAAAAAGGTCCGGGAGACGGCGGGCAGTGGACGCGAATCTCTCGACGAGATCATCCGGGAGCTGTCGGCGCTCGCGCTGGGAGGCGATCCCGGCCTCGACCGCGCCATGAAACGTTCCGGGCGGAGAATCGATTATCACTTCCGGACCATGGCTTCCCGGGCGGAGCGCGCGATCGCGCGCAGGGATGAAGAGCGGTGGGCGGCCCTTTCGCGACTGCAGCAGATTCTCTATCCCGGCGGGCAGCCTCAGGACCGGGTGGCCGGATGGCTCGGCTGGTGGCTGGCCTACGGCGATGAACTGGTCGACAGGCTCGTCGAGGCGGCGGAGCCGGACAGCGCGACGTTTCGAGTCGTGGCCATCTGAAAGGCGCAGGACGAATGGCGACTAAAAAAAACAGCGGGAAAAGCTCGAAGGTCGACATCGTCGCATTCGGAGCCCACGCGGACGACGTGGAGCTCGGTTGCGGCGGAACACTGCTCGAGGCGACCCGTCGAGGTCAGAAGGTCGGGATCGTCGATCTCACGCACGCCGAGATGGGGACGCGTGGCGATCCGGAAACGCGCCGGCGTGAGTCGCTCGCCGCGGCGAAGATTCTGGGAGCGGAGTTCCGGGAGCGGCTCGACTTCGGCGACGGAAACCTGGCCACGGGACGGGAGCAGGAGCTCGCGCTGATCCGCATCATTCGCCAGTGGAGGCCGTCGATGCTTCTGGCGCCCTGGCCCGACGACCGCCATCCCGATCACACGCGAACGGGCCAGCTGGTGACCGACGCCTGGTTCTACGCCGGTCTGGTGAAGATCGACACGGGGCAGAAAGCGCATCGGCCCGACCTCGTCGCCTATTACATCCAGAATTACCAGATTTCGCCGAGCTTCGTGGTCGATGTCACGCGGTCTTTCCCCAGGAAGATGAAAGCGATCCGCGCGTATGGATCGCAGTTTCACGATCCCGAATCGAGCGAGCCGCTCACCTTCATCGCGAAGGAGGGCTTTCTGCCGATGATCGAGGCGCGAGCGCGACACTTCGGGGCGCTGATCGGAACCGACTTTGGCGAGGCGTTCTATACCAAGCAGCCTCCGCAGATCGACGACCTGGTCGCCGCATACCGGGGGAGGGAGGTCAAGTGAAGATCGGGATCACCTGCTATCCGACGTTCGGCGGGTCGGGTGTCGTTGCGACCGAGCTCGGCATAGCGCTCGCCAAGCGCGGAATCGACGTCCACTTCATCAGTTACGCCCTTCCCTCCCGGCTGAGCACTCTCCACGAGAGGATCCGGTTCCACGAAGTGGCAATGATGAACTACCCGCTCTTCGACAATTTTCCGCCGTACACGCTCGCCCTGGCGACGAAGATGGCGGAGATCGCCGAATACGAAGATCTCGATATTCTCCACGTCCACTACGCGATTCCTCATGCGATCAGCGCGTATCTCGCGAAGCAGATGCTGAAGGATCATCCGATCCGGGTGGTGACGACGCTGCACGGGACGGACATCACTCTGGTCGGCCGCGATCCCAGCTTCCTTCCGATTACGAGGTTCGGCATCGACGTATCGGACGGCGTGACCGCCGTATCCGGATGGCTGCGTGACGAGACCACCAAGTTTCTCGACGTGCAGCGTCCGATCGAAGTGATTCACAACTTCGTCGATCCGGCCCGCTTCATCCGGAAGAGCAGCAACTTTCTCTGCGACGGATTCGTCCGGCCCGGAGAGAAGCTGTTCGGCCACATCTCGAACTTCCGCCCGGTCAAGCGGGTCCTCGACGTGATGGAAGTCTTCCTGCGCGTGCAGCGCGAGGCCCCGGCGAAACTGGTCATGATCGGCGATGGGCCGGAGCGTTCCCGCGCCGAGGCGTTCTCGCGCGAGCATCGGATCACCGACCGCGTTCTTTTCCTCGGGAACGTGCCCGAGCTCGAGGAGGTGGTCGCGGCGCTCGATCTCTTCCTGCTTCCTTCCGAAACCGAATCGTTCGGGATGGCCGCTCTCGAGGCGCTGGCGTCCGAGGTGCCTGTCATCGCGAGCAGGGCAGGCGGACTTCCGGAGGTGGTCGCCGACGGAGTGACGGGGTACCTGCTCCCCGTTGGTGATGTCGAGGCGATGGCCGCGCGGGCCCTCGAGCTGGTTCGAAACGACGAGCTTCGCAAGGAAATGGGGAGGGCCGGCCGCCAGCGCGCGATCGAGCTCTTCCATGTCGACCGGATCGTTCCCCAGTATCTCGCTTTCTATGAGTCGGTGATGCAGGCCGAGCGACGCGCGGGCTCGGAAAACCGTCGCGGTCAGCCTGTCCTCTGAAATCCCGCTCGAGCGGGGGCGGTTACAATCATCCCGATGGGCACCAGAAAGCAGCAGGCGCTGGAGCAGGAAGTCGAACGCTTCCGCGAGTATCTCCAGCAGCAGGGACTCAAGCTCACCAATGAGCGGGATGCTCTCGTGCGCGAGATCTTCTCGACCCACTATCACTTCGAGGCCGATGAGCTCCTGATCAAGCTGAAGGAAAAGAGCATCAAGATCTCGCGGGCGACGATCTACCGCACGCTCGAGCTCCTGGTGAAGTCGGGAATGGTGCGCCGCGTCCACCTCGGCGAAGATCATTACCACTACGAACGGGTGATGGGAGACGACGCTCACCACGACCATCTGATCTGCACGGCGTGCGGCGCCGTGATCGAGTTTCACGACGAGGCTCTGGAGAAGCGCCAGAACGAGATCTGCGAGAAGAACCGCTTCACGCCCACCTTTCACAACCTTCAGATTCTCGGGATCTGCTCGAGCTGCAGGCGCAAGGGTGAAGAGCCGGAAGCTCCCGATCGGATGATGAAGTACCCGACCGCGGTGGATCTCCGCCGGTAGGGACCGCCTGCTGCGGTCCGGTCGCCGAAGGCGACGTGTTTGTTCTCGGGCAGAGAAGCTGTCGCGCTGCGCGCGACCGGACCGGCGCAGCCGGTCCCTACGAGGCGAGCAGGTCCGGCAGGCGGGCGATCATCCGGTCGAGGCGCTCGAGCGTCCCCTGCTTTCCGAAGAGAACGGCGACGTCGAAGATCGGCGGGCTCGCCATCTTCCCGGTCAACGCGACGCGGAGCGGGTGGATGTATTTTCCCGCCGAGTTGCCGCGGGCCTCGGCGAGCTCGCGGAGTGCCGCTTCGGTGCTCCCCGTGTCGAACGTTTCGAGAGCGGAGAAAGCCTCCCGCAGCTCTTTCATCCGCACCTCGAGGTCGTCCCCTTTCAAATGCTTCTTTACCGCGTCGGCCTCGTATTCGATCGAGTCGGCTGCCATGAAGAACGGCGCCGCCTGCTCGGCCATCTCGCGGAGAGTTCGGGCGCGCGGCTGGAGGAGAGGAATCGCGCGAAGCAGCGTCTCCTGGTCGCCGGGCACGCCGAGAAACGGTTCCAGCGGCGCAACCAGATCGGCAGGCTGCTTTGCCTGCAGATACTGGTGGTTGAGCCAGATCAGCTTGTCCAGGTCGAAGACCGCCGCCGAATGGTTGACGTCCGCGAGATCGAACAGCGCCTCCGCCTCTTTGCGCGAGATCACTTCGCGATCTCCCTTCGGTGACCACCCGAGAAGCACCAGAAAATTGAACAGCGCCTCGGGAAGAATGCCCATCGACTGGTATTCCTCGACCGAGGTTGCGCCGCTTCGCTTGCTCAGCCGCTTGCGGTCGGTCCCGAGAATCAGGGGGACGTGCGCGAACTCCGGAACCGGGGCGTCGAACGCCTGAAAAAGAAGAACGTGTTTGGGCGTGTTCGAGAGGTGGTCGTCTCCGCGCGCCACGAGAGTGATCCCCATGTCGATGTCGTCGACGACGACCGAGAGGTGGTAGGTCGGATTGCCGTCCGAGCGCAGCAGGACGAAATCGTCGATGAGGTCTCCCTCGAACTCGACGTCGCCCCTGATGTGATCCTTGAAACGGATCGGCCCGTCGGGGACCTGAAAGCGGATCACGTAAGGGCCGTCGTCCTCGTCGATCACCCGCTGGCGGCACTTCCGGGAGTAGCGGTACTGGCCCCCGCGGGCCTCGGCCTCCGCCCTTTCGGCCTCCAGTTCCTCCACGGTGCACCGGCAGCGGTAAGCCCGCCCCCTGGCGACGAGCTCGTGAACCCTTTCGCGGTACCGCTCGATGCGGTCGCTCTGGTAGAACGGCCCTTCATCCCACTCGGCGCCGAGCCACGACAGCGACGCGATGATCTGCTCCGCGTGATGCTGCCGCGAGCGTTCGACATCGGTGTCTTCGATCCTCAAGACCATGCGCCCCCCGTGACGGCGGGCGTGAAGAAGGTTGAAGATGGCCGTACGGGCGCCCCCTATGTGCAGAAAACCGGTGGGCGAAGGGGCGAAGCGAAGCTTCATCGGGCGGTCGGGGGTCATCGGGCGGCGATCTTATGAGTACCCCCCGCAACCGTCAAGAAAGCCGGGGGGCTACAATCCTCTGCTGCCCATGTCTGCGCGACGCCACCGTTCCGCGGGATTCTCGCTGGTCGAGACCCTGATCGCCATCCTCATCCTCGGGATCGTGATCACGACCTCCCTGTTCGTCTATTACGAAAGGGAGCGCAGGATGGTCGAGGCAGGCGAAGTAATGCTCGTCTGGCAGGTCCTCGGGAATGAAGCCGAAGCGAGGCGCTATGCCTCCTGGGCCATGCAGCCTCCGGGGCCGCAGCCCTTCTATACCGATCTCGCGCTGCTCGAGCAGCTCGATGGTGTCGTGGCGGAGGCCGCGGTCGAGCAGGTCGACCCGCTGACGCGAAGGATTCTTCTGCGGGTCTCCTGGCGCGAGGGGAGACGAGAAGCGATCGCGGAAGTGATCCGGACCGACACCGGGGGAGGCTCGCTGTGGTGAGGGGCTCCGGCCGCGGCATGACCGTCATCGAGCTCGTCGTGGCGATGGCGGTTTTCTCGGTCTTCATGGTCATTCTCGCGCTGGTCGCCGCGGATTTCGCGAACCTGGAGCGAGGCGTGCGGTTCCGGTGGTTTCTGCATCCGGACGACGCGGCGGTGATCGCGCGACTGCGCCGCGACGTTCTCGACAGCACCGGGTATCCGGCCGAGCACGCGGGGGAGCCGCAGTCTCCCCGCCACCTGATTCTGTCGATGGGGTCGGGGAGGATCGTGACGTGGACGTTCACGGAGGATCGCGCGGTGCGCGGCGAATGGAATGGCTCGGCGAAACAGGGGGAATGGAGCGCAAATGCGACGCGCGATTTCTCCATCGCGTCGTGGAGCACCCCGAATGAGGAGACGGCGGTACGGGTCTCAGGAAGGAGCAGCGATGGATCGCTCGTCGTCGATCAGGTCTTCGTTCCGAGGCCGGACTGAGCGCGGTTTTGCTCTGATCACCGCGCTGCTTCTCGCCATCCTCTTTCTTGGGATGATCGAGCTGGCGCTCGCGGACGCGACGGCGGCGCAGCGGGAGGCGCGCCGCTTTCGCGAGCGGATCTCCAGCCAGATCCTCGCTGACAATGCCATCGAGCTGGCGGCCGCGGGAATGGTGGTCAAGGAGAGCGACAGCAGCTTCGAGCGCGAGACCGGGGCGGGAACGATGAACGGTTCGATCAAGGTACTGCCGGGCGGCCGGTTCGAGCTCGAGGGCGATGGCGTAAGCGCCGGCCTGGAGGTCCGCGCGAGGGTCGAGCTGGAGGGGCGAGTGGTGGGAAATCAGATCGTCATCCAGAAGAGCAGGACGCGGTGACGAAAAGGGGCCAGGGGTTTGGGGAGGTGGCCACGGCTTTCCAGCCGTGGTTCTGCATGATGGGAATCACCAGCCACGGCTGGAAAGCCGTGCCCACATTCCTCGGTGATATAAGGCTTCCTATTCCTGACATGAACTTCACCCGGAAGACGCTCGTGGCCGTCGCGCTCCTGTTGAGCGGCTGCACGGCGGGGGAGACCTCCGCGCCGCGCGTCAGGATCGCAACCACGACGAGCCTCGAGAACTCCGGCCTTCTCGAGCAGATGAGGATCGCATTTCGATCCGACACCGGAATCGAGATCGAAGCGCACGTGGTCGGATCGGGAAAGGCTCTCGATCTCGCCCGCGACGGCATCGTCGAGCTGGCGATCACGCACGAGCCGGAAGGGGAAGCGGAACTTGCCCGCGCAGGGCGTGTCGAAGAGCAGGCCGCCTTCATGGCCAATAGCTTCATCCTCGTGGGGCCGCCCGAAAACCCGGCCGGGGTTCCGCCTCGCGCAGCTGTGGCCGATGCCATGCGGATCGTTCACGGCGCGAAGGCCACGTTCCTCTCCCGCGGAGACGAGTCGGGAACCCACGTTCGCGAGAAGGAGTTGTGGGCACGCCTCGATCTCGACCCCGGCTCGAACGACGGCTATCGGCAGATGGGGCAGGGGATGAGTGCTCTGCTGCGCTCGGCGTCGGAGCTCCAGGGGTACGCGCTCACCGACGACACGACCTTCGAAGCGATGAAACCAGTGCTGCGGCTGGAGGAATTTGCGCGTGGCGGAAACGGGTCGATGAACGTTTATCGGGTGACCCTGCTAGGGGGGCCTGAGGAGCACGCGTCACACGAAGCGAGGGCGTTTTACACCTGGCTGCTCTCGGAGCGAGGCCAGGAGCTGATCGGAGGCTTTCGCCGGGGATCGAAAGGGAGCTTCATTCCACTTGGAGGGCGTGAAAAGGTTCATCCGATATCGTAGGATGGGGCGACCTCAGCGGCGGGAGAGATGGGTAGGTCCGGGGTGGCGATCACCACTCGGCATACTCGGTTCTGAGCCGGTCTTCGAATGTCAGAAGCGAGCAGAATGATCTACGGCACCCTCATCGCCCAGGGGATCGGGGCGGTCGTTCTCGCCATTCTGCTGCACAGTTTTTATCGCCACTACGGGAAGACCTACCTCCATCGATGGGCATGGAGCTGGTGGATGCTGGCGATATTCGCGATGGCGAGCGTCGGCGCGCGCTGGATGGCGCTGGATGGATCGTCCACCATGCCGGCCGCGGTCGGTCTTTCCGTCGTTCGCGGAGTGGCCGGATATCTACACGTCGGCCTGATGGCGCTGGGGGGGTGGGAACTGGCGCAGAGAAGGCCGGTTCGACTGCAGGCGACCCGGCGCTTCCTCTGGACTCTTGCAATCGCGGGCATCCTTCTCCCCCTGATGTTCGCGTTCGATCCGGAGGCGGGGCAGGAGCGCTACCTTCTCCGATTCTCCCTGCAGGCGCTGGTCGCCGCGATCCTGCTGGTCGGGACGGGGATTGCCGTCCTCCGCAGGCGCGAGTCGGACCGCGGCCTCGGATTGACCCTCGTCGGAGTGGGCCTCATCCTCTACGGCACGCAACAGGGTCACTACCTGCTGATCGCACTGACGGGGCTCGGCCGGGAGTACGTCTCCTATCTCGCCTACATCGATTTCATTCTTCACAGCTTCCTCGGCCTGGGAATGATCACCTGCCTTCTCGAGGATGAAAGACAGGCGGCCATCCTGGCGAGCAATGAGATCGAGCACCTCGCCTATCACGACGCCCTCACCGGGCTGCCCAACCGCCCTCTCTTCATCGACCGGCTGATCGTCGCCGTCGCCCACTGCGCGCGACGCCACCAGACTCTCGCGGTCTTCTTTCTCGATGTCGACCGCTTCAAGGACATCAACGACACGCTGGGGCATTCGCACGGTGACGCGCTGCTCAAGGCGCTGGCCCTGCGCATCCGTCACTGCGTGCGGGAAGAAGACACGGTCGCCCGCTTCGGCGGAGACGAGTTCACCCTCCTCTGCCAGCGCGTGGAGAGCGCGGAGGATGCTGCGAAGATCGCGCAGAAGCTGCTTCAGTCGGTCAAGCAGCCGTTCAACGTCGGCGATCACGAGCTCTACGTCTCGGTGAGCATCGGCATCAGTTTCTACCCCGCCGACGGCGCGGATGCCGAGTCACTGGTCAAGAATGCCGACACCGCGATGTACCGGGCCAAGGACCACGGACGGGACAACTACCAGATTTACGCCCCTGCGATGAACGCGCGCGCCATGGAGAGGCTCGCGCGCGAGAACCTTCTGCGCCGCGCGCTCGATAACGGCGAGATGGAGATCTATTACCAGCCGCTGATCGATCTGCCGAGCCGCCGTGTCTGCGGAGCGGAAGCGCTGCTCCGCTGGCGCCACCCTGAAGAGGGAATCCTCACCCCTTACCACTTCATCGGAGCGCTGGAGAGCTCGGGGCTGATCATCCCGGTCGGGGACTGGGTTCTGAGGGAAGCCTGCCGTCAGGCCACCGAGTGGAAGGTCAGGCATGGGGTCGATCTCAGCGTCGCCGTGAACCTCTCGGAACGGCAGTTTCAGCAGCCCGACCTGATCGACCGGGTTCGAGCTGCGCTCGACGAAACCGGCCTTCCCGCTGGACAGCTCGAGCTCGAGATCACCGAGAACAACGCGATGCAGAACGCCGAGAACAGCATCCGGACCCTCTGGGAGCTCAAGCGCCTCGGGATCCGGATCGCCGTCGATGACTTCGGGACCGGCTACTCCTCGCTCAGTTACCTCAAGCGCTTTCCGATCGACACGCTGAAGCTCGATCAATCGTTCGTCCGGGACGTGACCGACGATCCGGGCGATGCCGCGATCGCCACCGCCGTGATCTCGATGGCCAAGACCCTCAACCTCACTCTGGTGGCCGAGGGGGTGGAGACCGAAGGGCAGCTCGCATTCTTCCAGGAGAGGCAGTGCCCGCGCCTGCAGGGGTATCTCTTCAGCCGTCCCCTTCCGGCGTCGGACTTCGATATATTCATCGGCCACGGGATGCCGATCCCGGCCCTCGAGAACGCCGGAGCGAGCTGATGAACAGACGAGTTCTCCATACCTCTTTGATCGCTCTCCTTTTCCTGTCCTGCTCGCACGGAACAGTCGTCATTCCTCTGAACGAGTACGGGCTTCCGGTCGTCGGGCAGCGCCGTCTGTACCACCGCCTCGTGGAAGCCGATCCGGCACAGCTCCTCGTTCCCGTGACCCAGGCCGATCCGAACATCCGGCTCGACGTCCGCTATGCGACGACGGACAACTTCATGAAGACCAGGCTCTATCCGGCGCCCCAGGCGTGGGCGCGCTGCGAAGTCGCTCTCGCCCTCGCGCGGGTTCAGAGCTCGCTCGAGCCGCGAGGAATCGGGTTGAAAGTCTTCGATGCGTACCGACCCTACTCGGTGACCGTGGCGATGTGGGAGCCGATCCGCGACCCCGATTTCGTCGCCGACCCGGCGAAAGGATCACGACACAACCGCGGCGCGGCGATCGACGTGACGCTCGTCGATCTGGCGAGCGGGGAGGAGCTTCCGATGCCCACGGAATACGACGATTTCACTCCCGCAGCGAGTCAGGAGGCGTCGGATCTTCCTCTCGCGGCGCTGCAGAACCGCGCCATCCTGCGCGCGGCGATGGAAGCCGAGGGATTCGAGGCGCTCAGCTCCGAGTGGTGGCATTACGACTACCGGGGGTGGGAGAAGTTCCCTCTGATGAACCTTTCTCACGGCGAGCTGGAGCCTCAGCGCGCGGCCTGCCCCGCAGTGGACTGAGGCGGTCAGTCGTCGCCGTCGAACACGCGCCGGATGCGGGCGAAGAAGCTCTCCACCTTCTGGCGGTTCTGGTCCACCTCGTGCGCCCAGCGGCGGAACTTGTCGAAGGTGATCGCCGCCGGCTCGTCGAACGACTCCTCGTCGAAGAGGATTTTCCGGGCGATCTGGCCGAGCAAGCCTCGGGGGCACTCGCGCGTCGGCGCGGTGCCGGAGAGAAAGACCTCGCGCCGGGGGCCGGGACACCCCTCGGCCCAGACCCATCCCGACTGTGGATCGATGTTCCGGAAAATCACGCCCTCCGGCGCCTCGATCTCCTTCCGGCTCGTCTTGATCCGGCTCATGTAGGCTCCCCAGATCGGGACGGCGGCCTCGGCGGACGAGAGGCGCAGCGGAGCTCCCCGATCGGTCCCCACCCACACCGCCGTCACGAGATCGGATGTGTATCCCGCGAACCAGGCATCGCGATAATCGCTCGTCGTTCCCGTCTTCCCCGCCGTGTGCCCGAGTCCGTACCGGCTGAGGCGGCTCGCGGTGCCGCGGCGGACCACACCCCGAAGCAGCGAGTGCATGACGTAAGCGACATCCGGCGAAGTGACCTCGACGCCCTGCTGCTTGTGCTTGTAGAGCAACTTTCCGCTTCGGTCTCGCAGCTCGGCGAGAAGAAAAGGGTCAGTTCGCGTCCCGAGATTCGGAAAGATCGTGTAGGCGCCCGCGAGCTCCCTCATCGAGACTCCGGCCACTCCGAGCGATAGCGCGGGAACGGCGTCGATCTCGCCTTCGAAGCCTGCTTCGCGCGCTCCCGCGACGACCTTGCGCAGGCCGACTTCGCGGCTGATCCGGATCGCGGGGATGTTCAACGACTTCTCGAACGCCTCGCGCAGGGTCACGCGGCCGCGGAACCGCTCGTCGTAGTTGTGAGGCTCCCATACGTCGTTCAAGGCGAGCTCGATGCGGAGGGGGGTGTCCTGGATGAGGGTGGCGGTGGTGAAGTTGCGGGACTCGATTGCGGTCAGATAGGCGAACGGCTTGAAGGCGGAGCCGGGCTGACGCCTCATGGCGGAGGTGCGGTCGAGGCTGCGCGAACCGGGGTCGGCTCCGCTGACGAGGGCTCGCACCGCTCCGGTCTCGGGATCGAGCGAGAGAAGGGCCGCCTGGACGCGCGCGTCGCCCGGCGCGTCGAGCCAGTCGAAGCGCTGGCGAAGCCGGCGGGTCTCGGTCCGCACCGCGCGCTCGGCTTCCTTCTGCATTGCTGGATCGAGCGTTGCGATGATGCGCAGCCCGCCCTGGCGCAGCACCTCTTCACCGGCGCGGTCGGCGATCTCGGTGCGCAGCGCGTCGAGATAATGGCGCCAGGGCGTCTGAGGGAGCTCGCCACCCTTGAACCGGGCTCTCGTCTTCAGCGCTTCGTCGTACTGCTCCTGGTCGAGCCACCCTTCTTCCTTCATCCGCTCGAGGATACGATTGCGTCGCTCCCGGGCGATCTCCGGGCGCTTCTCCGGCGTGTCGCGGTTCGGCGCCGGGACGATCGCGGCAATCAGCGCGACTTCGGCCGGCGTGAGCTTTTCGGGAGCCTTGCCGTAGAAAAGGCGGGAAGCCTCATCCAGGCCGCGGATCGAATGCCCCTTCTGATGACCGAGATAGACTTCGTTCAGGTACGCTTCGAGGATCTCGTCCTTCGACATCCGGGCGTCGAGAATGATCGCGAGGATTGCTTCGATCGCCTTGCGACGATAGGTCCGCTCGCTGCTGAGAAGAAGCGACTTGACCAACTGCTGGTCGATCGTGCTCCCTCCCTGCCCGATGCTTCCGGCGCGGACGTTCGAGACCAGGGCGCGCATGATTCCGATCGGATCGATGCCTGGATGACGACGGAAGCGAACGTCTTCAGCCGCGATGAATGCGTTGGGGATGTAATCCGGAATCTCGTCGAGCGCCACGGGCTCGGTGGCGCGCCAGTCGCTTCCATAGAGCTCGAGAATGGGCTCCCCGTCTCCGCTGCCGTTCGCGAAAATCAATGTCGGAGTCTTCCACTGCTGAGCGACGAGGACCTCCGACATCCGATGATTCAGCCATCCGAGGTAGAGCGAGAAGAGCTGAATCGCGATGACGATCGGCGTCACCGCGATGGCGAGCAGCGTATTTCGACTCATTCTCACGCGTGACATTTTCACCGGCTTCGCCTACATTCTGATGGTTGCATCTTTTAAGCAACGTAACTGCCACGGGTCGAGATTGCAGGCGTCGAAAGGAAAGGGGAATCCTATGGCCACCAAAAAGGCCTCCAAAAAGAAGAGCGCGGTGAAGAGAGCCGCCCCTGCGAAGGCCGGTACGGCTTCGAGGAAAGCCGCGAAAGCGAAACCGAGAAAAGCAGCCTCGAAAAAGAAATCGACTGCTTCCAAAAAGTCGGCGCGACCCGCCGCGAAGAAGGCCGGCGCGAGGCCGGCAAAGAAGACCGCCCGCAAGCCGGCAGCCAGAAAGACTGCCCGGAAGCCGGCGGCCCGGAAGACGGCCAGAAAGCCGGCGGCAAAGAAGACCGCGAAGAGGAGCTCCGCTGGGGCCTCCAAGCGCTCGGCGAAGAAGGTTACCGCCAGGAAGACCACCCGGCGAGCCAAAAAGAAAACTGTCGTCCAGAAGGCTCAGGGCGTAGTGGGGCGCGCGGTCGACGCCGTGAAGGAAGCCGCCTCCGACGTCAAAGAGACGGTCACCGCCATCGTCACCTGAACCAACAAATCACAGAACGCAAAAAGCCCGGCTCGCAGCCGGGCTTTTTTTCATATCCCTGGTCCCTGACCCCTGGCCCCTGGTCCCTGTCTTTTCACCGGACGGTGGCGAAGAAGTCCTGAACGCGTTTCGGGAAGTAGTTGGAATCGAGTCTTCCGTTGCCATGCTGGCGGGCTTTGCGGAAAGCGTCGATCGCCGCCTGTTCTTCACGGTCGTTGGTCTGACCGCTCAGGTACCAGTTGTAGTAGTAGGACGCGCCGAGGAACGCCCACAGCAGTGAGTTCTCGCGCTCTTCGTTCGCCAGGCGGTCGAATGCCTGGATCGACTTGGTGAAATCGCCTGAGAAGTACGCCTCGACCGCAGCCCGGACGCGTTGTCTCTTTTGCGAAAGCGCCTGCTCGGTTGCCGCGGTCGCGACCTTCTCCGTCGACGGCTCTTTGGCCTTCTGCTGTGCGATCTGGTTCCTGGTGATCGCGAGATTGAGGGTCGAGAGAGCGCGATTGGCCGTCCGCTCGACCGCGACCCAGTCCGCGGTGGTGTCGGCCTGCGCGGAGTTTTCCTGAGCCGAGAGCATGAGGCGCTCCCCCTCGGCGAACTCCGGCTGGGAGCCGGCCCTGGCCCGGCGTGCCTTTTCGTGGGCGTCACGCGCGGCGGCGAGCGCCTCGCGCGCCCGCGACCGCGCCGGTGCGAGGTTCGGATCGATCTGGGGCTGCGGAGCGACGGTTGTCGTCGGAGGAGTGACGGGGGGTTGCGTGGGCGGCTGCTGAGCGACCGTCGTCGTGGGAACCTCGGGCTGAGTCTGCCGGGCCAGTTGCATCTCGGCGCGTCCGAGGATCGAGTCGGGCGCGCCGAGCTTCACCGATCCCTGCCCGGTCGCCTTGCGAAGGTCGGCGATCGCCGCTTCGAGGTTCCCGAGCTCTACGTTCGCAACCCCGCGGTAGTAGTAGGGGTGGTAGGCAATGAACCCGGTGCCCGTCGTCCTCTCGCGGGCGTTTTCTTTCGGCCGCGCCTTGATGGCCGCTGACATCTTCTGAACCACCACCGACCACTGCCCGCTCTGAGCCGCTTTCAGTCCCGCCTCGTAGTCGTCGAGCCAGTCCGCCTCCGCCGGCGCGGCGGCAAGCGTGAGGAGTATCGCAACGACGATCAGGATGCGGACACGGTTCATTGTCTGAGAATGTCCTCGACGACCTGGTCCAGGTCGACCGGGGAACTGATGTCCGCATGGTACGTCGCGGGAGCCCCGCTATCCACTCGAATCCGCTGCTTGACCGGCTGCCCCGCGCGGTCGCGGAGGGTGACCTCGTACGTGCCGGCAATCAGGTTCGGAACGCGAACGGGAACGATTCTGTCGTCTTCGGAAAGCTGTACCGGCTGCTCGGACTCCAGATGCTGGAGGTACTGGATCTCGAGACCGGGGCTGCCCGTGAGCAGAAGGACGCTCGTGCGGTCGCCGGGAGCGGTCGAGGTGAGGGGAGTGACCCCCGTGATCGAAGCCATCGACGTTCCGGTGGCCGAATCGGTCGAGGTTCCGCTCTTGCTGAACATGACCCCGCCGATGATGGCGATGACCAGCGCTGCCGCCGCGGCTCCGATCCAGATCGCGGGCTTTTTCCGGCCGGCCGCGGGAGCGGCCATCCTCTCGACCACGGTTGCCGCTGCGGAGCCGCCCATCTTCGGCTCGACGCGTGTCGGGGCGGCCGACGCGCCGAGAGAATCGATCATCGTCGGGACGGCGGAAGCGTCGCCGGCAACGGTGGAACCTCCACCCGTCCGCTCGACGACCGTAGGGGCGGCGCTGTTCTCGATCACCGTCGGGGCGGCATCGGCGGACGTGATCCCGGTGCCCTGGCGGGTCGCTCCGGTGCCGGCAAATGGCTTTCCGTCCACCAGCGTCGGAGTGGCCGACAGCGTGATCATCCGCTCGCCGAGACCGTACTTCGACTCGGGCTGAATCGAAGCGCGAACGGACTGAAGGTCCTCGATCAGAGCCGTGGTGTCGTGATGACGCGCCTCGCGATCCTTCTCCAGCACCTTGAGAACGATCTTCTCGAGGGGAGCCGGGACCTTGACGTCCGGATTGATCTCGGAGAACGAGAGCGGCTTCTCGGTGGCGTGCTTGAGGATGTAGCCGTGTGGGTTGGTGGCAAGGAACGGCGTGCGCCCCGCCAGCATCTCGTAGAGGACGATGCCGAACGAGTAGAGGTCGCTGCGCGCGTCGAGATGCTCCCCTTCCTTGATGAATCCGGCCTGCTCGGGAGAGGCGTACTTCAGTTTTCCGAGGAACATCCCGGTCTGAGTGAGCCCCTGGCCTCCCTCACCTTCGGAGAGCTGCTTCGCGATCCCGAAGTCGATCACTTTGACGAGCAGCTTCCCGCGCTGGTCCTGGGAAAGCATGATGTTCTCGGGGGAGATGTCGCGATGAATGATCCCCATCTCATGGAGGGCGCCGAGCCCTCCGAGGGCCTGGATGGCGATTTCGACCGCCAGGCGCGGGGGAACGGGACCGTTCGAGGAAATCCATTTCTGGATGTTCACTCCATCGATGAACTCCCAGACCATGTAGTAGGAACCGTCTTCGAGAGTCGAGAAGTCATAGAGCATCGCCAGGCTGCGATGCTTGACCGTCGTCGCCAGGCGGGCCTCGTAGAGGAATCGCTGCAACGCCTGCTCGTCCGCGGCGATGTTCGCGCGCATGATCTTGATCACGCGCTGCTCGCCCAGGTGAATGTGGCGGACCTTGAAGATCTCGCCCATTCCACCGACTCCGAGCCGGTCCAGGATCTGGTACTTGCCGTCGATCAGGCGGGTCGAGTACGTGCGTTGAAAGTCCGTGACTTTCTCGCTGCACGAAGGACAGGACTCCGCGCGCGGATCGAGGGGTGTTTTGCAGCGCAGGCAGATCAGCTCAGTGGTGGCCATGGGTCGGTTCCTTCATCCCGTCTGCGAGATCGAATCGTATAGCTGCAGGCGGGATCGGCGCCGAAGCGGACGATGTCCCCGGGCTGCAGTTTCGCGCTTTCGACGCGAGCATTGTTCACATACGTCCCGTTCGCAGATTTGAGGTCTTCAATAAGGAACGATGCGGGGGTAACGGTAATTCTCGCATGCCGCCGGGATACCGCGGGGTGGGGAACGACGATGGAGCAGGAGCGGTCTCGGCCGATGAGAGCGCTTTCCCCACTCACGGCGTGTTTCCCGCTTACCCCCTCGAGCAGCCACTCCAGGACCGGTGCGCCGCCGGAAGTGCGGACCGTGGCATCATCTGCGGCCACTGGGGAGGGAGAAGCCGCGAAAATCCTCTGCTTGTAGCCTTCGAGAGCATCGTAGAAATCCTGGGCGGTCTGGTAGCGCTTCTTCGGGTCGGGGGCCATCCCCTCGAGGACGATCGTGTCGAGGGCGGAATCGAGGGCGGGGCGAAGGGCGCTCGGCGCTGGCTTTTCCCCTTTGTAAATCGCCTCAATCAGCTTCGGAAGCGACCTCTGCGTAAAGGGGAGCGAGCCGGTCAGCATTTCGTAGAGAACCACCGACGTCGAATAGATGTCGCACGACGCGCCGGCCTCCTTCGGGTCGCGAATCTGCTCGGGTGACATGTAGTGAGGCGTGCCGAGGAGGAAACCGGCCCTGGTGAGCACGGTGGCCGCAGACGCGGTCGCCCCGGCATCTTCCTTGATTTTTGCGATGCCGAAGTCGGTGACCTTCAGTCCGCCCTCTTTCGACTTGATGAGATTGGCGGGCTTGATGTCGCGGTGGATGATTCCCCGCCCGTGGGCGTACGTCAGAGCTTCGAGCAGGCACTGCGCGATCGACAGCGCGTCGCCGACGCTCAGGGCGCCGCGCTGCGAGATCAGCTTGTCGACCGGATGCCCGTCCGCGAACTCCATCACCAGGACTGCCCCGGTATCTCGCTCCAGAAATTCGTAGAAGCGCGTGATGTAGCGGTGGCGCAGCTTCGCCAGAATCCGCGCTTCCTTCACGAAGCGCTTGCGCGCCGTGACTTCGCCCGCGAGCTCGGCGGACATCACCTTGAGCACGACCAGGTGACCCTCCGGCAGCAGAGGGGTGGCGCTGATCGTGCGTCCGATGTAGACGTGACTCATCCCCCCTTCCGAGAGGTCGCGCTCCACGCGGTAATTGCCGACCACGGTGCCGATCACGGTGCGAGCCTCGGATCGGTCCAGGCGAGATCGAGGCGGATGAACACCAGCTTCTGAGTACCGACGCGAATGATGTCGTGGTGCTCGAGGTCGCAGCGCGGCTCGATCTCGGTATCGTTCACATAAGTGCCGTTGGTCGAGTTGCGGTCCATGAGGATGAAGCGTTGCTCCTCCGGCCTGAATATCAGGTCGGCGTGGTGACTCGAAGTCTGGTCGTCCGCGATGGGAACGTCCGAGCTCGGATCGCGCCCGATCGTATTCTTCCCGACCCGGATCGTGAACGCTTCGCCCCGAATCAAAGGGGAGATTCCCACCAGCCAGCCCACGACCATTCCGGAGCGCGTCGGCTCGAGGCCGAAAGAAGCTTTGGGCACCGCCACCGTGCGGCTGGGAGGCTCGGTCGCCGGCGTGGTCACGGGATGAGGGCGTGGCGCCACTCCCACGACCTGCGGATTCGTCGGGCGGGCCTCGCGCGGACGAACCACCGGGATCTGACCCGTCGGCACCTCAGGCGGGCAGAAGGGGCAGAGATCCCAGCTTGCGTCGATCCGGTGCCCGCGAGGGCAGACTTTTTCTCCCACTTTCATCGGTGGAACGCCACCGCGATGGCGTTCCGGCCTCCAAAATTGATGATGTCGCCGTCGCGGAGCTCGTGATGCGCAACGCGCTCTCCCCCCACCCAGGTGCCATTCGACGAGTTCCGATCCACCAATAATACTCTCCCGCCGCTGCGAAGCACCTCGGCATGCAGGCGCGAGATCCTCGGGTCGGGGATCACCACTTCGCACTCCTTCTCGCCTCTTCCGATTCGAATGCCGGATCCGGCGAGGCCGATCCTCTCCCCCGCGCGCGGCCCGTTGAGAAACGTGAGCTTCCCGATCAAGCCGCTCTCGCCGGAGAGCGGGAGGGGCGCCGGTTCGGCAATCGTTGAGCGGACAACCCGGAGCGGCCTGCGGCCGCGCTGGGCGGCGAAGAGCAGGGCGAGGACCATCAGGGCGGAAACTGCGACCGCGGCCGTGACGACCGTAGTCTCGCTCCACCACGGGGTGGAGCCGAGTCTCGCGCGGACGTCACGCCGCAGGCGCGCGACATCCGGGTTTCCGGAGAACGCCTCCTCCGCACGGTCGAGCTGCCCCTGGGCCTCCCGCCATCGGCCGCCCTCGATGGCGTCGAGGGCGGCGCCGTAGCGGGGGGAAAAGCTGCCGGTCTCCTCGAGCCTGAGATCGAGGTTTTGGAGCCGGGCGCTGGCGACGTTGATCGGTACGATGAAGCGAATGGAGTCGGCGCTGGCGTGACCCCACGTCACCAGGCCGATGGCGCGTCCCTGATGATCGGTGACCGGTCCCCCCGAGGTACCGGGGTAGAGGGGGATGTCCGTCTGAAAAACGGGGACATTCGCGATGTTTTTTCGCACAGCGGTGATGCTTCCGCGGTTCACGGTGGCCTCGAGATCCGTTTCCTGAGAAAGCCATCCGCCGATCGTTTCGTCCGTGCTGCTGGCGACCGATGGGTAACCGAACACCAGAACGGCGTCCTGAATGCGCACCCTGTCGGAATCACCCAGAGGCACGGTGGGCAGGTCGTGCGTGGCGATCCGGAGCACAGCGACGTCGTCTCCCTGATCTCGAAGCGAGGGAGAGAAATCGATGATCGAGAACGGGAGGATCTGGCCGTTGGAGAGCTCAATCTCGCGCCAGGTGCGAATCTGGCGGAGCGAGCCCGATTGCGCTAGCATCGCGATCAGGGGCTCGAGGGCGGAGGTGCGCTCGAGAATGCGCAGGGAATCGATCGGGTAACGGGCCAGGAGCGCGGCCGCCGCGCCATTGCGAGCGAGCTCGCGCTGGACGGCGGCAGGATCGCGGACCAGTCCGATGACGTGTCCGCTGGTGAGGATGATCCCGTCCGGATGGATGGTGAAGCCCGACCCGGAACCGCCGGCGCCGGTATCGACCTCGATCGGACGGGTCGGCCAGTCCTGCGGCTCGGCGAGACCGCGCCGCACGATCCGGTCGTGCGCTTCGCCTGCGGCGGCCGGGTCGATGATGAATCGAGCGGTCGCGTAAGCGCGAACGCGGACCACCGCCGGTCGGACTTCGTAAACGGTGCGCTGAATCGGAGCGAGCAGCGGCTCATGATCCCGGCAGCCGATGAGAAGCGGAATTGCAAGCAACAGTGCAACGCGCACCGTGGAGGTCATGAAGGTCTCAGAACCCGACGCCCTGACCGAAGTGGCTCCACAACCAGATCAGGGCGCCCGCGAACCCGAGCCCGACGATGAGCCAGAGCCAGCCGAGTCCTTTTCCGGAGCGGGATGACGCGGGAGCTTCTTCGACTCGGCAGACGACGGCGGTGACGTTGTCGGGAGCTCCCGCGGCATACGCCATCTCGATGCAGCGGTCGACCGCGTCCTGTGGCGGGAGCGCAAGGGCTTCGCGGATCGAGTCGCTTCCGACGAACCCGTGAAGTCCGTCGGAACAGAGCAGGTACGTGTCGCCCGGCATGAGCTCCAGGTCGCTCCCGCTGTCGATCTCGATGTCGGGGATGACGCCGAGAGAACGCTGGAGAACGTTTCTCCGTGGATGAACGGCGGCTTCCTCGTCGGTCAGCAGTCCCTCGCGAACCATGCTCGCGACGACCGAGTGATCCTGGGTCAGTTGCTCGAGTTGTCCCTGGCGCAGCCGGTAGATCCGCGAATCGCCGACATGAGAGAACCAGGCGCGGGATTCGCGCGCGTAGAGGACGGAGACGGTCGTCCCCATCCCTCGAAGGTCGGGATTTTCCTGCGCGTGCTCGAACACCGCGCGGTTGGCGTTCGCGATGGCGGTGGAGAGGGCCGGGCCTGGATCGTCGAGCGGGTCCGCGGCGAAACGCTCCTGGACGGTGGTCGCGGCGAGGCGGGAAGCGGTGGCGCCGCCGCGGTGGCCCCCCATCCCGTCGGCGACGATCATGAGCGTCCCGCCGCCAGGACTTTCGGGGCCGCTCGAGACGAGGCTGAAGTCCTGATTCTCGGTTCGAACCTTGCCGATCTCGCTCCGGTGGGCGACATCGAGGCGCAGGAGTCCCGCGCCTTTGCGACCCGAAGGGGTAGTTTGGCTGTTGCTCTGCATCAGGTGGCCCGAGGCTCGTCTACTGGTTTCGAATGGAGATGCGCGGATTATACAGGAGCCGGGCCCCCGCCTTGAGGGAACTGAGGTTCACCCACAGCTTCTGAGCCTTCCCGGGCTCTGAGTCGGCGGGCGAATGGATATAATCCGGAAACCGCCATGGAACAGTTCCAGCTCCACTACGTCGATCTTGGCGCCTCGCGAATGTTCGACCTGCGGGAAAGTCCCGTGAGCGTCGGCCGGATCGAGGGAAACGACATCGTGCTGAATCACCCTTCGGTCTCGAGACGCCATGCGCGTTTCGAGCTGCGCGGGGACGAGTGGTGGATCGTCGACCTCAACTCCACGAATGGAGTCAAGATCAACGGAACGCCGGCGCCCGAGGCGGGTCTTCGTTCGGGCGATCGCCTTCTGATCGGGTCCGTGGAGGCCGAGATCAGGTCCATCCCTGCCATCGGCTTCGTGGAAGAGAGCCCCTTCGACAACGTCTCGGGGACAGTCATCCGCCGGATCTCGGACTTCAATTCGGAATTCGGTCTCGAAGCGACTCCCCAGCCGGACCGGCAGGCGCCGGGTAAAGCGGACACCCGGGAGAAAATTTTCGCCGTCCTGGTCCAGGTGGCGAAGGTGCTGCTCGAATCGGACGATCTGAGCCAGGTGCTCCGCACCGTCATGGATCTGATCTTCAAGTACCTCCCCGTCGAGCGCGGATTGCTCGTCCTGTTCGACGAGGAGGGAAATCCGATTCCGCGCACGACAAAGTTCAGCGAAGGCTCGGACGAAGAGATTCCGATCTCCCGCACGATTCTCAAGATGGTCGCGGAGCAGCAGGTCTCCCTGCTGACCTCGAACGCGCTGGAGGATGCGCGGCTCCTCGGGGGGAAGTCGATCGCCATCCACGGCATTCGCTCGGCCATGTGCGTGCCGCTCTGGAATCGCGGCCGCGTCATCGGGGCGGTTCAGGTCGACTCGCCGATTCACATCGGGAGGTTCACGGAAGACGACCTCGACCTGCTCACCGCTCTCGCGAATTTCGCGGCGGTTGCCATCGAGCGCGCGCAGCTTTCCGAGAAGATCGAGGAGGAGCGAAAGATCCGCGGCAAGCTGGAGCGATATCACTCGCCGGCGGTCGTGGACGAGATCGTGCGCCGGGCCGGTGCTGCCGAGGAGAAGGAGGTCCGCAATGCCGAGCTCTCCATTCTTTTCGCCGATATCTGCGGATTCACCACGATCTCCGAAACGAAAAAGCCGGAAGAGGTCTCGGAGTTCCTCGCCAATTTCTTCAGTTGCGCGGTGGAGGCGATCTTCACCTGGGGAGGAACGCTCGACAAGTTCATCGGCGATGCGGTGATGGCCTTCTTCGGCGCTCCTCTGGCTCAGGAGGATCACGCGGCGCGCGCCGTGCGCGCCGGCTTGATGATGCGGGAGCTCGTCGACGAATGGAACGAGGAGCGGCGGAGGGAAGGACTTCCTCCCGTTCAGATCCGGGTGGGCATCAATTCCGGCCCCGCGGTCGTCGGAAATGTCGGCACCGAGAAGCGCGTCGATTACACCGTGCTCGGGACCTCGGTGAACATCGCATCGCGCCTGGAGAGCGGCGTCGCCAAGCCGGGACAGGTCGTCGTGTCGCAGAACACCTTCGACCGCCTCACCACCAGGTTCGAGTCCGAGCCGCTGGGCGAGTTTCCGCTCAAGGGTCTGCAGCAGCGCATGCCCGTTCACCAGATCGTTCGCGAGCTGGATACGGCCGCCAGTACCCTTCCCACGCGGAGCACCCTGACCAATGAGAAGACGGCCATCGGTTCTGACGATCGCGGGGAGTGACTCCGGGGGGGGCGCCGGGATTCAGGCCGACCTGAAGACCTTCGCCTGGTTCGGGCTCCACGGGTCGAGCGCGATCACCGCGATCACCGCCCAGAACAGCCGCGAGGTGGCGGCGGTGTTTCCGCTGCCCGACGGGATCGTCGAGGCTCAGATCGACGCGGTGATGAGCGACCTTCGCCCGTCGGTCGTGAAGATCGGGATGCTGGGAACGACGCAGCTCGTCAAGACCGTCGCGCGCAAACTCCGGGAGTGGCGGCCGCCGCAGATCGTGCTCGATCCGGTCATGATTGCCTCCAGCGGGGCGCGGCTGCTGACCGAGGACGCCGTGGCCGCGCTTCGGACCGAGCTGCTGCCGCTGGCGACGGTTCTCACGCCGAACTGGCCCGAGGCTGCCGAGCTCATCGGCGAAGATCCGGGAGAGACCGCCGACATCGCGAGTTTTGCGAGCCGGCTCTCGGCTCTCGGCTCCCTCGCGATCGTTCTGAAGGGAGGGCACCTCCCGGGATCTCCGGTGGTGGATACTCTCGTCATCGGAGAGGGGGTCTGGGAGTACCGCCACGAACGCATCGCCGACGCGGAGGGGCATGGTACCGGTTGTGCTCTTGCATCGGCTGTGGCGGCGAATCTCGCACTCGGGAAGGACCTTCCGGAAGCGGTGGCCGCCGCGACGGATTTCGTTCATCAGGCGCTACTCGACCGCTATTCGACCGGCTCCTCCAAAGAGAACTACCTCGGCATTCTCGCGGAACCATCAGGAGCTGCCGGACGTCGATAGTAGGCAGTACCAGGAACATGAAGGTGACCCTCTCGACCGCCCGGGTTCTTTTCCAGCCGCTGCTGATCGGTCTGGTAGCGGCGCTCGTCGTTCGCGCGACGCTGTTTCAGGCATTCTCGATTCCTTCGGCCTCGATGTACCCCACCCTTCAGCCTGGCGACCATATTCTCGTCACTCCTACGCCACCGTTCCTCGCGAAGGCCGACCCTCAACGAGGTGAGGTCGTGGTCTTCCGCAACCCGGCCGCGGGGCCCGGATTCTTCGTGAAAAGGGTGGTCGCGGTACCGGGGGATCATCTGGAGATTCGGGATGGGCAGGTCCTGCTGAACGCCGAGCGGCTCGATGAGTGGTACGTCAACGGCGAGGGCTCCGAAGGGGAGGTCGCGGAGATCATCCCCGCGGGCCACGTCTTCGTGATGGGCGACCACCGGTCGGATTCCATCGACAGCCGAAGCTGGGGATTGCTCAGCACGGAACGAGTGGTAGGAAGGGCACGGCTCATCTTCTGGTCTTCCGCTTCCGTTGGCGGCTCGAGCGCCAGCGCGCATGCTGCAACGGGAGATCTCGCCGGTCCGAGTGGCCCGCGCTGGGATCGGATCTTCCGGATCATTCGCTGATCCGCGTTGACTTCCGCAGATCTCTTTCTTACTCTCCCTGCAAAAGGAGATTTTCTCTATGCGCCGCTTTACAGAGCGTGGCGAAGGTCAGTTCGGATGCATCGTCGGCTTGATCATCCTGATCGCAGCGGGATGGATCGCTTTCAAAATGATCCCGGTCAAGGTCAAGGCAGCTGATCTGCGGAGGACCGTGACGGATTCCGCCCGTTCGGCCGGGCAGCTGAAGGATCCAGCGATCCGAGGCAACATTCTCAACAAGGCGAGAGCGCTCGAACTCCCGGTTACAAATCAGGACATCAAGATTCAGCGCCAGCGCGAGCGGATCCGAGTGGAAGTCAATTACGTGGTTCCGGTCGAGTTCCCCGGCTACACCCATCAATGGTCGTTCAGGCACGTCGCTGAAAATCCGATCTTCTGAATCGTGGCCCACGCCCGTCTCACGATTTCCGACGTTCACCGGAAAACAGGCATTCCGGTGACGACGCTCCGCTTTTACGAAAAGGAGCTTCCGGATTTCTTTCATGTCGAGAAGACGGCGGGGGGGCACCGCCGATACACCGAGGCGAGCGTCGCGCAGTTCCAGATGGTTCGGCGCATGGTCGAGCAGGAAGGAATGCGGCTCGGCCAGCTGCGCGATCAGCTCGCCCCCGCCATCGATCAGGCCGAGCTTCGGCAGCACCTCGATCTCCTTCTCAACGTTCATGCGGGAATGACTGACGAGATCGAGCGGATGAGGGTGCGGATCGAAGCGCTGGAGATGGAGCTTGCGGCTCTACGCCGCGACCGGGCGGCGCGTAGCGCGACGGCCGACAAGAAAAAGCGCTGGTTCTGAATCACAGCACGGCGCTTGCACGTCCGACTGCCGAGGGAGATGCAATGACGATTCAGATCAAGGTCAAGACCAACGGCCCTTTCATCGTGGAGGGCGATTTCGTGCTCGTCGACGAAGAGGGAAATCCGATCGAGCCGATGAAGAAGGCGCTCTGCCGCTGCGGCGGCTCCACGACCAAGCCGTTCTGCGACGGAACCCACTCGAAGATCGGGTTCCGCGGAGCGAACGAGGCGGTCCGAAAAGAGAACGAACAGAACGAACAGGACAAATAGGACGAACAGGACAAATAGGACGAATAGGACGAATAGGACGAATAGGACGAATAGGACCTATAGGACAAATAGGATCTGTAGGTAGAACGGGAGGGGGCGCCTCCCCTGCCACAACCTGATCGGTCTATAAGCCTATGAGTCCTATAGGTCCTATTCGTTCTCCCCTTCTGCCGCCGGCTCGTCTTCCAGATCGAATCGCACCAGGTCCCAGCCAGGATCGGCTTCGGGGCTGCGGCCGGCGCGGGAGTCGCGCTGCTCGTCGATGAACTCAGATGCCTCTTCCATCGCCGGCCGGCGTGTGCATGGCGCCCGCCCGGGGGGCGCCTGCCGCTAAGTTCATGAAGCGGTGCGGCTTGTGGTTGTCGGCCGGATCGGGTTGCGTCAAAAAATCTTGACGCCCACTTCAGGAGGCGGCGCTCTTGCCGGCTCCCCCGGCCCGGGTGGCCTCCCACGACTCGTAGTCGGACGAGAAGAGCGGGACCCGACTGCGCTTGAACTCGCGCACGGGGAAGAGCGCCTGCATGTCCAGCACGCCGGTCTGCTCGGAGAGCTCGGCCAGCACGGACTCGCATTCATCCACGGAGCGCCCGTGGACGATGGTGAAGAGATTGAACGGCCAGTCGGGGTAGGTCGGGCGGAGATAACACTGAGAGACCGCCTTATGGGCAGTCATGATCGAAGCGACGCGGTCGATCTGGTCGGAGTCAACTTTCCAGACGCCCATCACGCTCGCGGAAAAATTGGAGCGCCGGAGCTGAAGAACCGCCCCATATCGTTTCATCTGCTGCTTGCGGGCGAACTCCCGCCCCGCATCGATCAACTCCTCGCCCGACATGCCGGCGCTCCGGGCGAGAACGTCGAACGGCCGGGGGTGAAGCGGCAGCTCCGTCTGGAGCAGCTTGATGATCTCGATCTCTCTCCCGCTCGGCGCTTCGGCAACCGAGTCGGAGCCGTTGGACTCGTCGGAGCTCGATTCGGATGTCTCGGATGACGCTCCGCGGAAGGAGCGTAGGGCGGGAAGCAGGCGGACGGCATCGCACTCGGCTTCCTTCCCGAGAATCTCGACCGTCCGCTCGAGGCCGAGCCTGGAAGTCGGCGGCACCGCAATGGTGAACCAGAGGTTGAACGCATGATTGCGGCGGTAGTTCTGGTAGACGCCCGGATGGGAGCTGATGATTCCGGCCGCGGATTCCAGCCGATCCTCATTCACGCGAGCCGCAACCAGCGAGGAACGATACCCGAACGCTCGCGGATCGAATGCCGCGGAGATCTGGCGCAGGTGACCTTCCTTGCGGAGGCGATCGGTGCGCTTGATCACTTCCTTCTCGGACATGTCGATCATCTGACCGATGATTGCGAACGGGGTCGCAGCGAGTGGAACGTCGGCCTGGAGCGTGTTGAGAAGGTCCCTGTCTCGAGGATCGAGTTCCTGCATATCAGCTCTCCGTGATCTGCGAGGTCGATTGAGGCACGACGTCGGCTTGCGAGGAAGCGGATTGTATCCCGATGCGGGTCGATGTTTGAAGCTGCATTTCCGGGATGGCTGAACGCGGCTAGAGCTCCCGGAGGAACGGCCTCGGCAGAGTCTCCAATTGATAACTCGTATCCTCGGCCTCCAGCGCCCTGGTGAGCCTCCTGGTCGCTTCGACCGCCGCGGAGCGCTCCAGGCGCCAGTAATCCGGCTCGAATGGCTCCAGGCGCGCGAGAGCCCTGCTGGCGAGGCGCGTCGCGCCCCTCCGGTTTTTCCGTCCGACGTGATGCCACGCCGCCGCCACCTGGATCAAACCCTGGACAAATTGCTTTTCGGGAGGAGCGGCCACGAGCCAGATCGCCTCCCACGCTTCGTGGGCCTCCCAGAACAGCCCCTCGTTGAAGAGTCGGATGCCTTCTGTCCGCGCGGCCGCAGCGTCGAAGTCAGGCGCGCTCGACTTCACGAATGATCGCCTCGGTGAATGCCGTGGTCGTGGAGGAACCACCGAGGTCGCGCGTGCGGATCGATCCCTCCTCGAGCACCCGGATCATCGCGGCCTTGATCCGCCGCGCTGCGTCTCTCTCTTCGAGATGCTCGAGCATCAGAATTGCCGACTGCAGGAGCGCGATCGGATTTGCCTTGTTCTGTCCCGCGATGTCCGGCGCCGAGCCGTGTACCGCCTCGAAGACCGCGCCATGATGGCCGATGTTCGCTCCGGCGACGACCCCGAGACCGCCGACCAGGCCGGCGCAGAGATCCGAAACAATGTCTCCGTAAAGGTTCTCGAGACAGAGAACGTCGAACTGGTGCGGGTTCGTCACCAGCTGCATGCAGAGGTTATCGACGATCTTGTCGTCGGCCTGAATGTCCGTGAAGTCCTTGGAAACCTCGTAGAACGTGCTGAGGAAAAGCCCGTCCGTGAGCTTCATGATGTTGGCTTTGTGAACCGCGGTCACTCTCTTCCGGCCGTGGGTTCGGGCGTACTCGAACGCGAACTTCGCGATGCGTCGCGAAGCCTTCTCGGTGATGATCTTCAGAGACTCCATGACTCCCGGAACGACTTCGTGCTCGATCCCGCTGTAAAGGCCTTCCGTGTTCTCGCGGACGACGATGATGTCGACGTCCTTGAACGGCGTCACGATGTTCGGAAGGCTGCGCACGGGGCGCAGGTTGGCGTACAGGTCGAGGAGCTTCCGCAGCCGGACATTGATCGACATGAATCCCGTGCCGACAGGCGTGGTCACGGGGCCCTTGAGCGCGACCTTGTTCTCCCGGATGGAGTCCAGGACTTCCTTCGGCAGAGGATCTCCGGCCAGCGCGATCGCCTCGGCGCCGACCACGTACCTCTCCCACTCGATATCCACTCCCGAGGCTTCCACGATCGCGACGACGGCGGCGGTGACTTCCGGCCCGATCCCGTCCCCGGGCAATAAGGTGACTTTGTGACTCACTCCAGACTCCTTTCATCCTTCGGCAGCGGCGGGCGCGAAGCTACTCTCCGATGCCAAACGCGGCGCGGCCGCCCTTCGGCTCGGTTGGAAACTCCGCAAGGAGCCCCTCGTACTCGGGTAACTCCCCGATGCAGGCCCGAATCGTGGTCAGCGTCGGAGGAATGTAGGCCAGATAGTGGTGGCGTCGGCGAGCGAGGGATTGTCTTGCGAAGGTCCCCACGATCTTGATCGATCGCTGGAGCAACGTTTCGGCGTACCGCTTCCTGAGGCCGGCGTCGCCGCCGGAACGCTCGCGATAATACTCGATGAGACTCTTCTCGGCATCAGTCCCGAGCGCCCGGATGATTCCGCGGTCGCGAAGCAGGGAGGCCAGGTCGTAGGTATCGGGACCCATTCTCAGGTCCTGATAATCGATAACAAATATCTCATCATTAAAGAAATGGATATTCTGGCCATGAAAATCGCGGTGACATAAGACGTAAGGATGCTGGCTGATCGCGGTGCTGAGCCGAACGAACCACTCGGTCAGTCGCTCGAGCCGCCGGGGGTCGGAGATCCCACAGGCCTGTTCCACCCAGAACTCGCGGGTCATCGCCAGCTCACGCTGAAAGTCGTCCGCCGTAAATGCAGGGTTGATCACGCCGGCGTCCGCCGAGCTCTGAAACTCGACGAGAAGGTCGATCGCGCGGCGATAGAGCTCCCGCCCCTTTTCGGGCTGAGTCTCGAGGATCTCGAAAAGGGTGATGTCGCCCACGTCCTGCTGGACGATGGCGCAGTCGCCATGGTGGAGAATCCGCGGGACCCGGGTGACGGGAGCGAGGGCGCCGTAGGCTCCTACGAAGCGCCCGATCTGCTCGCGGACTGATTCCGGATAGTACGCCGCCATCAACCGCTCTCCCCCTGGAAGGGAAATGCGGAAGTAACCGCGCGTGGAAGCATCGCCGGGGAGCGCTTCGATCTCGAAACGCTCCCCGAGACGCTCGCGCAGGTAAGTTACGAGCTCTCGCGGCGTTTCGGCCATGGTCCGTCACCGGCCAGAAATGCGGATTCGGGGCCAGTGGGAGAGAGCGCGGCCCGCCTCACTGCTGGTCGGCAGCTCGGATGGCAATCGACTCGATTTTGACCGGATCGTCCGGGTTCTCTTTCCCCTGGCCTGCCTCGACGATGGCGTCGGCCACTTCCATTCCGCTGACGACCTCACCGAACACGGTGTACTGACGGTCGAGGAAGTTGGAGTCCTTGACGACGATAAAGAACTGAGAGGAAGCGCTGTTCGGGTTTCCGGCCCGCGCCATCGACACGATGCCGCGGCGATGCGGGATGTCGTTGAACTCGGCGTCGAGGTAGTTCCCCGAGCCGCCGGTGCCCCAGCTTCCGCGGTTGTCGGTCTTGGTATTGGGATCACCGCCCTGAATCATGAAGCCCGGGATGACGCGGTGAAAGCGAACGCCATCGTAGTAGCCGCTCTCGGCGAGGTCGATGAAGTTGCGAACGTGGTTCGGGGCCTTGTCGGGAAAGAAACGGATCGAGATCGTTCCCTTTCCCGTCTTGATGTCGGCGATCTTGTCGGTGTAGTGGGACATTGGCTTCTCCTCTTCGGCGGTTGCCGTCTCTACGGTGGTGGCCGCCGCGGTCTCGGTGTTCACGGCGGTGACCTCGGGGGGCGGCGCGCCGTTGCAGGATGCAAAAGCCATGGCGATCAGGAACTGGAAAAGGGCGAATCGAGTCATGACGACCTCCGTCGATTGAATGTGTCGGCGCTACTCGATTCGATCCGGGGAGAAAAGTCAACCCGACGGGAGCGTGGGTCAGCGCAGGACGCGAATCTGGATCGTTCCCTCGGTCGCCTTCAGGACGACCTTGCGTCCGCCGGAGTTCAGAGTCCCGGTGGCTCGGATCCTGATCTTGTTGCCGGCCGTCTCTCGAACGATCGCCAGGCCGGGGATCTCCGAAGTGATCGCGCCGCCGCTTTGCGAGGTCGTCTCGAGGATCGCCTCGACGTCGGCCTTGAATCCGGGCGGAACGAAGAGGATCACGTTTCCACCCGCGGTCTCCGCGGTGATGGTTGCGCTCTCCAGCTTGGGATCGAGATAGATCACGACGTCGCCCGAGCGGGTCTCCGCCTTGACCGAGCTTCCGGCACTGCGGAGGATCACGTCCCCTCCGCCGGAGCGAAGCGAGATCGGGCCGCCGGCGCGGAGGACCTGAATATTGCCTCCCTCGGTGGCGGCAGTGCCGCCGAGCCGCGCATGGCGGACGTAGATGTCGCCGACCGAGGTTCGGGCGTCGAGGGAGCCGACGACTTCGCCGACATGCAGAGAGCCGCCGTCGGAACGAAGCAGACCCTTTCCTCCCACCCGTCCCAGAACGATCTCGCCGGCGCGGGTGGCCACGTTCACGTCGCCGGCCACTTCACCGACGAAGATGCTTCCGAGCGGGGCGTCGAGCTGCAGGTCACCCTTGACGCTGGCCTGCTGGGTCACGAACTGGCGGGCGCTGGGAGGGCGAAGAAGCATCGTGGATGCGACGCGCTGGTACGCGGCGCGAAGCTCGGGTCGAAGGGGCTCGGGTCCTCGCGCGACGGAAGTCGCCGGAACCGGTCTCCCTCCCGGCGGGGGGACGAGCGCGCGGGCGGAGGCAATCGCCTCGTTGGCCGCGTGCAGGTGCGTGTCGGACATCATTGCGGCGGTCCGGATGAAGGGCGTGTTCGCCCGGCGGACGACGGCCTGGAAGCGCTTGGTCCCTTCCTGATCCCGGGTCTTTCCGTCGAGCGGGACGGTGGTGTAGATCCCACCACGCACGGTCTCGGCGATCCAGTTGAACGCGACCTCGTTATGCAGGCGAAGCTCGATCGGCCCGTTCACGCTCGAAAGCCGCCAGTCGTTGGAGATTGCCGTGTTGAGGTCCGCCAGGATGTGGCCGTTGACGGTGTCGACGTGGACCGGGCCGCCCACGTTGGCCAGGATGATCTTTCCGTTCACGTTCCGGACGTTCACCGCTCCCCGCACGTTGGTGATGCTGATCTGTTCTCCGCTCACCGTGACCACGGTCAGCCGGATTCCCGCGGGAACCTCGACGCGATAAGAGACAACGCTCTGCCAGCGATCGTTGCGAAGCGGATAAGGGAGGCTGGTCTTCAGGATGCGTGTCTTCTCGTCTCCGCCGACAGCGAGAGCGGTTTTAGAGCGTCCCTCCTGAAGGGCCTCGATGTCGACGGCACGCACGGCCTTGATCGCCTCCCACCGGATGTTGGACTGGGAAGTTCCGACGACGGTGACGGAGCCGATTGGATTGTCGATCAGAAGCGAGCCGTCCGCCTCGAGCGAAGCCACGCTGCGGATGCGTTCCGTGCTCCCCTTTTCGGCGAACAGGGGAGCCGCAACGATCGCCAGCCCGGCAACCGCGAGAATCCAGCGACGATTACCGGTCATGGCGAATCTCACAGATCGATCTGCTCCAGGGCTTCGGCGGCCTTGACGCGGATGTGCAGGATCTCGTCGTCCTGCGAGGCCTTGGAACGAAGCCCGTCGACCATCGACGAATCGAGAGAACCCGACTGGGCCAGGTTCGACAGAGCTTCAACCGCCTTCAGACGCACGCCTGGGTTCGGGTCGTTGCGGAGCGCTTCGACCAGAGCGGCCTGGGTATCGCTCAGGGGGTCATACGGCAGCGACTTGAGGGCATCGATCGCCTTGAGGCGAACGCCCTCGTGGCGGTCGTTTCTGAGGACGCGCGCGAGAGCCTGGGTCAGCTCGGGGGTCGACTTTCCGGCTGCCGACCAGTTGTCGCTGACCCATTGAATCGTCGTCGACCTCGAGTGCGTGGTGTTCTGGGGGCTCTCGAGAACGTAGGCGAGAAGCCGTCCGAGGCTTTCGTCGCCCGCCTGTCCGGTGACCGTGACGTCCGAAGTGATCTCGAAAGCCAGCTGAAGCTCCGAACTGCCGGGTTCCTGCTGGAAGCGAACGTTGTCGATTCTCGGCGCACCCTCAATGTCAGGCGAGAGCTGCGAGGCCGGGATCACCCGGTGAGAGGCGAGCTGGAAAGGAATGTCCCCGGTTGCGGGAGTCGCGGCCGTCTGACCCGGCTCGAGCGAGGCCCGCTGGCCCGCGAAGAAAGATCCCCCGACCAGGACGGCCACGGCGGCGGCCTGCGCCACCCATCGGAACGCCGGGCGCTGAACGAATGGCACCACGGTCCCGCTCCTGCGCTCGACTCCGATCTCATCGAGGAACGCGTCGCGCAGGCCGGCCGGAACGGGTCTCTCTTCGACCTTGCCCAGTGAGGTCCATACATCGCGATAACCCGCCCATGCCTCGCGGCACGAAGGGCAGCTCTCCACGTGCAGGTGGGCCGACTCACGCTCATCGCCGCCGAGAAACTCGGTCAGCATCAGCGGCATCAACTCGCGGACTACATCACACTCAGACATCGGTCGCCTCCCGCTTCATCCGCCGAGAGCACCTTTTTGAGGGTCTCCATCGCTCGGAACACGCGCGTCTTTACAGCCCCCTCCGAGCAGCCCGCAATCCGGGCGATCTCGGCATAGGAGAGCCCCTGATAACGGGAGAGCAGAATCGCCTCACGCTGCTCAGGAGTCAGCATCTGCAACGCGTTCTGCACGCGCAATTCGTCTTCCTTGATTTCCATGTTCCGCTCCGGCGAAGGCTGACTGCTGTCCGCCAGGGTCAACAGCGTCTCTTCCGGTTCCTTGGGGCGATTGTCCGCCTTCCGAAGATGGTCGCGGCAGTGATTCGCCGTGATCGAAAACAACCACGTCGAAAGCTTCGCGTCACCATGAAACTGCTTCGCATACCGGATCATCTTTACGAACACTTCCTGGGTTGCATCCTCGGCCGCTTCCGGAGTCCTGAGAAACCGGTACGCGAAGTTGTAGATCCGCGCGCTGTAGCGATCGAAGATTTCGCCCGCAGGGCTGAGGTCGCCTTCCTGGAGGAGTTTCATCAACTCCTGATCGCTCAGGCGCTTCATTCCTGACTCTGATTTGTTCGACGGACTCATTGCGGAAAGGTTACGGCCCCGGCTTCGGGGGTATGCGTGTCGAGAACAACCTCAACCGCGCTTCGATTCACGCGGAGACGCCGAGGGGGGTTATTCCCGTTTCCGGGGCGACCTCAGCCTCCGGGCCCGGGCCGGTTGCAACCAGCGTCAGGGCCCATACGTCGAGCATGGTGAGCAGGACTTCGGTGTCACCGAAGTTGTACTCGAACAAGCCAGCCACGAACAGCCCGCAGGCTGCCGCGATTCCCCCCTCGGCCCACCCCCGGGCCCCTTCCAACCGTCTCCTCCGGATCGCCGCCCTGAGAAACTCCCATTGGAGGATCAGGTAGGCCGCCAGGGCGAGCAGCCCCCTCTCGGCCCATAGCTGGAGGATGTTGTTGTGGAGGTGGGGGATCCGGAACCTCGGAGCGTCCGGCCTCCGGTAGAGGGGGTAGGTCTCCTTGACGTTCGAAGGTCCGACGCCGAGGATCGGATTGTCCCGGATCATCTCGACACCCCCCTGTGCCATTCGAATTCGATCGAGCACTGAGGTCTGACTGAAATCGAAACTGGAGATCAGCCTGGCGAAGACGGGGAGGGGGGCGAAGGTGATCGCAAGGATCAGCAGCGGAACGCTCCATGCGATCACGCGCGGCCTCCACAGCAGGGCCAGGACGAACACCCCGGCCAGCCATCCGAGCCATGCGCCCCGGGTGAAGGTGAGTAGAAGCGCGAGGGAGGTGAGCGCGGCGGTCACGGCGGCAAGCCTTCGCGTCCCGGCGACCCGGATCGAGAGAAGCGAAAGCGGAAGAAGGATGCCGGAGTAAGTCATGACATGCGCGGTCGTACCGGCGATGCGCCGCTCGATCTCGTCGCCCCCGAAGAAGCCGTACTGAAGGAGCCCGTAAGCCGATTGCGCGGCCGCGAGCAGCAGCAGCGCGGTGAAGGCGACGCGGGCCGAGCCCCGGACCGAGGCGTAGAGCACCAGGGCCAGGGGGAATGTGAGGAAGGGAAAGAATTCATTCGCCTGCAGGAGCGAAGTGAAAGGGCGATACGAGGCGGCTGCCGAGGCGAGGGAAGCGACGACGAAGAGGGTCAGAGGAACGTAGATCGGGTGAAAGGGGATTCGCACTTCACCCCGCCGCCAGGCGATGAAGGCCGCGATCAGGGCGACACCCAGGAAAGTTTCGGAGCTGGCGATCCACCCCTGCGCCAGGAGGTGAGCCACATAGGCGATCCAGGCAACCCGGAGGGGGCGGGATTCGGGCAGGAAAGGCTCGATCCGGTCGAACAGACTCACCGGACTACGATTCGAGAATCGCCTCCTCGACGAGCATCACGGGGATATTGCTGACGACCGGGTAGATCCGGCCGCAGCGGACGCATCGAAGGCCTTCCTCGACGACCGGTTCTTCGCCGCGGAACTTGTCGCGGTAGCGGTCGCGAAGCTCGGTGCGGCGGGCCTCGTCGAGCGCGACGACTTTGACCTCGTCTTTGCAGAGGGGACAGGCGAGAATCTCGAGAAGCTCCGTATCGACCGGCATGGCGAGGCGTAGTTTATCATGCGGCCCTTCGCGCAGAAGGCACGCGAAACGGGATCCGCCAGGAGAAATCGACAGACGTGGCACCCTCCGCCGAGACCATCCTTCACCTGGCATCGTTCGATCGATGGACGGGAGCCGCTGCCCCCGCCTTCTCCGAGGTCGAAGCGCTCCGCAGGCACGGGATGGAGTCCCACTATGGCTATGTCGGTGGGGGCGGGCTGGAGCGGAGGATCGGCGCGCTGCCGTTCACTCACCCCGTGCTCGGCCGGGAGCAGGATCCGGTCCGGGCGATCAGGGCCGCGCGCCGCCTGCGCGACCTCATCGAGCGGACCGGAGCGACGGTGGTCCACGCGCATCTGACCCACGACCACTGGATGTCCCGGCTCGCTGTTCGCGATCTCGACCACGTGCTTCTGGTCCGCACTTTCCATTCGAGGCGGACGATCCGCCGCGACCCCGTGACCCGGTGGCTTCTGGCCGGCTCGGCCGGCGTCTGCGTCAACAACGCAACTTTCCTGGGCGCCGCCGCTCTCGCCGGATGGCCGGTGACATTCACTCCGCCTCCGGTGGACGAGACCGTATTCGTTCGCGGCCCCGGGGTTCGCGAGCGTTACGGGATCCCTGACGGCATTCCGCTGCTGGGATTCATCGGGAAGGTGGCTCGCGACCGCGGATTCGAGGACGCGATCCGGATTCTTGCGCTCGTGAGGCGCAGCCACGCCAGTGCCCGCCTTCTGATCATCGGGAAGGGCCCGCACCGCGAGGCGCTCGAGGAATTGTCGCGAGTCCTGGGTGTCGCCGATGCGGTGATCTGGGCCGGGTACCACGAGGAGGATCTGGTGGAGCACCTCCGGACACCCGATCTGATGCTGTTCACCGCGTCGGGCTCGGACGAGGGTCATCGGGCGATCGTGGAGGCGATGTGCTGCGGAACCCCGGTTGTCTCTTACCCGCTTTTCGGAGTGAGAGAGCTGATGGGATCGCTTTCAGACCGGCAACTGGCGCGCGAGCCCTCCCCCGAGGCGGCCGCCGCCGTGTGCGATGCGCTGCTGAGCGGTCGGGTGGTCATCGATCCCAGTGAGTGCGAGCTCGCCACACGCCCATCCCGCTATCCTGCCGCGGGCGCCCGTCTCGCCAGCTTCTACACCGCGCTGCGCGCGGCTCCCTGATTCGCCGGGCAAGGACCCACCGGGCCACGGGCCGGGGCCGCGGCCATGGGGTAGAATCCCGCCCGCATGAAGCTCAGCGTTACGAGTGAAATTGGCCGCCTCAAGACTGTCCTCGTCCACCTGCCGGGTCGGGAAATCGACCTGATGATGCCTTCGATGATGGAGCAGCTCCTGTTCGACGACATCCTCTATGGGCAGGTCGCCCGGGAGGAGCATCGGAAGTTCCAGCAGGTGATCCGCCAGGTGGCGGACGAGGTCGTGGACATCAAGGATCTCCTCGAGGAGGCCTTCGAGGATGACGGGATCCGGAAAGAGATCCTGGCCGACTTCGCGATGCGCGAGCCGCTGGCGAAAAAGACCCTCAACAGGCTCCACGATCTGCCGGCCGGCGAGCTGGCCGACCTGCTGATCTCGGGCATCGAGGCGCCGCGGCGGAGCAAGACGCTGGCGCATTCGTTCGAGCTCGCGCCGGTTCCCAACCTCTTCTTCATGCGAGACCCGCAGATGGTCCTGGGTGACGGCGTGGTCGTTTCGGCGATGGCGACCGAAGCGAGACGAAGAGAATCGCTCCTTTCGCGTTACGTATTCGGGTTCCACCCTGCCTTTCGGGAGCGGGATCTGTTCTGGATGGACCATCACGAGGATCCCTGGCCGAAGACGGCAGCCGCCGCTCGGCGGCGGCCGACGCTGGAAGGGGGAGATGTCCTGATCGCGCGTCGGGACCTGCTGCTCGCCGGCGTGACCGAGCGAACCAACCGAGCTGGAATCGAGCGGCTGGCTGAATCGCTTCGCGAGAATAACTCGGACGTGCAGACGATCATCGTGGTGGAGATCCCCCAGAAGCGCTCCTACATGCACCTCGACACGGTATTCACGATCACAAATCACCACGAATGCCTGGTCTATCCTCCCGTCATCCTCGAGGGGGGAGCGGAGGAAGCAGACGTCTACGAGCTGGATCTGACGCGGAAGCAGCTCACCTACAAGTCGGTTCCTTCGCTGCTCGCGGCGATGGCGAACCGGGGGATGGAGCTCGAGCCGATCCCGTGCGGTGGGAGCGATCTGATCGACCAGCAGCGCGAACAGTGGACGGATGGCGCGAATACGTTCGCACTCGCGCCGGGGATGATCATTCTGTACGAGCGGAACGTGAAGACAGCCGAGGAGCTCGATCGCCACGGCTACCACATCATCTATGAAGACGACATTCTTCTCGGCCGCGTCGAGCTGGAAACCTGGACCGATCGCAAGTACGCGATTCAGATTCAGGGGCACGAGCTCTCGCGCGCACGCGGCGGTCCCCACTGCATGACCATGCCGCTCGAGAGAGAAGTGCTCGAGGACTGACGGACTCCCCATGAATCATGACGCTCCGATCGCCGTCATCGCATTCGGCGGCAACGCGCTCCTGCGCCCCGAGGACCGCGGCACGCAGGAGGAACAGATCGGCCGGGCGCGCCAGGCAGCGCGATGGCTCGCCGAGATCGTTCGCCACGGTTACCGGCTGGTGATCGTGCACGGGAACGGTCCTCAGGTGGGAAACATCCTCATCCAGGCCGAAGAGGCCTCGACGAAGATTCCGCCGCAGTCGCTCGATGTCGCGGTCGCCCAGACCGAAGGGTCGATGGGCTTCATGCTCCAGCAGGCGATGAGGAACCGGCTCGAGTCGGTCGGCCTCCCGTCCAGCGTTGCGACGATTCTCAGCGAAGTGGAGGTCGATCCGGCGGATCCAGCCTTCAAGCGGCCGACCAAGCCGATCGGACCATTCTTCACCCGCTATCGCGCCGAGGCGCTGGCCCGCGATTTCGGCTGGACCGTGCGGGAGGATTCAGGACGCGGATGGAGAAAAGTCGTTCCCTCGCCACGCCCGATGAGAATCCTGGACGTGGAGTCGATCTCCAAGGTTCTCGAGAGCGCAGAGGTGGTGATCGCGGCCGGCGGCGGAGGGATCCCGGTCGTGCGCGGACGGGACGGCCAATGGCGTGGAGTCGAGGCGGTCATCGATAAGGACTATGCGTCGGCGTTGCTGGCCTCGGAGCTCGACGCCTCCCTCTTCATCGTTCTGACCGGAGTCGATCGCGTCTCGCTCGACTTCGGCAAGCCGACGGAGAGAAAGGTCGACGTGATGACGGTCGACGAAGCGGAGATGCATCTGGCCGCCGGCCAGTTTCCAGCCGGGTCGATGGGGCCGAAGATCGAAGCATCAGTCGATTTCGTGCGAAGGTCGGGCCGGGATGTTCTGATCACCGACGTCGAGAACCTCAGAGAAGCGCTCGACGGATCTGCCGGAACGCGCATCGTCGCTTCGAGCGCTCAGTTGCCGCCGAGGTAGACGGGGTCGCCCGAGATGCGATCGACGACCGAGCCGTAAGCAAAGAGAGTCGGAGCGCCCGTCGACTTCACGACGACCGTGAACGAGCCCGCGTCCTCGAAGTCGGCGGCGGGGAAGAGAGAAGACGCTGCCCACTGGGATTGCGACTTCGGCGGAAGCATCACGAACGCTTCCGCCATGCGCGTTCCGTCAAGTCGGATCGCCTCCAGCGTCACCCCGACCGCCGTCTCCCCTCCATTCACCAGTCCGAGGTTCGTGCGGAACCCCGCATCCGACCGGAGGCCGGTAATGATCCATCTCGCTCCGAGCTCGTTCGTCGGGAGAGGCTCGATCGATTGCCCGAAGGTTCCGCCGTCCGAGTCCCGCGCCGTGTACGTACGGCTCATCAGCACCGGGCCCGTTCCGAGCCAGCGCAACTCGAGCGATCCGCTTCCGCTTCCCTCACCGAGCCATTCGACGACGTCCCGGATCGTCTGCGAGCGTCGGGGTGAAAGATCGAGAGGCTTCCATGCGGCAGACCGGTTGTCGGAGTCTCCGCGCAGAAATCTCATCTCGATCCGAAGTTGCGATGCGTGGGGGTTGAAGACGGACAGATCGCTGCGCCAGAAAGTTCCCCCGGCTCCCGCGGTCTTTCCGACCACGGGGATGAGGATCCCGTCTCCGGAAACCTGCGGAGTCGCCGGAATGAAGACCGGATCCTGAGAGCGGTTATCGACTATCGAGGCGTAGCTGGTCACCGCCCCCGGCTGGTCCGAGGAGATCCGCAGCGTGAGTCCGGAACGGTGCTGGGTCGAGAGAAAATCGTAGAGATTCGCGAGCGACGTTTGAGAGAACGAGCCTGGAGCCGCCTGCACCGTTCGGTCGCCGAGATTCGCCCCCGTAGAGTCGGTCAGTGCGAATGTGATCCGGGCCGCGTTGCCCGAGCGATTGACCCATCCGATGTTCGTCCGGTAATCCCGGCTCCACTCGAGGCCAGTCAGCCATTCGTTTCCGGTTCCCGCCTGCTCGCCCAGCACGCCCACGGCCTGGCCGTAGCTGCCGCCAAACACATCGCCCGTGAAGGTACGGCTCGCGACGTGAACATCGGGGAGCTCCTGATCGGAAACCGCCTCGATCGCGATGGCCCCCCTGCCCGAAATAACGCCAAAGAGCTCATTCAGGGCGCGGGCCCAGACGACGGTTCGCCCGGCGCCGATCGTGAGCTTCCGGGTTTGACTGACGATCTCCGGATCCGGAAGCCACGTGAGCGTCAGCTCCGCCGGCACTTCGCCGGCGTTGTGAATGGTCAGCTCGGTGCGCCAGTCCGTTCCGCCGGCGCCGGACGTCTGAGCGCTCACCGGGAGGGTTACCCGGAGCGGCCTGGCTCCTTCGCGGACGATCACCGAGCGAGTGCGCATACTCGAGCTGGAGCCTCGCCGCGCAATCAGAGTAACGCTGTAGGTACCCGGCGCGGTCCAGGCGTGCTCGGGGTTTCGCCCCGTGGATTTCGATCCGTCGCCGAAGGTCCATGCCCAGCTGTCGGGGGTTCCGAGAGACTGATCGGAAAACTGAACGGCCTGGTCGACTCTGGGCGTGAAGGTCGACGCTTCGAACTCGGCCAGCAGGGCCGGCTCCGCGCCGGAGCCCGCTGCCACGCTGACAGTCCGCGACATGCGGGAAAGCTGCAGGCCATTCGAGATCGTCAGCGCGACATCGTGATTTCCCGGCGCGTTGAAGGTCTTGGTCGGGCTTCTTTCAGTGGAGGTCGTACCGTCACCAAACTCCCAGATCCAGCTGACCGCCGAACCGAGCGAACGATCGTGGAACTGGACGGGAAGGGATGCTACGACCAGGGAGGGAGACCAGGTGAAGTCGGCGACGAGCTGCGGAGCGGGCGCGACCTCGATTGTGGAGGAGCTCGAGCTGGTCTGGCCATCGGGACTTTTCACCGTGAGGCGTACCGTGAAAACGCCCGCCTGCTGAAACGTGAGCGATGGATTGGCCGCGGTGGACGTGCTGCCGTCGCCGAAATCCCAGTGCCGGGAAGAGATGGTTCCCTTCGACTGGTCGAAGAACGAGAAAAGCGTGATGCTCGCCGTGCCCGTTTTCGGCGAGACCGCAAAAGCGGCCTCGAGCTTCGGCAGCGCAGGGGTGAACTCGATCGCGTTCGACGGTGTGGACTCGCCGGAGGAGCTCTTCGCGGTCACGTGGACCCTGTAGGAGCGGCCGGGCGTGAGGCCGACCATGTTGGCCGCGGTGACGTTCGGAGGGACGTCCGAGAATTTGCGAACCGGCTCGCCGGAGGGCTGGAAGTAAATGGTCTGATGGGTCTCGTCCGAGGCATTGTCGTCCCATCGGATGCGGACGAAGTCGCTCGTGGCCTCGACCAGCGCGAGATTCGACGGTGCTGCGGGGGGCAGCTGTGCCGGTGGAGGAGGCTGGCTCGCGCCTCCTGCCGGATAGAGCCACCTTGCCGCTAGCTGATCGTCGGACCGCAGGAACACACCGAGGTCCTGCAGCGTGGCATGCATCAGTGCGAGCGAATCGCTGGAGTGGCCGAAGCCGAGGGTGTGACCGAATTCATGAGCGATGATCTCGGCAAGTGAGCTGCTGCTGATCCCGCCGGACGGACTGACGCCATCCTGGATGACCAGGTTCCCCTCGACGATGTCGTACGCGCTCCAGCTCTTTTCCCCATGCGACGCGTCTGCTGCAAACGGAGAGGTCCAACTTTTCGGACCGATGACGGCGTTGAATCCTCCGGTCCCGACCACGCCATCCGAGCCGTTCCACTTGCCCGGGATCTCGCCGCGCGGGTCGTCGAAGAGAACTTCGTTCACTCCGTCCGCAGCCGTGAGTCCGCCCGGGGAGCCAGTGCGCTGACCACCGTAGCTGTAGAGGATCTTCGCTGAACCGTAGCCGGTCCAGGCCTTCATCCCGGATTGCAGCTCGGTCGTCCCTCCGCTCGGATATCCCGGCTGCGTTCCGTGGCTCTGCCAGCTGATGGTTTTTCCGTCCTGGAATGCGAACCAGCGATAGATCGTCGGCTCGGAGATGAGCGCGAAATCGGGAGCGATCCGATCCTTCGACGAGAAGGCCTCGACCCGGGTCGGCATCGTTGCCGGATGGCGGGAGGCGCGGGCTCGGATGAAGTCTTCCAGCTCGCCGGCCAGCCGGCCGCTCGGCTGCCGAGAATGCGCTTCGACCGCGGTGCCGTTCTCGATCACGCGCAACCCCACTGCGTCGAGGTCGCGCTTCCACACGGGCCGCCCGTCCTCAGCGGCTCCTTCCGTGAATTTTCCCGCGACCATGTCCGTGGTCCGGTACGCGCCAGATTCATCGCGGACGAGAAAAACGAGCACGCGCTCGCCGGGGGAGTAGCGGGGAGCTCCGAACACGACCGTCAGCCTGGACTCGGCGCTTCCTCCCGGCTCAGTCACCTCGATTGCGCTTTGATGCGTTCCCTTGAGGGTCTGCTCGACCGCGATCTCGGAGAGCGTCCAGACGCCCCGAGACGATTCCACTGCATCCACCCGAGTGACTCTGCCGATCGCCACGAGATCCGAGCGGTCCACCATTCTCTCGTCGGACGCGAGAATCAGAGTGGTGGCGGTCACCGGCGCGCCGATCATTACGATCAGTACGGCCGCGGCGAGGATGATCGGGCGGATGGAAGCCATTTGAAGCAGATCTGATAACGGGCCGGGAAGGGGTCGCCTTCCCGCCGCTCTCACATTAGGAAGGGGGGAGGGTTGGAGGCGTGAGAACGGTCACTCCGACGCGCAGGCGGGACAGCCGCACTGGCGTCGCAGGTCGGACAGCGTCCAGATTCCGAAACCGTGCCCATCAGCCCACCGAACCTGGAGGCCGTAGTTCCCGATCCGGTCGAGCCCGCGCACCTCGAACGATCGCGCGTCGTACTGTGGGGAGGGGCCGCGGGAAACGTTGCCGAACAGGTCCGGCTCACCGGCGCAGGCGGCGCAGGGACAGCTCCGGCGCAGCGCCTCGAGCGGATAGTACGATTCGTGCCCGTCGCCCCAGACGACGGCGAGCTCATTTCCAACCACTTCGAGAAAGTTCATCTGCATTGAGTCAAGTCCTCCAGCCGTCCGCTTGTTAACTGCCAGGGAAACTGCAAAATTCACTACCATTGCCGCGGGCGGAGTCAGGAGAGAGATGCCGGTTTACCGATTGACGATCGAATACGAGGGTACCCGGTACTCCGGATGGCAGATGCAGGCGAACACGCCGAAGACGATACAGGGGCATCTCGAGCGCGCGGCTGCTGAAGTCCTCGGGGAGGTTTCCCTCGGCGGTGCCGGCCGGACCGACGCCGGCGTACACGCGATCGATCAGGTGGCTCATCTGCGCTGCAGGCGGCCGTTTCAGCCAGGGCGGCTCCAGCACGAGCTCAACGACCGGCTTCCTTCCGATATCCATGTGCTCCGGGTGGAAAAGGCCGACGAGTCCTTTCACGCGCGCCACGACGCCGTCTCGCGCATCTATCTCTACCAGATCTCGCGAAGACGATCGGCCTTCGGCAAGCCGTTCGTCTGGTGGATTCGCGATTCGCTCCATCTAGGAAAGATGGAGGAAGCGCTCTCGCTGCTGCCAGGGCGTCACGACTTCGCGGCTTTCGCCGACAAGCGGATCGCATCGGAATCGACCCTGGTCGACATCGAGCGCACGGAGATCGGGGAGGATGAGGATCTCATTCTGATCCGGCTGGGGGCTTCGCATTTCCTCTGGCGAATGGTGAGGAAGCTCGTCGGCGCCATGGCCGAGATCGGCCGCGGCTCACTGAGCATCGACGAGTTCGGAGAGAGGTTGCGGAAGGGAAGGCCGCGCTTCGAAGCGAGTGCGCCGGCCGCCGGCCTTTTTCTCGAAGCTGTCCTCTATCCCGGTGACGAGTTCCGCCGTCCCCTGCAGTCCATCGTGCCGGTTTGGAGCTCGGGCCGAAAGCGAGGATCGAATGGGTGAACGGGAAGATGCGATCATCGCGCGGATCGAAGCAGCGTTCGGGGCCAGCCGCGATGCCCTCGTCGGTATCGGGGATGATGCAGCCGTTCTGAACCAGGGGCGAATCGTGGTCACGACCGACCTGCTCATCGAGAACGTCGATTTCACCAGGGAGATCCCGATGCGCTTCACGGGATCGAAGAGCCTCGCTGCAAATGTGTCAGACCTTGCCGCAATGGGGGCCGTCCCCGGCAGTTTCCTGATGGCGTTGGGGATCCCCGAAGATCAGCTGGATGAGATCGATCGTCTGATCGAGGGGATGGCGGATGCCGCGAGAGCATGGAAGATCGAGCTGGTCGGCGGCGATCTTTCGGCAGCGTCGGCGCTGACGATCGCCATCACGGCGATCGGGTCGCTCGAGAACGGCGTCGAGCCTCTCCGGCGAAATGGCGCGAAAAAGGGGGAGGCCGTCTTCGTCAGCCGCCCGCTGGGGGCGGCCGCAGCCGGTCTGCATCTGCTCGCAAGAGGGTGGCGGATCGACTCGTCGGGGACGGTCACGCCGCCCGCCGATCTCCCCGGCGCCGTAGGTTACTCGCAGCGCGAATTTGCGGCGGCCGTGATCCGGATTCAGGTTTCGCCGGAACCGGAGCATCTTCTTGGTCCCGCCCTTGCGCGCGCGCGTCTGGCGTCGGCGTGCATCGACATCTCGGATGGCCTGTCGACCGACCTCCATCGGCTGTGCGTAGCGTCTGGCATTGGTGCAGAGATCGAATGGGAGCGGATCCCAAGATTTCCCGACCTCGAGGGGATCGGCTTCTCCCTCGGGATCGATGAGACGCGAGCGGTCCTGCACGGAGGAGAAGAACTGGCTTTACTCTTCACCTCGGCCGGGACCGAGTCCGAGCTGTCGAAAAAACTTGGACGCCCCGTCTACCGGATCGGCCGGACGAGCGCCGTGCCGGGAGTGAAGCTGGTGAGAAACGGGAAGACCTCGGATCTCCCGCGTGGCGGCTTCGATCACTTCGCCGGGTCGGACGCCTGAGTCAGCGTTTCTTTTTCGTCGAGAGCACGCTGGCTCCCGCAGCGCAGAAGAACGCGGCGACTCCAAGAGCGGTTCGCACTCCGTGCGTTCGTGCCCAGACCTTGGCGGGGCTTGCGGTGACCTCGGTGGCGTAGTCGAGAGGACGGGCTTCGCTGATCTTCCTGTTCAGCGGGACCGTGCCGAGCAGAGTGGTTCCCAGAACGCCGGCGAGGCTGGCCGCAGCGCTCGCGTCGAGCAGTCTTCGGAGCACCCCGCCGCTGCGCGATGCAACGAGCAGAGCGACGGAGGTCGCCAGGGCCGTCGGGCCGATGGCGTTGAACGCCTTCAGCGTTCGCGCGGCTTCACTCTTCCGTTCATTCGGAAGTTCCTCTTCCCATCCCGGTACGAGCGCCGACCCGCCGAAGCTGAGCGAGCCAGCCAACAGGCCGGACGAAGTGAGATGGATGAATCGGAGAGCCGATTCGAGCGAGCCGTTCATGGAACCTCCGGGTGAGCGTCGACTAACGAAGACTGAGCCATGTGCTCAGCGTCAACAGAAAGAGTACACCGAGGCTCATCAGGACAAAAGCACGATCGCGTTCCCTGCCGAACTGGAAGAGCAGCGCAATGACCCGAAGGATCGGAGTGAGAAGAAGAATGACCAGCCCCGTATGGACGAGCGATACCGTGTTCAGACGGAGCAGGCCGCGGAGGTCAGCGACCAGGCTTGCCGGACTGATCCATGCCGCCGGGTCGGGAGAGAGGATCGCATCGATCAGGCCCGCGATCAGGAATGCGGCGCTGGTCAGGACTCCGATCCGCAGCACCCAGGAGACGAGAGGAATCCGGCTCATGACAGCCACCAGCCGCGAGCCTTCATGAACATCTGAACGGCGATGAGCACGAGTACGATGGCGAACACTCTTCGCGTGTGGTGGGAGCCGATGCGTCCGGCGAGCGACGCCCCGGCCCGCGAGCCCGCGAAGACGCCGAGGACGGTCGCAGCCGCGGCGAGGGGGGCAACTTCGCCGCGCCCGTAGTAGATCAAAGCGCTCGCGGCTCCGGTCACGCCGATCATGAAATTCGAAGTCGCCGCCGCAGCCTTGATCGGCACTCCGCAGAGCTGCACCAGCGCCGGGACTTTGATCAGTCCTCCGCCAATTCCGAAAAGGCCGCTGAGGAGGCCTGCGAACGAGGAGATGCCCATCGCCAGGGGGAGACGGCGAGGCTGGTAGTGGAGCGTCTGACCGAGGCCTGGATCGAAGAACGTGCTTTGGACCTTCGCCTCGAGCTGGTTGGCCGGAGCGACGGACGGCGGGACGAGAAAATGATCCTCACCCTTGCCGCCACGTGCCATCACGATGGCGATGCCGACCATCGCGATCGAGAAGAGGGTCATCAGAGTCGAGCCGGTGAGAAAGCCCGCCACCAGCCCGCCGATTACGGCGCCCAGGACGGTCCAGAACTCGAGGCTGACACCCAGTCTCACGTTCGCCACTCCGTTGGCAATGTTCTTCCATGCCGCGCCGCTCGAAGTCGCGATGACGCAAAGAAGGGAGCTCGCGACGGCGCTGTGCATCGGCACGCCCGCGGCCAGGACGAGGATGGGAACGACGAGGATGCCGCCGCCCAGGCCGAGAATCGCGCCGAACAATCCCGCGGCCACCCCGGAAACGAGGAGCAGCAGGATCAGGCCGATGTCCATGACGAGGTGATGGAGCTACTGGCGCGCGACGTCTTCGAGCTGCTTGATGCGCTCCACGATGTCGCGGTAGTTGCTCTTGATTCCGTAGACCTCGAGAAATGCCTTCTGCGCGTTCGGAGTATCTCCGACTTCGAGGTAAGCGGAACCGAGGTCGTAGAGGAGCCCGAGGTGCTCGTCATCGGTGATCTCCGGAGCCTCCAGCCCCTTCTGATACCACTTGATCGCGAGCTGGGGCATCCCCTTCTCGAGGAAGCAGAGACCGAGCATCGAGCAGCACTCGATCATCCGCTTGGGATCTTTCGCCGCGAGCTGGAATTCACCGATCGCTTCATCGATGAGCTCCATCTCCTTGTAGGCGATGCCGAGGTTGTAGTGAGTGTCGTAGTCTTCGGCGTCGAGCTGCTGCTCGACTCCGCGCTTGAACTCCTTGAAAATGTGCTCTAGCGACTGCTCCTCTTCGGTGATGGAGAGCGGCTGTTCTTCGTCGGCGAGCTCGCTTTCCAGTTCCGCCGCCAGATCGAAGAAATCGTCCTCGTCCGCGAAGAGACCGGCGTCATCGGTCACTCCAACGGGTGACGGGGCGTCCTGCGCGACTTCCTCGCGAAACTCCATGAGCAGGTCCGGAGTTTCTTCCGGCTCGGGCTCGATCATGGCCGCGGCGCGTGCCGAGGCCTCTGCCTGCAGTCTCTCGAGATCCGCCCTTCTGCGCGCGACCTCTTCGTTACCGGGGAAGCGCAGCTCCAGGTCGCCGATGCGATCGCCGGCGTCGCCGAACAATTCCTGTTCCAGGTAGAAGTCGATCTCGCCGAGGGCCTCGACTGCGGGCTCGGTAGGCTCCTGCACCGGCTCGTCGAAGTCGAGATCGAGGTCGAGCGAATCCTCGGCAGTTTGTTCGAGCTCGAGAACTTCCTCGGCAGCCGGTTCCGCCAGCTCCGCCGATTCGTTCTCCAGCGGCGCTGCCGGTGCCGGCTCTTCGGCGGCCAGATCGCTGAAATCGAGATCTTCGGCTTCCGTCGCGGTCTCGACCTCGTCGAAACGGATCTCGACGTCATCCTCGGTCGGCGCGGCTGTCGCCGCGGGGGATGGCGGTTCCGGCTCGACTTCGATGCCTGCATCTTCGAATTCGATCTCGACGTCCTCGGACATCAGTTGCGGCGGCTCGGCAGCGGCCGGCAACTCCAGGTCGAAATCGAGCCGGGCTTCTTCAATGGGCTCGGAGACCTCTTCGACCTCGATCTCGCTCACCGCCTCGTCCGGCAGAGGCTCGGGCGTCAGGTCGAAGTCGAGCTCGGCTTCCTCGACGGGCTCGGGAACTTCCTCGAGCTCGACCTCGATCGCCGCTTCCTCCGGCACCGCTGGCTCCGGGGTCAGGTCGAAATCGATATCGACTTCACCTGCTGCTTCCGGCGCCGCCGCCGGTTGGGTACCAACGGATGCGCCCCCAGTGACCATCTCGGGCTCGTCGAGATCGGTCTCGAACGAGATCTCCTCGTCGATGCCCAGCTCGATCTCGTCGTCCGCCGTCACTTCGGTCGCGCTCACACTCTCGACCGCGGCTTCGGTTACAGGCTCGGGTTTGGAGGGCGCGTCAATCCCTTCCGTGCTGAAACCGCGGTTGACCAGCTCGTCCCGCAGCGCATCGAGGGATTCGAGCTCCCCCTTCTCCCGCAAGATGGGGAAGTAGCGCGCGGCGACTTCACCGACTCGTGCTGCGGCGCCCTCGTCCATGAGGATGTGCAGGAGCTTGTCGTGCGCCTGAATGTTCCGGGGTGAGCGGTCCAGAACGGACTGGAGATGCTCGATCGCTTTCTCGGTGAGCCCGTACTTGGCGAAGACCTCGGCTTCGGTCAGCTGCTCGGTGATGTAGTCGAGGTCTTCTTCGTCCTGATCCGCGGAGCGGCCGAGAGAGGGCTCCTCGATGGCGGGGGGAGGAGGAAGAGGCGGCGGCATCATCGCCTCGAAGTCGGGCGTGTGGATTGCCGTGCGGGAAACGTCGGCTTCCGGTTCAGGAGCAGAAGGTGCCGGAGCGCCGCCGCCGAGGTTCTCTCGAACGAAGGCGAGCTTCTCGCGGTGCTGCGCATTTTCCGGCTCGCGTTTGATGAGCCGCTCGAGCACCGAGGCGGCCTGCTCGAAATCACCGGCCGAGATGTGAGCTTCGGCCAGGCTGTTCATCGAGGAAAGGATTTTGGTTTCCTCGTTCAGCTTCTCGTAGACCGAGACCAGTTTTTCGAGCGTGGGGATATGGGCGGCATCGACTCGCGAGATCCGCTGAAGCAGTTCGACGGCGGACCGGTCGTTTCGCGCCGCGGCGGCGTCGACGATCGGCTCCAGGATGTTGAGCGCTCCCGCGGTGTGTCCACGGCGGAGGAAAAGGTCGGCCAGCAGCTCGGCGAGCTGCGGCTCGGAAGGATGCTGTGCGAGGGACTCGGACAGCAGCTTCTCCGCCTCGCCGACATTTCCCTGGGCGATGTGAACCCGCCCCAGAAGCGCGTCGAGTTTGGGATTGTCGGGCTTCGACTCCCGCGCTCCCTCGAGGATCGATCGCGCGTTCGCGTAGTCTTTCGCTTCGATCAGGGTGTTGGCCAGGGACTCGGCCAGCTCGATGTTGCCCGGGTCGATCTTGAGGGCCTTCCGGAAAACCTGCACCGCCTCTTCGGTCATCCCCCGCTTGAGCAGCATCCGCCCGACCCGGTCGTACTCCTTGAGAGCCTCCGCCGTGCGATTGTTCTGCGAGTAGAGGTCCGCGAGCTTGACGTGAACGTTGATCGAGTTCGGATCGAGCTCGGCGATCTTCTGGAAGGTGGCCAGCGCCTTGTCGGGGTCGCCGTGCTTCAGGTAGTAGTCGGCGAGCACCTGATACTGGCTCTTCGCCTCCATGGCCAGGCCCTGTTTGGCGTAGAGATCCGCCAGGCGGCCGTAGATCTCGAGCCTCGACGGATCGAGCTTGTTGATCTTCTTGAAGATCGCGATCGCCTTGAGGAAAAAGCCGTCCTTGGCGTAGTGGTCGGCGATCCGCGTGTAGACCTTGACCGCTTCGTCGGTCCGGTTGACGCGCACCCAGAGGTCGCCGATGCGGTTGAGCGTGTTGACGTCGTTGGGATTGTCGTCGAGCAGCCGCTCGTACTCCTTGATGGCGGACTCGATTTTCCCTTTGCCGACGAGCTTTTCAGCGCTCGCTACGATCTTGTCGCGTTGTATGGCCATGGCGCTATGTCAGTGACTCGATTCGAACAATCCCGGCTGATCAACACCTTCGAACGAGCGTCGATGGATCGGAGTCGGGCCGAACCGTTCGAGCGCGCGATAGTGGCTTTCCGTGCCGTAGCCGCGATTATTGGCGAAATCGTACTGAGGATAGCAGCGATCATACGACTCCATCAAAAGATCGCGATAGACCTTTGCCACGACCGAAGCGGCCGCGATCGATATCGAGCGGCGGTCCCCATGGATCAGGGGAACCTGCGGCATCTGCAGCGACTCGATCAGAACCGCGTCCAGAAGCAGGATCTCCGGCCGGCAGGGAAGCCCCTCGACCGCGATCTTCATCGCCAGCTTGCTTGCGCGGAGAATGTTGATCCGGTCGATGGACGCGGGTTCCACGACTCCGATCCCGACCGCGACCGCGCGCGCCAGGATTCGCTGGCAGAGCGGGACTCTCTCCTCGTGGCTCAGGAGCTTCGAGTCGTTCACGCCGGGCATTACGTCGTCAGGAAGGATGACCGCCGCGGCGACTACGGGGCCGGCCAGGCAGCCGCGCCCCACTTCGTCGGTGCCGGCGATCGCGCGAAACCCTTCGGCTCGCAGCGACCGCTCGACCACTGCCATCTCGGCGAGCCGGGCCAGCTCACTCAGCAGGGCTCCCATCTGACGCTCTGCCGGTCGCCCAGCCCTCAGCTCGAAAGGAACTTCAACGCTTGCGCTTTTCTTCGATGCGGGCCGCTTTGCCGCGGAGGTTCCTGAGGTAGTAGAGCTTCGCGCGACGGACTCGGCCATGTCGTTCCACCTCGATCCGGTCGATCGTCGGAGAGTACAGCGGGAACATTCTCTCGACCCCCACTCCTCCCGACATCTTCCGGACCGTGAACATCGAGCGGCTTCCGCCACCCTTCCGCGAGATTACGATGCCCTGAAAAATCTGGATACGCTCTTTTTCGCCTTCCTTGACCCGGACGTGCACCTTGATGGTGTCTCCCGGCTCGAAGGGGGGCATTTCGCGGGTCATCTCCGCGGACTCGACAATTTTCATCAGATCGGCCATGGTCAACTACCTTCCACTTTCTTCCAGTTGGCGAAGCTCTAGCATCGCTCAACTGTCCTTATCTTTCAAGCACTTCGACGACTATTTCGGCTCGGGCCGATTCAGGACTGCCAACATCCGCTCGGCCTCGCGATCGAGCTCGACCCGCTTCAGAAGGTCGGGCCGTTTCTCCAGGGTTGCCCGGAGAGACTGCTCTTTTCGCCATTGCCGGATCTTTTCCGCGTGACCCGACAACAGGACTTCCGGCACCTTCAACCCGCGCAGCTCGGCCGGGCGCGTGTAATGCGGGTGGTCGAGCAGCCCCGTATAAAACGAATCGGCCTCGACGGAATTCCAGTCGCCAACGACCCCCTCGACCAGCCGCGCGACCGCGTCGCTGATCAGCATTGCCGGAAGCTCCCCGCCGGAGACGACGAAGTCGCCGACCGATACCTCCCGGTCGACGAGCGCCAGGCGAACTCTCTCGTCGAATCCTTCGTAGCGGCCGCACAGAAACACAAGCCATTGACCGGAGGCGAGCTCGCGGGCCATCTCGTGGTTGAAGACGGCTCCCTGGGGGGAAGGAAGGATGACGGTCGGCGCGGCTCCCGGCTCTCCGGTGGCCCGGATGGCGTCGAGGCAGCGGAACACGGGCTCGGCGAGCATCACCATCCCCGCGCCACCTCCATAGGCCTCGTCGTCAGTCGAGCGGTGGCGGTCCGAGGCGAAATCGCGCAGATCCCACACCTTCACCGTGAGAATTCCGCCTCCGATGGCGCGCGCGACGACTCCTTCCGCCAGAAGCGGCTCGAACATCGCCGGAAAGATCGAGACGAAGTCGATGCGCAGCCGGGAGGCGCGGGGGTCGGAGTTCGACTCGGGATCGGGCTTCTGGCGCGGTTTCGGGTCCGGCTGGACCTGGTCGGCCGAGCCGAGATTCTCGAGCCCCTCGGGGAGGTCGGCGACGATCTCGCGGGCGGTGAGGTCGATTCGCGTGCAGATCGACGAGGCGAATGGGAGATCGAACGTTCCGCCGTCCGGACGTCGCACGGTGAGAAGCACGCCGCCCCCCCCTTCGCCCGCGTCGGTCACCTCGCCGATCCGCCTGCCATCGGGAGCGACGACGGCGAGGCCGATCAGGTCATGAAGGAAAAACTCCCCCTCGTCCAGCTCGCGCGCCTGTTCCGGCTCGACTTCCAGGGTCCAGAGCTGAAGCGGTCGCACCGCCTCGGGGGTGTCGACGCCCTCGAGTTTGAGGAGGACGCGGTCCTTATGGTGGCGAACCGACTCGATCTCGACCTGGCGGAGCTCCGCGCGATCGGGTGAGACGAGCCAGGCCCTCTCGAGATCATCGAAGCGCTCGGGCGTGTCGGTCAGGAGCTCGACGCTGATCTCGCCGCGGACTCCGTGGGCGCGACGCACCACGCCCACGGCGATCAGATCGGCCGGGGAGACCGGAGAAGTCGAATCGCGGGGATCCATCGGGTGCGCTCCGCGAGTCAGTCGAGAATGTCGAGAATGTAGCGCTCGTCGCCGCGGGAAGCGGCAGCGGAGAGGATGCTGCGCATGGCTCGGGCGGTGCGGCCCTGGCGGCCGATGACCTTCCCGAGGTCCGCGGGGGCGACCCGGAGCTCGAGAACGGTGGTCCGGTCTCTCTCCCGTTCGGTCACGCGGACGTTTTCAGGCTCGTCGACGAGCGATTTGGCGAGGAATTCGACGAGCTCGCGCACAGGAACCTCAGGCTTTTTTCAGGAGCGACTTGACGGTGTCGGAGAGCTGGGCGCCCTTGCTGACCCAGAAATCCACCCGCTCGCGGTCGAGCTTGAGGTCGACCGGTTTCCTGGTCGGGTTGTAGTGGCCGATCTGCTCGAGGGTCGCGGCGGACGGGGTCCGCTGCGAATCGGAGACGACGATCCGGTAAAAGGGGGCATGCTTCGAGCCCTGGCGGCGCAGACGAATCTTCAGCATCTCGAGTAATTTCCTTCGTTGATCTTCAAAAGTCGGATTTCGAGGGGATCCGCCCACTGCGGGCAGTCCACCGTCATAACCCGGAAAGTAACGCCGGGCTCACTGGAACAATTCCGGGGGGAGGCCTTTGGTCAGCCGCGCGAGCTTGCGGGGTCCCATCCCCTTGGAAAATGTCTTCATCATCTTCTTCATGGCGAGGTACTGCTTGAGAAGGCGGTTGATTTCCTGAACGGTCGTTCCCGAGCCGCGGGCAATCCGCTTTTTCCGGGATCCGTTCAGGAGCTGCGGATGCTCCCGCTCCCGCGCGGTCATCGAATCGAGGATCGCCTGCATCCGGACGATCGCCCCTTCGTCGACGTCTTCCTCCCGGACTTTTCCTCCCAGGCCGGGCAGGAGCTGCATGATCTGGGACATCGGCCCCATTCTTCTGACCTGTCCGAGCTGGGAGCGGAGATCCTCGAGGGTGAAGCGATCTTTCGCGACCCGGTCGGCGAGGCGTGCCGCTTCCTTCTGGTCGACCTCGGACTCGACCTTTTCGATCAGCGAGAGGACGTCCCCCATCCCGAGGATTCGGGCCGCCATCCGGTCGGGGTGGAACAGATCGAGGTCGGCGTACTTCTCGCCGACGCCGACCATCTTGATCGGACGATTCACGACCGATTTGATCGAGAGGGCGGCGCCGCCACGCGCATCGCCGTCCAGCTTGGTCAGCACGAGGCCGGTAATCCCCAGGCGGGAGTCGAACTCTTTCGCCGACTTCACCGCATCCTGGCCCGTCATGGCGTCGGCGACGAAGAGAATCTCCGAAGGGCGGGTCTCGCGCTTGATCGTCTCGAGCTCCGCCATCAGGTCGTCATCGATGTGAAGGCGGCCGGCGGTGTCCAGAATGACGGTGTCGTAGAGGAGGGTTCGCGCCTCTTTCAGCGCCTCGCGCGCGATGCGCAGCGGGTCGCGAAGATCGCCGATCTCGTGAAAAGGAGTCTTGGTGTCGCGCGCGACCACGCGCAGCTGGTCGATTGCCGCCGGCCGATAGACGTCGCAGGGGACGAGATAAGGCTTGCGGCCCCGGCTCTTCAGATGGAGTGCGAGCTTGCCCGAGGTCGTCGTCTTGCCGGACCCCTGGAGTCCGACCATCATGACGACCGAGGGATCCCCGACCAGAGCGAGCGCGACCTGAGATCCTCCGAGAAGAGTTTGAAGCTCGTCCCGGACGATCTTGGTCACCTGCTGCGCCGGAGAAAACGCCGTCAGGACTTCCTGTCCTACCGCCTTCTCGCGTACGCGGGCGGTGAACTCCTTGACGACTTTGAAGTGAACGTCGGCCTCGAGCAACGCAACGCGAATCTCCTTCAGCGCCGTGTCGATATGCCACTCGTTCAGCGAGGCTTCGCCGCGAAGGGTCTTGAAGACCCGGTCCATCTTGTCCTGAAGATTGTCGAACATAGGTGAAGCTTTGCTCCCGGGCTGGCGTAACCGGAGCCGCGCGGCGAATTATTCGCCCCGGGGAGGAATTCCAGATGGGGGGCTGACCGGCTAATCGTGGGAAAGCTCGACCGACCAGTACGCCTGATCGAGGAAGTTCTTCCAGATGTCCGGGTACGGGCGCCCCTGGAGGCGGTGGAGCGGGTGCCACCGCGGCCGCTCGGGCCGCCGGATGAGCGCCATGTCGGATTCGGCCAGCAGTTTGTTCCCTTTGCGGACGTTGCAGGGGAGGCAGGCGCAGACCACGTTCTCCCAGCTCGAGCGCCCTCCGCGCGAGATCGGGATGACGTGATCGAGCGAGAGCTCCGAAGAGGAGAACTTCTTTCCGCAGTACTGGCAGCGGTTCTGGTCGCGGATATAGATGTTCGCGCGCGAGAACTTCACTTCCTGACGGGGGACCTTGTCGAAGCGAAGGAGCTGAACCACCCAGGGCACGAGGATGTTGCGGGAGGGTGTGGTGATGAAAGCGTCGGCGGGCTGGACGGGGATGTCGCGCCAGTTCTCGAAACTCCAGGTCGCGTAGTCAGCAGAGACCGCCCGGACCTGACCCTTGTAGAGAAGCGTGAGAGCCCGGCGGACGGACGTTATCTGGACTACCTGAAAAAACCGATTCAGAACCAGAACGTGGCCGTCGAGCATCCTCACCCCGTAAACGCCATCTCCCCCCGGGCTTGTTCCGGGTAAACCGTCGTCGAGCAGGGACTTCCGCCGTCGCTCCGATTGTAAGACTTTCCCCGGGAGGTTTCCAGAAAGGAAGCGGAGAGAAGAGGAAGGGACCTCGCCAGCCCGATGAGGATCGAGAGCGCTCCGGCCGCGTCCGGCTTGAAAATTTGCCCAAATTCAGCCATAGTTCGCCCCAAAGACCCATGGGGAAGGTGAAGTCAGCCGGCCCCCAAGCGATTGAAAAAGAATCAGAAGCCAGAAGCGGATGCTGGCGTACGACCCGGGCAGGGCGGCTCGAAGGCGCAGCCGGGCGCGGGACATCGGGGTGGAAACGGGAGGAATGTATGCGCTTGATCAACCGGGTTGTCTTTCTCACGCTGCTGCTGGCTCTGGCAATGACGGGTCCTGCTGTTGCCGACCACTTCATTGCGGACTGTCCGCTGAGTCTCGTCAGCGGAACACCTTCCATCAGCTCATTCGCCAGCTCACCTCACGGGGTGTTCAAGAACGGGTCGATGGTGTACCTCCTGCGCGGTCAGAACCTGACCACGCTCGAGGCCACCGCTCTTGGCGATCTCGAGGTCGTTCGTGAAGACTTCCTCGACGAGATGGCCAACCGCGACCCGAAGGGCGGGAGTACCTATCTCAACGGTTATCTCTTCGTGGCCGGTGATGCGGGACTCGAGGTCTGGGACCTCCGCAACGTCCGACCGAACGGAACCGCGCCAGTTCAGATTGCCGCGATCCCCGGCGCTCACTACCGCCGTCTCACCGCGAGGGGCAACGTCCTGGCCGCTCTCTATCCGGCGACCGACCTCCCCTGTGCGCCCAATGGCACGACCTGCCAGAACTGGATCGATCTGTACAACATCTCGGATCCGGCCGCGCCCGTTCTGATCAACCGAGTGATGTCGGGACTGACCTATCGCGGGTTCAACGACGTTCTCTTCGTCCGCGACTGGCTCGCGACGACCGGAGTTTCGGGCACGCACCTCTTCAATGTGAGCGATGGTGGCGCGCTCGGCTTCGCCTCGAGCAGCTCGACCCGCGGCGAGTTCCTCGCCACCGACGGAGTCGTTCTCGCGGTCGGGCAGGAAGAGCTGATCGGCGTTTTCACGGTCGGCCCTACCGGCGGCCTGGGTTACTTCACCGTATTCACTCTTCCCTCGATCATGAACGTGGCGAACGGCATGCGCTTCCACCCCGAGATGTGGGTCAGCGATTCCCGACTGGTCACTCTGGTCGACGAGCGCGATCCGTTCGTCCCGGGCGGATCGGCACGAACCCTCGCCATCGACGTCTTCGATTTCAAAGTTCCCTTCTTCGAAGGCTTCGACGACCGCATCTACGAGAGCGTCTCCTTCGTGGAGACGAACGAGAGACTCTACAACCCCGTCGCCGTCGGCCCGTACGTCTACGTGGTCGGTGAGGTCTCCGGAACGCAGAAGTGGGGCGCCTGCGGCGCCATGGCCGGCGAGGTCGAGCTCGACAACGTGCGCGGTCTCACCTGCGGCGGCGCCGAGATCCATGGATGGGTCACCGGTGCGAACCGGATCGTCAACGTCGAGGTGTTCCTCGACGGCGACTTCCTCGGCAATGCGAATTTCGGCTCGGACCGCCAGGACACGATGATCGCGCAGCCGGTTCACACGTGGCGGCTCCCGGTGAATCTCGATTCCGTTTCACGCGGCACGAGAACCCTCCGCGTCATCGGCACGGACGCTCTCGGCAACCGCTTCCAGTTCGCGAGCGAAGAAGTGTTCTTCCCGGGGCCCGGAAGCAACTGCACCAACCGGCGCCGCACCACCAAGCGCAACTAACCATCACTCGGACGTGAGAACGAAAAAGCCCCGCCACCCGGCGGGGCTTTTTTCGTGTAGGGACCGGCTGCGCCGGTCCGGTCGCGAAGCGACGGGGGGAAGGGGGATGGGGCGCGAAACGAATGATCCATAGATCGCCAGGAACCGGCCAGGGTCATTTGGGCAACAGCAAGGAGCCCTTCGTTTTTTGCACTTACCCCGCACCTCCCTGTCGCTTCGCGACCGGACCGGCGCAGCCGGTCCCTACTCTGGCATCGACGCGATGAGTGACTCCGCGGCCTCGCGGCGATTCGGGGCGTCGATGATCGGCCTGCCCACCACGATGTAATCCGCCCCGGCTTCCACCGCTTCGCGCGCTGAGAGCGTGCGCGCCTGATCCCCTGCCGCTTCGCCGGCGGTTCGAATGCCGGGCGTGATGATCTTCAGATCGTGTCCGCAGGCGCGCCGGATCGCCGCGATCTCTCGAGGCGATGCGACCACTCCGCCCGCTCCACTCTCCAGCGCGAGATTTGCCAGACGGATTACGGCCGCCTCCGCGCCATCCCTCATCCCGATGCCTTCGAGCGATTTCTCGTCGAGGCTGGTGAGCACGGTAACTCCGAGAATCATGAGCGATCCGCCCGAGCTTCTCGCTGCCTTCGACGCGGCGCGGATCATCTCTTCCCCTCCGGACGCGTGAATCGTCAGCATCGCGACTCCGAGACGCGCCGCTTCCTCCACGCTCTTCCTGACGGTGTTCGGTATGTCGTGAAGCTTCAGGTCGAGGAAAACGCGCTCACCGCGAGCGGAGATCTCGCGCACCAGGGATGGCCCGTTTGCGATGAACGCCTGCAACCCGATCTTGAAGACACCGGCGAGGCCCGAGAGCTCGTCGACGATGTCGAGAATCTCGAGACGGCTGGAGCGGTCGAGAGCGACGATGAGGCGGTCCGCAGGTTTCATCAGCGGAGGATGATAAACCACCGGGGAGAGCAGAATTCTTGCAGAATGACCGTTCGAATGAGCGACCGCCGGACCATCGCGAGGGTTCTCGAGGAGATTGCGCGCAGGCTGGCGATCTCCGAGTCGAATCCGTTCAAGGCGAAGGCCTACGAAAAAGCAGCCCGGGCCGTAGCCGGCGCCACGGGGCCCGTAGATGAATGGATCGCCTCCGGGGAGATGGAGCAGACTCCCGGCATCGGAAAGGCGACCGCTGGCGTGATTCGGGAGCTCGCCTCGACGGGCCGCTCCAGCTACCTCGAGGAGCTGAAGGGGGCGCAGCCCGAGGGGCTGCTCGAGCTCTTGAGAGTTCCCGGCCTCGGAGCGAAGAAGATCGCGATTCTCCAGGAGGCCCTCGGAGTCGACAGCCGCGAGGCCCTGGAAGAGGCGGCGTCCTCGGGGCGGATCGCGTCAGTGAAGGGTTTCGGCCCTCGAGGACAGCAGAAGATCCTCGATTCCCTCCGGGAGCTTCGCGAGACGGGGGATCGGTGGCTTCTTCCCGTCGCACTCGACGTCGCCGAGTCACTCCGTCTCGCAATTTCCAAAGTTCCCGCCGCCGACGCGGTCGAGATCGCCGGCAGCGTGCGACGCCGGCTGGAGACGGTCGGCGAGATCGACATCCTCGTAGTCTCCAGCCGACCCGCTTCCGCGATCGCCGAGATTCGCCGGCTGGGCATTCTGGGCGATCCCGTGGTGGAGGGAGAGGTGCTGCGTGGCAGGGGCGCGGGAGAGATCCCGGTGCGAATCACCGTCTCGGCGTGGAAGGAAGCGGGACTCCGCCTGCTCCTGACGACCGGATCGGAGGAGTTCGTCCGCAGAGTGGAGGAGCTCGCGCGGGAGAAGAGCGGCAAGGGCAGCTCGCAACAGGGGGAAGACGGGAGGAAGAGCGTGAGTGCGGCCGAGAAGGGCGTATTCAAGGCGCTCGGGATTCCGTTCGTCCCTCCCGAGTTGCGCGAGAGTGCCGATGCGGCGGGGCGGCGAGCCCCGTCGAAGCTGATCAGCGCGCGGGACATCAAGGGAGTCTTCCACGTCCACACGGCGTATTCGGACGGCCGGGCTCCGGTCGCGGAGATGGTGGAAGCCGCGGTCGAGCGTTCCTGGCAGTACGTCGGCATTTCGGATCACTCGCCGGCGGCGTATTACGCGCGCGGCTTGAAGATCGACGATCTCCGCAGCCAGCAGAGCGAGATCGATAGAGAGGCGCGCGCCCGGCCGGAAATCAGGATTTTCAAGGGAACCGAAGCCGACATTCTCGCTGGCGGGGAGATCGATTACGGGCCGGAAGTTCTCGCCGGCTTCGATTTCGTCGTCGCGTCGATCCATTCACGGTTCGGCATGGAGAAGGACGAGATGACCGAGCGGATCGTCCGCGCGATCCACAACCCTTTCGTCACGTTTCTGGGCCACATGACCGGCCGGCTGCTGCTCTCGCGGAAAGGGTACTCGGTGGATTTCGACCGGGTGTTCGATGCGGCCGCCGAGAAGGGAGTGATGATCGAGATCAACGGAAGCCCCAGGCGGCTCGACCTCGACTGGCGCTGGATGAAGCGGGCGCTCGATCGCGGGGTGACGTTCTCGATTCATCCCGACGCGCATTCGGTCGAGGAGATGAAGTACGTGGAGTGGGGATGTTTCGCCGCGCGCAAGGGTGGGCTGGAGGCGGCGCACGTCTTCAACACGAGAGATGTCGAACAGGTCCGCGATCACCTGGCGAAGAGAAAGCGGAGGGCGGCGGGAGAAGGAAAATCGCCCGCCTGACCGCGATCGATTGCGACGATCGCGGTCAGAACGGACGCGGCGTTCACTCCGACTGTTCGCCGCGCAGCACGATCATCAGGGCGCGCGTGCTGCCGGGATCTCGCGAGGCACCAAGGGCGACGGTCTGACCGAGACGGAGGTTGATGGAGGTCTTCAGCAGTTGCTGGAGCTCGCCGCCGCGCTGGGGGACGCGGGAGAGCTTGAAATCCTCGAGCCGCAGCGAGCGGCTGAGGGGATCGAACTCTCCGAGACGAAATTCGGCTCGATAGCCGCCATCAATGTCGATCAGGACCGGAGTGCCCTCGCGGCCGGAGGTGACCAGTTCGCCGATCTTCTCGAACTGGTTGAAGCGAAGAACGCCGCCGAGCTTGGAGGAAATCTCCTTCAGGTCGGGGGGGACGGGTTGGGGGTTCTGTGAAGTGGAGGCAGAGACGAGCTTGAGGTCGATGGAGAAGGTCTTGGCCGGAGCGTCGTATTCGCCGAGGATGCGCGCGACCTCTCCGAGCCGTTCGGGGATATCCGTGACGACGAGCGTGTTGCTCGAGGGCTGAATGGAGACCGAGCCCTTGTCGGTGATGAGCGGCTTGATCACGACGGCAGCCCGGCTCGCGTCGCGAAACTGCAGCTGAAACGAGCGCGCGGCTACCGATTCGGCGGCGTCGGCGTAGAGGCCGGCCGCGCCGAACGTGATCAGGAACAGGATGGCCAGAGATTTCTTCATAGGTCCGCCGGCAGCGACTCATCGAATACCATCACGATGAGGAAGTCGCTCGTTGTCTCGGCTGCCAGTTCCACGATCGTGGCGTCAGCCGAGTCGTAACTTTCAATGGTCGGCCGATCCATGGACGCAACGATTGCGGCCGGGGCCGAAGGGGAGACGGGTTGAACCACGGGATCCATGCCCTGCCACAGAGCGAAGGAGCCGACTCCGAGCACCAGCGCCGCTGCCGCTGACCAGCGGAGGGCGAAGAGGATCCGCTTCGGCGCGGCCTTGAGCTCCCGCTCGGACTCGCGCAGGTGAATCTGCTGCATCACGCCATGCGTGAACGCGTCGACCCCTTCGGGCGGGAGAATCTCTCCGCCGCCGAGAACTCGAAAGAGAAGATCGGAATCGAGCTCGAGTCCGGCAGCCATGCAGGCCTCGCAGCCCCGGAGATGGTCCCGGGTCTGAGCGTCGTCGACGCCAGCGCGAACGTTTTCGATGAAATCGGCGCACTTCATTTCTGACTCCGGTCCCGCAGCAGGCTCGCGTACTCGGGGTAACGACGCTTGAGCTCCTGCTGCATCAGCTTGCGGGCGTTGAACAGATGGTTCCGGACCGTCGACTCCCGGCAGCCCAGGACCCGGCTGATCTCGGCCGAGGAAAGATCTTCCATCTCCCGCATGACGAAAATAGTTTTCTGCTTCGGGGAGAGAACCGATGAAACGTCATCGAAGACGCGCCCGATCTCCTTGCGCTGGAGCGAGGCCCCCTGATCTGCGTCCGCGGTCGTCCGGACCAGTCGCAGGTTGGAGTTCACGGCCGCGTCCCTCGACTGCCTGCTTCGTAGCCAGTCGATCGCGACGTTCGTCACCATCCGGTACATCCATGTGTCGAACGCAAAGGCCGGATCGTAACGCTCGAGGTTCTCCCACAGCTTCACGAAGGCCAGCTGCGAGACGTCCCGCGCATCCTCCGGATTCGAGGTCAGCCGGTAGCAGATCGCGTAGACCTTCCCGGTTTTCCGGCGCACCAGCGTCTCGAAAGCGTCAGTGTTTCCGCCGCAGATCGTCGCGACCAGCTCGCGATCGTCCGGTTCCGGAGTTCCCTCTGTTTCCTTCATCAATCGGACCAGTGCGCCCATCATGGACCTATACGGCCCAGCGGGGTCGAGCGTCTAGGACCCCTCTCTCCCCGGGCCTCGGCCCGCCCTAGGGGAGGGGGCGTGTTGCGCCCCTCGCTGAAAAACCCCTAAAATCGCGTAAACCTTTCCACGGGGTATTTTTACCCCCCAGGCACGCGCCTGGGCCCGGTGGGACGGCGGGAGCAGCTGACTCCGATCGCGCCGGCGCCGGGGCCGGCTCAAAAAGGGAGAGTGAATGCGCGTTCTGGTGATCGGTCAGGGTGGTCGGGAACACGCCATCTGCTGGAAACTTCGCCAGTCTCCCTCGGTCGCCGAGCTCTACGCAGCGCCGGGTAATGCCGGAATTGCAGAGCTCGCGGACTGCGTCCCCATCGGGGTCGCCGACATCATCGAGCTGGCCGATTTCGCCGAGCAGCTGAAGATCGACCTCACCATCGTCGGCCCGGAGCTTCCGCTCACCCTCGGCATCGTCGACGAGTTCCGCAAAAGGGGACTGCTCATCTTCGGACCGACCCGGCACGCCGCCGAGCTGGAGGGGTCGAAGGTCTTCTCCAAAGAGTTCATGCGCAAGTACGGAATCCCGACTGGGGCGGCGCAGGTCTGCTCGGGGCTCGACGAGGCGCTCTCGGCAGTCAAGAAGGGGAGCTGGCCGAAAGTCATCAAGGTTGACGGGCTCGCCTCCGGCAAGGGTGTCTTCATTGTAAAGAGCGCTCAGGAAGGCAAGGCCACGATCGAGGAACTGTTCCAGTCCCGGAAGTTCGGCATGGCGGGCGACCGCGTCCTGATCGAGGACTTCCTCGAGGGGGAGGAGGTCTCCTTCCTGGTCCTGACCGACGGCAAGAAGGTCGCCCCACTCGCTCCGACGAAGGATTACAAACAGGCGCTGGACGGGGATCAGGGGCCGAATACCGGGGGAATGGGGGCGCATTCGCCAGCTGGGGTTCTTTCCTCCGAGATGGCGGCCGAGATTCTGAAGACCGTCGTGCTCCCGACGATCCAGGGGATGGAAGCGGAGGGGCGGACGTACAGCGGAGTGCTTTACGTCGGGCTGATGCTCACCTCCGAGGGGCCGCGGGTGCTCGAGTACAACTGCCGATTCGGGGACCCGGAAACGCAGGTGCAGATGCTCAGGCTCGACAACGACCTGGCGGAGATCTTTCACCAGGTTGCCCGGGGAGAGCTTACGGACACGAAGCTCTCCTGGAAAAAGGAAGCCGCCGCCTGCGTGGTGGTCGCAGTGGAGGGTTACCCGGACGACTTCCCGAAGGGTGCCGAGGTGACGATCGATGCGATCGAGGATCCGTCGGTGGTGATCTTCCATGCGGGCACGAAAATCGAAGGCGGGAAAGTGGTGACCACCGCCGGCCGGGTGCTCAACGTCTGCGCGCGCGACGCATCCCTCGGAGAGGCGTTACGGAAAGCGTACTCGGCATGCGCGAAGGTTCACTTCGAGGGAGCGCGCTATCGCGGCGACATCGGAGCGCGCGTGCTCGAGCAGCGGCGCGGCTGATCGCCCGGTTCGCAGAAGCGGGGCCCTGAGGGGCCGTCCCGAAGCGGGGCTGACGGCCCCACGCGCGACGGGCTGGAAGCGGGGCGATTCGAGGATGGGCAAATTCCACAGCGGTCCTGAGCGCAGAACACGAACGAGCCGCAAGCTCGTGATCGCGACGATCGCGACCGTTCTGTTCTTCGGCATCGAGCTCGCTGCGGGATTGATCGCCAACTCCCTCGCGCTCATCGGCGACGCCTTCCACAACATCACCGACGCCTTCGCTCTGGTGCTCGCCCTGGTTGCCGTGAGCATCGCGCGCCGTCCCGCGACGGTCCGCAAGTCCTTCGGCTATCGCAAGGCGGGGATCCTCGCGGCTTTCCTCAACGCCACGATGCTGATCGCTCTGACGGCGCTCGTGATGATCGAGGCGGTCAAGCGCCTGCGGGAGCCGCAGGCGGTGGAGGGGGCGTGGATGATTGGCGTCGCCCTCGTCGGGATCGTCTACAACTTCGGCGTGACGATCTGGCTGATGAAAGAGGGGCGGAAGGACATCAATGTCCGGGGCGCGATGCTCCACATGCTGGGAGACGGGATCTCGTCGGTCGGCGTGGTCCTCGCCGCGCTGCTGATCGGCTGGACGGGAACGACGATCTGGGACCCGATCGTTTCGATCCTGATCGGCGTCGTGATCTTCTGGACGTCCTGGGGCATCCTGAAGGAAACGGTCAACCTGCTGCTCGGCGGGACTCCTCAGGAGATCGACCCGGAGCGTGTGACCGTCGATCTCGCGGCGGATCCGGAAGTATTCGGCGTCCATCACCTTCACATCTGGGCGCTGGGACCGGCGTCCCCTGCGCTGTCGTGTCATCTGATGATGGGTGACGTCACGCTGCGGAGCGCGGGCGAGGTGCTCGACCGGGTGAACGCGATGCTTGCGGAGCGTTACGGCATTCAGCACACCACCATTCAGATCGAGGCGGCGGCATGTGCGGAAGACGACCCCGACTGCATTCCGTGCGAGGCCGCTGTTCGCGGCGGCTGAGGATTGTTCTCGCGTTCCGGAAGTGAGAGGTTCTCACGCCGGACGGCGGGATGCGACCGGAGGGACCTGTGGGCCGACCACGCGGTTGCGCCCTTCTTCCTTCGCCGAGTAGAGGCGGCGGTCCGCCGCCGCGAAAAGACTAGCTGCGTCCTCCCCGTCCTCGGGATAGAGAGCTCCGCCGATGCTGCAGGTGATGGAAACGCGGTTCGCGATCGCCGGCATCGCCTCGACGGCGGACCGGACGCGCTCGGCGGTGACGGCCAGCGGCTCGGCATCGATCTCCCGGAGCAGGGCGACGAACTCCTCCCCGCCGTACCGCGCCGCGAAGTCGACGTCGCGCAGATTGGCGGCAATCGTCTTCGCGAAATCGACGAGAGCATCGTTGCCGGCCAGGTGCCCGAAGCGGTCGTTGTACTTTTTGAAATGGTCGATGTCGAAGATCAGCAGGCCGAAGGAATGCTGGCGTCGTGCAGCCGAGCGAAGCTCCTTTTCCAGCTCTTCCTCGAAGGCTCGGAAATTCGGAAGCCCGGTGAGTCCGTCCGTGCGCGATAGCTCCTCGAGCCGCGCATCGCGCTGCGCGAGCGCCGAGATCATCCGGTTGAAGTCGTGAGCCAGCATGGCGATCTCGCGGTCGCCGGCGATCGCCACGCGCTCGTCCACCTTCTCCTGACTGGCGATCCGTGTCGCGGTGCGGGAGAGCTGCTCGATCGGACGCACGATCTTGACGAGAGCGATCCGGGCGAGCGCGATGGTCACCACGGCGATCATCCAGGTGACGCCGAGAGCGGTGAACATCAGATCGTCCGTGCTCTTCTCGACGGATCGCAAGCCGGCCTGAGCGCTCTTGTCGAGCCGGTCGCGCGAATCCTTCGCCGACCAGATGATCGCCTCGGACGCACTCTTCAGCTCCGCCGAGATCCTCTCCCTCTCTCCCGGAAGTGCGTCGGCCCATCGGAGGGAAGCGTCGCCCATGAGGCGGTCGAAGTCCGCGATCAGTCGCGGAAGACTTCCGATGTCGGCATTCCCCAGTTTCGGTGATTTGACGAGCTGCCGCGTCGATTCGTCGTAGATGGCGGAGAGCTCGTCGACAGAGATCGGTTCACCCTCTTCCATCGCCAGCCAGCGGTCGGTCCAGGATGACTGGCTCGCCGCAACCTGCTCGAGGGCTGCCGCGGCATAGAGATCGTGAAAGACGACCGAGCTCAACTCTCTCTGTGTTTCGCGCGCGCGCCAGGTCAGCAGGAACGCGACCAGGATGAGCAGCACGCCCCACGCGACCGAGAAGAGCAGAATTCTCGTGCGGATTCTCGTCCGGCGAAGGATGCCCTCGTTCGGGTTGTCGGCGGGTGCCGCCGCCGGTTTCCCGCGGTGAACCTCTGGTCTCCTCTGGAGCATGACCGTTAGGATGAGGATAACGGCACGGGGTCGTTTCGGCCAGCCGTCCCGTGCCGAGGTGGGTTTCCGCTCTTGAGACACTCGCTCACAGACATCTATCTCGAGACCCTGCGCAGGGTCGATCCCGCCATACGGATCGCGGAGCGATGGACGCGCGAGCCCCATCGCGGCCCTGCAATCGTTCTCGGCAAGTGCGCGCGAAGAATGGCCGAGGGCCTCGCGCGGGGCGGATGGAGCGGTCGCGGCATCGTCGCGGTTCCGCGAGGGTATGAAGGCGAAGGAGACTGGCCGCCGGGACTGGCGGTCCATCTCGGCTCTCATCCGATGATGGACGAGGCGAGCTTCAGCGCGGGGAGCTCCCTCTTCGCCTTCGCTTCGACGGTCGAGAGTCCCGCGCTCGTTCTCATCTCGGGCGGCTCGTCCGCATGCGTCGAACGGCCGGTCGACGGAGTCACCGCGGAAGACCTCGCGGAGATCAACCATCACCTCGTCAGAGCGGGCATCCCGATCGATCAGATCAACTCGGTTCGCAAACATCTGTCGAGCATCAAGGGCGGGCGCCTTGCGCGTCTTCTTCCTGATGGCAGCCGGTCGTGGATCTGGTCCGATGTTCCTCCCGGACGCGCGGACCTCGTCGGATCGGGTCCGATGTCCGCCGATCCGAGCTCGCTCGAAAATGCGGCCGCGATCCTCGACGGCATCGGCAGCGGAACCGCCCGAGCGCTCGCGCGGAAACTTCGATCGGGTTCGATTCCCGAAACGCCGTCGGCGATGGACGTCGAGCCGGAGCTGATCGCGGACAATCGGACTCTTCTCGAGGCCGCGGTCGCGGTGGCGCGCGCGAGAGGGATCGACGCGCGGGTCGATTTCACGCAGCTCGACCACGACGTCGAAACCGTTGCCGCACGGATCGTCTTCGAGATCGAGCGACTCGAGCCGGGCACCGTGGCGATCCGGGGGGGAGAGCCGACGGTGATCGTGAGGGGGGAGGGAAGGGGAGGTCGGTGCAGCGAAGTCGCCCTGCGGGTGCTCCGGCTCGCGGAAGAGCGCGGGCTGGAGTCTTTCGAGGTGCTGGTGGGCTCCTCGGACGGGATCGACGGGAACAGCGGCGCGGCGGGCTATCTGGTGCGGGGAGGGAGTGGGCTGAGGGGGAAAATCGACCAGGCGCTGGACGCCTCGGACGCGCATTCCCTCGCATCCGAGGCGGGAGAGGCCATCGTCACGGGGGCGACGGGCAATAACCTACGCGATATCATAGTGATGGCGCGGGGTTAGCAGGCGCTGCTGCGGGTCTCCGGAGAGCGTCACGCCTTCCGGTTCCCGTCGAAATCGGATGGACGACACTCAGGGACATGCCGGAGGCAAGGCGCCCCGCCGGAATGAGACCAGCTTCGAGCGGCAGAAACGCCGCCCGATTCGGGGCTGCATTCGGCGGTTGGGCATCGGGCTGCTCGCCCTGATCGTCATCCTCATTCTTGCCATCGTCGGCACCTGGTCGTACTTCGGGTCGGCGAGCTTCGCGCGCTATGTCGCCACGAAAGTCGAGAATTTTCTCGAGTTCAAACTCGGTCGTGACGTCACCATCGGCAAGGTCATCGTCTCGCGCGATCCCATCGGTCAGATCACGCTTCGCGACATCACGATCTCCAATGTTCCCGGCGCGACCCGCGAGCACTTTGCGACAGTCGACGAAGTGGTCATCGTCGGCGGCATCGAGTCGTTCTGGACACGAACCCTGCGGCTGGGCCGCGTGGACGTGCGAGGCGCGCGTCTCAATATCGAGTTCTTTCCGGAGGGCTCGCCTCTCACCCACAACTTTCCGCGATGGACGCCCGCACAGCCGCGTCGATTTCAGATCACCCGTGTCGAAGTCGACCGGATTTTCATCGCCGGCGCGACAGTCGAGCTTCTCGATCGCGCGAGGGATCTGGAGCTCCTCGCGCGCGGGATCTCGTCCGAGCTGACTCCGACTCTGAGCGAACAGATCTACGAAGGAACGGCGACCAGTCCGAGCGTCGCCGTTCAGTTCCGCGACTATGAACCGCTCGACCTGACCATGAAGGCGGGCTATCGGTATACCCCCGGCGTGCTCGCGCTCGATGGCGTGCTTCTCGAGCAGGAAGGCATTCGCATCGCGCTGAGCGGCAAGGTCGATCCGCTGACCGAAGCCGTCTACCAGTTCGATCTCGAGGGGCTCCTGGAGCTCGCCCAGGTCCGCCGCATCTTCGCCCTCGAGTCGGAGCTCGAAGGAACGATGGCGTTCGATGGCGGGCTCGAAGGTGAGAAAGGATCCTTCCGCCTTCTTGGTGACTTCAGCATTCCCGAGCTGGTCGCGGACAGCTACGAGCTGAGCGCCATGACCGGCTCGCTGGCCGCGACGCCCGATCAGGTTTCGGTCGACCTCCAGGAAGCCCAGTACGGAGGAGGCACGATCTCGGGCGACTTCCTGCTCGCCGACATCGGCGCGCCCTGGCCGATGTCGATCGATCTCAACTTCCGCAACGTGGCGATCGAAAAGCTCTTTGGAGACTGGGACGTGGAAGGCGTCGGACTTCGGGGGCGCGCCACGGGAACTCTCCAGTACGCGTGGACCGAGAACGATCTTCTTTCCGGCAGCGGCGAGGGACGCGCGCGACTCGAGCCGGGCGCCGTCGCGTTCGGCCAGGCGCGCTATCCAATACCCGTGTCCGGAGAGACGGCCTTCGCGATCGCCGATGGAGTCATCGATTTCAGCCCGTCCGTGCTGAGGACTCCGAGATCGGTCGTCCGTTTCCGCGGTCCGCTGCGGATCGAAGGCCTGGTCGGGGATCTCGGCTTCACCATCGACAGCACCGACTTTTCGGAGCTCGATCGCATCGCCTTCAATTTCGCGCGCGCTCTCGATCAGCCGGATGTCGAGCTCCTCGGTCTGGCCGGCTCCGGAAGGATCGAGGGGACGCTGCGCGGGCCTTTTGATCGCGCTCGCGTTCGCGCATCGGTCGTCGCGGAGAGCCTTACGTTCGCCGACGTCGAGCTCGGCGCCGGCGATCTGGACCTCGCCTGGGATGGCGAGAGCTCGACGCTCCGCTTCGATCGCGGACGCTTCCGGAGGGGGGATGCCGAAGTCGCGTTGACCGGAACGCTCCGCTTCCCCGAGAGCGGCGCAAGCCCGGTGTTCGACATCGACGCCGACGTGAGCGGGTACGAGATCGCGCGGATTCTCGACCTGGTCAACCTCGAGCTCCCGATCACCGGGATCGGAACGGGGAGGGTCTCCGTCGAGGGGACTCCGGACCGTGGCGAGGCGATGTTCACCGACGTGCGGATCAGCGACGGTGACTCGCGAATCCGCCTGAATGGTCTCATCGCCTGGCTGCCGGGAGAGGGCAATGTCTCCTTCGATCTCGATCTCGGAGTGACCGACGTTCCCGTCGAGACGATTACGACATTCCTCGACCTCGGAGAGATGCCTGTTTCCGGCCTGGTAACCGGGACCCTTCATCTGGAAGGGCCGAAGAGCACCCTCGAAGGCGCGGGCGCCGTGACCATTCGCGAGGCCGCGATAGTCGGAGAGCCGGTGACGCTGATCGCAGCCGATCTCGCTTTTCATCAGGGCAATCTCGCGGTGACGGCGCTCAGGATCGAGGCTCCGGCCGGCGTGATCGTCGGGGAGGCTTCGCTCGACCTGGAGGGGGAGACGTTCTCCTTCGCGATCGAGCCGACGGAGCTGGATCTGTCGCGGATTGGAAAGCTCGAGTTCCTCCCCGATCAGCTGCGCGGACGGGTCAGCCTCGAGTCCCGCGGCGCGGGGAGTTTCACGCAACCCGACTTGTACGTTCGCGCCACCCTCATTTCCGAGATTCCGGGCCTCGACGTTCCGGCCGGCAGCGATCCTCCGTCGCTCTACCTGGCGATCCGCAATGGTCAGATGATCCTGACCGGATCGGCGTGGGATGCCGTCGACGTGAGCGGCGAGGCGACCATCGCCGAGAACGGCGAGATCGATGGGCAGATTCTGATGAGCGCGGGGAACATGGCGCGACTGAGCGACATCCTCTTTCCCGGGACGGACTCGGGCATTTCCGGCTCCGCGGCAGTCGAGATCGATCTCGCGGGCTCCATTGAATCGCTGGAGACGCTGAGAATCACCGGAAGGGTGCCGGAGTTCACCTTCCGCATTTCGGATCACGAGTTCACTCCGGTGGAGCCCGTGCTGTTCTCTCTGGTGGATGGCGTCCTCCGGCTCGATTCCGTTCACCTCCGCTCGGACGGATCGAGCTTCGAAGCCGCCGGGTCGGTCGAGTTGACGGGCGCGAAGGCGATCCAGGGGAGTGTGTCGGGACTGGTCGACGCGGGAATCCTCCAGCTCTATCTGCCGGGATCGAGAGTCTCCGGGGACATCAACCTTTCGGCGACGGTCTCCGGAACGCTCGAAGTGCCGCGCATCCGAGGAACGGCGGAGTTTCAGGATGCGCAGTTGAGGCTGCGCGGCTTTCCCCAGCTCATCGACGACATCCGCGGAACCGTCGTGTTCGCGGGCGACCGGATCGAGATCGATTCGCTCCGCGCGACGATCGGCGGCGGCCAGGTGATCGCCGGGGGCTCGGTCGCGCTCGACGGACTCAAGCCGGAACAGTTCCGGCTCAACACTCAGGGAACGAACGTCACGCTCAGGTTCGTCGAAGGGCTGACTCTGGCGGGAGACTTCGACCTGCTCCTTTCGGGACAGCCGGAGGAAGCGCTTCTTCAGGGTCAGGTGACGGTCGACCGAGCGCTTTACTCCCGCGATTTCGATCTCACCGGAGAGCTGATCAACAGACTGCTCGTCCGTCGTGTGGCGGGCCCCTCGATCGCCGAGTCGTGGGAGGACAACGTCGCGCTCAGAATCGACGTCATCGCCGACGAGACCATCGCCATGAGAAACAACCTCGGGGATGTGACCGGCAGCGCAGACCTCGAGATCCGGGGCACCCTCGCAGATCCGATTCCTCTCGGCGAGGTGTCGCTCGACGAGGGAGGGACGATCGAGTTTCGCGACGTCGAGTATCGCGTCGTTCGCGGCCAGATCATCTTCCAGAATCCAATCCGGTTCGATCCTTACTTCGACATCACGGCGGAAGCCCGTCGTGGAGAGTATGACCTCACCATCAACCTCACCGGCACCCTCGACCGGATCAATCCGACGATCACCACCGATCCCCCTACGAGCGATCTCACGCTGCTGTCCCTTCTGGCGCCGGTGGACGGAGCGCTCGGCGACATGAGCCAGTTCGACCTCCAGAATCTCAGCCAGGCGGGGAGCTCCCTCCTGCTGTCGACGGTCGGCGATCTGATCGGCTCGCGCATCTTTCCCTTTGCCGATTCATTCCGCTTCGACACCGGGATCGCAGCCGATGTATCCGAGCCGAAGGTGACCTTCGAGAAGAGGGTCTCCGACGACCTCCGCGCGGTGGTCGTCTACTTCCTCAACAGCCGCGAGAACATTCAGATCGTCGAGTGGCAGGTCACCTCGGACTGGATGATTCAGTTCGTTCAGGACAGCCGCGAGGAATCGAGCTTCTTCATCGACACGATCGATGCGCGGTTCAGGCGGCGCTATGAGGGACGCTGGTTCAGTCGCCGCTCGGAGAGCGTGGTCCAGGAGGCCGCTGCGGACGAGCCGCTCCCGACTCCGCCCATTCCGAGCGAGGAGAGCCCGGAGATCGTTCCACTCACCGAGAGAATCGACCAGCCGGTGGTTGCGAGCCTCGAGTTCGAGGCCGATTCGGCGGTGAATCAGGAACGGCTTCGTTCGGTGGTCACGGGAATCGAGCCGGGGCAGCCCCTCGCCATCAGTCAGGTGCAGTCGGCGATCAAGGCGCTCTATGCGACCGGGGAGTTCTCGGACGTCCGGGTCGATGCGTCGCCCGCCGGCGAGAACATGATCGCTCTCCGATTCCTTCTGTTCCTCAACTACAAGGTCGGTACGATCTCATACGAAGGTCTTCCGCTCGAGCGCGAGAGAATTGCCGGAGACGTTCCGATCCGGCAATCCGGAGTGCTCAGCCTCGATGCCGTCGACCGCTCCGCGGCGGTGATCGTGAGTCAGCTGAACCGGAGGGGATGGCTGGAAGCGACGGTGGATCCGGAAGTGGAGTTCTCGCGCCGCCTCAACCGCGCGGACGTGGTTTTCCATGTCAACGCGGGTCCGCGCGCGCGCGTCGGCGAGATCAGATTCGTCGGCGAGACCGCTCCCTTCACGCCCGACGGCCTCACCCAGCGGATGCGTCTCGAGCCGGGTGGGTTTTTCGAGATCCAGACCGCGCGACGGGACGCCGAGCGGCTCGAGACCTTCCTCGCGCGCGAAGGCTTCAGGCGCACCAGGGTGCGCTATGTCGACCGGGTCTACGACGAGGAAACGGCAACCGTTGTGGTCAGTTACGAGATCGAGGTCGGTCCCGAGGTTGAGGTCGAGGTCGTGGGTGTCGGCCGTCGCTCCGTCGACCAGTGGCTGCCGTTCGAGGGGAGTGAGCTCTATTCGCAGGATCTTCTCGAGCAGGCCGCCGACGATATCCGGACCGGATTGCAGCGCCGCGGACACTACTTCGCTGAAGTGAACATCCGGGAGGAAGAGAGTGACGGGAAGTGGATCGTCACCTACGAGATCGAGCCGGGTCCCTCGTACGAGCTCGCCAGAGTCGAGTTCCGGGGCAACGACCAGTTGGACGACAACATCCTGGAAGACGCCGTCACCACCGCTCCTGCCGGAGGGTTCCGGACGTTGCTGCGCAACCTGTTCCGGCGTCCGGGCGGAGTGACCGACGAGGTGCTTCAGACCGACGTCGAGTCTCTGGAGGCTCTCTACCGGCTCCGCGGTTTCGCGGAGGTCGAGATCGGCACGCCAGTCGTGACCGCGTCCGGCGAGGGAGAGCTCGAAGTCGTCTTCCCGATCGAGAGGGAAGGGCCGCAGACGCTCGTCTCCCAGGTGAGCATTGTCGGAAACGAGCGGTACTCCGCGAGCCAGCTTCCGAATCTTCGGCTGCGACCGGACGAGCCCCTCAACCCGCAGCGTCTCTATCAGGACGTCATCGCTCTCCGCACCTTCTACGGCGATCAGGGGCACGTCGAGGCCCAGGTCACCAACGAGATCGAGTACAACGAGGATCGCACGCGCGCCGCCGTGACATTCACCATCGTGGAAGGACCGGAGGTCACCGTCGGCGAAGTCACCGTGGCGGGCAACGAATACACGCGCTCGAGTGTCGTCGATAAACAGGCGAACCTCGAAGTGGGCGAACCGTTCAGCTATCGCTCGCTGCTGGAAGCGCAGCGCGAGCTTTACCGGCTCGGCATTTTCGAGCGGGTCGAGCTGATCCCGAACGACGACGCCAGCGGAGGCTCGGTCCGGGACATCACCATCGACGTCACCGAGGGGAGAGCACTGACTCTCGGCGGCTCGGTCGGGTACTCCGACGAACAGGGACTCGGCGGATCGGCTTCGATCTCTCATCGCAATCTGTTCGGCACCGCCAGATTCCTCGGCCTCGAAGCGCGGTACTTCGAGCGCGAGCAGCGCTACCTCGTGACCTACCGGGAGCCATTCGTGTTCGAATGGGACATCCCCGTGCAGCTCACGCACTTCCGCTCCCGCGAAGAAAAACCGAACGACGGAACGCTGTTCCGGAGTGTCGGCACCTTCGTCGAAGCCTCGAGAATCATCGGTGAGAGCCTCCGATGGTCGCTCCGCTATGAGTATCGGACCGTGGACTGCATCGATCTCGTGGCAGGCCCCGGAGGCAACCGTTGTGAGAACCCGGATGCGCCGCGCGACGAGCGCGAGATCGAAATCTCCAGCATCACGCCGACCGTCTTCTGGGATCATCGCAACGATCAGATCAATCCGACCCGCGGCTCGTTCGCGAGCTCTTCACTGGAGTATGCGTTCCCGCTATTCGCCGCGGACCCGGAGTTTCTCAAGAGCTTCTCCCAGGGTGCCTGGTATCACCCGCTCGGTGCTCGGTCTGTCCTCGCCGCATCCGCGCGCCTCGGCGTGATCCACCCGCTCACTAATGATCCGGTAGGGGCCTTCGTCCCCTTCCCGGAGAGATTCACGGGAGGCGGAGAATCGAGTCATCGCGGATTCGACTTCGACCGCCTCGGGATTCTGTGCGGCGACGGCGAGGTGGACTGCACTCCGACCCTCGTCGAGATCGATGGAAAGGTTTATCCCCTGGGTGGCAACGGGCTCGTCCTGGCCGGAATCGAATATCGTTTCCCGATCTTCGGCAACCTGCAGGGGGCGGCGTTCGTCGACGCCGGCAACGTCTGGGCCGACATGGGGGACATCGACCTCGATCAGATGCGCTACGGGGCAGGAACCGGGCTTCGTTACATCACCCCGCTCGGACCGCTGCGATTCGACATCGGGTGGAAGCTCGACCGGCAGCCTCACGAGGACCCGTACGCGACCTTCCTGACCATTGGGTTCTCGTATTGAGGAGGGGCCAGGCCCCTGGCCCCTAGCCCCTAGCCCCTGGCTTCACTATCATTCGGCTTCAAAACGGAGGTGTGAATGAAGCTTCTCGAAGGGCGGACGGGGATCATTTTCGGAGTTGCCAACAAGCGGTCGATCGCCTGGGCGATCGCGCAGGCGTTCTCCGAGGCCGGTATGCGTCTCGCGTTTACCTATCAGGGCGAGAGACTGCAGGAAACGGTCGAGGGGCTGGCCGGCACGCTTCCCGATTCAGTCGTGCTTCCCTGCGACGTCACGGTGGAAGGCGACATCGAACGCGTTTTCGAGCGCGTCGGAACCGAGTTCGATGGCCGCCTCGACAGCCTCGTGCATTCCGTTGCATTCGCTCCGAGAGAAGACCTGGAGAGGGAGTTCTATCTGACCTCCCGCAACGGGTTCCGGATCTCGCACGAGATCTCGGCCTACTCGCTGGTGGAAATGACGCGCGCGGCTCTTCCTTTGCTCGAGAAATCGGATATCGCCTCGGTTCTTGCCCTCTCGTACTACGGATCGCAGAAAGTGTCGCCGGGCTACAACGTGATGGGCGTGGCCAAGGCCTCGCTCGAGGCTTCGATCCGCTACCTCGCCTGGGAGCTCGGGCCGAAGAACGTCCGGGTCAACGCGATTTCGGCCGGGCCGGTGAATACTCTCGCTGCCCGCGGCATCAAGGGGTTCACCCAGATGCTCAAGCACCACGCTGATTCCTCACCGCTTCGCCGCAATGTCGAACTCCGCGAGGTCGCGGATTCGGCCCTCTTTCTCGCCTCCCGAATGGCCTCGGGAATCACGGGTGAGATCCTGTTCGTGGATGCCGGATACAACATCATGGGCGCGAGCGCAGCCTCAAGTTAATTCGTTGAAGTACAAAGATTTAACGGCCATTGAATCCGTCCTGATCTGGCATCCGGATCGCAATGCATCAGGGTGGAGGATTGAATGACCGACACTGTCAGCCCGACGACTCAGTTTCATCCCTACACACCCCCTGATGCGGTTCCGGTCGCCGAGCGGGAGCATGGCTCGTTCCGCCGCGGTCTGGCCCGAGTGGGAGTCGATTCCGATCGCCTGCTGGGGCGGGCGAACCGCGCGACGGCGTGGGCGCGACGACACCCGGGAGCGATCGTGGGAGGGCTGGCCGCGGCGATCGTCGGGACGGCGTTGCTCCGGTCCCGGCTTTCGAGAGCGCCGGGAAACCGCCGCCCTGCCATGCCTCCGTACTAGATCGACCTCTTCTTCCCGCCTGCCGCCGGCAGGCGGGAGGATCAATCCTTTCGACGCGCCATCGGCAGGTCGACCCCGCGCTCGTGCGCCACCTCGATCGCCCGCTCGTAACCCGCATCCGCATGGCGCATCACCCCGGTGCCGGGATCCGTGGTCAGCACCCGCTCGAGCCGAGCCGCGCTCTCCGCGGTTCCTTCCGCCACCACCACCATTCCCGCATGAAGCGAGTACCCGATGCCCACGCCGCCGCCGTGGTGGAATGAGACCCACGTCGCGCCCGCCGCGGTGTTGAGCAGCGCGTTGAGAATGGGCCAGTCGCCGATCGCGTCCGATCCATCCTTCATCCCCTCCGTCTCACGATTCGGGGAGGCGACCGATCCGGAGTCGAGGTGATCGCGTCCGATCACGATCGGCGCCGACACTTCTCCGCTGCGAACGAGCTCGTTGAAGCGCAGTCCCGCCCGGGCGCGCTCACCGTAACCGAGCCAGCAGATCCGGGAAGGGAGCCCCTGGAAAGCCACTCTCTTCTGCGCCATGCGAATCCACCGATGGAGTGCCTCGTCTTCGGGAAAGAGCTCGAGGATCGCTTCATCCGTCCGCAGCAGGTCCTTCTCATCACCAGACAGGGCGGCCCAGCGGAAGGGGCCCTTCCCTTCGCAGAAGAGCGGGCGGATGTAGAGAGGGACGAAGCCGAGGACTTCGAAGGCGTCGTCGACGCCGGCGGTCTTCGCCTGCCCTCGCAGGTTGTTTCCGTAGTCGAAGGTGACGGCGCCGCGTCGCTGCATCTCGAGCATCAGCCGCATGTGGGAGGCCATCGTCTGCATGGACATCTCGATGTATCGGCTGGGGTTCTCCTGCCGCAGGGCCAGCGCGCTCGAATAGCTCATGCCCGCGGGAACGTATCCGGTCAGCTCGTCGTGCGCGGATGTCTGGTCGGTTAGAACGTCGGGAATCACATTTCTGTCGATCAGCGCCTGGAGCAGGTCGACGGCGTTGACGGGGACTCCAATGGAAACCGCTTCGCCGCCTTCCATCGCCTCCAGGGCGCGGGCGATGCCGGCCTCCAGATCAGGGGCGCGCTCATCGAGATACCGAGTCGCGAGGCGCTTTTCGATGCGGGAGTCGTCGACTTCGGCGACGAGGCAGACGGCGTCGTTCATCGTCGCCGCCAGCGGCTGGGCCCCACCCATTCCTCCGAGCCCCGCGGTGACGACCAGCCGGCCGCGTAAGGTGCCGCCGAAGTGTTTGCGAGCGACCGCCGCGAAGCACTCGAAGGTTCCCTGAAGGATTCCCTGGCTCCCGATGTAGATCCAGGAGCCGGCGGTCATCTGCCCGTACATGGTCAGTCCTAGGCCCTCGAGCCGCCGGAACTCGTCGCCCGTCGCCCAGTGGGGAACGAGGTTGGAGTTCGCGATCAGCACGCGCGGGGCGTTCTCGTGTGTCTTGAACACGCCGACCGGTTTTCCTGACTGGACGAGCATCGTCTCGTCAGGGCCGAGTCTGCGCAGGGTGGAGACGATCGCATCGAACGCCTCCCAGCTTCGCGCGGCGCGGCCGGTGCCCCCGTAGACGATCAACTCATCGGGGCGTTCGGCCACGTCGGGATCGAGGTTGTTCATCAGCATGCGGAGGACGGCTTCCTGCTGCCATCCCCGGCAGGAGATCGACGTGCCGCGGGGTGCGCGAACGGTTCGGGCGCCGGTAGGTGTTTTCTGTGTGGTGGTCATGGTCTGCTCCGCGCCGGATTCTATCGCGGGATTCGGGGGTGTCGCTCGTGCCGCGGCCGCGTGGCTGGAAGGCCGCTCTCGAGAGCGTCGCGGTTGACGCGCGGAATGGAATCGTACAATGTGCAGCGAATGCCCAGGAAGGTCGTGAAGAGAGCGGGGGAAGTGGCCGCGCCGCGTGCGGAGCGGGTCGACGAGATTGTCCGGCGCCTCCGCGCCATGTACCCCAGGCCCGTGGTGTCGCTCGACTTCCGCACGCCGTGGGAGCTGCTCGCGGCGACGATTCTCGCCGCACAGAGCACCGATGCGCGGGTCAACATGGTCACCAGGGATCTGTTCGCGAAGTACCCGACAGTCGGCGACATCGCCCGGGCCGATACGGCCGAGCTGGAGCAGGACATCCGGACGACGGGCTATTTTCGCAGCAAGGCGAAATCCCTCCAGGGGGCTGCAAACGTGATTCTCAAGGAGCACGGAGGCGAAGTTCCGCAGACGCTGGAGCAGCTCGTCGAGCTCCCGGGCGTGGGGCGGAAGACCGCGAACGTCGTCCTGGGAAACGCCTTTGGGAAGAGCGTTGGAATCGTGGTCGACACCCACGTGACTCGGGTCTCGCAGCGGCTCGCCCTGACGAGCCATTCCGATCCGGTGAAGATCGAGCAGGATCTGATGGAGATCATTCCGAAGCGGGAGTGGGTGAAGTTCGCCCACCGGGTGATCCTTCACGGGCGCGCGATCTGTATTGCGCGAAAGCCGCTTTGCGGCGATTGTCTTTTGAACGAAGTTTGCCCGAGCGCACGAGAGCCGCGCCTCTGACGGCTGGCGATTCGGGACAGGAGGAAAGACGATGATGAGAATCCCAACCTTGGCAGTCAGGATGTTTCTGCTGACGATTCTGGTCCTGGGTCTGTCGATCGCCCCGGTCCTGATCGAAGGCCTCGCCGCCCAGACCGATCCGGCTCCCACGACGGCGACCTTCTATGACGAAGGAGATCCGTCGCCGACCGGCACCTCTCCCACCACTGCGACCTACTACGAGGAAGACTACGACGCGCAGAGCGACACGTCTCCCAGCACGACCACCTACTACGAAGAAGACGATGACATGGAGGAAGTGCCTCCCGCGGCATGTGCCGGTTGTCTCGCGGTCGGCGCGGCCGTGCCGCTGATCCTGCTCGTTCTCTCGATCGGAATCGCGCTCTGGATCTTCCGCGACGCGAAGGAGCGGGGCATTCAGTCGGCGCCTCTCTGGGCGATCCTCGGGTTCTTCTTCAACGTGCTCGGGCTCGTGATCTACCTGATCGCGAGGAAGAACATATCGCAGGGGCCTCCGGCGGCATCCGGAACGGGATACGCGCCGCCGCCGCCTCCTCCCCCTCCGGCGGGATGAAGAAACTTTCGCTTCCGGCGATGATTCTGATCGGGGTGGCCACTCTCCTTGGGGGAGTGGCCGCCCACGATGCTCTGGTTCCGGTGCCGAGAGAGATCTCCACCCGCGCAGCGGTCGGAGCGATCGAAGGGTACCGCGCCGCGATCTCTCCCCTCCTGCGCGGCAGGGTCGCCTGCCGCTTCGAGCCGACGTGCTCGGTCTACGGTCTCGAAGTCGTTCGGAAGCACGGAGCGCTTCGGGGAGGATGGAAGGCCGTCCGCCGCCTCTCCCGCTGCACTACCGCCACTCCGATGGGCACGATCGATCTGCCTTAGAGACCGCGGCTCTTCGCCTCGTCCCAGAGCCGGTCCATCTCTTCGAGCGACGCCTCCTCGAACGATGTCCCGGATGCGCGCAGCGAAGACTCCACATGCTCGAATCGCCGCGTGAACTTTGCGTTCGAGCGCTGCAGCGCATTCTCGGCATCGACCTCGAAGCGGCGCGCGAGGTTGACGATCGTGAAGAGGATGTCTCCGATCTCGTCGGCGAGCCGTTCGCGATCGCCGGCGCCAACCTCTTCCCTCAGTTCGCCGACCTCCTCGTCCAGCTTCTCCAGAACATCCTCGTCCCGGCGCCAGTCGAATCCGATTCGGGCGGCCTTTTCGGTCAGGCGCTGAGCCTTGAGCAATGCCGGCAGCGAAGTCGGTACCCCGGAGAGGATTCCTTCCTTCTTCGCCGCTCTCTCTTCGGACTTGAGCTTCTCCCAGTTCGAGAGGACGGTCTCCGCGTCGTTCGCGATGACGTCGGCAAATACGTGGGGATGGCGCCGGACGAGCTTTTCGTGAATCGCTTCGATGGCGTCGTGAATGTCGAAGCTTCCTTCTTCGCGGGCAATCTCCGAAACGAAGACCGCCTGAAGCAGCATGTCGCCCACCTCTTCTCGAAGCGAGTCGCGATCGCCGGCGTCGATCGCGTGGGTCACCTCGTACGCCTCCTCGATGATGAAAGGGCGAAGATCCTCCATCTTCTGTTCCCGATCCCACGGGCAGCCGCCCGGGGCGCGAAGGCGGGTCATCAGTGCGAGAAGATCTTCGAAGCTCGGACGCGACATGCGCGCAATTCTACGTGACCGGACGGCTGAGCACGGCTCGCAATCGGTAGCCACACCGCGAAAAACCCGGTAGATTGCGGAACGCACATGGTCCCCTTTCCTCGGTGTTCCCGGTCTCGCGAGGCTTCCGGTTTCGGCGCGAGGTCTGTCTCGTGAGCACGGAAACCCCGATTCCCGTCGATCTCGATCCGGACGAGCTGGCTCTGATCGCCAGGGTTCTCGAAAGCTTCACTGAAACGCTCGATCTGAACGACGCGCTTCGGCGCGTGGTTCAGGTCACGCTCGAAGCGTTCGGTGCGAGCCGCGCCTGGCTTCTGTCGCCCGTCGATGAAGGCGTGGAGCTCGCCACCGTCGCCTTCGAGGCGACGGCCGAGGGATACGAAGGTGCACTGGCCCGGGGAGAGGCGATCCCGCTCGAAGCCTTCCGTCCCTACATTCGGCGGGTGAGGGAGGCCGGTCGCCCCCTGGCCGGCCGCGCCGGTGATCCTGGCGTGGACAGAAACCTCCTGGATCGGTTCAATGTCCGCACTCAGCTCGTCCAGATCCTTCGCACCCGAGACGGCAGGGAGTGGGGCTTCGGCATGCACCAGTGCGATCGGGATCGGACGTGGAGCGACGCCGAGACTGCGCTTTTCAGTCGCGTCGGCCACTATGCGACGCTCGCCATCAACAATGCGCTGCTGCATCGAAAATCGGTCGAAGAGGCCGCCATTCTCGCGGCGGTTCTGAACGAGATCCCCGAGTCCGCCGTGGTGTTCGACGTCGACGGGAACGTGGTGCGGTCGAATCGAACCGCCAGTCGACATCACGGCGAGATTTTTCCCGATCCCGAAGTGCGGGTCGAGCGCGCCAAACCGCGGCGGCCGGACGGGACGACCGTGGCGGCCGACGAGATCCCCTCCGTCCGCGCGCTCCGCGGAGAGCACGTCAGCGGGGACTACATCTTCTGGGACCACAAAGAGGGGGAGGACCGGATCCACAACGTGACCGCCTCCCCGGTTCACGACGAAGATGGAAATCTCATCGGAGCGGTTGCTCTCACGCGCGACGTCACTGAAGCGCGCCTGCATGACGAGCAGGAGATGTGGCGGCGCCGCCGGGCGGAGACGCTCGGAACCCTGACCCTCGATCTGGTCGGTCTGGCTGCCGATTTCTCCGGTCTCGAGACCGTCGCGGAACGGGTGGGCAAGGGGATGCAGACCAACGTGAGCATCTTCTTCTATTCGCCGGCTTCGGACCTCCTCGATCTGGCGGCCTCGTTCTCATTGTCGGAAGCAGCGCACGAGGCGACGACCTTCGTCTCCCGGAACCCCTTCAAGCCGGGGGAGGGTCTTGTTGGCGCGGTGTTTCAGATCGGCCAGGCGATGCTCTTCGCAGACCCGCAGGAGGGAGCACTTCCGGGTTACGGGCGGAGCGAGGAGGAGCGCGAGCTCATCGCACGAGTTGGTGAGCAGGGTCTGATCGCATGCCCCATTGAGGCGTTCGGCGAGCGGATCGGAGTCCTGGTCCTCGGTCACCTCGATGAGAAGAGGACGTTCAAGGCAGAGGACCTCTCCTTCGCTCTGTCGGTCTCGGAGCGGATTGCGGCGGCATTTCATATTCATCGGCTCAACCGGCTGTCCACCGAAGGGCACCGTGCCGCGGAGGATCTCGCGCGCCGTGAGGTCGACGCGCGGGCCCGCCTCGAGGCGGTCCTCGAGTCTGCCCCGATCGGCATCGCCGTCGTTTCGGCCGACGAGCTCCGATTCGAGATCGCCAACCGGGTGTGGATCGAGTTCGCGCAGCGCTTCGGGAAGATCGGGACTGAAACGGACGTCACCGGCCTCAGGGTCTCGGAAGTCATCCCCAACTTCGAGTCCGTGCTGACTCAGGCGGGCGAGCGCAACGAAGTGAAAATCGAGGAGGACATTCCCGTCCGGCAGCATGGGCAGGTCTGGTATTACGACCGGATCATCTCACCGGTCCGGGGCAGATTCTCGGGAGTTCCTCAAAGCCTGACCGTGCTGATCCAGGACGTCACCGAGTCGGTCCGATCGAAGCAGGAGATCGAGGCTCTGGTCCGCATGATGGAGGAGAGGACCGCGCGGCTCGACTCGATCCTCGGGTCGATGACGGACGCGTTATGGGTCTTCGATCGTGAGGGCGACGTGGTGGACGTGAACCGCGCGGCTCTGTCGATGTTCGGCCTGGCGTCCCAGAGCGACGCCATTGCCCGCAGTTCGTTCACCGACTTCCGGCTTCGCTACCCCGACGGTCGCGTGGTGCCCTCGAAGGATCTCCCGCATCAGAGGGCCCTCCGCGGTGAGATCGTTCCCGATCTCGTGGCCGTCGGATCCCACCTTCTGACCGAGCGCGACATGGACCTTTCGTTCGCCGCGGCCCCGATCCGGAGCGGCGGGAGCGTCGTGGGAGCGATTCTCGTCGTACGCGACATTTCGGCTCTCCAGGAGCTCGATCGGAAGAAAGACGAGTTTCTCTCCGTGGCCTCGCACGAGCTGAGGACTCCGCTGACCACGATCCGCGGGTACGCGCAGCTTCTCACCCAGATGCTGTTCGAGATCGGCCCGGCAGAGCGCGCGACGTATCTGAAGTCGATGCTGAGTGAGATCGATCGGATGATGGGGCTCATCACCGAGCTCCTCGACGTGTCGCGCATTCAGCGCAACCGGCTTCAGGTGCACACCCAGGATCTCGACTGGGCGGAGTTCGTCGGCCGGCTCGTCGAGGCGATGGCCATGCAGCACGCGGGGCGGAACATCGAGTTCCATGCGCTCGCGGAGGACGTCCGCCTCGCCGCCGATCCACAGCGGATGCGGCAGGTCATCGACAACCTGATCTCGAACGCGCTCAAGTACTCCGCCGACGGGTCGCTGGTCGAAGTCACGATCGAGCGCGGCCAGGACTCGGTCATTACGCGGGTCAGGGATCGAGGGATCGGAATTCCCGAGGACGAGCTCCCGCATCTGTTCGAGCGCTTCCACCGGGCGCGCAATGTCTCGAGCCGCTACTACGGTGGACTGGGCCTCGGTCTCTATATCTCCAAAGCGATCGTCGCGGCCCACGGCGGAACGATCTCCGTCGAGACCTCCGAAGGCGCCGGGTCGACTTTTTCGGTGCACCTGCCCCTGTCGCAACCGCCGGAGAGCTGAGTCTCAGTCCAGCGGGACCAGACCACGCCGGCGAGCTTCGAAGACGGCCAGCTCGGAATAGCCGGCCTGCCGCAACGCCGCGATCGCCCGGTCGTAGTCGAGCCCCACGTCCCCCGGATCGTGAGCGTCGGAGGAAAGGGAGATGGGGATTTCCCTTCTGTACATCTCGCCCAGAATCCAGGCGTTCGGATAGAGCTCGCCCGCGGGCTTGCGAAGTCCGGCCGTCGACACCTCGATTGCCAGATCGGCCTCACGCACCATGTCGAGGGTCTCTCCGACGATGTCCGACAGGTCCTCTTCGGGAAGGAAGCCGAATTTCTTCGGCAGGTCGAAGTGTGCCAGGAGGTCGAAGGCTCCGAGAGAGATCGCCTTCTGAAGCCGGCGGTAATAGCGGCGGTAGATCTCGGCTATGCGCTCCTCTCGGTAGCGGTGGGCCTGTTCGGGATCGTCGATCAGCCAGCCGTCCATGAAATGCACGGACCCGAGAACGTAGTCAAACTCGAATCTGCCGAGGATCGCCATCAACTGCTCTTCGGCGCCCTCGATGTAATCAGCCTCCACCGAGACCCGCACGTTGATCCTTCCTCGATAGTGATCTCGCATCGCAACCATCTCGGCATAGTGCTCCGCGTACTGCTCCTCCGGCATCGCCCACCGCGGGTCGCGCCTTGCCGGCTCCTCGAAATAGAGCCAGAGATGATCGGTCAGGCCGATCTCACCGATTCCCTTCGCGATCGCGCACTCGATGTACTCCGAAAGAACGCCAACGGCGTGGCCGCAGCGAAAAGTATGGGTGTGGTAGTCGGTCAGCATGAGTGTCTCGGGCTAGGGCAAGGGAGGCGTTCCAAGCCTCCGGAGAGACGATACCAGCGACGGTCGACGGACGCATCCTGAGACGGCTCACCGCCTCGGAGACCGCTCGGGACGACACCATCTTCTCCTCGAGTTCAGGCGCACTTTACATCGCGGCACCTTCGAGTTCATTTCCCGCGGCCAGACTGACCGCGTTGGAGAAATGGCCGGCGCCTCGCTCTCCGTAGAGCGATCGAGCGCCGGGAAATATCGACCCGTCGACTCGGAGGTTCTAAAAATGCGATTCCTGTCATGGCCGCGGTTCGCGGCCCTCTTCGCGGTCTTACTCGTCCTTCCCATGATGGTCTCCGCAGGCACGCTCAGCGGAATCGTGATCGACGAGCGCAATGCCGAGCCGGTGCGCGGTGCCCGCATCGCGATCTCGGGCTCGAACCTGGCGACGGTCAGTGACATCAGCGGCAACTTCGCGCTGACGGTGCCGGAGGGTGACTGGGATGTCTCGATCGAGCATGCGGGCTTCCAGGCCCAGGTCCTCAGCGTGACCGTTCAAGGGGAGGAGAACATCGGCGTGGTCATGAGCCCCTCGGCGCCCCGGATTCTCGAGGGAATGACGGCGGCGGAGTCGGGCGATGCCGCGGTCGCTCCTGCAATCGGAATGGACCCGGCGGTCGGCAGCGCTCCTTCGGCGACGCCCGAAGTCGAGCCGGCCAAGGCTTTCGCGCAGTCAGTCACGGTCTCTGCGACCGCAATTCAGGCTTCAGAGGAAGCGCTTCTCGTCGAGCGGAAGTCATCCGATCAGATCCAGGATTCGATCGGGCGGGTGGAGATTTCGAAGAGCGCGGACTCCACGAGCGCCGCTGTCATGCAGCGCATGACCGGTGTCCAGGTGGCCGACGGCAAGTACGTTTACGTCCGAGGCCTCGGAGAGCGATACAGCAACACGACGGTCAACGGCAGCATCATTCCGACGACCGAGCCTGAGAAGCGAGTCGTACCGCTCGATCTCTTTTCATCGAATCTCCTCAACAAGGTGTCGGTCGCGAAGTCCTACACACCTGACAGGCCGGGCGAGTTCGCGGCCGGCTTCGTCGAGCTGGAAACGCTCGATTTTCCGGCCAGTCAGACCCTCTCGGTCACCCTCGGTTCGACCTGGGATGCCGGCGCGACTGGGAGGCGCGTTCCGATGTTCGGTGAAGGGCTGAGCTTCAGTGGCAAGGGCGGTCTCGGGCTGCCGGCGGCCATTCCGGATCAGCGGGTGGTGAAGCGCGGCCTGTTTTCCACCGAAGGTTTCACCGCGCAGGAACTGGAGGCGATCGGCGAAGCAGTTCAGGGCGGTTGGGCTCCCACCGAGAAGGACGCCTCGCTCCTTCCCAACCTCAGCCTGACCTGGGGTCACACGCTGGGCCGGCTC